>Ga0129324_10000774_pt1 | contig 22117 bp, 24 predicted proteins | sample CPBDNA_7_FD_96879 | JGI IMG/M metagenome (GOLD analysis project Ga0129324, IMG submission 96879) | Freshwater to marine salinity gradient microbial communities from Chesapeake Bay, USA - CPBay_Spr_15_0.2_DNA | ecosystem: Environmental > Aquatic > Marine > Coastal | place: USA: Chesapeake Bay... | reverse complement strand
CAAGTGGATACCGTTCACTCGATGAAAATCAAGCTGTCGAATTCGACATCACCCAGGGCCCAAAGGGACCTCAGGCTGACAAGGTTCGTATCGTCTAATTACAGACTTTTTAAGCTTCTCAAGGTGGCCCTCGGCATTACGCCGGGGGCCATTCTTATCCCCTTTTGAGCGCATGTGACGTTGATTCTTGAATATTAAAGGAAATCACGGGAATTTTTACGCAAATGCTGTTAAATTACCAGCATTGTGACTGAAATACGGATTTCTGATGCCGCTTCGATGCTCGGCGTCTCCGATGACACGGTTCGCCGTTGGATTGAAATCGGCAAACTCAGTGCGGGCGCTCCCGGCAACGGTCCACGGACGGTGAGTTCGGAAAGCCTTGCCCTCTATATGTCGGCTGCATCCAAGTTAGAGAGCACCGCCGTAAATGCCTCAGCGCGAAATCGGTTTGCGGGAATTGTGACGCGGGTTGAAAAAGACGGCGTTATGGCTTTGGTCGAAATTCAGGCTGGACCGCATCGGGTGACTTCACTGCTCAGTCGCGAGTCGGCCGAAGAACTTGGATTGGCACCAGGGGTGCGAGCCACGGGGGTTGTTAAATCAACAAATGTGGTGATTGAGTTGGAGCCGAATTCATGAACAAAATTATTCCTGCACTTCTGGCCATTGTTGTGACAGTTGGGTTAGGTGCACTCTTCCCTAGTGCATCTGGGGCCACGACCAAGCCAAATGCACAGCCGACTGTGCTGACGGTCTCGGCGGCAGCGTCTTTGACCGACGTATTTCCAGTCATTGCCGACGCGTTTACAAAGAGGTTTCCGAACACGGTGATCAAATTCAATTTTGCCGGAAGTTCGACCGTTATGAATCAAGTAATTGCAGGTGCCCCAGCTGACATAATTGCAACGGCCTCAGAGCCAACAATGCAGATCGGGGTTGACTCAAAGCAGGTTCTGCGCCCATTGTTTTTTGCAAGGAACTCCTTGGCAATTGCGGTACCGGCAGGAAATCCGGCGAACATTAAGAACTTGGCCGACCTCCAACGCACGGGAACGCTTCTAGGCGTGTGCGACACGGCGGTCCCTTGCGGATCCGCCGCGGCTCAACTTTTTACCAAGAATAAACTCAACGTCACTCCGGTTACGCGCGAACTCGACGTTCGTTCACTGCTTGGCAAAGTAATTTCCGGTGATCTTGATGCTGGGGTTGTTTATGCCACAGATGTAAAGGCAGCTGGTAGCAAAGTGGAATTTGTGGAGATCCCGATCAAAGAAAATGTCACGACGGTCTATCCGATTGCCATGGTTGCACAGAGCCAAAGCGCCGTATTGTCCAATCGGTTCGTAAATTTTGTTCGTTTTAGCAATACCTCGCAAGGAATCTTGCGCGCATTTGGTTTTGCGAAGCCCTGGTAAATAAATTGAGGGGTCAACGCTCGCCGCTATTTCTTTTGATTCCGGGGCTTGTAGCGTTAATTTTCCTGCTGGTACCTCTGATTGCCCTGATTGCTCAAACTCCGTGGGAATCGTTCCCGAAAATTATTTCGTCACCCGAAGCATTAGAGGCCTTGCGGCTCTCATTATTAACATCACTTGCTGCCACGGCGCTTGCGGCAATTTTTGGGATCCCCATGGCATGGCTGCTCGCGCGTGAGGTGCTTCCCTTCACGGGACTACTACGTGCCTTGGTAATCGTTCCCTTGCTGCTACCCCCAGTGGTTTCTGGTGTCGCTTTACTTGAAGCCCTGGGCCGGCGCGGACTCATCGGTGGATTCTTGTATGACAATTTTGACATTACGTTCCCATTCACCACGGTTGGTGTAGTGATTGCAACAACTTTTGTCGCGATGCCATTCCTGATCATCACACTTGAAGGCGGCTTCCGTTCTCTCCACCAGCGTTACGAGGATGCGGCAGCAACCCTGGGCGCGAGTCCGAAAAGAATCTTCTTCCGAGTAACCATGCCAATGGTGGCTCCCGCCGCAATCGCAGGGCTCGTGCTGTGTTGGGCTAGGGCACTCGGTGAATTCGGGGCAACAATTACATTTGCCGGTAACTTTCCTGGAGTTACTCAAACAATGCCACTAGCGGTTTACACCGCCCTCGAATCGGATCGATCTGTAGCGATCGCCCTCTCGCTGGTGTTACTCGTTGTCAGTGTTGGGGTGCTCGTTGCCTTGCGTGGTCGGTATTTGCAAACGAGGGCATCATGAAAATTGTTGCGAACTTCACTGCCTCTCGAGGTATTTTTAATCTGGATATTGACACGACATTTTCCGCGGGAACGGTCACCGCGGTACTTGGTCCCAATGGCTCCGGAAAATCCACACTGCTAAGGGCACTTGCCGGTCTACAAACTCTTGATTCGGGTGAAATCGTTTTCGGTGAGCGGGTGGTTGATGCGGCACCGTCGGTCCACGTTTCTCCGCAAGATCGATCGGTTGGTGTTGTTTTTCAAGACTATTCCCTCTTCCCACACCTAAGCGTTCTCGAAAACATTGCATTCGGACCGCGATCTCTCGGGGCGTCAAAAAAGAATGCTCAAATTGAGTCCGAAGCACAAATGAATTCACTGGGGATTACTGAATTGGCAGATCGAAAGCCGAGTCAAATTTCAGGGGGACAAGCGCAGCGGGTGGCACTCGCTCGCGCATTGGCGACCCGACCCGAAATTTTATTACTTGACGAACCGCTTGCAGCCCTCGATGCCCAAACGCGAGAGAGCGTGCGAACCGAACTGGACGGGCAGATCAAAGCATTCGCCGGCTGTGTAATTTTTGTAACCCATGATCCATTTGATGCAATGCTGCTTGCCGATCGCGTCATTGTTCTCGAAAATGGTGTGATCACTCAAGAGGGAACACCGGGTGAACTAGCAGCCAGACCTGCGACCGAATATGTCGCAACTTTGATGGGCGTCAATCTTCTTCGTGGACGGGCGCAAGAGGGCGTCCTACACGTCGACGGTGGTGGCGTCCTGCAAATACCGGAGCGCTCACTCGAGGGTGAAGTCTTGGCCGTACTCAGACCCGAGGCGATCACACTTCACCTGAACAAGCCTGAAGGCAGTGCCCGTAACGTCTGGGAAGGAACAGTTACCGGGCTAGCACCAATGCATGATCGAATTCGGGTAAGTGTGCAAGCGTCACCATCGGTAGTTGCCACAATTACCCACGCGGCCCTAACGGATTTAAATCTGGCGGTAGGTACTTCAATCTGGGTGAGTGCTAAAACCCTGAACATTGAGGCATTTCCCAAGTGAGTGTGTTAATTCACTTCACGTCCCGGTGAAGTTACCGTCACGCCTTTCGAGGAAACTGTTTATTCCTTCTGCGGCGTCTTGGCTTGTCAAAATCCCAGGGAGTATTTGGCGCATATGCTCTACGGCCGCTTCTTCACCTAATTCACGCGAGACACGTGCGTTGGCAATCGTCCCGTAAACGCCCATGGGAGCTTGTTTAGCAATCAATTCAGCGATTTCAATTGCCCGTTGGGTGTCCTGTCCTACTGGTGTGATTTCCGAAATGAGTCCGATCCGCAATGCCTCTTCGGCGCCAAATTCTTCACCGGTGAGGAGGAACCGCATCGCGTTACTCCAACCAAGTTGCTCGGTTGCCCGGATAGTGGCACCACCAAAAGGAATAATTCCGCGACCGACCTCTAGTTGGCGAAAACGTGTATTTTCTGCGGCGATCACAATGTCACTGGCTAACGCCAATTCGATGCTGATGGTGAAGGAAATTCCGTGCAAGGCCATCACGATTGGCTTACTCACCTTTGCACCCCAAATTCCATAAGGGTCAATGTGTGAGTTGCCGGAAAGAGCAATTGGGCCGCGCTTTGCAACTTCAGCACTCACTTCGGCGAGGTCAAGTCCTGCACAGAAGTGGTCGCCGTGGGAGAAAACGACCCCGACTCGCAAGTTGGGGGAGTCCTCAAGGAGTTGATAGGCCTTGGCTAACCGGTCAATTGCCTCAAGATTCATCGCATTGTATTTTTCGGGGCGATTGAGTCCGATCAGGAGAATGTGGCCCTGCTCTTGGACAGTAATGACACTTTCAACTGGTGTGGACATGTCGCAATGCTAGCCGGTGGTGTTAGATTTCCCCGCATGGAGAACGAACCTTCGATTGCATACTCGGTAACCCCGGCGAATCGGTCGTGGACCGCCACGAAGATTGTGGCAATCATCGCCGCAATTGTCACTGGGCTTTATATGTTGCCGTGGGCTATTGCCACATTGCGTGACGTGAAGCATTGGGGAGTGTTCTGGGTGAACCTGCTCCTGGGTTGGACCATTATTGGTTGGGTTATTGCATTGGTAATGGCGCTACGTTCACAAGATCGAGTCGTTATCGTGGTCACGGACACCTCGTGAATAGCGTTGTTCCCTCGCGAACCTCTGCGGTACGCGGTGAAGACGCACTCAATCTCGAGGCACTATTGGAATGGGCCAATGAAATTGGCTTAGGTCTACATGGGCCGCTAGAACTATTGCAGTTTCAAGGTGGCGCAAGCAACTTGACGTATTTGGTAACTGATTCGGCTGGCACGGCCTATGTCCTGCGTAAACCACCACACGGCGTTAAGGCGGCGAGTGCACATGACATGGGGCGTGAAGCTCGGGTGTTAAGCGCACTTAGTCCAGTTTTGGCGAGTGCACCCAATGTGATTGCTTATTGCGAGGACAGCGAAGTACTGGGAACGCCTTTTTACCTTATGGAATACATCGAGGGCCACATATTAAGTACCTCTATTCCCGCTGAGCTAAATACAAGCGAGGGTGCCGTGCGACTTTTGTGCGAATCCATGGTTGATGCTTTAGCCCAACTTCACCAAATAGATGTTTCTGAAGTAGGACTCGCTGAGCTTGATCGGGGTGAAGGATACGTTGCTCGTCAGATTTCTGGTTGGTCCAAGCGCTATCGCGATTCACGGACATCAGATGTCCCCGATGCGGAGAGCCTCATGGCATGGCTCGCCAGCAATCAACCACCCGACGTTGAGCACTCACTCATTCACGGGGATTGGCGCTTTGACAATCTGGTACTTGATTCACGTGGTGAATTGATTGGGATACTTGATTGGGAGATGTCGACGGTAGGTGATCCATGCATGGATTTGGGTGCAGCGATGGCTTATTGGGTTCAAGTTGATGACGACCCGGCATTTTCGAGTTTTCGCATGCAACCTTCAGATGCCCCTGGGATGTTGACCAGGTTAGAGGTTGTTGAACGGTACGGGGCATTTATGGGTGGCGAAGTTGCGGAATCATTAAGAGTGCACTGGGATTTCTATGAAATTTATGGATTATTTCGACTTGCAGTGATCATTCAACAAATTTGGGCGAGGTATCAATCCGGTGCAACAACAAATCCACGGTTCGCTGGTTTCGGCCAAGTCGTCAACATACTTATCACACGCGCGCAAATGAAACTAACGAACCCTATTACATGAAAAAAACATCCTGCATTTAGTCTTTGGCCATGGACTTCACCTCCTCCTTGGCGCAGGCAGGAACTAATTTTGTTTCAGTCCCAGTACTAGCATTTTTTCTGGGCCTAGTTTCTGTTGCCTTTAAAGCGGACCTCCGCTTACCCGACTCCGTTTATCAAGCCACTTCCGTTTACCTGCTTTTCGCAATTGGGCTCAAAGGTGGTGTTGCCCTTCGCGCAGCTGACCCAGCAGAAGTACTTGCCCCAATTGGAGTGGCCCTAATCCTGGGTGTACTCATACCTCTAATCGTCTTTGCAGTACTGAAATATGTAACGAAACTCAATCCAGTGGATCGAGGCGCAATGGCGGCCCACTACGGATCAACATCACTCGTGACATTCACTGCAGCAATTGTGTTTCTTGAAAGCCTCGACATTGCATTCGAAGGGTTCATGCCGACCCTACTTACGGTTTTGGAAATCCCAGGAATCATTGTCGGACTTCTCCTTGCCGGCCGTTATCTCAGTCGAAGTGATCAGAGTTCACAGCAGGAGGGATGGATTCGGGAGATTGTCTTTGGTAAATCGATTCTTTTGCTCGGAGGAGGACTCATTATTGGATTTCTCACAGGAACGCAGGGTTACGAAAGGGTTGAGCCATTCTTCGGTTCCTTGTTCACCGGCGTTCTTGCTTTATTCCTTTTAGAACTAGGCGTACTCGCTGGCCGCCGAATTGGTTCAGTGCGAGAGGCAGGCATCGGGCTGATTGCTTTTGCCATCATATTCCCATTATTCGCAGGGACCCTGGGAATCATAGGTGGTTATATCGCAGGTCTATCGGTTGGCGGGGCCATGATTCTTGGAGTTTTGTGCGCGAGTGCGTCTTATATTGCTGCTCCGGCCGCCGTGCGATTAGCATTGCCAACAGCAAATCCGGGTATTACATTGACGGCAAGTTTGGGAATCACATTCCCATTCAATTTGATTCTCGGAATACCGATCTACCTATTCATTGCCCAATCCCTGGAGGGGTGGTTTGTGTGAGTGAGAATCTTCAGGCCGTAACCCTGTTAACAATTGTTGCCGAGTCACTGATCGAGAGCCGACTACTTGAAGATCTCGTTTCCTGCGGGGTCATCGGATGGACCCTGACACCGGCGCGAGGAGCGGGACCTGACAATCGACGATTGAGCGAAGTCGAGGGTGGCAACGTCAAAATTGAGGTATTGGGATCGGAAGAAGTCATCCAAAAAGTTTGGGACCTATTAAGTAACAGATATTTTCCCAACTACGCGGTAACCGCCTGGCAAAGTTCGGTACTTGTTTCTCGCTTAGACAGGTACCTGAACCACTAGGAAGCCAAAGTCCCAGCAAAAATCTGCCAAGCCAGAAGACTCTTTGCACCCAAGCTCAGGAAAATGTAGGCGCGTTCACCGTAACGGTAATTGGCCCATTTACCGACCTGTTTGTACTGCAAATATTGGACGAGAGCGAATGAGTTGAAGAACAAGAACAGTGAAGCGATTATGCCGTAAACAAAGGCTGGAGTCTCGTTTCCGGAAGTTGATCCAGGCGCAACAACGTAAATTGTCACCACAATCCAAGGGACGATTCCCGCAGCACAACCGAAAACAAACGGAAGCATTCCGCCACTTCCCGGCTGTTCGTATTTCTCCTGAAGCCAGCCAAAAAGAATCATTGACGCATTGACACCGAAAATGGCAATTAATGCCGCGATATCGGCAATTCCCGTGATCTGCGCGATCAAAACAATCATCACGGAGGAGCTGATCGAGTACTCAACCCACCTGAAATAATTGTGTTGCAGGTTCAGCCCTTCAATGTATTTTTTGAAATAGAGGGGACTGGCGACCAAGAAGTGGAAGAAAGCAGAGAGGGCGAAAAACAAAGCGACACCCCAAGCAATCGGGGAGTCAAATAATGTGATCGTGTCACTGGGAATTGTTCCGGGTGGACCTTCCATGTACGTGGCCGTAACAGGCAGGGTGAAGTCATTCGCCAGGATCAAAATAATTATGAGTTGAATGAGATGTGCGAAACCTGCAATTACATTCCATCGACGCAAACTTTGATCAGTAATGTTCATGATTCCCTCTTCCATGGTCGTGACCATTTTTTTGTAGGTTTAGTCGATTCAGTGTTTCCTTCAAGGGGTGCATCAAGTGGCACTTCGTAGCGTAATTGTCTCAACTCGACAATACTGCTTGCCATAGCAACGATTGGTATTGCCAGCAGCGCACCTGCTACGCCAAACAGTGCTGCACCCAGAAGTACTGAGGCAAAGGCAACGGCTGGGTGTACGTCGACCGCGCGCGCACTAATCCGTGGTTCAATCGTTAGATTCTCAACCTGTTGGTAAAGGATTCCCCATACCAGAGCGATTATTCCGACCCAAACGTTTCCGCTGAGTAGGCCAATGAGAACGGGAAGTGCGATCGCAATGTAAGTGCCAATTGTTGGCACAAATTGAGATACGAGTCCGGTCCAGATCCCTAGTGCCAACCACGAAGGCATGCCAATGGCCAAAAACACAATTGCCGTTGTGCTGCCATTTATCGCGGCAAGAACGACTCTCGCAGCTACGTAATTTCCGGTCTTCTCTGCCGTCACACTCCACACTTGATCTGCGATCGGCTGAAATCGTGGAGCAAACAGTGATCGGATATAGCGGCGGAATCGAGGTGCGTCTGCTGAAAGGTAAAAAGTAATCAGGCCGATAATGAAAAGGCTAAAAAAACCGAGGGTGAGTGAACCCAGCAATCCAAGGGCTCCTTGCAGCACTGTCGATGCGTACTCGGCTGACTTTTCTGGAGTGAGATTCAATTGCTCCCAAAGATCCACCACCTCGTAACTGGAATTCGTGCGCTGGTTGAACCACGCTAGGGCGCTATCAAGAACGGCGGGCAAGCTTTGGATGAGCTCGGCTATTTGATTGATCAGCAGATTTCCAAAAATGGCACTAAAAACTGCAAAGAAAATAATGACGGAAATCATCACTGTTGCTGTAGCTAGGCCACGCTTCATGTATCGCGCGAGACGCCCGACTGCAGGCTCCATTGCGATTGAGGCAAACCAAGCCATCAGGACAATGAAGATCACTCCGCCACCATCCTCCAGAAGGAACTGGAGGAGTAGTGCGATTGCGACGACTGCAAGAACAATAAAGCTGGTTCGCCAAACATTCCTTGAATCGAAAACAATCGTTCTCTGGTCGTTCATAAGGACAGGGTAGTGCCCCAATCCTCATTACACGCCTGTCCCACAAGGAACTTGTCTAAATTCCCAACTGTGCTTAGAGTGTGCCAATGCGACGACTCGTAGCAGCGGTATTTGCTGTCATGATTCTGGCAATGTTCCCTAGTTCGGCTGGAGCAGTTCATATCCCCGTGGAAAGTCATTCGCCCAGTGAAGTCCGTACACAACAAGTTAAGAAGCACAAAAAGGGAAAAGTGTGCCCCACCCGAAATTTTTGGTTGGGCGCTGGTTGGGGTGCGGACCGGGGGAGGCGTTCGCACATGGGCATGGATATGGCGGCTAAACGCGGAACCCCAATATTTGCCGTTGAGGCCGGTCGGATCAACCGAACAAAGCGTCAATCAAATGGTGCGTTACAGATTGTGTTGCGCGGTAAAAGTGGATCGATGTACTACTACGGACACATGGACAAGGTTGTGATCAAAGGCGGACAAAAAGTGAAAAAGGGTCAAGTCATTGGAAAGATGGGAGACTCGGGATCCCCAGGCCAGGTGCATCTGCACTTTGAATATTGGAAAAGCGGTAGAGAGTCCGCAGCCATAAATCCCATTAAATTTCTCAAACGAGTGTGCAAAAGCATTTAGTTTTTGATGCTGTACGACTAGCTCACCACATGGGTCAGAAGCAGGATTACTGCCGTTACGAGCAGCAAAATTCCCGAAGCCGTGAGAATCAGACGGTAGGTCCGGGCGCTCATCCGGTGAGCACTTGCTGCAAGTGTGAACACGATAAGAACTTTGGCACCAACTAGAGCAAAATAAAACGTGAAAATAAAGAGAAAGGCTTGAGTTGGACTTTCACGCCAAAATGCAATCAAGATTGTCGATCCAGCGGTAATCCAAAAAATCCACGGTGCGGGATTGAGGAAGTTGATCAATACACCTTGAACTAATACCGGAAGTTTCTGAAGCTTTGTCGGTCTCTGGTTTCCCATATCGAGTTCGGAGTTGCGCATTTTATGCGCCGACCAAAGAATTTCGATTCCAAATGCGGCAACGACAATTGCCCCGACAATCCCCAGAATCGTTATTGCGACATCTGGCAATTGGGATACAAGAGTCAGCGACAGAACAATAATTACCGAATCAGAGATCAGGGGAGCTACTGCAATTCGCAACCCTGGCCCAAGTCCGCTTCGAAGTGTGGTTGAGATTGCCAGCCCGGTGAGTGGACCGGGTGCCACCCCTGAGCCCAGTCCAATGCTCAGCCCGGTAAATAGTGCGGTCAGCATGTTCGCGAGATCCCGTTCATTGATCCCATTACTAACCCATTCACTGGATCAGTATGTCGAAGGGAAACTAAATCCAAGTGGGCATCCACATGCGAAGCCGCCATTGGTCATAAGGAATGACCTCTCCGGTCCAAATTGGATAGAACCACCAAGCGGCCGCAATAACAGCGAACAAGTAGAGCGCGATGAGTGCGATTACCCATTGTCGTTGGCGTGGGGTCTTCCTTTGGAGAAGTCGCATAATGGTCAATGCAACTGCCATAACGACAAATGGAACGTAGATCACCGTGTAAAAAGTGAAAATTGTTCGGTTGAGATACAGCATCCATGGCAACCAGCCGGCAGCGATTCCGGCAAGCAGCGCCCCCGAACGCCAATCACGAGTAGTAACCCAATGCCACAATTGATATGGGATGGCAAGTAATGCCGCCCACCAAATGATCGGGTTACCCAGCGCGAGTACCTCTTGGGCGCAGTGATCGGTGGGACAACCCAAACTGCCATCTTTAATACTTACGTAGTGAAAGCTGGTTGGGCGGGTCATGAACGGCCATGAAATCGGGTTACTTTGATAGCTATGTTCGCTGTCAAGGTTCACGTGAAAATTCCAAGCTTGACGGTGGTAGTCCAGCAGTGACCTCAGTGCATTGGGAACTATTGAAGGGTCTTGGTCATCGGCCCAATTTCTACCCCAACCGGTTGTGCTAACAAACCAGCCACTCCACGAGAATAAATAGACAAAGACCAGCGTAGCTAATGAAGTCAGGACAACAATGGGTGCGCTTTTGGCGAGTGTCGCTAACCATGGTCGATTAACGCCAATCGTGCGTCGAGTTGAAACATCCCAGAGCAATGACATCAACATGAAGATTGCGATAAACCACAGCGCTGACCATTTAACACTGACAGCTAATGCGAGAAAGAGTATTGCAGTGAATCGCCATGGGCGAATCCCAAGTCCGGGACCAAATCCTTGGGCAATGCGTTCCCATTCTGATTGTGAATTGCCACCAATGAGAGACAGCCGCCGCCGAGTGTGGTCTCGGTCTAGAACCAGTGCGCCAAAACCGGCGAGAACGAATGTGCTGAGCACCATGTCCAGGAGTGCGGTGCGGCTCATAACAATGTGGATTCCGTCGAGTGCGAGGAGCAAACCAGCAATTGCGCCGATCAGATCTGATCTCGTCATTCGGCGAACAATGCGCGCGATCATGAGTACCGAAAGGGTCCCTAATACGGCTACAGCGAATCGCCAACCAAATGGTGAGACCCCAAAGAGGTATTCACCCGATGCAATTACCCATTTACCAGTTGGCGGGTGAACAACGAACGAGCCTTGATCGGTGAACCCCTCGACGGTTCTCCAGTTGTCACCGGCAGTGAGCATGATTGAGTCGTGATCCTCAACCGCCTTGTGCTCCACGCCAAATCGAAGCAGCGCCCAAGCATCTTTCGCGTAATACGTCTCGTCGAATACGACCGCATTGGGTGTTCCCAAATTGACGAAACGAAGAATTCCAGCGACGAACGCGATGACAATTGGGGCGATCCATGTTTTTATGCCCACCAAAGGGAAAGTCGGATAGAGCCGCTCGGCAATAGTCGCGATACTTCGATCCGGAGCTGAAGAGCCGGCGAATCGCTCGCGAAGTGTGGGGGACACGACCACATATTAAGTCGTGATGCACTATTGCGGGATGCACGCGGATAATTTGGACCAAACCGGCGGTCAATTGGTATTTGCCGCTACGCCCATGGGAAATGTCGGCGACGCCTCAGCTCGACTGATTGCAGCGATTGAGCGAGCAGATGTAATTGCAGCGGAGGACACCCGCAAATTCATGAACCTCTGTTCACGGCTAGGCATTCGCTACAACGCGAAGCTGGTTTCCAATTTCGAGGCCAATGAAACCGCTCGCGTGGAGCAGTTGCTCGCCGCGATCACTTCTGGGAGCTTTGTACTTGTAGTCAGTGATGCCGGAATGCCGTCAGTGAGTGACCCCGGTTACCGGCTCGCGGTCGCTGCAATTGAAGCGGGAATCAACTACCAAGTATTGCCGGGACCTTCTGCTGTGCTCACTGCCCTTTTGCTGTCGGGTCTACCGGCTGACCGGTTTTGTTTTGAAGGTTTTCTCCCACGCAAGAGCGGGGACCGAGTGCGGGCTCTCACCCAATTAATACATGAACCGCGAACCATGATTTTTTTTGAGGCACCCCATCGCCTTGGGAAAACTCTCAATGACATGGCGGAAATTTTTGGTTCGCAACGGCGAGCCGCCGTTGCTAGGGAAATGACAAAGACCTATGAGGAAATAATCAGGGGTTCAATGCAAGAACTCAAGGACTGGGCAACAGGTGAGATCAAAGGTGAGATCACCCTTGTCGTCGCGGGAAGTGACACGCCTGTGGGCAGTGGCGTGTCCGTCCAAGAATTAGTTGAATTAGCCCAGGAACGTGTTGCGGAAGGTCAATCGACAAAAGATGCGGCTGCTGAGATTGCTCACAAGTTTGGACGCACCAAGCGAGAGGTCTACGAAGCGGTAATCGCCGCAAAATCTGTTAGCACTCGCAAAGACTAGGATTCGGGTATGAATTCAGTGGCCAAATCCTTTTACGTGACCACGCCCATTTACTACGTGAATGATGCACCCCACATCGGTCACGCCTACACGAGCACCGCTGGTGACGTGCTTACTCGTTGGCACCGGCAACGTGGCGAAAAAGTTTGGTTTTTGACCGGTGTAGACGAACATGGGACCAAAGTTGCGCGCGCAGCCGAGCAGGGTGGTGTCACCCCACAGGAATGGGTTGACGCTTTGGTCAAGGACTCGTGGAAGCCGGTGCTTGAAACAATCGACGCGAAAAATGACGATTTCATTCGCACCACCGAAGCGCGCCATGTCGAGCGGGTACAGAAGTTTTGGGAAAAAGTAAAAGAAAACGGATACGTTTATTCGGATTCCTATGAAGGCCCGTACTGCGTTGGTTGCGAGGAATTCAAATTTCCCGCGGATCTAGTGCCGGGAACGGATGAGTTCGAAGGATTGCAGGTGTGTGCGGTTCATGGCCGACCCCCCGAAGAGTTAAGCGAAGACAATTGGTTCTTCAAACTCTCAGACTTCGCACAACCCTTGATTGACCGCTATGAGGCCAACCCCAATGCGGTTCGGCCTGCCAGCGCCTACAACGAGGTCATGAGTTTCCTTCGTGGTGGTTTGGTTGATATTTCGATGTCACGATCAAGCGTGAAATGGGGAATCCCACTTTCCTGGGATGAATCCCAAGTCGTCTACGTGTGGTTTGACGCTTTGTTGAACTACATAACAGCGATCGGTTACGGAGCAGAACCGGCAACCACCGAGGCAGAACTTTTTGAGCGAGTATGGCCAGCCGACGTCCAATTAGTTGGTAAAGACATTCTACGTTTCCATGCGGTCTACTGGCCTGCGATGTTGATGGCAGCAGGCTTAGAGCCGCCCAAGCAAGTTTTTGCCCACGGCTGGTTACTTGTCGGTGGGGAGAAAATGTCGAAGACCAAGCTCACCGGAATCGCCCCTGAGTTGATCATCGACCATTTTGGTTCTGATGCATTCCGCTACTACTTCATGCGGGCAATTGCATTTGGTCAAGACGGTTCCTTTTCGTGGGAGGACATGAGTGCCCGGTACACATCCGAATTGGCCAACGGTTTGGGCAATCTCCTCTCACGAGCAACCGCGATGGTGGGTAAGTACTTCGAGGGTGAACTGCCAGCGGCCGGGCCCATCAGTGATGTTGAAAAGACGATTCATGCGTTGCTCACCAAGACCGTAATTGATGCCGATACGTGCATTGATGAACTGGATTTCGCCGGAGCGATAGGTCAGGTGCGAACTTTTATCGAGCACATCAATGGTTATGTAACCGAACAGGAGCCGTGGGTGCTCGCAAAAAGTGAAGAGACTTATGGAGCCCTTGCAACTGTGCTCTACACGGTCTGTGAATCTTTGCGGGCGATCGCGGTCCTCTACAACCCGGTAATGCCGAAGGCCATGGAAGCCATGTGGTCAAATATTGGGGCGCACGAAGCCTTGGGTGAACTTGCAAATCAAAGGGTGGAAAGCGCCGGCACCTGGGGACAGTTGCCTGCTGGAGTTCGCGTTCACAAAGGTGAATCGCTCTTCCCGCGTCTCGAGGACCCTGAAAGCATCTAATGGGTGAGGCAACGAATTGGCCAACCGCCCCAGAGCCACTCCTGGGAACAGTGATTGATTCACACACCCATTTGGACGTTCACGACAATTCGTTGCACGGTGTCAATGCTCCGGACCCGCAGGAATTACTCGATCGGGCCCGCGAGGTGGGAGTTGATCGTGTTGTTCAGGTGGGGTGTGACGTTGCCTCATCCCGTTGGGCGGTTGAGGCTGCGACCTGTTTCCCTTCGGTAATTGCAACTGTTGCTCTGCACCCCAATGAGGCACCGCGACTTGCAGAAAAAGGTCAGCTCGCGCAGGCACTTGAAGAGATTGCGGAATTAGCGCAATCGCCTCAGGTACGCGGGATCGGTGAAAGCGGTTTGGACTACTACCGAACAGGTGAAAGTGGTCGCCCAGCACAACATGAGTCATTTCGCTTTCACATTGATCTTGCCAAGCAGGTCGACAAAACATTGGTGATCCATGACCGTGACTCGCACGAGGACGTTATTGCAGTTCTTCTGGACCAAGGTGCACCACAGAGAGTGGTCTTTCATTGTTTTAGCGGTGATGCAGACATGGCAAAAATCTGTGCACAACATGGATGGTACATGTCTTTTGCCGGAGTAATTACTTTTAAGAACTCGATTGCCTTGCGTGAAGCTTTGATGGTCGCCCCACAGGATTTAATCTTGGTGGAAACTGATGCACCATATTTAACCCCAGTACCCAACCGTGGCAAAGTAAATGCGAGTTATCTCATGCCCTACACGGTGCGAAAAATTGCAGAATTGCGAGACCTTTCAGAACGTGAAGCAACGCAACTCCTGACTCAGAACACGATCCGTGCATTTGGGAGTTGGTGATTGTGAGTGCATCCCTTGGTGCAGGAGCAATCCGTGAATTAGCTGCTCGCGTCGGCATAATTCCCACAAAGAAGCTCGGACAGAACTTTGTCATTGACCCTAATACTGTCCGCTACATTGTTGAGCAATCAAAAATTGATTCACAGAGTGTTGTTGTAGAAGTTGGCCCTGGTTTAGGGAGTTTGACCCTGCGATTGCTTGAAGTTGCAGAGCACGTGTCAGCCATTGAGATTGATTCCAGGCTGGCCAACCAACTTCCCATCACGGTTAATGAAAACTGCCCTGATCTGCTGGGAAAACTCAGCGTGCTCAATCGAGATGCAATGCAGGTTCAGTCAGGGGAACTCGCTCCCGCACCAACGGCACTCATTGCCAACCTTCCTTACAACGTTGCTGTGCCCGTGCTTCTACATTTCCTGGCAGAGTTTCCTACCCTCACAAATGTTTTGGTCATGGTGCAGAAAGAAGTCGCTGACCGGCTGTGTGCAGGACCCGGTTCGCGAACCTATGGAATTCCGAGTGTGAAAATTCAGTGGTTTGGTAAAGCCGAAGCCGCAGGGAACATCGGAAAAAATGTTTTTTGGCCAGCCCCCAACGTGGATTCAGGCCTTGTCCGCATTCACGTCACCCACCCACACAGTCACATTGAGGAAGACCGCCGCGAAGTTTTTCAGATCATTGACGCTGCCTTCGCGCACCGTCGAAAAACGCTGCGTGCAGGACTTGCGGACTTCATTGGTACAGCCCCATTAGCTGAACAAGTATTAACGCAGGCTGCGATTGATCCGGGTGCACGTGCGGAAACACTTGAATTGGAGTCTTTCATTCGGCTCTCTGCAGCAATCAAAGCGCAACGACTTTATTCGCAATAGGCTGTGAAGGTTATGCGCAACCACCCAGTGATCGTTGAAGTACCGGCCAAAATCAATCTGGCATTGGGTGTTGCTCCTCTTGGTGCAGACAATTTCCACGAGCTGATCACTATCTTTCACGCAGTTTCACTTTTCGATACGGTAACCGCCAAACCAAGTTCTAGCGGTGTCACTCTCACTATCGAGGGTGAAGGCGCGAAGTGGTTACCGGTCAATGACTCAAACTTGGCCGTGAAGGCGGCCAAACTTTTGGCCAAACACCATGGGGTAGAACCGCGAGTTGATCTGCATATTGAGAAACGAATTCCCGTGTCCGGTGGAATGGCTGGTGGTTCTGCAGACGCAGCCGGCACACTCATCGCGTGTGATCGCTTATGGGAGACGAATTCATCACGTGAAGAACTCGAAAGTTTGGCCGCGCAATTAGGTTCTGATGTCACTTTTTCCTTGCATGGTGGAACGGCTTTGGGCAGCGGTCGTGGTCAATTGATCACAAGCGTGATCACAACCGGTGAGTATCACTGGGTGATCGCCCTCGCCGAAGGTGGCTTGTCCACGCCAAAGGTTTACTCTGAATTCGACCGGATGCAAGCCGTTTTGCGTTCGGGACCGCCTCGCATCCCTTCGCAGTTATTGCTGGCACTGCGAACTGGTGATTCACGTGAACTTGGAGCAGAGCTGAGTAATGACCTTGAACCTGCAGCATTGAGCTTGATGCCAAGTCTGCGCAAAACCCTGGAAATTGGACGCGACTTGGGTGCGATGGGAGCCATGGTCTCTGGCAGTGGTCCAACCTGTGTTTTCCTTGCGCGGAGCCACGATGACGCAGTAAATCTTGCAGCGAGCCTGTCGGGTGCTGGCGTGTGTCGCAGCGTGCGTATTGCCGCGGGGCCTGCCGTAACCAGGGTAGTGAGTGACTAAAGCCGATCCAAAAGGTCGCGAAGCAGGTCGGCCAGTTGCTCCTGCTGCTGCGCACTCAATCCGCTCAAAGCAACTTTTTCACGTTCCACCAAATCTTTGAGTGCTCCATCGACTGCACTTTGACCCTCAGTCGTGAGTGCTACGAGAACCCCACGCCGGTCATTTTCGTCGGGGAATCTGGTAACAAATCCGCGTTCAAGAAGTCGATCAACCCGGGTGGTCATGGTGCCACTTGTGACGTGTGTTTGGGTGGCAAGGGTTCCCGCCGATAAAAAAAACGGGGGACCGGTCCTGCGCAGGGCAGCTAGAACATCAAATTCCCACGAATCCAGATTGTGATCGCGAAATGCCTGTGAACGAGCGTTATCCAGTTGAGCCGAGACTCGAGTTAGGCGTGAAAGCACGTGAAGGGGGGAGACGTCGAGGTCTGGCCGCTGTTCCTGCCAGGCGGCAACAATGTGATCGACGTCGTCCGGCTTGGCCATGTCAACATCTTATGTCAAGAATCTTGACTTCAAGAATCTTGAGAGGTCAGGACTTCTTTTTGGGAACTAAAGTTGGTTTTGGATCGAGGTGCTTGAGCCCGTTCCAGGCCAGATTGACCACGTGGGCCACTACTTCTTCCTTCTTGGGCTTGCGAACATCAAGCCACCACTGGCCGGTGAATGCGACCATTCCAACCAGCATTTGGGAATACATTGGGGCAAATTTGTCATTTATTCCATGAGCCTTGAACTCTGCGGCGAGTACGTCTTCGACTTGGGTAGCAATGTCGACCATCAGGCTGGCAAATGATCCCGTTTGCGCCGTGACGGGGGAGTCGCGCACCAAAATCCGAAAGCCTTGTGGATTTGTATCAATGTAATCAAACAATGCAAGACCAGCTTGTTCAACGAGACCGCGGGCGCTGGCGCCGTCATTGCGCGACCCGACCAGTGCTTTGCTAATTGAATCAAGCAGGTAATTCGTCTCGCGGTCAACAACAACAGCGTATAGGCCTTCCTTGCCTCCAAAATGTTCATAGACGACCGGTTTGGAGACGTCGGCTTTTGCGGCAATTTCCTCAACGGTTACGGTCTCGAATCCTTTTTCAGCAAAAAGTTTTCGCCCCACATTGAGTAACTGCTCACGACGCTGCTGCCCCGTCATGCGCACTTTCGTGCCACTTGGCTTGCGGGCAGCAGGAACGGGGACAGTTTTTAATTCGGTCACACTGGCGAGAGTTTGCTTACCATCAATTGGCTCACCTTCGAGTGCATCGGACATGATTTATTCGCCGGTGTAACCGCGTATGCGGAATCGGTCGTTGGGGTCTTTCAGTTTTTTGACGAGGCGTTCTGGTTTTGGCCAACGAACATCTGTTACCAACCCTGTCTTCTCCATGCCCTTAATTAAGCTGGCAGACATATCGATTTGGCCTTTCATCACACCGTGTCGCGCCGCCGTTGGGTCAACGTGGTGCAGGTTGTGCCATGACTCACCTAAAGAGGGGATCGCAAGCCAGGCAACGTTGCTCGAGAGGTCGCGTGAAGTAAATGGGCGGTTACCAAATACATGACAGATGCTGTTGATTGACCAGGTGACGTGATGCACGAATGCGACTCGAACTATCCCGGCCCAAAAGAAAGCTGTAAAAGCGCCCATCCACGACCAGGTGATCAGACCACCCAGAACAGCAGGAAGAAGCAAGCTTGCTAATACGAATACTGAGAAATGCTTGGAGATCCAGTTGAGGTCTTTATCGTTAGCGATATCGGGTGCGTACTTATCAATCCCGGTGTTGTCATTGTCGAAAAGCCAACCGATGTGGGCGAAAACAAGTCCTTTTGCGATTGCCTTTTTGGTGGTGCCGAAGCGCCATGGTGAATGTGGGTCACCAACTTCGTCAGAGAATTTATGATGCTTGCGGTGGTCGGCAACCCACTGATCCAGTGAACCTTCAATTGCAAGGGACCCGAAAACGGCCAACATGATTTTGACCCCGCGATTGGCTTTAAATGACCCGTGGGTGAAAAAGCGGTGGTAGCCGATGGTAATTCCGCCAGCCGTGAGAACCCAAAGACCAATGGCAAGTGTGATGTCGAGCCAACTGATCCAACCGCCCCACGCAATGGGGATGGCAAATGCGACAGCGATCAGAGGGATGACGACGAATGCACCGATTGTGATCCGTATCGGCAAACCAAGATAGGCAAGTTCCTGGGCGCTCTCATCAATCGCAGGATCTCGATCGAGGACATCTTGGTTCATAACACTCACGCGGACTCCCTAACATTTCATCAATATTTTCATCGGAAAAATTAAACTTACGCAAGCGTAACCTACGGTTGCGTAACCTGCAACACGCACCGCTAATCGGGACGGAAGTTGGGCTCACGCAATCTTCCGCCACCCCACGCCATAAGGTGTTCCACGCACGATCCCGGGTCGTCTAGCGGCAGGACAGCGGACTTTGAATCCGTCAACGGAGGTTCGATCCCTCCCCCGGGAGCTGTAATTCTCGTCACCATTTTTCGATCGCCCTCGTGACGGGTTCTCAACAAACTAGGCTAGTGCTGTGCGAGCCCCCATTGTGATCATCCTCGCGGCCGGGCAAGGAACCCGAATGAAATCGGCAACACCCAAGGTGTTGCATGAGATTGCCGGCCGTAGTTTGTTAGGCCACGTCATCGAAGCCGCGGCAACCCTTGAGCCAGAGCACCTCGTTGTAGTGGTCGGCAGCGGGAAAGAGCAAGTGGTCGCGCACCTTGATGAAATTGCACCGTGGGTTGTGACCGTCGAACAAGAACAACAAAATGGAACCGGTCATGCTGTTCGCATCGCCCTCGAGTTCCTGCAAGGCCGTGGAGTTTCTGCTGGTGAATCACCCGTTGTGGTGCTCACCGGAGACACCCCACTTCTCACTGGTGCATCTTTAATGAGTCTTCTTAGTAGCCATGTGGATCACCAGGCGCAGGCTACGGTGTTAACCGCCAACTTTGTTGATCCCTTTGGATACGGGCGCATAATCCGATCGGGTGATCAAGTTACTGAAATCGTTGAAGAAAAAGATGCAACCCCGCAGCAAAGGGAAATCAACGAAATCAATTCGGGCATGTATGCCTTTGACGGAGCAACGTTGCTCACCGCGATTGCTGGTGTGAGTTCGAATAATTCACAAGGCGAGGAGTACCTCACTGACGTCATCGAAATTATCACTGCACGCGGGGAAATCGTGATTGGGGTGAGTGCCCAAGACACCAATGACATTATGGGAATTAACGACCGAGCCCAACTCGCCGGGGCCGCAGCAATCATGCGAGATCGAATAAATGTGAAATGGATGCAAGCCGGTGTCACAATGTTGGACCCAGCATCTACGTGGATTGACATTGATGCTGATTTGATGGCGGACGTGACTCTGCTACCGCAAACGATTTTGCGCGGGCCGACCGCGATTGAGGCTGGGGCACAGATTGGCCCCGGCACAACTTTGATTTCAGCTGAAGTTGGCGCGAACGCTGTGGTCCGACACACGTGGGCGGAACTTGTCGTCATTGGGGCTGGGGCAACCGTTGGCCCCTACACCTATTTGCGCCCGGGTACGGTGATCGGTGAGGCAGGGAAAGCGGGTGCATTCGTTGAGATGAAAAATGCCCAACTCGGAGCAGGGTCGAAAGTGCCACATTTGTCCTACGTCGGTGACGCCACCATTGGTGCGGGAACCAATATTGGTGCGGGAAGCGTTTTTGTGAATTACGACGGCGTTGAAAAGCATCACACGACAGTGGGGGATCACGTGCGTGTTGGGTCCGACAACATGTTGATTGCGCCGATTGTGATCGGTGACGGCGCCTACACGGCTGCTGGCTCGGTAATCACCGAAGACGTCCCCCCAGGCTCAATGGCGGTTGGTCGTGCTCGACAGCGCAACATCGTGAATTGGGTACTTCGCAAGAGGCCAGGAAGTGGCTCCGCCAAAGCAGCTGAGAGGGCACTTGAAACCGACCAATAGCCACATGGAAAGGTTCGGTTAAGAACTGCATCTTCCCTGAATCAAATACAAGTCAAAAAACCGTCTCATGAGATATATCGCAAACAGTAAAGGTGGAGCAGTGGCCGAAAAGTCAGTCCCAACTCAAAAGCATCTTCTGCTTCTTTCTGGCAGGGCGCACCCTGAGTTGGCAGACCAAGTGGCCGCGCATTTGGGGATTGACCTCACGCCCGTAACCGCCCATGACTTTGCCAACGGTGAGATTTTCGTGCGTTTTCGCGAATCAGTTCGCGGCGGTGACGCATTCGTTCTGCAAAGCCATACCACCCCAATTAACAAGTGGATCATGGAACAACTGATCATGATCGATGCACTCAAGCGCGCTTCCGCGAAACGCATCACTGTTGTCGTGCCCTTCTATGGCTACGCGCGTCAAGATAAAAAGCACCGTGGCCGCGAGCCAATCTCAGCCCGATTGATGGCAGACCTATTCAAGGCTGCTGGCGCCGATCGACTAATGACGGTTGATTTGCATACCTCACAGATTCAAGGATTTTTCGATGGACCCGTCGACCACCTATTCGCGCTGCCCTTGCTGGCCGCACATGTGGCTTCAAAAGTAGACCGCAGCAAGATCACAGTTATTTCCCCTGATGCCGGCCGAGTGCGCGTCGCCGAGCGTTGGACCGACGTACTGGGAGCGCCACTGGCAATTATTCATAAGCGTCGCGACCCCGATATTCCCAATCAGGTCCGGGTGCTCGAAGTTGTCGGTGACGTGAAAGACCGTATTTGCGTTGTCGTTGACGACATGATCGACACCGGTGGCACGATTGTGAAAGCCTCGGAGACCCTGTTTGAAAACGGAGCCTCCCAGGTGATCGTGGCCGCAACGCACGGAATTTTGAGTGACCCGGCACGTGAGCGCCTCCAAAACTCAGATATCTCCGAAGTAATCGTGACCGACACCCTCCCCATCCCAGAAGATCGCAGATTTGAAAAACTCACGGTTCTTCCGATCGCGCCACTGCTCGCCACAGCGATCAACGAAGTCTTCACAGATGGCTCGGTTACCCGAATGTTTGAAGACGATGAATCGGGTCGGCAGACCTCCTCGCACTAGTTGGCAGGCTCATTTGTAGACTGTCGTAGTTCCTCGGCGAGGGTGCACAGTCAGCGTGACACCGTTATCGACGTGTTAGGGCTTTGTCCCCTCTCCTTGGCGCGACAGTTGGACCTGCATTGATCCCCATTAATGTGCCGATTAAATACAAGTTAAATACAAGGAGACTTCGTGACTAACGTCAACATCACCGCTTCCCCCCGCTCAGAATTTGGCAAGGGAGCTTCCCGCCGAATTCGTCGT
>Ga0129324_10000772_pt1 | contig 22151 bp, 26 predicted proteins | sample CPBDNA_7_FD_96879 | JGI IMG/M metagenome (GOLD analysis project Ga0129324, IMG submission 96879) | Freshwater to marine salinity gradient microbial communities from Chesapeake Bay, USA - CPBay_Spr_15_0.2_DNA | ecosystem: Environmental > Aquatic > Marine > Coastal | place: USA: Chesapeake Bay... | reverse complement strand
TTTAGTTAGGCTTTCTTCAACTATTCTATCTTTTTTAGCTTTGGTGTTGGCCATTCCATGGATGGTTGGCGCATAAATAATATTATCATATATCGATTTTGGGAAGGGGTTTGGTTTTTGAAAAACCATTCCAACAGTGGTTCTAAGTTTAACTATATCAATAGACTTATCATTAACATCTCTTCCATTAATGAGTAATCTACCAGTTACTCTGCATGAGGGAATAGTATCATTCATTCTATTTATACATCTAAGAAATGAAGATTTTCCACATCCAGAAGCCCCAATGAAGGCTGTAACCTTATTAACTTCTATATCGATATTGAGATCAAATAATGCTTGCTTGTCACCATAATATAGATCTAGATTACGAGTTGAGATTTTTATATCATACATATCACCACCTATTTTCATATTTTTTGCGTATATATACTGCTACCATATTTATAACTATAAGTAAGGTAAGTAAGAATAATATTGCTGCAGCTGTTTTTGCTTGGAATGCGTGTTCAGGGCTACTTGACCAGAGATATATTTGTACAGGCAATGCCGTCGCAGGGTCAAATATATTATGTGGGATATCTACTATAAAGGCAACCATTCCAATCAATATTAAAGGTGCAGTTTCTCCAATAGCTCTAGCTACACTTAAAATTACTCCAGTTGCAATTCCTGGTAATGAGAGCGGTAAAGTATGATGTAGAATCACTTGCATTTTTGTTGCTCCAAGTGCTAAAGCAGCTTGCTTTACATTGATTGGAACAGATCTAAGGGCTTGCCTGGTTGTTATAACTAAAATTGGTAAAATCATCATTGCCAAAGTTATGCCTGCTGTAATTGGTGCCGACCTTGGTAAACCAACAATATTAATTAATATGCTTAATCCAAGAAGTCCAAATACTATTGAAGGAACTGCGGCTAGATTATTGATATTAATCTCAATTAATGTCGTAAGTATATTTTTTGGAGCGAATTCTTCAAGAAAAATTGCAGTACAAATTGATACTGGTAGGGCTATTAGAATGCATAATAATATGGTATATATTGACCCGACTAAGCTGGTTAATATTCCCGCAAGTTCTGGCTCTCGTGACTCTTTTCCGGTAAAAAAACTAAAATTAAATTCTTTTTTAATAAGGTTATTAGATTGCCAATCTTCAATCATCTTTTTAGAATCTAATGGCAAGTGATCTATGTTCATGTTTTTTGATAAAACATCGCTTAGATGCGATGAAGCTGGTAACCAAGTTTCGCCATTTAGTTTATATTTAACAATGTTTTCCTGAGCTGAGATACTAAAAAAACTTAGAGGGTTTTTCGCAGGCTTAATATAGTTAGCCAAATATTGATTAGCTTCTGCCTCTGTTTTTATATAATTAGTGGGTAAGTCCACTTTAATAAGATAAGAAGTAAATGCGCTACTTGCAGTTATAAGCAATGAGCTAATTAGAAATATTAAAAATAAAGTTGGAATTGCAATTGCAATAATTCCTAGATTTTTTACAAGCTTATCTAGTGTATGTCTTTTTTTATAGAACTTTTCACTATTCATAATATTTCCCTTTTTTTCTCATTGCAATTAAAGCCCAGAGATTTAAAAACAAAGTTATTACGAACAGGGTTAGGGCAAGCGCGAAAGCAGCTAAAGTTTTAGGGTTATCAAACTCTTGATCGCCAACGAGTAAGGTTACAATTTGAACAGTGAAAGTGCTAACAGAATCAAATGGATTTAGAGTTAGGCTAGCGCTTATTCCTGCTGCCATGACCACAATCATAGTTTCTCCAATTGCTCTAGATACAGCAAGAAGCATAGCGCTTATGATGCCTGAGCTTGCAGCTGGTATAATGATTTTAAGAGACATTTCCGCTTTAGTGGAGCCTAAAGCAAGTGCTGCGTCTCGCAGAGTTTGTGGTATTGAATTAATGGCGTCATCACTTAGAGACAATATATATGGAGTGATCATTATGCCCATCACTAAACCAGCAGCTAAGGCGCTTTCTGTTGAAATTGATAGGTTGAGAGCTTCTCCAATTGTTCTTATGAATGGGCCAACACTTAAGGCCGCAAAATAGCCATATACTATGGTGGGGACTCCGGATAATATTTCTAAGATTGGTTTAATAAATGTTCTTGATTTCTTATCTGCATATTCATTTAGATAAATCGCTGAAAATAAGCCAAGAGGTACTGCAACTAGCATAGCTATTATTGTAATTAGTAATGTTCCAGCTATAACAGGGATCACTCCAAAATCATATGATTCTGGAAGCCATTTTGTGCCTAAGATAAATTTTTCAATTGGAATTATTTTAAAAAACTCTATTGCTTCAAATAAGACGGATAATAATATAGATATGGTGATTAAAATAGATATTAAAGCTGCTATATTTAATAGCCATTTTAAGGTGAGCTCAAAATACATTTGAGCTCTAAATCTTCCCTTTAACGAAGCAAATATAAATACTAAGAATATTAAGAAGATGCTTATGATGGCAAGATATGTGTAGGTTTGATTAACTTCAAATCCAAGTCGACCTAATATATATAAAAATATAATAGCTAATATAGAGCCAAAGAAGTTCCACATGGCTATATTCATTCCATAATAGCTAGGTAAAGATTTTGGCTTTATTCTGTAGCGCGAAGTTAGAAATAATATTCTTTTTTTTGCTAACTGGTAACATATTAAGCTAAATATAATAACAAGTAATAGAATCATAGCTATACTGAGTACAAAAGCCCTTTAAGGAGTTCAAGTAATAATAACAAAATTAATGGAGACAAGTCTACTCCAGAGAAAGCGGGGATTATTCTTCTTATCTTTGATAATATAGGCTCGTATAAATTATGAGCAAATCCCATGATCTTTTGTACGATATTATTATAGGAGTTCACTATATTAAATCTAATCAAAAAACCAAGTATTACCCATATAAATAGGCCCATTGTGTATAGATAAAGAAGGCTGCCAATGAAATTAATAAATGGACTTATGTTCATATTATGTTAACCTATATCATGAAATATTTAATAGCGGTTATGATACCATTAAATGAGAATTTTACTAAGCATTTTTTTACTACTCTTTCCACTTAGTTCTTTTTCCATTGTTAAGGAAAAACAAGAGCTCAATTTTCTAAGCTGGGCTGACTATATTAAACCAGAAGTTATTAAAAAATTTGAACAAGAAACAGGTATTAAAGTTAATGTTGATTATGTAGATAGTCATTATTCTCATGAAGCAAAGATTACTGCCAGTAGCCATGGATATGATATTACCGTGCCAACTTTGGCTCCATTTTTTCTTCGTCAAATGCAGTTTGATTTATTTGAAAAGCTGGATTATAGTAAATTAGAAAATTATAAAAATATTGATTCTAAAGTTATTCCTTACATGAAGGCAAAGAATGTAAATGAATATGCTGTGCCATTTATGATTGATACTATTGGTCTTGGTTATGATTATAATAAAGTAATCTCTGCTATGCCAGGTGCGCCATTAAATAGCATGGATATGTTTTTTGATCCAGAAGTTGTAAAGAATTTTTCAAGCTGTGGAATAGAAATGCTTGATTCTTCTGAAGAAATAGTAAGTTTGGTGTTGATTTATTTAGGTCTTAATCCAAATAGTGAATCTGAAGAAGATTTGAATAAAGTATTCGCTGTATTGAGTAAAATAAGGCCATATATAAATAGTATCAATTCTGCCTTATATTTTAATAATTTAGCTAGTGGTGATAATTGTTTAGTGATTGGATATTCTGGTGATATTGTTCATGCACAGCAAATGTCACGTAAATCAAATAATGGCTTGGATATCAAATATATTTTGCCAAAAGAGGGGTCTGTTTTTATTTTAGATCTCTTGGCTATATCCAAAAACGCAGTTAATCAAGAAAACGCATATAAGTTCATTAATTTTATTCTTAGACCAGAAGTAAGCGCCTCTATTGCGGATGCTATTGGTTGCACTAGTCCTAATATAGCTAGTTATCCCTTAATTAAGAAAGAGTTTGTAAATAATTCTAATATTTATCCTTTAAATCACGACCGTAAAAATTTATATACTTTAGATATGTTATCTTCTTCATATAGTAGGCTTAGGAATAGAATGTGGATGAAGTTTGTTAGTGATGAATGGGGTGATGAGTAAGATTATTGGCTCTAAGGAAGTATCAAATTCTACTATCGAGCTCCATAATTTCTAAATAATATTGACAAACATATTAATGATATATAGGCTAAGCTCTTCTACAGATTTAAATAATTCTGATTATAAAATAATATAATATGCTACTAAACATGACTACTACATCTTCTATTTGTTACTCTAGCTGGCAATAATCCATAAGCTTCATGATGCTTCCGATATCATTATTTTCTATCTAAAATCAAACGAACATAAGACCTTAAATTAAAATGGTTCAATTATTTTTTATATTTTTATTCGCAATTGCTGCGTATTTATGCTTTACCCTATGGCGCTTAAGCGCCATATATCTCTCTATACCCAAAGACTAAAAAAATATAAATTATATCCATTCATATAAGGAAATTAAAAATGGAAAATACAACAAAAGAACAAATTATATCTACTTGCCAAAGAATTATGTCTTATAGCATCAAATATCATCAACCTATGCTCATAAAGGAAGATTATTCTTCTGCACATTATTATGAGATAAAAGCTTCTACTATTTTGCAAATTCACCAGACATCCATAGCAATTTATGGTAGTGCTAAACTAAAAATAGATGATAATGTTGAAATATTAGGGCGCTGCGATGATCTTAGTTTTTTGGATTCGCAAGCTGTCGAAGAAAGCTCCTTCAATACTAATAGTCAATCTGCAATGGTTGATATTACTGAGATGTTAGGAGATTGCTTTGGATTTTTCTGTGGAAATATTTAATTAAAGTGATGAGCTAACCTCATTCATACAGAGATTAGAGGTTAGTTTTTAGTCCTATATTTTATTAGCTTGTGACTCAGAATCAAGGAGGTTTATTCTTTCTTGCATAATGAGTTATTTTCGTTATATTTGTTAAAATTTTAAATTATGTAGAGAGAAAAATATGAAGCTATTTGTAATTTATATTGGTGGAACTCATGAAAAAGCTTTTATTGAAGTGCATGACATGAGGTTTGTTATCGCTGAAAAAATAGAAGATACTTATGATGTTTTGAAGAAAACTTGGTGGGGAACTAAAGAAAGTTTGCATCTTGATGCATGGGGAGCTTTAGAATATGCGGATGGATATAATATATCATTAAAATCTGAGCCAGCAACTGACGCGGTGAATAAATTATATTTTGTAAACTTAGGTGGTTATAACAGCTCTAATTTTACAGAAGAGCATAAGAATGTTTTTGTGGTTGCGCCTACAGCAAGTAAAGCTAAAGTTAGGGCTCTTAAGCAAATATTGCATTGGGAATCTTATCATCGTGACTATCAATTTGAAGTTGATGAGGTTTTAGATATTGCTGAAATTACAGGTAAAAATGGTATGCATATTCATTTAGAACCTACTGAAGCTGTAAAAGAGTTTGAATTCAAGTGTAAGTATGCTCCAATAGGTAGCTTGTAATCACCTGCTTCTATCTGATTTTGGCTGTTTGGAATATCTAGCTACGTTGCTATAAGCTTTATTTTCAATTTGCTCTGAAGTGGAGAGTTGTTTCTTTATCTCATCGCATTGCACTAAGCTTACTCTTTTTTGCGTGTCTTTTAGGATTTCAACTATGTCCTTATTTTTATTCTGGCTTGCAGTTTCTAGAGCCTCTGACAGTTCAGTTAGTTTAAGGGTCCCAAATTTTTCTTTTTGATCTATAATCAGTTTCATTATTTCTGTATTGTCTTTTTCAGCTAGAAAAATTAATACTGGTTTTCCCTCTTCCTTGGCTTCTAATTCGGCTTTTCCGATTATTAAGCTGTTTTCTGTTTCTTTTTTGTTGTTAAGGTTTTTCGCAGATAAAGCTTTTAGGGCTGCCTCTAAGTCATTCTTATTTAGGGTTCCATCTCTTAATTTAACATCAATAATTAGAGCCGTAATGTTTGGCTTATTTTTTTCTGCTGCCATAACAAGGCCAGATTTATGTTCTTTTTTTGCTTCTGCATCTATCTTTTTAACTATTTGTTTTCTTTCGTTTTCTAATTTTTCGTCGTTATCTTCTGTCATTGAATATTCTCCTAATAAACTATAATAATGCTAAAAGGTTAAGGAGTGATTAAGGTCTGCTCGTATAATAAAACGAAAGTCTATTGACAACCGTATAATAATACGGTAATATGCTTTTTTAATTTCTAAACAGAGTGTCGTATGAGAGAGCGAGTGAGTATTGCAACGGATCAACTATTCAATGACGAGGGGGTTGAGGGAGAAGTTGCGTTGTGGAGAGCAGTGGTGATTCAGAATTTAGATGATTTGAAGCTGCCTCAAACAAATAAAAAATATAGAAGTTGGCTACGCCAAGCAATTAAGTGGTTTGAAGATGCTGATGCGGACTTTTATATGGTATGTGAATTAGCAAGCTTTCCAGCGCATAAAGTGTTGCAGCATGCTCATCACCTGATAGTGAGTAGAAAAGATTTATAATCTTTTCTTATTACGAAAGTCTAAGTTAATGAGGTTGTCACTATTGTTTGGGCTTTTAACTTCTTCTTCAATAGTGGGTGTATTGGTGATTACTGTTGTGTTAACTTTGCTTCCATTTTCAGGGGATTCTTCTGCGTAACGAAATTGTAGGCCAAATTTTACACTTGGATCTGCAAATGCAGTAAGGGATGCAAATGGAATTACTATAATCTCAGGTTGATTATCAAAGCTTAATTTTACACTAAAGCTATCGTCATTTATTTCTAGGTCAGAGAACACATGTTGTAAAACAATGGTCATCTCATGAGGATATCTATCCTTGAGTTTTTGAGAGAGTGAAATTCCTGGATATTTAGTGACGAAAGAAACAAAGAAATGGTGATCTCCTGGGTTTTCTGTTGTCGCAAAAATTTTAAGTGACTCTTTGACAATGATATACATAGCATTGTCAACTAAAGCGCCGTAATTAATAAAAGTTTTGCTCATTATAATTCCCATATATTAATGGGGCTTTTCCTGTTGCCCGGCAAGCCCCCAGCCGCTGACTATAGGACTGCTTACGCAGCTACAGCCAAACGATTATTGTCGTTTGCATTTACTTTTTTTGATCCAAATAGTTTGAGATTTGACTCTTAAACCACATCGGAGGTATCATCCCGGACAAAAACTATTTTTTTATTACGCACGTCGAAACTGAGTCGCCCCCATAAGATAATAGTTTAAAATGGTGGAGGCGCCGGGTACTGCCCCCGGGTCCGCAACGCCTATTCTAAAAAGCGTTTATTGTCATAGTCAAACTGACTAATATAGTATACACTGTTTTTTTTATGTGTGAAAGAGAAAATTCTTGCAAATATATCTATTGATTACATACTAATAGATATAACTATGATTGAGGTAAAAATGTCAGAAGAAAATGAATTAGATAACCAAGAAAACACTACAAAGCGTGCAGTTGCATCAGGGATAGAAAAGGTTTTATACAAAGAAATTCCAGTTCTAGACAAAGGATTTGTCCGCGTTGTAGATTATATGGGTGATGATAGCGCAATTGTACAAGCTGCAAGAGTTTCTTATGGTAAGGGTACAAAAAAAACCAATCAAGACCGCGGCTTAATTAATTATTTAATGCGACACAGACATACTACCCCTTTTGAAATGTGTGATATTAAGTTTCACATTAAATTACCAATATTTATTGCAAGGCAATGGATACGTCATCGTACTGCTAGTGTTAATGAATATTCAGCTAGATATTCTATTTTAAGTCGTGAATTCTATATTCCTGCACAAGAGCAAATGGCGAAACAATCTACTATAAATATGCAAGGTAGAGAAGATACGTTATCTCCAGAAGATTCAAAAAAGCTTATGAAACTTTTAACTGAAGATTCAGAGCGTTGCTATGATCATTATCAGGAAATGCTTAATGAAGATGAGCAGGGCAATGTGATATCTGAAGATAATCCATCTCTTGCTAGAGAGCTAGCTCGCATGAATCTTACCCTTAATTTTTATACTGAATGGTATTGGAAAATTAATTTGCATAATTTATTTCATTTCTTAGCTTTAAGAGCAGATCCACATGCTCAATATGAAATAAGAGTATATGCTGAGGCAATGCTTGATATAGTTAAAGAGTGGGTTCCATTCGCTTATGAAGCATTTATGGAGCATTGTGTTAGATCTGTATCATTTTCCGGACAAGCAGTGAAAGCTATTAAAGCTATGTTAAATGGAGAGCAAGTTACTGCTGAAACTAGTGGGATGTCTAAGCGTGAATGGACAGAGTTTATGCAAGCATTAGATATTAAATCATGAATGAGAAGCTCTATGTTTTCTTAGTATGCGCCTTTGCAATGATATTATTGCTTGGATTTATGCTAAGAAATTTGAAAAGTTTACGCAAGCTAGAAAAAGATGAAACCAAAATATAAGCGTTTAAGATATTTTGTAATTTCAATTTTTCTTATTACTATAGCATTATGGTTAATTCTCAAGAATTTTAATGAAAATATTGTTTTCTTTTTTTCTCCTACAGAGCTATCTGATAAAAATATTAAAGAACAAATTATTAGAGTAGGTGGATTGGTAAAATATGGTTCCATACATAAGAACGGTCAAGTATTAGAATTTACAATAACTGATAATAATAAAGATTTAAGAATAAAATTTACTGGAATGCCACCTAACTTGTTTAGAGAGAATCAAGGGATAGTTGCTAAAGGAATGTTAGTTGATAATATGTTTATTGCAGATGAATTGCTAGCTAAACATGATGAGAATTATATGCCTAAGGAAGTAGCTAAATCTCTTAAAAACTCTAGTATTTGGAGAGATTAATGTATATAAATCTAGCTCAGCTTGGATTGGCTTTGTCAATAATAGTAAGTTTTTTATTGCCTCTTGGAGTGTTCTTATTAAGGTCTACATCTAGGGGGCGCCTTACATCATTATTAAATCAACTGCTTTTAGCTCAGTTTATTTTTGTTAGCTTTGCTTTTTTCTCTTTAAGTTATGCTTATCTGGTCTCAGATTTTTCTATTTTGAACGTATTTCGTAACTCTCATATTGCAATGCCAGTTATGTATAAGTTTTCTGGACTATGGAGTAACCATGAGGGGTCAATGCTTTTGTGGGTGTTTTTATTGAGTCTATGTAATATCATTTCTACTCGTCATAAAATGGCTAATCAAGATAGATTATGGCTTACTGTGGTTCAAATTATGCTGACCTCAAGTTTAATCGCTTATATCTTATTAAAATCTAATCCATTTGTAAGTATATTCCCGATACCTGATCAAGGTTCTGGTTTTAATCCGTTATTACAGGATATGGGTTTGGCTATACATCCACCGATTTTATACATTGGATATGTAACTACCTCTGTTGCGTTTGCAATTAGTGTTACTGCTTTAGTTCGCAAGAAACTATCAGGAAATTTATTAGAAATCATGAAAATGTGGAATTTATTTTCTTGGAGTTTTATGACCCTTGGAGTAGCATTAGGCAGCTGGTGGGCATATAGAGAGTTAGGTTGGGGTGGTTATTGGTTTTGGGACCCGGTTGAGAATGCTTCATTACTTCCGTGGCTAACTTCTTCTGCTTTGCTGCATTCAATATATGCAACAAAAAAACTAAATACCAATTATAAATGGACAATTTTACTTGGGTTACTAGGGTTTTTATTATCAATTTTATCTACTTTCTTAGTTCGCTCGGGAATTGTTACTTCTGTACATTCCTTTGCTAGTGATCCTAGTCGTGGAGCCTTTATACTTGGTTTATTAGTTAGTTACTCAGGGGTAGCTTTATTATTATTTGCAGCCAGAGCGCATACTATTAAATCATCAACTGGATATAGTTGGGTTTCTCGTTTTGGGGGGATTAATATTGGTAATATATTTTGGTCTCTGGCTACCACTATAATATTGATTTCACTTTTATACCCTCTTTTTCTTGAAGTAACCAGAGGAGTGCAAATTACTGTAGAGCGCAACTTTTTTGAAAAATCTTTTATTCCTAGTTTATTAGGTGTTTTGTTTTTTATGGCATTTATGTTGCCTGCTTCTTGGCATAATATATTATCAATCCATTATCGTCATTTTTGCTATTCTTTGATTGCTTCTATTGCTCTAGCTATCGGCTTTTATTATTTTTCGGCAATTACACCGAGTTATATATCATTAGCAGCTTTTTTTGTTGGTATGCTTGTTGTAATTAGAATGTGCTTATGGTTAAAGATTAAAAATAATCCAGGTTTAAAATTTTATTCAATTTGGTTTATACATATAGCTGTGGGTTTGTTTGCAGTTGCTATTTCTTTCCTTGAAACTAACTCTCAAGAATTAACTATAAGTGTCAGTGAAGAGTCTAAAGTGGAGTTCTCAGGTTTTACAATTAATTTTGCAAAAAGAGAAAATATTGCTGTAGATAATTATTTGGCTGGTAGGGTGGTTTTATATTTAGAGAAAAATAATAATGAAATTGCAATTCTAACTCCAGAGGTGCGTTATTATCCAGTAGAAAAAACTCAAACTTCAGAAGCTTCAGTTTATCACAATGTTTTTTATGATTTATATGCTGTTATAAGTGAGCTTACTAAAGAAGGTGATGTTATTATAAGATTTTATTTTAAACCTTTAATTAGCTGGCTTTGGCTTATTTGTGGCGCTAGTTTTGCTTGCGGTATATTACTATTAATTTTAAATGTAAGGAAGAGAGCACGTGCGCGCACATAACTTTATCCCAATTTTAATCTGTTGCTTAATTATTATATTATTATATTTTACTCTTAGTAATTCTAGTAATAAAAATGAAGAATTATCTGATTTAAAATTAGAATTAATAAATGATGAAGTTTTAGATCTATCAGAATTTCAAGGAAGACCATATATTATTAGGTTTTTTGCTTCATGGTGCGCCGCTTGTAAAGAGGATGGTCCTAAGTTAAAGGAGTTATCTAGAAAGATGAACGCTCCTATTATTGGGGTTGCGGTTGGAGATAGCAAAGAGAAGATAGAGCGTTTGCCGAATGAGCAATTGCCATATGATTATATTTATATAGATGAAAGCAATAGAGTAAAAAATTTATTAAAGAATAGGATGCTTCCTGAAACTATTATTATCGATGTAGAGGGTAATGTTGCGCTACGGCATGTAGGATCACTTTAGTCATGTTTATGGTCATGTTTATGTTCATAGATTGATAAAGTTTTGAGGGTTTCGCTGTCAAATGCTTGGCCAAAATATGCTTGTTTATTAACGAAATCCGGAGCTCCTTCACAGCAGATATGGTGATGTAGGCAGATTACATGGTCGCTTCTTCTCATTACTGTATGCAGGTCATGTGATATTATCAAGATGCTAATATTTCTTTCTGTTCTAAGTTTATCGATCAGTTTATAAAACTCTACCTGTCCATTTATATCAAGGCCACCAATTGGTTCATCAAGAATCAATAGAGTGGGGTCCACTATAAGGGCTTTTGCAAGCAATGTTCGCTGCATTTCTCCACCTGATATTTTCCTTAAATCTGAGTTAAGGATATTATTTATACCAAGTTCTTTAATAGTTTTATCTAAGGTGGTTTTATTTACTTTAGATCCAATTTCTAATTTAAGAAAATCTATTACATTAAGAGGAAGATTTTTATTTAAATTAAGCTTTTGTGGCATATAGCCTATTTTGAGCTTTGGATTAAACCATATTGATCCAGATGTCGGTTTAATAATGCCAAGAATGCAGCGGACTAAAGTGGTTTTTCCGCTGCCATTGGGTCCAATGATAGTAACAATTTTACTAGGATCTAGCTTAAGGTTTATATTCTCAAGAATTTTCTTGCTTTCAAGAATATAAGACAAATTTTTGATTTCTATGAGTAGATTACTTGTCATTAATATTCCTAGTTTTTAAATAATTATTCATCATTTTATTGTCTTAAGCCAATTATCAAAATTCTCTAACGCAAGTTTAGAGCGAGCTGCTTTTCTATCTTGTTTTTTATGCCTTGTTTTTAAAGGTGGAAAAAGGCCAAAGTTAATATTCATTGGTTGGAAGCATTCTGCTTCTGCTCCTCCTGTTATATGGTTAAGTAATGCTCCTATAGCTGTGTCAACTGGAGGAGAGGTTATTTCTTTTCCAAGTAACTCATAGGAGGCAAATAATCCTGCCATCATTCCACAAGCAGCGCTTTCAACATAGCCTTCTACTCCAGTTACTTGCCCAGCAAAACGGATGTTTTCTCGAGATTTTAATTGGAGTGATTTAGTGAGCAATTTAGGGCTGTTTAAAAAACTATTACGATGTATCCCACCCAGGCGAGCAAATTCTGCATTTTCTAGTCCTGGGATTTTAGTAAAGATATCTTTTTGGGCTTGATATTTAAGCTTAGTTTGAAATCCAACAATATTATATAATGTTCCAAGTTTATTATCTTGCCTTAGCTGCACTACTGCGTAGGGGCGTTCGTCAGAATTGGGATTAGTTAAGCCTACTGGTTTCATAGGGCCAAAAGATAAAGTGTCTTTTCCTCGCTCTGCCATAACTTCAATTGGTAAACATCCATCAAAATAAGGAGTGTCTTTTTCCCATTCCTTAAATTCAGTTTTATCGCCTTGAATTAAGTCGTCTATAAATTGATAATACTGATCTTTACTTAAGGGGCAGTTGATATAATCTTTTCCTTCACCTTTATCATATCTTGACTGGAACCAAGCTTTAGAAAAATCAATGCTTTCTTTGTAAATAATTGGAGCAATCGCGTCAAAAAAAGCTAAGTTTCCTACATCAGTTAGTTTAATTATATCTTGCATTAATGCGTCATCAGTTAGCGGGCCAGTAGCAATGATCCAGCTTCCTTCCTTTGGCACTGTGGTAATGCGCTCTCTAATGATATTTACATTTGGATGATTAAATAGAGCTTCTTCTATTTGGCCAGAGAATAATTCTCGGTCAACAGCCAATGCGCTTCCTGCAGGAACTTTTGTTGCGTCTGCTGACTTTAAAATAAGTGAATTAGAGCGCCTCATTTCTTCATGGAGAAGCCCAACAGCATTATGAACGTCATCGCTTCTGAAAGAATTAGAGCAAACCAATTCAGCTAGATTATCTGTTTGATGAGCGTGAGTTTTAAAGTCTTTATTTCTCATTTCATAGAGATTAACTTTAATTCCTAAATTTGCTGCTTGCCATGCGGCTTCGCATCCAGCTAGCCCTGCTCCGATTATATTTAATTCTTTTGTCAAAATATTTTTCCTGTAGATAGATTATTGTCAATTCGCATTATGTCATTTTATCTGCTGGAGGTCAACGCATGAGAGTATTGGTATTAATATTATACTAGATTGACAAAGTATCTAAAGTATGGCATTCTTAATTTATTAATACAAATTAATATGTGAGCCTGGATGTATAGAATATTAGTTAACAAGGTCTTTGACTTGCTTGAGGATTCTTATCAATTGAATTATCCCAACTATAATCAAGACTCGTGGTTCAAGTGTTTTGAAAAATTTAAACTATTTCTTACTCATTCTTATGAAGTGGTTAGCACTATTGCAGGTCTTATGCCTGAGGATGAGAAAAATAAACTATTTAGTGGAAACAAAGCTATTATACAAAAAGAATTTGAGGATATTAATAAATCAAATAAAAATACTGATCAAAAAAATGCAGCTTATTTTGTCTCTAGTTATGATCATAATGGAGCTTTTTTAGGAACAGCTGCTATGTTAAATCATTTTCATGAGATTAAGATTTTGCAAGAGCATGGTTATGTTGTTTATCCTCATGTGGTAGATAATTTTTATCAGATTTCTTATCACGTTAGAGATGCAGACTTAGTTGTCATCAATGCTCATGGTTCACCTTATTTTATTCAGATAGATTATTTTACTGTTGAGTCTAATTTGACTTTTCATGGTTTAAGAGAAGGTGCAGATATAGTTTTGAATTCTTGTTCAACTGGAGCAGGGTTAAAATCTTCTATTGCATCAAAAATAGCTGAAGATAATCTAAATTCTAATGTTTTTGGAGCTTTAGAGATAGTTTGGGCAATGAATATTAATTTTTCTACTAGAGAAAATGAAACATTCGTAAAAAATGTTGAATATCAGCCAGGTATGTCAGTACAAGACATTCTATTACCTTTGCCATCTGTCGAGTTTATGCATAAATTTAACTATAATATAGAGACTTCTTCTTGTTCTGATTGCATAAATGAAGGTCTTTTTATTGGTGATATTGCTTTTGAAGAGGTTCTTGTATAAATATAGTATGGTTTAGATGTTTTAAATCAATTGCTTTTTTTGTCTTTTGTAATATCTTTATAGGTGAATTGTTAAGCCCTTGATTTTGAGAAATGATAAAAAAACTTTTAACTAAAATAAAATATTATAGTTTAATATGTATTCCTTCTTTGACTGTTTTGTTAAGCATCTTTCTATTCGTACTTCCTTATCCAATAACCAACTCTTCAATTCTAATGCCTTCTATCGTGTTAGCAGTTATTTATTATTGGTCAGTATATTATCCTCAGTTCTTGCCATATATATGCTTATTAGTACTCGGTTTACTTCAAGATATAATTGAAGTAAATAGCTTAGGTTTTAATGCAGTAATATTCATAATTTTTAGGGTTTTAATCAGATCGCAAAGAAAATATCTGATAAATAAATCCTTTGTTGTAGTTTGGGTTGGCTTCATGTTTTGCTTAGGAGTTATTCTTATGTTGACCATGTTAGTTAATAGATATGATTATTCTACTTCAGTTCTGCTTAGTCAATGGTTAATTAGTGTATTTGCCTATGTTTCTATTCATTGGATATTAAGTAAAATGAGACTTAAGCAATGAGAGACGAACTAAATAAAGCTACATTCTTAACAAGAAGGTCTTTTATCCTTGGAGCCGCTAAGGCTGGTTTGGCTGCTGGTCTTTTAGGTAGAATGTTTTATCTACAAGTTCTAAAAAATGAAGGATTCTCCCAGCTTTCTGAAAGAAATAGAACTAAACTCAATATTATTCCGCCTTTAAGAGGTAGAATATTAGACCGTGATAATAAAGCATTAGTTACAAATAAGAAAAGTCACCAGCTTATTTTTACTAGATATGACGTTCATACAATAGAAAATATTGAAAAAATAGCATTGAAAATAAGTGAAATATTAGATTTTTCAGAAGAAAAATATGATGATCTTCTTTCAACCTTACAAGATCTTAAAATATATGAATATACAGTGATTTATGAGAGTCTTACTTGGAAACAACTGGTTGATATAGAGTTGCATTTATTTGACTTACCAGGAAGTGAGATTGAGAGTGGGTTTTATCGCTATTATAATTATGGTGCATTATGTGGTCATTTGACTGGTTATATAGGAGTTATTTCTAGTAAAGAAACAAATAAAAGCTCTTCGCTGATATATCCTAATTTTAAAGTAGGGAAAAATGGAATTGAAAAGACTCAAGAAGCTCTATTACATGGAGTAGCTGGCGTTGAAGAAGTTGAAGTTAATGCAAAAGGAAAAATTATAAGAGAGATATCTTCTAGCCGAACTATAATTCCAGGACAAAATATTGATTTAACAATTGATATTGAGCTGCAGCAAAAAGCAAGTAATCTACTTGGTGATATTGCAGGTGTTGTATTAGTGGCAAAGGCAAAAACTGGAGAGATATTAGCATCTGTTTCAAAGCCAAGTTTTGATCCTAATTTATTTACTGGTGGAATTTCAAAAACAAACTGGGGAAAATTAATTAATAACCCGGAGCTTCCTTTGATTGACAGAAGCGTTGCTTTAACATATCCTCCGGGATCTGGTTTTAAAGTTAATGTTGCAATAGCTGCTTTGAAGACTGGTTTTAATCCAAATACTATTTTTCATTGCCCAGGATATCATACTGTGGGTGATAGAATTTTTCGTTGCTGGAATAGAGTAGGGCATGGAAACATTAACTTAAACCAAGCTATTGCAGGATCTTGTAATGTGTATTTTTGGAAGGTTGCTAAAGTGATAGGGGTGCAGCCGATTGCTGATATGGCAAGAATAATGGGATATGGCACAAAACTATTAAATGATAGTTTGCCACGTGAGCAAACTGGTATTATTCCAGATCCAGAATGGAAGATGAAGAATATTGGAAATAAATGGACTCTTGCTGATACTATAAATACGGCTATTGGACAGGGATATGTAGAAGCGACTCCCATACAAATTTTAACAATGGTTTCGAGAATTGCTACTGGCAGAGAAATGATGCCTTATATTATTAAAGATAAACAAAATATTGATAATTTTGTTTCTATGGATTTGGATAGAGAGTTTAATGAAGTGCGTAAAGGTATGGAAATGACCACCAATAGCCATAAAGGAACTGCTTATGCAAATAGAATAACTATTAATAAATATGCTATGGCGGGTAAAACTGGTACTTGCCAGGTAGCTTCTAAAAGGCATAAAGACGATGATCTGAGCCATGCGAAAGTAAAAAAAAGTATAAGAAATCATGGTGTATTTGTGGCGTATGCTCCTTTAAATAATCCAGAATATAGTTTTTGTGGAATTATAGAACATGGTGGATCACCAAGACTAGCGGTAAAAATAGCGAAAGAGCTTCTCACAGAAGCTCAAGTAAAGAAACTTTAAAAGGTATTTATATGACAGAAGTTATAACGGAACTTGATGAGTCTAGTTTAAAACGTATAGTTAAAGTGATTGATAATGGAGGAGTAATTGCCTTTCCAACTGAAACGGTATATGCACTAGCAGTAGATGCGTCTAATTATTTAGCTGTAGAAAAAATTTACAAATTAAAGAATAGATTTTCAGATAAGCCGCTACCAGTATTAGTTGGGGATATTTATCAAGCCAATAGAATAGTTGAGTTTAATTCTATGGCGCAAAGACTGGCTTTGAACTTATTCCCAGGACCTATAACTCTAGTTCTTAAGTCAAATCCTAAAGGGAATCTAGCTAAAAATATTAATCATCAAATTGGAAGTGTTGGAATTAGGATGCCAAACAGCATTGCGGCATTAAAAATATTAAAAGCAATAGGGAGACCGATTGTAGGCACAAGTGCCAATATAACCAGCCAGAAGAGTGCATTAAGCGCAGAAGAGGTTTTAAAGGTTTTTAAAGGTCAGATAGACATAGTAGTTGATCAAGGTGCTATAGCAGAAGGAGTTCCATCAACCATCGTTGATTTAACGGAGAGTCAGGCAAAGATTTTACGAGAAGGTGTTATATCTAAAGAAAAAATTGGCTCTATTATTGGTCAAGAGTTAGTTTGAAGGTTAATATGAAAAAAATGGGATTAATATTAGCTTTGTTAGTATTTATAGCTGATCAGGTAAGTAAATATTTTGCAGTAAAGCATCTAGATTATAGTGCTGAAGTTACAAGTTTTTTTAATCTTTCTTTAGCGTATAATAAAGGAATAAGCTTTGGTTTATTTAATAATTTTTCTTACAGCAATTATTTTTTTGCGGCTCTTTCTATGGTTATTACCATATTTTTATATAGATGGATGTCTCAAGCTACAAATAAATTTGAAGCCGCGGCTCTTGGAATGGTAATAGGGGGAGCATTAGGAAATGTTAGTGATAGGTTCTTTTATCCAGGAGTTGTAGATTTTTTAGAGCTCCACTGGCATAATTATTATTGGCCAAGTTTTAATATTGCAGATAGCGCAATTTGTTTAGGTGTTTGCATTTTATTGATTTTTAGTATAGATTTTAAACATAAGATTAAGGAAGAGAGTAAATGAAAAATTTATTATATATTATGTTGCTACTAGGTGTATTAAGTGCATGTAGTAATTTTAAAGAGAATGTTGGGTTAGTTAAAAATCAACCGGATGAGTATCAAGTTGTTACAAATCCAGATTTATCAGTGCCCCCTAATTTTAATATATATTCTCCAGAAGAAATAGCAGCACAACAATCTAAAGCTAAAGATGATAATTTTACCAAAGGTGAAAATTACATTCTAGACACGATGAATAAACAAGAGCAAGAATAAAGATCTAAAGCTAAGGAGAGATAGTCTTGAAGGAATTGAAATATTATAAAGAAATGCTATTAATTAGGCGCTTTGAAGAAAAAGCGGGACAATTATATGGCATGGGATTAATAGCTGGTTTTTGTCATTTATATATTGGTCAGGAAGCTTTAGTTGTTGGAATGCATAACGTGATCAAAGATATTGATAAGAGTGTTACTTCTTATCGTGATCATGGACATATATTATTAGCAGGAACTGATCCTAAAGCTATAATGGCAGAGCTTACTGGAAGAGCAACTGGCTGTTCTAAAGGGAAAGGTGGCTCAATGCATATGTTTGATATAGAAAATAATTTTTATGGCGGACATGGTATTGTTGGGGCTCAAGTTCCAGTTGGTACGGGTATGGCTTTTTCTTCAAAATATAAAGATGATGGTTCTATCGTGCTAACTTATTTTGGTGATGGAGCCTTAAATCAAGGTCAGGTTTATGAATCATTTAATATGGCTTCTTTATGGAAACTTCCAGTGATATATATTGTTGAAAATAATCGCTATAGTATGGGGACTTCAATTGAGCGTCACTGCTCGGTTAAAGATTTATCTAAAAAGGGTGAGTCATTTGGTATTCCGGGAATAAAAATTGATGCAATGAATATTCTAGAAGTTATGAAGAAAGGTAAGGAAGCAGTTGAATTTGTTCGTAGTGGGAAGGGGCCTATTTTAATTGAAATGGAGACCTATCGTTATCGTGGTCATTCAATGTCTGATCCTGGAAACTATCGCACGAAAGATGAAGTAGCAGAAATGCGTCAGGAGCATGATCCTATTGATTCATATAAAGCATATTTGCTTAAGAATAAATTATGTGACGAAAAAGATTTAAAGGCTATTGATAAGGAAGTTAAGCTTATTGTAGAAGAAGCAGCTGAATTTGCTAAAAATAGTCCTGAACCAGATCCTTCAGAATTATATACGGAGGTGTTGATATGAAAATGATTACAGTAAGAGAAGCATTGCGTGATGCAATGGCAGAAGAGATGCGTATTGACCCTAATATATTTGTTATGGGTGAAGAAGTTGCTGAATATCAAGGTGCATATAAAGTAACCCAAGGCTTGTTGGCAGAATTTACAGAGAAGAGAGTCATAGACACTCCAATTACTGAGCATGGTTTTACAGGACTTGCAATTGGAGCTGCTTTTACAGGATTGAAGCCAGTTCTTGAGTTTATGACTTTTAATTTTGCGCTTCAAGCACTTGACCAAATTCTTAATTCTGCAGCTAAGACTCATTATATGTCTGGTGGTCAAGTTAAATGCCCAATAGTATTTAGGGGACCTAATGGATCTGCTTCAAGAGTTGGAGCGCAGCATTCTCAATGCTTTGCTGCTTGGTATAGCCACATTCCAGGACTTAAAGTTGTTTCTCCATATAGCGCAAAAGATTGTAAGGCTCTACTAAAGGCTGCAATCAATGATCCAAATCCAGTGGTATTTCTTGAAAATGAGCTAATGTATGGCAAACAATTTGAAGTTACTGATGATTTTGATGAGCCAGTTGAGATTGGAAAAGCTAATATATTGCGTGAAGGAACAGATGTTACTATTACTGCATTCTCTCTTCAGGTGGGTAATGCTTTAGCTGCTGCTGACATTCTTGCAGAAGCTGGTATTTCCGCTGAAGTTATAGATTTGCGCACACTGCGCCCTCTTGATAGCGATACTATTATTGATTCAGTGAAGAAAACTAATCGTTTAGTTACGGTTGAAGAAGGTTGGGGATTTGCAGGAATTGGAGCTACTATTGCTGCTATAGTCGTTGAAAATGCATTTGACTATTTAGATGCTGAAATTATTAGAGTTTGCGCTAAAGATGTGCCTCTTCCATATGCGGCTAATTTAGAAAAGTTAGCTATCCCACAGATTGATGATATTGTTGATGCTTGCCACAAGGTATGTAATCGCTAGATAAATTAAGGAGTATTTATAATGCCTATTGAAATTTTAATGCCAGCTTTGTCCCCTACTATGAAAGAGGGTAATCTAGCTAAATGGCATAAAAAAGAAGGTGATCAGGTGAAGCCTGGTGATGTTTTGGCTGAAATTGAAACTGATAAAGCAACAATGGAAATAGAATCTATTGATGAAGGGATATTAGGAAAGATATTGGTAGCTGATGGAAGCAGAGCAGTTCCAATTAATCAACTTATTGGACTTATTTTAGAAGAAGATGAGAAGCCTGATGTTCTAGATGATTATACTCCTAAAGCGGCTCCTGTTAAAGCTGGATCTATTCCTGCGGTACCAGAAGAAGTTTCGGTTGAAACTCCAACTATTTCAGTTTCAGCTGCTAAGCCTGAAAAATCTAGTGAAGCTAGAATTATGGCTTCTCCTCTTGCTAAGCGTATTGCTGCAGATAAAAATATTGACCTTAAGGGAGTGAGCGGTTCTGGGCCGCGTGGAAGAATTGTTAAAGCTGATGTTTTAGATTTTAAAGGTTCAACTAAAGAATTATCTATGCCTACATTTGGTAGAAATAAGGAAGAATATACATCGATTCCTAATAGTACGATTCGTAGAGTTATTGCTCAGAGGCTAACTGAATCTAAGAAAACTATTCCTCATTTTTATTTATCACTTGAATGTAATGTTGATAATTTACTTAAAGCTCGCGCTGAAATGAATAAAGATGCGGAAGGCTATAAATTATCAATAAATGATTTTGTAATTAAAGCAGTGGCTATGGCTTTAGCTGAAGTGCCAGAAGCTAATGCTTCTTGGGGCGAAGATGCAATAATGCAGTATAATAATGTGGATATTTCAGTTGCAGTTGCTATTGATGATGGACTTATTACTCCAATTATTCATAATGCTGATCAAAAATCGATGTCTGTTATTTCTAATCAAATGAAGTCACTTGCAAAATGAGCTCGTGTAAATGGGTTAAAGCCAGAAGAATTCCAAGGTGGAGGATTTACGATCTCTAATTTAGGGATGTTTGGTATTAAAGAGTTTAAGGCAATTGTTAATCCACCTCAAGCATGTATTTTAGCTGTTGGAGCTAGTAATAAGCGCGCAGTGGTTATAAATGATGAGATTCAAATTGCAACTATCATGGATGTGAGCCTTTCTTCAGATCATAGAGTCGTAGATGGAGCTGTGGGCGCTAAATTTATGACTGCATTTAAGAAGTTTATCGAAAATCCAATCAAGATGTTTGTATAAATAATAGAAAAAGAGGCCTAGTATTAATAGGCCTCCTGTATTTTAATTTAGAACATTTCGTCAATTACATCTAGAGCCGCAAGCTTTGATATTCCAGTACATCTTTGGCATGCTGTAAAGTCCATATTGCCCATATAAGCAGCCATTTGATCGTCAGTACAGCCATAAGGTGTTGTTTTTAATTCTGTTTTAGCCTCAAATTCTGGCTCTCTGCTTCCTAATAAATATTCAATTTGGCTAGCGTCAGAAGCGATCTTAGTCTGATATGTATTAAACATATATTCGTTTTGCTCTTGTGCATAAGAGAAGGCTTTGTTCAAATTATATGCTACGTCGGTAATTAATGTTTTTAGTTCTGTTTTTTTGCTCATAATATTTTCCGGTTAGGTTGTTGATCTTCAAGTTAATAACAATAATATATAATAAATTAACACATCCGCCAACTATTAGTTTAATAAATATTAATAGTCAATTGAAGTGCAGTAAAAAAGCTGGCTGTATCCCTTGCGACTAAGATATGTAAATAAGAATAGATAAAGTAAGTCTGGATCCTCGGGCCTAGTGCCCAAGGATGACGAAGAGAGGGGAGTGAAGAGAATGAAGAGTAGTCTGGATCCTCGAGCCTCTGGCTCAAGGATGACGAAAGGGGGGTAGATAAGTAAGGATGGCGAAAGGGAGGAAGGTGTGAGGGGAAGTGCAGTAACTGCGTATTAGCCTACCTCTTATCGTCATTCTTGTCGGAGCAAAGCGCAGACGAGAATCTAGGTGGAAAGCGCATTATTAATTAATAATGTTATGGAGTTAGGGCCTCTGTTTCAAGCGC
>Ga0129324_10000768_pt1 | contig 22231 bp, 18 predicted proteins | sample CPBDNA_7_FD_96879 | JGI IMG/M metagenome (GOLD analysis project Ga0129324, IMG submission 96879) | Freshwater to marine salinity gradient microbial communities from Chesapeake Bay, USA - CPBay_Spr_15_0.2_DNA | ecosystem: Environmental > Aquatic > Marine > Coastal | place: USA: Chesapeake Bay... | reverse complement strand
GGCAAAGCTAAGCTCCATGAATTCAAGGAGATGGAGAAAGAGAACGCTCGACTGAAGCGTATTGTCGCCGATCTTGAGTTGGACAAGCTGATCCTTAAGGAAAGCCTTGATTATTTAAAGCCCAAGGCCTGACGATCGCCGATCTGCGTCAGGCCGTTATTCATGTCCGTCAGAAACTGGATACGTCTGAGCGGCGAACCTGCAAAACGATCGGGCTGGCACGCAGTACGCAGCGCTATACCAAAATCAAAGAACACGATGGCGACGAAGAACTACGTCTGGCGATGATCCGACTGGCCAAACAGTATGGCCGGTATGGTTATCGTAAGATTGCCGAGCTCCTTCGTATTGAAGGCTGGGTGGCTAATCACAAGAAGATAGAGCGAATGTGGCGAGAAGAAGGGCTGCAACTGCCCCATCGCCATAAGAAGCAGAAACGGCTGTATCATAAGGACAGCTCCGTCATCCGGCTTCGACCGCAGTATCCCGGGCACGTCTGTAGCATCGACTTTGTTCACGACAAGCTGAGCAACGGCCGCAGTTATAAGATGCTGACGGTTCTCGATGAATACACCCGTGAGGCTCTATGTGTGGCAGCAAAATCGAGAATGGGACATGCCGAGGTTCTGGAAGCGCTTTATCCACTATTCCTAAAACACGGAAAGCCTAAGTATCTGCGTTCTGACAACGGTTCTGAGTTCATCGCCCGCGATCTGCAGGCGTGGCTCAAGAAGGTCGGCATCAAACCGATCCAAATCTATCCCGGCAGTCCATGGGAGAATGGATACAACGAACGGTTCAACGGAACGCTGCGCAGAGAGATATTGAACGCCGAATGGTTCTCAAACGTTAAACAGGCTCAGATCGTCATCAACAGATGGCTTAGACAATACAATCATATCCGTCCGCATCAGGCTCTAGGCATGCGACCACCGGTACCGGAAACCTTACATCACAGTGGTACATAGAAAGGGGGCTAGACACAAATTTGTGACGGCGAAGTGGTCTTCTTTTAACTATCAATTGTCATCGTAATAGCGAATTAAAAATCTAACTGCACTGTCGGGGCTTGTAAGGACGGGAACTGAGGTAGCCTTCGATACGGCCTCTTTAGCTTGTGCGGTTGAGAATTGTGCGAGAATGATCAACGCGCAGTCATTAAGCTCGTTCGCTGCGCCCGTCACGATCCGATTATGTAATTGTGCGTCGCCGATAAGCAATGCTTTGAGTGCATCTGGAACACAGACGGATTTTATGGTGGCGGATGACGATGCGGCCTTTGCCATGCTTTTGAATTCCGCTTCCATAGAAGTTACGCTCGGTGCAAATGTCGCGATCATTCCGACTTTGTCGCCTTGGGCGATTGCTTCGCTAAACATCGCCTCGTTGGGTTTGAGCACAGGCAGGGGCGCCAATTGCGTGGCGACCGTTTCGATGCAGTTGCCAAAGGCTGAGCAGGTGAAAAGGATACCGTCAGCCCCGTCTGCCGCAACGTACCGCCCGAGTTCCATGAAGCGTTCGCCCATGCGTGCCGTGAGCGCGCCCTCTTTTTCCAAGTCTGGTGCGAGTGAGTCGTCCAAAAGGTTGTACACCTCAGCGGCAGGCCAGAGCCGTTCGAACGCGTCGTTCACCGGCTTGATGGCAACCGGAGTCGCATGGATAAGTGCAATGCGAGGCTTTAGCTGGCTCATGCTGTCGCCTCTTGCATCCATTTAAGCCCAGCTAGCGTGCCATATTTGGGTTTATACTCCCCGCCGACAAAACCGGTGTAATCAAGGTCATCTAAAACTTGGAAAACATCAGCATACGCCAAGATACCGCTACCGGGCTCATGGCGGCCCGGGTGATCAGCGATCTGGATATGAAGCATGACGTCGATGTGGTCCTTGATAAACTTGACGGGGTCAATGCCTTTGACCGCAGCATGATATACATCGAACAATAGCCCTACGGACGAATGATTAAGTTCAGTGATCAGCGACAATGCGAAGGCCGGATGATTTACGTAAAATCCTGGCACGGTCTCGTCACTGATTGGTTCGATCAGTACTTTAAGGTTTGCAGCAGCACATTCATCTGCCGCCCAGGTGAGATTTTCAAGATAGATGTCTCGACAAGATTCGCGATCCATCCCGTTAACGAGGACACCTGGCATGACATGGAGTAGAGGTGCGCCGATATCTAGGGCGCCGCGAATACCAATTTTGATACTTGCCTTAAAGTCATCCTGGCGACCGGCAAGGCAAGCGAGACCTTTTTCATTTTCTTTCGGATCACCCGCCGGTGCGGCTATCTGGGCACACGGCAAATCGACTTCTTGTGCTAGAATGCGAAAGCGCGACGTACCAAATCTATAAGGGCTGGGGTGCTCTATTGCGGCAAAGCCTGCGTCTTTCGCTGCTCGGAACCGATCTTCTAAGGGATATTCGGTAAAAAGATATCCAAGGTGCGCACTAAACTTCAGCATGAACTGTATCCGGTATCGATTGAGTTGATGGAAATAAAACATACTGGGAGAAACTTTTAGGGACGCAAATATTCTCTTCCGTCCGGTCCCCATTAGAGAATAGATTAACGACGTATTTTGTTTTGGACATGAGCGCGTTGGATTGATGTTTTCTTGGATGTTGCCTCAGCAAGGTGCTGTCGCATGTAGAATGAAGCCTCGATCGGGTCGCCCTTCCGCAATAATCTGATGAGTTCCAAATGGCCTGAGAATTGATCGTAAACGCGTGCTCGATCAAAAATTGAACGCAGTTCCAACAGGTGGCGCAACCGGTTTACGCGGACCAGTGCTTGATGAAAAAAGGTATTGCCAGATAACCGGATGATTTCTTCGTGGAACTGCATGCCGATCAGGATCAGGCGATCAGGAAGTTCGGTATCAATAGCTCCGTCCAAATAACGCTGCTGAATTCGCTCCTGCTCGTCGAGGACCTGGGTATCAAATTCGAAAGTTGGTTCAAGCAGTGCGGCAGGCTCAATCGCGGAGCGGAACCTGTAGACTTGCTCAAACGCTTCTGGCGTACTCACGACCGGCAAGAAGGTCCAGCCATAACCCGGCTTGCGTTCTGCCCAGCCCTCGTTGACCGCCCGGACCAGGGTGCCGACGACTTCTGATTTTCGCGCCTTATAGCGCTGCAGTAGATATTGCTCCGTGACGTCCTGCGGGATTTCCTGGCCCACCCAATCTTCTGCCAGCCGGTAATAAAGGTCTGTGACTGGGACGGGCTCATCTAATTCACTGCCAACGTTGCCATTCAATGCGGTGCTGCTGACGATGTATCCACGGTTTGGCGCGTGGGTGGCAATGCCACGCGCGGCCAGGGTTTTAAGAGCTTCGAGAACCGGTGTCCGCGAGACGCGAAAATCATCCGCTAGGCTTTTTGCGTTCAGTTTTGCACCCGGCAAGATTTGTCCGCCACGGATGCGTCCCAGAATATCGCGGGCGAGTTTGTCTCCGAGTGTTTGTTCGACCATGGTGTTCGGCTGCTCCACGGCTGGCCCCTGGGGGATTAAACTAGGAAATAATTCTGCCAGAAATTTTCGTCGGCGTCACGTGAGATACTTTACACTATGTATTTATTGTGCGAAAAAAACATTATTGCTGCTTTGCTAAGTATGCCACAAAAACAAAAATAAAGCCGGATTGTGGTCCGGTTGGGAGCGAGCAAATTGAGACATCCTGCTGGTGACGGCCCGCGCGGGCCGGCCGACACAATCGGTGTTGGGTATTACGACCTCGTAACGCTGCATGATCTTGTGGCGTCTATTTTCTGCTCGCGGGGCCTAAGCGATGAAGATGCATCCGCAGCGGCGGAGACACTCGTGCGTGCGGACGCACGGGGCGTTTGGTCACACGGCGTTGCGCGTGTCGGCATGTACTGTTCGCGGATCGATGCCGGCGTTGCGAATGCAAAACCCAATATTACGGTTACCCACGTGTCCAAGGCGGCGGCCCTTATAGATGGTGACGACGGCCTCGGTCTCGTGGTCGCAAAGCGGGCTGCCCAAGAAGCGATTTCTTTGGTCGAAGAAACCGGCATTGCATTGGTTGGGGTTAAGCGTAGCGGGCATTTTGGTATGGCTGCGCAATACGTGGAAACGTGTGTCGATGCCGGTCTGATGGCATGGATGTATACAAATTCATCGCCGGCGCTGCCGCCGTGGGGAGGTCGAAGTGCAATTTTTGGCACCAGCCCATTCGCTTTTGGTGCGCCGACCGGCGTCGGACAACCGCCCTTTCTAATCGATATGGCAATGTCGGTGGTGGCACGCGGCAAGCTGAAATTCGCGGGCCAGCGCGGCGATCCTATACCGGAGGGCCTTGCGCTGGATAGTGAAGGACGCCCGACGACGGACGGCATGGAGGCGTTTAACGGCGTTGTGCTGCCGTTCGGCGGTGTAAAGGGCGCGGCCATGTCCTGGATGATGGACATTGTTGGTGGCGTGTTCACAGGTGCTGAACATGCTGGGCGCATCGCAAATCCGTTCAAGGGACTGGATCGACCGCAAAACGTTGGCCATCTGCTGTTCGTCGCCAAGCCCGATTTGTTTCAACCGATTGAAGATTTCTTCACCGCGATGCAAGAGACGACGACGGCAGCCAAAGAGTCGCCTCGCGCTGCTGGTGTCGAGACAATCTATACGCCAGGTGAAATTGAGGCGCTGAAGGCTGACGAAGCCAGACAGTGCGGCGTGGCACTGTCGACGGATGTCGTAACTGATCTGCAAACGCTTGCCGCGGATGCCGGTATCTCTTGGCCATTTGCGACGGATGGTACTCGGCTCGTTATTTAGACAAGTTCTAAACTTTTGCCGGGTATTTTCTGAGCCGGCGGCACCTGAATGAAGATGTTCTACGGAGAAGGTCATGTTTGCACCACCGCCAGAATTGAAAACCCGTGTATTCGCTCGGCTACCGGATGAATTTCGACTCAACGGACGAAAGTCAGAATGGTCTTTTGGTAAGGAAAACCCAAACCTCCATTCATTTTTAGAGGGGCCTAGCTTTGACCGAGAAGGAAATTTGCTTGTAACGGACATCCCCTTTGGACGGGTGTTCCGGATTTCCCCGCAAGGCGTGTTCGACCTTGTTGCCGAATATGATGGCGAGCCGAACGGCATGGCGCTCGACCGCGAAGGCAATATCTACCTGGCCGACCATAAGAACGGCTTAGTTAAGGTCGACGGCAAAACCGGCGAGGTCACTTTTGTCCTTAAGCGCTTACGCCGTGAAGGCTTCAAGGGCCTAAATGACCTGACGTTCGATGCTGTGGGTAATCTCTACTTCAATGATCAAGGTCAGACCGGGATGCAAGACCCGACTGGCCGAATTTATCGGCTCAATACGGACGGGACCATTGATTGCATCATTGATACCATCCCGAGCCCGAACGGTATGGCTTTTAGTCCTGATGGGCGGATTCTTTATGTTGCTGTGACCCGGGCTAACCAAGTATGGCGCCTGCCAATCCATCCCGATGCTAGTTCAACAAAGGCAGGTATCCATCTGCATATGCAGGGTGGCCACACGGGGCCAGACGGTATCGCATCCGATGGCGATGGGAATCTTGTGGTCTGTCAGTGCGGCACCGATTCCGTTTGGCTATTTAGCAAATTTGGCGAGCCGCTATTCCGCATCCGATCTTGCGCTGGTCACGATTTGACCAACGCCGCCTTCGGCGGACCGGGGAACAAGTCCTTGTACATCACAGAAGCCAGCAGCGGGCAGATTCTAGTAGCTGATCTGGAAGTGCCAGGCATGGAATTGTTTTCGCAAACTGACGCATAGAACAACGGGTTTTAAGCACCCCAAAAAATACTGGACGTGGCGGGATACCTGAGAAACGTCTGGTGAGAAAAATAAAAATTCAGGTTCGCTACTAATTGAAAAATTAAAACCAGGAGGAAGAAATGAACTTTAAGAAAATGATGATCGCCAGCGCGGCGGCATTGGCAATCGGCCTTACAGGCGTCGCAGCGAAAGCCGATGAAATCGTTGTCAGCGGTGTGTCGCCGACCAGTGATGATTACGCCTTCGCCGTTGTTTGGTCCAATCTGATGATCAAAAACAACAGCAAGCACGCCATCACCGTGGTCGATAACGGTACCGCCGGTGGCCTGCGTAAGTTGGCGCAAAAAAAGGTCGATGTTGCAATCATCGGCGCACCACACTTCAAGGATGCGACGCAAAAAAGCGGGAAATTCAAAGAAGACCCGGACAATCTGATCGCACAGTACAAAGAAATGAAGGCTCTGTTCGCGCTGCAGACGGCAGCGGCTCAGTACGTCTTTAAAACTTCCACCGGGGTCAAAGATTTTTACGACTTTAAGGACAAGAAGTTTTCGATTGGCCGCCCGGGTGGCAACGGTGGTCGGGTAACCAAAGTCATGCTTGATGTACACGGCATCGACATGGAGAAGGAAACTGGTGGCGTTTACATGAAATATGTGCCGGCTCTAGAGCAGATGGCGAACGGCTCCATGGACGGTGCATTCGTGTTCGGTGGTTTGCCACATGCGGCCATCGACAATGCGTCTAGACAGATGGAACTTAGCTTTGCTTCGCCCGATCCTGCGAAGATGGAGGAGTTTCAGAAGTCCATCACAAACGGTGAATTTTACGTTTTGAAGCACATTCCCGCTGCAACCATAGAGAAAGCATATGAAGGCCGTGTGAAGGCCAACGGCGACCAGTATTTCTGGGCGTTTCCTTTCATGTTCGTGGTTCATGAATCAATGTCCGATGAGACCGCATACGAATTGACTAAGACCGTATGGGACGGCATCGACGAGATCAACAAAACCAGTCTTGCGCTCTCGCTTATCAAGCGAGACGTCGCAACGAAAGGTTTGTCCGTGGATCTGCATCCGGGTGCGGCAAAATACTTTAAGGAAATTGGGGTGCTGAAGTAATCCGATAATCGTTGAGCAGGCGAGGGTGCAAACAGTGATATTCAAGAGTATCGACGATAGTCTGAAGCAAGTGTTGAACATACCGAATGATACCGGAATGGTCCGACAACTCTTGAGTATCTTGGGCGCTCTCGCCTGTGCCTCGATTACTGCTTTTATCTTGTACACGACGGCGTTCGGCCAGTTTCCAGGACCGGCACAATACGCCATCGTCTTAACGCTCGGCATGACGGCGATCTTCGCATTGAAGCCTGGACCTTTGGCGGGTGTCAGTGGGACGCTCGATCTCGGACTTTCAATTCTATTGATTTTCATGACTGTCGGCAGCGGCCTCTATTATCTAGATCAATATCAAGAAATCGCATCTCTGCGCGAAGGAATCCCGACCGATCTAGACTTAACCTGTTATGCCGTCGGCATCATTTGTGTGCTGGAAGGCGCACGACGGGTCGAAGGAATGTTGTTGATTGGTGTCGTCGCCGCAGCAATTGTTTATATGCTGTTCGGCGAGTATATGCCCGGCTTCCTCTCGCATCGACCATTTTGGGTCGCCGAAGTGTTGGAGTATTCCTACAGCTATCAGGGTATATTTGGGATCGCGCTCGGTTCCGTCGTCGATGTGGTCTTTGTCTTCGTGATATTGGGTGTTGCGCTGCGTGTCTCTGGCGCGGGCTCATTTTTCAATTTTCTTGCCATGCGGCTGACGAAAGGGCGCAAGTCGGGCCCGGCACAATGCGCGATTATCGCGTCCGCGATGTTCGGATCAATCAACGGCTCTGCGCCGGCAAACGTGTCGGCAACGGGCGTCCTGACAATCCCGATGATGCGTCGGGCCGGCTATCGGATGGACTTTGCCGGTGGCGTCGAGGCGAGCGCATCGTGTGTTGGCCAAATCATGCCACCGATCATGGGTGTCGGCGCATTTATTATGGCGGAAATCACCGGGATACCGTATTCGAGTATTATGCTGGCCGCCTTGGTGCCGGCATTTCTATTCATCCTTTCGCTGATGGTTGCTGTGGCTTTGCAGGCGGAAAAAAGTGGGATAGAGAGCCAAGAGGATCAAGATGATACAGAGATGACGCAGGAGCGCGTGGCGCAAGCGATCACGCTGATCGCCGGCTTCTCGGTTCTTATCGGAATGCTGTTCTCGGGCTTTTCGCCAACCTTCTGCGGTCTGGCCGCGACCGGTGTGGTGATCGCCGTGTCGAGCTTGTTTGCAAGCATCCGAATGGACCTTAAAAAAGTCGTTGAGTTTATCGTTGATGGTGGACGCGATGGGCTTGCTGTTATGATCGCGTGTGCTGCAATCGGTATCGTCATTGCTTCGTTTACCTCGACCGGGCTCGGAATCAAGCTCAATCAAATGATTGTCGCAATGGGCGGGCAAAGTTTGCTGCTTGCGCTGGTCTTGGCGGCGCTGTGTTCTATCGTTCTGGGCATGGGCTTGCCGACCGCCGCATCGTATTTGATGGTGGTGTTCGTTGCCGGACCGGCGATCATGGATCTCGGCATCGATAAGCTGCAGACACATCTATTCGTTTTTTATTATGCAGTGTTGTCGGCGATCACGCCGCCGGTGGCACTGGCTGTCTTTGCTGCGGCCGCGATCGCCAAAGTTAGCCCTATTGCACTGGCCGGCCGCGCATTGCGCTTATCGCTTGTGGCCTTCGTGCTGCCGGTGGTCTGGGTTTATCACCCAGAAATAAACCTACAGGGAATCTTCTCTGAGACATGGCTTGCGACTTTTGTCTACATCGCAGCGCTTATCGTCGCGGTCGTCGGCGCTACGGCCGGGCAGATCGGATACTTTAAAAAACCGTTGAATGTGCTTGAGCGGGTAATTTTGATCGGCGCTGCCGCAGCGGTGGTGGCGGTAGACTGGACGCTGATTTTGACGGGTGTATTAGGGATTTTATTCGTACTCACATGGAGTTGGTATCGCGGGGTTCGCGTAGCAACGATCGACTAGTTGGTTTGTTTGGTTTCAGAGGATTAGTCACCTTACGCTCTCACTTGAGGTGGCGTATAAAAGGGCAGCAAATAGATACCGTAATACAGCCGCAGGATGTTTGGTTTAGAGGCGTTGCGCAGGAATGAATACAGCGGAAATAGATATTGAATATAGAGAGATGCGTGTCGTCTCAGTCTCTGGTGTCGACCTCACAAAGGCACTTTCAGATAGTCACATAACTTTGTTGAACGATAGTTTCTTATCGCATCACATCCTTTGTTTGCGAGGCCAGACACTCACGCCACATCAACTCGTGTCGGCGGGTCGTGTATTTGGCGAGCCACAGGTTCAGTTGCTTGGAGATTATCGTTTAGATGATCCCCCGGAAGTATCGGTCATTTCCAACTACAACAAACTTGGTGGGGAAAAACCCCATGTTCGGGCGACGCACTGGCATACTGATGACAGTTATTTTGCGCGTCCAGCAAAAGCAACAATGCTGTTTGCCATGGCGATACCGTCTTCGGGTGGGAGTACACAATTTATAGATACTGAGGCTGTACTAAATGCAATGCCGGATGAAATGCGACGCGGCATCGAAGGTCGGCGCGCAGTGCATAAATATCATTCCAGGCGTGGTAAGGCCGTGGTTGCTGTCAGAACACCCGAGGAAGAAGCGCTTACGCCAGATGTATCTCACCCGTTAATAAGAACGCATCCGGAAACTGGCCGAAAGGCATTGTATATCAACCCAAACCGTATTGATCATGTTGAAGGGTTATCCATAGCGGAAAGCGACGCCCTGTTGGACGAGTTGTACGACTTCGCATTCGACGTGCGATTTCAGTATCGGCATCATTGGCAGTTGGGTGATCTGATCATTTGGGATAACTGTTGTACGATGCATCGTGCGAGTACTGATTTCAATGTGTTCGAACGCAGGGAATTTCAGCGCCTCTTGTTGAAAGGGGAGGTGCCTATTTGACGGCGCCTTAATGAAAGGTTCCCTGATTTTGAGATTGCTTTCTTCTGACCTTCTCTTAGGAGGGAGGATCCGAGAGTTCGCGTTGTGTTGATCTGCCGGATGCAAGACTGCAAACTTCTGAAGTTCCTTTTATATTTAGCGGTTCGTTAAAATTTTAATTTCTAATTCGGAAGGTGCTTAGTCAGTGAATGAAATGAGATATGAAGCCCCTGAAACGATAGAAGCGGCTGTCGCTCTGCTTGCAGCAGCAGGGAAAACGGCGCGTGTATTCGCTGGCGGCACGGATTTAATTATCCAAATCAAGGAAGAGATGATCGAGCCGGGGATGCTGGTCGACATCAAGAAAATCAAAGAGACCCGTGAAGTTATTCTTGACGATGATGAGATCCGAATCGGCGCTTCAGTGACCGGCGCTGAGCTAGGCGAAAACAAGGAATTAAAGAAGTTATTTCCGGGCGTTGTCGAGGCGGTTCAGTTGATCGGTTCGGACCAGGTTCAAGGTCGCGCGACGATCGGCGGGAATTTTTGTAATGCCTCGCCTGCGGCCGATAGCGTGCCGGCCTTGATTGCTGCAGGCGCCAAAGCCGTTGTTGCCGGACCAAATGGAACACGTACGGCGGCAGTTGAAGATTTATTGATTAAGCCCGGTCAGTTGTCGCTGGCGCCGGGTGAACTGATTATATCTTTTTGCCTATCGCGACCGCCGAAAAATACCGGCGATGCCTATCTCAGGTTTATTCCTCGCTCGGAAATGGATATTGCCGTTGTCGGGGCTGGCGTTTCGGTGACGCTCAATCCCGATGGTACGTGCGCTGCCGCCCGCGTCGCCTTGGGCGCCGTTGCACCGACAGCGCGCCTTGTTGAGCAAGCGCCGGACATTTTGCTGGGCAAAGAGCTCGATGAACGCGTTCTGGCGGAACTGGCAGCAGCTGCAAGCGCAACCTGCCAGCCGATCAACGACAAGCGCGGCACCATTAAATTCAGGACCAGCGTCGCGGGCGTTCTTGCATGCCGGGCGATCAAAATTGCCTGGGAACGAGCGGAGAAGAACTGATGTCAAAATATCATGTTACGACGACGATAAACGGTGATGAGGTGGATTTCACCTGTTATGCCGATCAGACACTGTTGGAAGTTCTCCGCGAAGACCTCAACATGACGGGGACTAAAAATGGATGCGGCTCTGGTGACTGTGGTGCTTGTACCGTCATCGTCAACGGTCGTCCTGTAAACGCCTGCCTGGTTCTGGGGGCAGAGCTTGACGGCGCGAACATTGAAACGATTGAAGGCATGTCGACAGGGACCGAATTGCATCCCCTGCAACAAAAGTTCTTGGACCACGCGGCGCTGCAATGCGGTATTTGCACGCCCGGTTTTCTCAACATGGCCAAGGCACTGTTAGAGAAAAATCCCGAGCCGACAGAGACCGAGGTGCGCTATGCGCTGGCCGGAAACCTATGCCGTTGCACGGGGTATGACAAAATCGTTCGCGCTGTTCTCGACGCGGCCGCTGAAATGAGGGAAAGCACGTCATGAACGAAGTTAAAACCACGGCAAAAACCAACTTCAAATGGGTCGGTAAGCGGACACGCCGCCCTGACGGCCCCGACAAAGTGACAGGCCGGGCGCGTTATGGCGATGACATGGTCATGTCGGGGATGCTTTACGGCAAAACCCTGCGGAGTCCGCATGCCCATGCAAAGATTCTCTCCATCGATACCAGCAAAGCTGAGGCCTTAAAGGGTGTAAAGGCCGTGGTCACCCACAAGGATATTCCCGATCACCCTTTGCTGGAGCCGCCTTACGGCCCGATGATTGCCGATCTACATGATATTTCTCGGAACGTCATGGCGCGCGAAAAAGTGCTGTATGATGGCCATGCAGTCGCTGCCGTCGCAGCGACCAGCGAGCGGATCGCCAAGGCAGCCATCAAATTGATCGAGGTTGAATACGAAATTTTGCCACATGTTCTGGATCCGCTGGCGGCTGCGCAGCCGGGGGCACCGATTCTGCATGAGCATCAGTTCACCCATGGGGTAGACCCCAAGCCGGAAGCCCCTTCCAATGTATTCCGTGTGGTTTCGGCCGAGCGGGGCGACCTGGAAAAAGGTTTCGCAGACGCCGACATCATCGTCGAGCGGGAGTTTCGTTCGGAACCTGTGCACCAAGGATATATAGAGCCCCAGGCATTGATCGCCACGGCCTCGGAGGACGGTGCGGTGGAAATCTGGACCACGACCCAGGGTCATTTTGTTATCCGCGGCCTATGCGCCCGGCTGATGAACATGGACATGTCGAGTATCCGTGTCACCGCATCTGAAATCGGTGGTGGGTTCGGCGGAAAGAATAACGTTTATGCGGAACCGGTAGCTATTCGATTGTCGCAAAAGACCAGTCGGCCCGTGCGTATGGTGATGACCCGATCCGAAGTCTTCCGTGGCACGGGGCCGGCGTCAGGGACGTATTCACGTATTCGCATGGGTGCCATGAGGGACGGCACCATTGTTGCTGCCGAAGCTGAAATCTACAATCAGGCGGGGGCTTTTAAGGGCTCTCCGGTCGGGCGCTCTGTAGACTCATTCTTTTCGTCTTATAGCATCGCAAATGCAAAGGCCACGGCCTATGACGTGTGCGTCAATCGCCCTAAGGTCGCGGCGTATCGTGCGCCAGGGGCGCCGATGGCGACGATGGCAGCGGAATTGACGATCAACGAACTTGCCGAAAAGTTGGATATAGATCCTGTGGACCTGCGCATGAAAAACGCTGTCCAGGACGGCGGGCAGAGCCTTAACGGCGCAAAGTACGGGCGGATTGGCCTGACGGAAGTGCTTGAAACTGTAAAAAACCATCCGCATTATTCCGCACCTTTGGCGCCCAACCAAGGCCGCGGCTTCGCCCTTGGCTATTGGATGCACGGCGGTGGGTTAAGTAGTGTTGTCGCCAATCTCCTGGATGACGGCACCGTTGCTATTGCGACCGGAAACCCGGACATCGGCGGGTCGCGCTCGTCTATGCGGGTTATGGCAGCGGAAGAATTGGGTGTTGATCTAGAATTGATCAAACCGATTGTGGCGGACACAGGCTCAATGGGCTACAGCCACCTAACCGCTGGAAGCCGCACGACATTTGCCACCGGTATGGCCGTTATCAATTCGGTCCGCGAGATCATTGAAAAGCTCCGCGCCCTTGCTGCAAAAAAATGGGAAATCCCCGTCGACGACGTGGCGTGGGAGGCAGGCCAAGCTGTGACCCAGCGGGACGGCTTCGAAGCTCTTACGCTCAAGCAATTGGCAGGCATGGCAACAAAGATGGGCGGCGCAATTGCTGGTCACTCTGAAATTAATGCGGGCGGTGCAGGAGCCGCTTTTTCGGCACAAATCGTCGATGTCGAAGTGGACCCGGAAACCGGGTTCGTTTCGCTAAAGCGCTATACGGTCATTCAGGATGCAGGCCGGGCAATTTCTCCCGATTACGTCGAGGGTCAGATGCAGGGTGGTGCTGTCCAGGGCATCGGCTGGGCACTGAACGAAGAATACATATATGATGATAAGGGATGCTTGCAGAACTTGGGCTTCCTTGATTATCGGATGCCAGTGGCTTCCGACGTGCCGATGATTGATACGGTTATTGTAGAAGTGCCGAACCCGAACCACCCTTATGGCGTCAGGGGCGTTGGTGAGCCACCGCTCGTTCCGGCGCCTGGCGCGGTCGCCAATGCGGTTGAAAATGCAATCGGTAAAAAGATGGGATCACTCCCCCTATCGCCACCAAAGATTTTGGGGACTCTCGAATTATGCCGGTAACATCAGTCCGTGGGTCAGCCTTTGAGGGGGAGCTTCATGGATACGAACCGCTGGTGCGGTAAAGGTGGTATCGAGCTCCCGCAACCAACGTTACTTGCACCCCTGAGGTATCCCCTCGGGGGTGTTTGTTTTTGGTGGGTTGCCCAAGGGCGAGAAGGGACGCGAGCTCCCCATATAGTTCGATCTTAAGTTCGCCGTTGATTGGCACAAGGCGAACAGCGTCGATCAAGCCGCGTATGGCTTCACTCGCTTCTAGGATGGTGTCGGGCGCATTGAGCGCGTTGATGAGGTTCTCGACCTTGTCGTGATATATGTTGGCCAAGTTCGGATGGAGGCGGGGCTTCGGCGGCGGGGCGGCGATCTGTTTTGCGGCAAGTTCATCTTTTTTGGCGCGGAGTGCCGTGATCTCATCTTTGACGGCTTCCCCTGGTACGCCCGATTTAATCGCGTCGATCAGACGGCTGAGATCGCGATCGACTTTGGCGAGATCACGTTCAATCTGCACCCGTTGCTGATCTTCTGTTGCTGCCAGCCGGTTCAATTCCCGATGAAACTCAGCAACAAACTCTTTGTATGCTGAGGGTTGCATCAACTGTTCTTGTAAACCCGCAAGCACCAGGGGCTCGATGATATCACGTCGGACCGTCAGCATGTTGTCGCAGGTGCCTTTGTTGCGTGCTCTGGAACAGCCATAGTGATGCTGGCTGATTTTGGAATACCCGCCGCCGCAGGCGCCGCATTGTAGAAGTCCGGATAACAGATAGCGGGGGCGGCGGGCGCGCTCAGACCGGATATCGCGCCCCTCGGCGATTTGGCGCCTTATGCCGTGCTGCCGGGCTTTGACCTGTTGCCAGAGGTCGGCATTGATGATCCGGAGTTCCGGCACATCCTCGATGATCCATTGATCTTCCGGATTGAGCCGCGCCTGCCTTTTTCCTGTGTTTGGATCTTTGATGAACCGCTGTCGGTTCCATACGAGCCTGCCGGGTGGTGTCAGACGAATGCGAACTCGTCTCAGTTTGGCGTAGATTGACCGTGATTATGCAGCATAAAGCTGCTGCCATTTGACAAGTGCAGCGTCGCGTTGAACTTTGAATTCGTCTCTTGAAATAAGATGTCTTTGAAGGTTGAAGTGATTGCTGATTGAGGAATGAACGGCGGAGAATTTCTGCAAACTTCGTTCAAGCCTGAACCTGGACATGGCTCGCTCTCGTCGCCGAAACGGTAGATGTGAATTTTCAGCTCGATTGTTTTTCCAACGCCCGACTTCCTGGGCCGCTTGATTGCCAATCAACCTCATTGCCGCCTTATATGATTTTAGCCGATCCGTTACGATGACCTTCGGATGGCCATATCGTTTCATCGCTTTTTTTAGAAAAGCTAGAGCAGCTTTACGATCTCGACGCTTGGTCACAAAGGATTCCAAGACTTCGCCTTCGTGATCAACAGCCCGCCACAGGTAGTGCGTTTCACCATTGATCTTCACGAATACCTCGTCCAGATGCCATTGCCAGTTTGAATATGAACGTGGATTGCGGATCCGAGACTTTCGGATATCTGCCGCAAATAGCGGCCCGAACCGGTTCCACCAATAGCGAACCGTTTCGTGGCATGTATCGATGCCACGTTCATGCAACAAATCTTCGACATTGCGAAGTGAAAGCGGGAACCGAACATACATCATCACGGCCAGACGAATGATCTCGGGAGACGTTTTGAAATAACGAAATGGGTTGTGGTTTTTCATCTAGGAAAAGTAGGATTAAGACTACTTGTCGTCAAAAGCCGTTTTAATCTGACACTGCCTCGTTCACTTCGCCATCGTTATTTGCACTCGTGTTTCTAGCTTCCGCTAAAAGCCAATCTCTGAACTGGGCCTGAACTGGGCGAAGTTGCACGTCAGCTGGCCGCAGCAAATAAAACGAGAAGTCTGAGCTTAATGACGCTTCAAATGGCCGAACTAGCTCGCCACTACCGATTAGGTCCTCAGCAATCCTCTCACCACAAAGCGCAACACCGTCTCCTTTGATAGCCGCGCTTATGAGGAGAAGATAGCTATCGAACGGTAATCGGTTGATATTCTCGGACAGTTCTGAGCCATAAACTTTGAACCAATCCTCCCAAGTCGTCCAGTTGGGGTCAAATCGAGAGAGTGTTAGCAGTGTGGCGTCATGCAAATCTTCGGGGCCGTTAATAGGTCCGTGTTTTTCAAGATAACGCGGTGAGCAAACAGGTAATATTTCGTTTCCGAACATTCTATCCGCAGTTACCCCTTCCCATGTTCCTTTCCCAAATCTGACCGCAAAGTTCAAACCGGTAGCAGAAAGATCACGCAATTTGGCGTACGCTGCCAAATGCACATTCACGCTAGGGAACTCTGCACGAAATTTAGCAATGCGAGACATTAGCCAATACGAGGCGAAGCTGACGCTGGATGAGATCATGATATCGGCATCTGTAGAGGTTTGCCGTCGAATGTCGTCTGTAACGTGCGCAATATGGCCAAGGCTGATGGATACAGCATTTGCCATCATCGCACCTTGGCGCGTTAGCTCAATGGCTCGGTAGTGACGCTCAAATAAGCGTACCCCAAGATAACTTTCAATGAGTTGTATCTGCCGACTGACCGCTGCTTGAGAGACCTGAAGCTCAGTCGCTGCCTTGGTAAAGCTTTGGTGACGTGCAACTGCTTCAAAGACAATTAAACTATTCGCCGGAGGGACTCTGTCTCGTAAGTTTGGCATAAGTTTTTCTGATTCCATGATGATAATTTTGTATATATACTTGTAACAAATATTTGAGTTACATAATAAAATTAAATCTAACAACTGTGAACGATAAACATCTGACTTAAAGATGTTAATCCAACCTAAAGTCAAAATGAACTGCTTGATAGGGTGCTCGGAACGATGGACACACATTTAATAAAAAAGAAAACTAAGCCTGTGCGTCCGGGTGGTAAGTCGAGAAAGAAGGCGCGCGCCTTCCCTAAGGGGCGTCAGGTCATACCTTCTGCACTTAAAGACGTGCAGAAACTCCTTAAAGGTAAGTCTCTCGCAAGTGAATTGCTGATTGAGCACTTACACCTTATTCAAGATAAGTTTGGACATTTGTCGGCCGCACATTTGGCAGCGCTGGCGGAAGAAATGAAATTAGCCCAGGCAGAAGTCTACGAAGTTGCGACCTTCTATCATCATTTTGATGTTGTGCGGGAAGGCGAAGACACGCCGCCAGAAATTACAATCCGCGTATGTGATTCGCTCAGTTGTGAGATGGCAGGCGCGCAAGACATTATGAAGGCTCTAAAGGATAAGGCGCCAAAGTATGTTCGTGTGCAGCATGCGCCATGCATGGGCTTATGTGACAAAGCACCCGCGGCAGCTATTGGCAAAAACTATACGGGTGATGTTTCTGTCTCGAATTTACTCAAGGCGGCAAAAGCCCGAGATGTAAAACCGGAAAAGCCCAAGTGCCAAACCTTTGATGCGTATGTGAAGAATGGCGGCTACAAAGTTCTAAAGAAGCTCCGTAATGGCGCGAAATCACCAGATGACGTTATTGAAACATTTCTTGAAGCTGGGCTGCGTGGGCTTGGTGGTGCAGGTTTCCCATCGGGCCAGAAATGGAAGTTCGTACGTGCTGTCGAAGGCACACGTTATATGTGTATCAACGCAGACGAAGGTGAGCCTGGAACCTTTAAAGACCGGTTATACCTGCAAACCAAGCCGCATCAATTTCTCGAAGGTATGTTGATTGGCGCTTGGGGCGTAGAAGCTGATGCTGTCTATATTTATCTTCGTGATGAGTATCCCGGGATCCGTAATATCCTCATTAAAGAAATAGCGCTTCTCGAGAAAAAGAAGATCATTAAACCTGGATACGTTCATCTTCGTCGCGGTGCGGGGGCGTATATCTGTGGTGAAGAAAGCGCGATGATTGAGAGCATCGAAGGCAAGCGCGGCTTGCCGCGGCACCGCCCGCCTTATGTGGCCCAAGTTGGTTTGTTTGGCCGCCCGACATTGGTGCACAACGTTGAAACTGTTTACTGGATGCCGGAAATTCTCGCCAAAGGGGCCGATTGGTTCATTAAGGAAGGGCGTGAAGGACATAAGGGAAACCGTTCGTACTCTGTGTCGGGACGTGTGAAGAAACCGGGTGTTGTTCTAACTGCAGCTGGTGCAACGGCCGAAGAGTTGATTGAACTTTGCGGCGGCATGGAAAAAGGCCACACTTTTAAAGGATATCTTCCTGGTGGTCCTTCAGGTGGGATCCTGCCTGCCAAGATGGGCAATCTTCCGTTAGATTTTGGTCAACTTGAAAAGTACGGATCGTTTGTCGGATCACACGCTGTCGTTATTTTATCAGATAAAGATCACATGCGTGACGTGTCGGTGAACTTGCTTAAGTTCTTTGAAGACGAAAGCTGTGGTCAGTGTACACCGTGTCGTGTTGGCTGTGAAAAAGCCGTAAAGCTGATGAGTGCCAAAAAGTGGAATACAAACCTGCTTGGGCAACTATCCAGTGCAATGACGGACGCATCAATTTGCGGACTTGGTCAGGCGGCACCAAACCCGATTAAATCGGTTATCAAATACTTCAAGAAGGACGTTTCCTGATGTCGGATAAAATCAGCTTCAACCTGGATGGCAAAAAAGTAATGGCTGAACCGGGCGAATCCATTTGGCAGGTCGCAAAACGACAAGGCACAACGATTCCGCATCTATGCTGGAAAGATGAACCGGGGTACCGGGCCGATGGTAATTGTCGTGCCTGTATGGTTGAGGTCGAGGGCGAGCGGGTTCTGGCTGCATCGTGCGTACGTCAGCCAACGGCGGACATGAATGTTATCACCCAGTCTGAGCGTGCGAAGAAATCGCGTAAAATGGTGATTGAGCTTTTACTCGCGGATCAGCCCAAGATGAAAGACGCCCACGATAGCGAGTCAGATTTTATCGGCTGGACGAAGGCGATGAATGTAAAGACGTCGCGGTTCCCTAAATCCAAACGACCAAAAACGGATATCTCGCACTCGGCTATGGCCGTCAATCTAGATGCATGTATCCACTGTAACTTGTGTGTACGCGCATGCCGTGAAGTGCAGGTTAACGATGTTATTGGCATGGCGTCACGGGGCGCCGATTCAAAGATCGTCTTTGATTTTGATGATCCTATGGGACAATCCAGCTGCGTTGCATGTGGCGAATGTGTGCAGGTATGTCCAACGGGCGCACTCATGCCGAAAACAATTGTTGATGACAAGGGCCGGGGTGGTCGTGTTGCTGACCGCGAAGTGAACTCGATCTGCCCGTATTGTGGTGTTGGTTGTCAGATCACTTACAAGATACGTAATAACAAGAAAACGGGCCGCGATGAAATCGCTTGGGTCGAAGGTGCAGGTGGAAAGTCGAACGAAAACCGTCTATGCGTCAAAGGGCGATTTGGGTTTGATTATGTCGCCAGCCCAGAGCGTCTTACCAAACCGTTGATCCGTATTCCTGGTAAGCCCAAGGGGATGAACATGGATCCAAGTAAGCCTTTGGAGAATTTCCGTGAGGCAACATGGGACGAAGCGCTTAAGGTTGCGGCCATGGGTCTGAAGACTATTCGGAAAGAAAAGGGCCCAAAGGCACTTGCTGGTTTTGGTTCAGCAAAATGCTCAAACGAAGAAGCGTATCTTTTCCAAAAACTGGTTCGTACCGGTTTTGGCTCCAACAACGTGGATCATTGTACACGGCTTTGCCATGCGTCGTCTGTTGCTGCATTGATGGAAACGATTGGTTCCGGTGCGGTTACGGCACCTTTCATGGCCGTCAAAGACTCTGATGTGATCATTGTGATTGGTGCTAATCCAACAGAGAACCATCCCGTTGCGGCCACTTACTTCAAACAAGCTGCAAAACGTGGCGCCGAGTTGATTGTGATGGACCCTCGTGGGCAAGGACTTAAGCGCCATTCAACGCATATGCTTCAGTTTAAGTCTGGCTCAGACGTCGCGATGTTGAATGCGATTATGCATGTGATTGTCGAAGAGGATTTGTACGACAAGGAGTACATCCAATCACATACCGAGGGCTTCAAGAATATTAAAAAGCACCTCAAGGACTTCTCACCTGAAAAGATGGCTGAGATTTGTGGTATTGATGCGGGCGAACTTCGAACTGTTGCCCGCAAATATGCAACTGCAGGCCGCTCGATCATCTTTTGGGGGATGGGCGTTTCCCAGCATACGCACGGCACCGACAATGCAAGATGCCTTATCTCGCTGGCCTTGATGACAGGTCAGACGGGGCGTCCCGGCACTGGATTGCACCCATTGCGTGGGCAGAACAATGTTCAGGGCGCGTCTGACGCGGGTCTTATCCCCATGTTGTTGCCCGATTATATGAAAGTTGGAGATACTGACATTCGCGCCAAGTTTGAAAAACTTTGGGGCGCTGAGCTTGATCCGAACCCGGGCTTAACCGTTGTTGAGATTATAAACGCTATTCACGGCGACGAGATTACGGGGATGTATATCATGGGTGAAAACCCGGCGATGTCTGATCCTGATGCCAATCATGCACGTGCTGCGTTGGCGAAGCTCGATCATCTTGTCGTACAGGATATTTTCCTCACTGAAACGGCGATGTTTGCTGACGTCGTTCTACCTGCTACGGCATGGCCGGAAAAAGATGGGACGGTCTCCAATACCAACCGTCAGGTCCAAATGGGACGCAAAGCCCTTGATGCTCCGGGTGAAGCGAAGCCTGACTGGTGGATCACACAAGCCATTGCAAAAGGTATGGGGCTTAAGTGGAAGTACCGTAAGCCTGAGGATGTGTTCACAGAAATGAAACAGGCGATGCCGTCGCTGGATAATATCACTTGGGACCGTTTGGAAAATGAAAATTCTGTGACTTACCCTTGTCCGGCGATTGATCATCCTGGTGATGACATTGTGTTTGCGGATCGCTTCCCGACGAATAACGGGCTGGGCAAGTTCGTGCCTGCGAGTGTTAGGGCACCAAACGAAGTTCCAGATAAGAAGTTCCCGTTTATTCTGATTACAGGCCGTCAGTTAGAGCATTGGCACACCGGTGCAATGACCCGCCGGTCTTATGTTTTGGATCAGGTACAGCCATCGCCAACCGTTCAGATGAACATGAAGGATATTGATAAGTTCGGCATAAACCCGGGTGGTATGGTGAAAGTATCGACCCGGCGGGGTGAAGTTAAAATTGCTGTGCGTGCGGATAATATGGTGTCGCCTGGCACGGTGTTTATTCCGTTTGCCTATGTTGAGGCGGCGGCAAACGAATTGACCAACCCACAGCTCGATCCGATTGGTAAAATTCCTGAGTTCAAATACTGTGCAGCGAAAGTTGAACCGCTTCACTGATTGTACATTGCCTTAGATACAGAAAACCGCTTGGGCGAATCGCACCAAGCGGTCGTTGCAACGTCAGGTCTATTGGATGCAAGCTTTGCTCAGTACACTTATGCCTACTGAGCATTTCCAGTTACAAGATCAATGGCCAATCATCCATGGACGCGAAGGACCATGTCCATGGCTATGCCCTTTGTGATGGGTATGCCCGCACTCTTTTGATTTGCTGTGCGATTGTTCGGCAACAACATGTTTTGGCTTGTTGACGACTTCTGGCTTATCAGCGCTTTTCTCGTTTCTAAAGTGAGCTGTGCGATAATTGGCTGATAAAAGAGATAATGCGGGTGTCGAAACTGCCCGCTTTGATTCTGCTCCGCACTCTGTGCAGATGCTGGGTTCTGTGCACCTAGCCATGCTTTGCCATTCATCGAATGGCCCGCACTTATCACACAGGTAATTATATAATGGCATTATTTTTCTCCTTATTTCAGGTTTCCCGCGAGAGACCATGGTGGATTAGGCCTCCACTGTCTCTCGCGAGAGGCTTGGTTAGGTGCATTCCGCCACGTCGACACCGGATGGGATCGACTGAGTTGGGCCATTAGCATTCGGATTGATATCAAAATCAAATATAGCCGTTGGAATAGAAACCGTGCAGCAAGCGTTGGGAATATCAACGATCCCCGCAACACGTCCTTCGACCGGAGCGGTGCCAAGGATCATGTAGGCTTGCTCGCCTGAGTACCCGAACTTCTTGAGATATTCTACAGCGTTCAAGCATGCCCTGCGGTAGGCAATAGTCGCGTCAAGATAGTGTTGCTCACCATCATGTTCATCAACTGAAATACCTTCAAAGACCAGATATTCAGAATAATTTGCATCAATGGGACTGGTTTGGAAAATAGGGTTCGTGACGCCATACATCTCCATACCACCCTTAATGATATCAACACTGATGTCGATCCAGCCCGCCATCTCAATGGCACCACAAAACGTAATTTCGCCATCGCCCTGTGACCAGTGAATATCACCCATGGAAAGACCAGCGCCGTCCACATAAACCGGGAAGAATACTTTGGAACCACGAGATAGGTTTTTGATATCACAGTTTCCACCATGTTCGCGACCCGGTACGGTACGAGCGGCTTCTGCGCCAGCAATCTTGGCGTCTGCTCCAGTCATGCCGCCCATCAGGGCTGTCGTAG
>Ga0129324_10000767_pt1 | contig 22243 bp, 22 predicted proteins | sample CPBDNA_7_FD_96879 | JGI IMG/M metagenome (GOLD analysis project Ga0129324, IMG submission 96879) | Freshwater to marine salinity gradient microbial communities from Chesapeake Bay, USA - CPBay_Spr_15_0.2_DNA | ecosystem: Environmental > Aquatic > Marine > Coastal | place: USA: Chesapeake Bay... | reverse complement strand
GTGATAAAAAAGCCTCGCATTGCGAGGCTTTTAATTGGCTAACTGGCTTAAAGCTTAGTGTCTAAACTGCCCATAGATTTAGGGTATGTAACAACGCCCCAAGGCATATCAGTGACTGGAATTTCTTTGGTAACAGTTTGTTTTTCAGTATCAATCACAAAGATAGCATCAGATTTGCCACAGGCCAATAAAAGCTGTTTATCATCTGGTGTGAAGCTAAAGTGCCAGCAACGATCGCCTATTGGAATATCTTTAACTTTTTCGTAACTTTTTGCATCAAACACTTGCAAGGCTTTTTCTTTGTTGGCTGCTACATAAATATATTCGCCAGAGGCATCGAAAGAAACGCCGTAAGGGACTTTGCCAGTATCGACTGTGCGTAAGAAGTTGAAGTTTTTATCTAGCACCATAAACTTATTACCATATTCAAGCGTTGCGACGTAAGTTTGCCCATCTGGTGAGATTTTAATCCCGCGAGGGCGGTCACCGTATTGGTGGGTTAGAATGGTTTTGATTAACTCGCCTGTTTCGATATTGTGCACGGTGATGGTGTTGTCGGCCTCGTTAGTAATCACCATTTCTTTGCCGTCAGCTGAGAATTCAATCCCTTCTGTTTCTGGGCCGCCAACAATCTCACGAATCTTTTCACCCTTAGCTAAGTCGACAATCGCAATGCGTGCAGGTATTTTTTCGTCGTCATCATCATCTTCCTCTTCTGCTGTGCCTGGTTTTGGTGGTGGTCCGCCTACTGCACTTGGTTCAGAAGAAATAAAGACAAAATTGCCTCTTACGCGAACAAATTCAGGATTCTTACCTACTTCAATTTGTTGGAGTAGTTCACCAGTTGCAGTGTCCATCACTGAAATACTTGAATTCTCGCGAGTGGCAACAATGAGTTTTGAGCCATCATCAGTAATGCCTAGTCCGCGTGGGCCTTCTGCTTTTAGGTCGAATGTCTTAACAACTTCCATGGTGGCAAGGTCAATGACACTGACACCAGCAGTATTCGATTTTTGGCTGGTAACATAGGCAAAACCGTTGGATGTCGTTTGCATTGTTTCTGTATTGCTCGTTTCATTGGCTTGTTCTTCTACTACTTTTTCTTGGCCGCAGCCAGTGATGCCAACGATAAGTGCTAGTATCAGCAAGCGGACACGTGTTGTATTCATTATTGGTATTACTCTCATTGATTCTCTCCAAGGGTTGGTCTAGTTAGTATTAATATTTTGATGTAGTTTAGTAAAATCATGCAAGAACTGTGCTTGATTATAAAGTTCATTTTAGCTCAATTAAACAAAGAGTTAAAATATGCTTACGGCATAGGATGGTTAATTTAACCAAATTGCTGGTTATAAACAGCCACCATGACCATTAGCTCAAGAATAGTTCGTAAGCAGGATTCTCTGTTTCATTCCAGTATGGATAGCCAAGGCGATTTAGGAAATCAGTAAAATCATTAAATTCATCAGGAGGGACTTCCATGCCGACTAATACGCGACCAAAATCGGCGCCGTGATTACGATAATGAAATAAGCTTATGTTCCAGTCATGCTCCATTTTATCTAAAAAATTCATCAGGGCATGAGGTTTTTCTGGAAACTCAAATCGATATACCATCTCATGGACTGCTAAGGGTGCATGGCCACCCACTAAATGGCGACAGTGTAGTTTAGCCATTTCATTATCAGTCAAATCAATTGTAGGCAGTTGCTCTGCTTGTAATGCTGCAACTAAAGCCGCTGTCTCCAATGCATCATGCACTGCGATGCCAACATAGATATGGGCTTCAGTTTTGTTTGAGTAGCGATAGTTAAATTCGGTGATGTTGTGGTCACCCAATAGGCGACAAAAAGCTTTAAAAGCACCTGGCTTTTCTGGAATAGTCACGGCCAAAACGGCTTCACGCTTTTCCCCAATCTCAGCTCGTTCTGCAATAAAGCGCAAGCGGTCAAAGTTCATATTGGCGCCAGATGCGATGCCAATCAGGGTTTTATTATGAATGCCTTCGCGTTCAACATACGCTTTAATTCCAGCCGTAGCGAGCGCGCCCGCTGGTTCTAAGATGCTACGCGTATCTTCAAACACATCTTTGATGGCGGCGCAAATGGCATCATTATCAACCACAATCATTTCATCGACATATTGCTGACATAAATCAAATGTGTATGCGCCTACTTGCTTGACAGCAGCGCCATCAGCAAATAAACCAACTTGCTCTAAGGTGACACGATTACCTGTCTTTAATGATAGTGTCATGGCTTCTGCATCTTTTGCCTCAACGCCTATAATTTTTATTTCTGGTCGTTTGGCTTTGATGTAGGCGGCGATGCCTGCCACTAAGCCGCCACCGCCAACACAGCAAAAAATCGCTGCTATTGGCTCAGGATGCGCGTTTAAAATTTCCATGCCTATTGTGCCCTGGCCAGCTATGATGTCTGGGTCGTCATACGGGTGAACAAAAGTAAGTTGCTCGGATTGCTCTAGTTGCAAAGCATGTAGGTAAGCATCTGAATAGCTATCGCCAACAAGGACTACTTCAGCACCACGACTTTTTACAGCATTAATTTTAATCTGAGGTGTCGTGGTTGGCATCACAATCACTGCACGACAATTCAGTTTTTGCGCTGCGAGCGCTACCCCTTGTGCATGGTTGCCCGCGCTGGCAGCGATGACGCCTCGACTAAGTTGCTTGGCTGATAGGTGTGCCATTTTATTGTACGCACCGCGAAGTTTAAATGAAAATACGGGCTGCATATCTTCACGTTTGAGCAAGACGCGATTATTTAAACGTGAAGATAAAATTGGCTGCAAATCGAGTGGCGTGTTGATTGCCACATCGTAAACGTGCGAGTTTTCGATTTTATTGAGGTAATCTTTTAAGGTTGGGTTTGCCATATTTAAATTTTGCCGAGCAGTGTATAGTTATACTTTGGTTACATTATAAAGACTTTGTTAAGGATTAACTTAAAATGGCATATACGCAAGATGAATTAAAACAACAAGTGGCTAAAGCCGCGGTTGAATACGTCAAAGAAGGTATTATTGGTGTGGGCACAGGCTCAACAGCGAACTACTTTATTGAAGAGTTAGCAAAAGTAAAACACAAAATTGAAGGTGCAGTAGCTAGCTCTGAAGCGACAGCTGAGCGCTTGCGTGGGCATGGTATTGAGGTGTTTGATTTGAACAATGTTGATGGCATGGATATTTATGTCGATGGTGCGGATGAAATTACTGAGCATATGCATATGTTAAAAGGCGGTGGTGGTGCGTTAACCCGTGAGAAAATTGTTGCGGCAGTGGCTAAGCAGTTTATTTGTATCTGTGATGAAACAAAGTATGTGCCAGTATTAGGCAAGTTTCCGTTGCCAGTAGAGGTGTTGCCAATGGCGCGTTCACAAGTTGCGCGCGAGCTGGTCAAATTAGGCGGTCAACCGAAATTGCGTGATTTCACAACCGATAACGGCAATCTTATTTTAGATGTGCACAATTTGACGATTAGTGACCCTGTTGATTTTGAGGCAAAAGTGAATCAAATTGTAGGTGTTGTGACCAATGGTTTGTTTGCAGCACGTCCAGCAGATATCTTGTTATTAGCGACGGCTGAAGGTGTGAAAACTTACACAAAATCATCGTAAGCAGATTGCATAAAAAACCCGCAGTTTGCGGGTTTTTTATTGGCTTAATTAACAGATGTGCAATTAAACTGGTTGGTCAATGCATCACATCAAATCAAGAGCTTCGAAGATTTTACGCATTTTGCGAGTATTATAACCATGCACTACATCGCCTTTAAGATCCATTACTGGTACACCACTTCCACCTAATGCGCGGTGCTCATCCCGGCCGTGCGTGGAGGTTTCGATATCGTACTCTGTGTATTGGATGTTATTTTCAGCTAAGAATGCTCTGGTTTTTTTGCAGTAACCACACCATGAAGTTGCATATAAAACGACATGATGATGTCGGATTTTAACTTTCTCTGCTGGCTTTGCGTCAATATAATTATCAGCACTACATAAAGTGCTGAAACATAAAAATAGCAACGATGGTGAGGATAGCTTTTTTCATTAAAAGCTTATGTTGTTATTTTTTTTCTGGCACATAACCTTCTGCAACATCAGCACCATCACCAAAGAAATATTTTTCGGTTTGCTCTTTTAAGTATTGACGTGCGGTAGGGTCTGCTAGGCTTAAGCGGTTCTCGTTAACCAACATCGTTTGTTGCTTCAACCAAGCGGCCCAAGCTTCCTTAGAAATTTCTAGATAAATTCGCTTGCCTAATTCACCTGGGTAGGGTGGGAAGTCCATGCCCTCTGCTTCTTTACCCAGTTTGACGCAATTCACCATTCTTGCCATGTTTGGAACCTTTACTAATTAAATGATTTCATAAAACAACATGATAACGCATGTTAAAATTCCATGAACATTTTTTGGTGATAAATCGATGAGCGATACACATTCAAACACAAGAGACCATGAAGAAAGTCCTTTTAAAGGTAAAACAGGCTTGCGTCGGCTAATGAATGCATTTGGGTATTCTGTAGAAGGTTTTAAAGCCGCCTTCCATCATGAAGATGCTTTTAGGCAAGAGGTTTTCTTAGCTGTTGTTTTGATTCCAATGGCGCTGTTTTTAGAGTCTGAAGCCTTGCATCGCGTGTTGATGATTGGTAGTGTATTTTTAGTGCTTATTGTTGAGTTGCTTAATTCTGCTGTTGAGGCGGTCGTTGATTTGGTGTCGATAGAATGGCATGCTTTAGCCAAACGTGCTAAAGATATTGGCAGTGCGGCTGTGTTTGTAGCATTAAGTAATGTTGTGATGACTTGGGGCTTGATTCTGCTGACATAAAAAAGCCAGCATCAGCTGGCTTTTTTCTTGAAGCATCACCGTTAAAAATCAGCTCTAGCGCCGATGATGATGGCGCGCTCACCAGCAGGTGAGATATCCTTTAGAAACGAGGCATGCTCTCGTATTTCCTGATTGAGCAGGTTATTCGCCTTTGCAAACAATTCAATGTGCACTTTGCTAGGTAATTTATAAGCAATCATTGCGCTCACATTGGTATAACCATCCGTAGCTAACTCTTTGTTTGCGGTATTGTTTTGATTAAAAGCATGCAACACATCCAATTTAGCGTTCCATTGTTGACGTTGATACACCAAGGTCGACCCTAAACGTAAAGGTGAAATGCGAGGTAGATAATCATTGCTTCTATCATTTTTAGCATGGATATAATCACCACGAACCAACAGCTGAGCTTGGTCGGATATGGTGAATTTTCCTTCTGCCTCTAAGCCTTTAAAAGTAGCGGGCACGGTTTGAAAATTGGCAATCGGTAAGCCTGATGCAAGATCAATGTTTCCTGAATCAAATAAACCGATAAAGTTTTGGAAACGCGTGTAATAAGCACCAAAATTGAAGGTGTGTTTACCATTATTCCACCGTAGTTGCGCATCAATACCGTTAGATTTCTCTAAACCAAAGTTGCGATTACCTACTTCAAACTGACCAGTAGCAACGTGCTGACCATTAGCGTATAACTCAAAGTAACTAGGTGCTCGTTCATTGTGGGAAAGATTACTGGCGAGCGACCATTGAGGGTTAAACTGGTATAAGCCGCCTAGGGCAAAGCTATTGGGATTAAATCCATTGTTTTGCGCCGCCCCCAAAATTGCGCTACTCTTAGCGTCGACTTTGGTATGACCAAATCGACCACCAAAGGTGATTTTATGCGATTGGTGGCGACTTGATGTGACTGGTATTTCTTCATAGAAATAGAGCGCTTTATCTTGCGTATTTACATTTGGGACAAAAGCTTCATCGCCGATTGCTTCAAAATTCGTATTACTAAACTGATAGCCAATGACACCATTGAGGCCGCCAACAGGCGTATGACCCGCCTCAAAACTACCAGAAATCCCACGGTTTTTAAACGTGGTACCTACGTTGCTACCTTCTAGTTCTTGATGGTGATAGTCAGTATAGCTTAAACGAATTTTGACTCGATGAAAAACGTGGCTTAAGTCGGTTAATTCGCTAGCAATATCCCAGCGGTTACTTGTCATATCGATGCGGACATCTTTTTCTGCTACAACGCCATAGTTGTTATTCAGAGTTGAAAATGATGTGCCGATATAGCCATTATCTAAAGTAATCGCCGCTCCCAGCGCGCCACCGTCGCTTTGTGCTCCGCTGTTGACTAATCGGCCTCGATTTTCACGCACGGTCCCATCTGCTGCATTTTTTCTGTTTGAAACTGCAAAGCCAGGAATGCTTAAATCATTTGTTTTACGTTTATAGGCATCGGCATGAATGGCCAATCTTCCATTGCCAATATCAATCACTGCTACTCCGTTGCGCTCATCATTGGCGCCGCCAAAGCGGGATTCAGCACGGCCAATTAACCCTTCAACAGGCTCTGTTGGGATGCGGTGGTCAATGGCATTAACCACACCGCCAACAGCACTGCCACCATAGAGCAAAGCAGCAGGTCCGCGAACCACATCAATTTGCTCAATAATAAGCGGGTCAATGCCAACAGCATGGTCAAAACTCAGACTAGACGCATCTAAAACACCTATGCCATTTTGCATGATTTTGACTCGTTCAGCATCTAAACCACGAATCACAGGTCTTGAGGCATTAGGGCCAAATTGTGTTGCAGTGACGCCTGGAATGCCATTTAAAGTTTCACCTAGCGTGCTTTCGCGTCGCAAACTCAGCTCGCGTCCGTTTAAGACAGAGACAGGAACGATTAATTGGTCTGAAGCAACACCTAAAGGATTGCCAGTAACAGCTACTGGAGCAATGTCAATAGAGTGCTCTGCCGCAAAGCTTGATGTGCTGATAAATAAGCCATTAGCTAAAGCAGCGGTGATGGTAAGAAAAAGACTGCTTTGCTGCAAAGCAGGCCGTGTCGCAGGTGAGCGCGACAATAGTCCAAAAGACAACATGGGGTAATCCTCACAAGATAATCAATAAAAACGCACATCACAAGTTTGCTGTATGCGTGTGTCTGGCTAAGTTGGTGAGGTGTTTGGCGGTGCGCGAGCACTATAAAAAACAGGGTGTACAGATAAAGAGCGAGTAAAGACAGGCGCACTAAAAAGATGCTCAGTTGCGGCTATACTGAAAGTAAAAGTAGGGGTGACATTGGCTGTGGCCGCATGGCTATAACTAAGGCATTGTTCACATTGACTTTCGTGCTTACTTTTGTCTTGCTGGTGTGGTGGATTAACATCCGTTAAGTGACTAATTTCATGTGTAGCGACGCCCATTTGCGTTAAAGCAAATAGTAAAATGAAACTTAAATGAATCAGGAATCGTTGCAACATGAATTTATACTAACATTATTTTTTAATAATAGCGTCTAAGTGACACTGCCTTGCTTGGTCTTGATAGCTTGTTCCGCTGGAATAATTGACCTTGAAAAGCACAAAAAAGCCAAGCAAGTGTGCTTGGCTTTTGAATGAAGTGATTATGCTGTGAAATTTGCGCTTGCAAAATCCCAGTTGACTAAGCTAGTTAAAAACGTTTCTACGAACTTAGGACGTGCATTGCGATAATCGATATAGTAAGCGTGTTCCCATACGTCGATACAAAGTAATGCAGTATCTGCTGTTGTTAATGGTGTGCCTGCAGCACCCATATTAACGATATCAACTGAGCCATCTGCTTTTTTAACTAGCCATGTCCAACCAGAACCAAAGTTGCCAACAGCTGATGCTTGAAAAGCTGTTTTAAAGGCATCGTATGAACCCCATTTTGCATTGATAGCATCGGCTAGTGCGCCAGTTGGTGCTGCGCCACCGTTTGGCTTCATACAGTTCCAAAAGAAAGTGTGGTTCCAAATTTGTGCAGCGTTGTTATAAACACCACCAGCTGCTTTTTTGATGATGTCTTCTAATGCTGCGCTTTCAAACTCAGTGCCAACGATTAATTTGTTCAAGTTTCCAACGTAAGCATTATGATGTTTACCGTAGTGAAATTCTAAAGTTTCTGCCGAAAGATGTGGAGCTAAAGCATCTTGCGGGTAAGGCAGCGCTGGTAGTGTGTGTTCCATGTTGATCCTCTGTTGTAAATAGTTAATTATGATGAATTAATATTGTGTGTATTTTGCCATAATTCGTCTGACATAAAAACCATGACTTAGTTGCGGTTTATCGTATTTTTCATCACGTGTCACTTGCGTAGCAGACCTTATTTTTTCTTTGCTCTGGGGTGAGCTATGTCATACACTTTAGTCAAATGTTGATAATCTAAATGCGTATAAACTTGTGTGGTGCTGATATTAGCATGTCCCAACATTTCTTGTACTGCGCGTAAATCGCCACTTGATTGCAACACATGTGAGGCAAAACTGTGCCTTAACATGTGAGGATGGATAGAGGAGTCTAGCCCTTGTTTGATGGCCCAATTTTTTAGCCGATATTGAATATTGCGTGCGCTCATGCGCTTACCTTGTTTGCCTATGAATACAGCTTTTTGTGTTAGGCTATGATTCAGTAAGTTGCTTCGTTGGTTTAGCCACCTTTGCATGGCGCTAATGGCATGCTGACCGCAAGGTACAACACGGGTCTTATTACCTTTTCCCGTGACCGTGATTGTGCCTTCAGTAAAATCAAGATGGTCTGTGTTGAGGTTGATGAGTTCGCTTAATCGCAAGCCTGATGAATAGAACAATTCTAAAATCGCATGGTCACGTACGCTGAGTAGGTCTTGTGCATTCACCTCAACCAGTTTAATGGCTTGTTCAATTGAAAGCGCATGCGGTAAGCATTTAGCTGATTTTGGAGCGCGTAAGCCCTTAGCAGGATTATTGGTGTAGCCATGACGCTGAATAAGGTAATCAAAAAAGCCACGCCAACTAGATAGCATGCGAGCGATGCTTTTACCACCCATTCCTTTACCATGTAAAGTAGCAATATGCCGCCGGATATGACTGCTTTGCACATGGTGTAGACTAATGTCCTTGTTCAGTAGCAAGAGTTGGTGGATATCTCGTGTGTAATTTTCTCTTGTAAGTGGGCTTAAGCCACGTTCAACGTTTAAAAATTGCAGATATGCTGTTAATAATTCCACATTATTACTCAATCGTATCAAACTATAGAATAGTTATTCTTGGATATGACGAAAAAGTGCAGCACTAATATGCTCGCCGAGTTTTTGTAAAAAGTCAGTACCCATGCCAAAGAAAAATCGATTCTCTTGGTCGCTGGCTAGGCCTAAATAACCATAAACAGATTGGTTTTTAAGTGGCAATATTGCTATCGATTTGGCTGGAATCATAAACCAACCATCCATATCGATGTTTGTAGGCGGATGACCGCAATAGACAGGATGAATATCGCTTATCCAGTGTTGGACCGATTCTGGCACGCCTGAGAAAACAAGATTATTGCCATCATTTTGATTTGTTGGATTTGCCCAAATGCGTAATGCAGTATCTGTGATATTGAAGTCTTCAGCTAAGTTATGACTAATTAACTGTTCTAGGGCGTCAAAGTTTTTCGCTTTTTGTAAATGCAGAAAAAACTGATGTAATTTATTGCTAATCTTTTCGTTTTCTTGAGCATTAAGGACCAGTTCAGCATAACGCTCTTCTAAGGCAGTAATTTTGTCGCGCTGAGCTAATTGTTGCCGTTCAGCAAGCGAGATAGCGCCGTCACCATGTGGGCTAGGCAGATGAAGATCAGCGAGCAAGCTCGCATGTTGCTCAAAAAACTGCGGATTGGTTCTTAAATAGTCTGCGATTTCATTTTCTTGCATGGATAATCCTAAAATTGGAATGTTTATATTTCTATTTCACCTTCAAAAACAATCGTTGCAGGACCTGTCATCATGACTGGTGAGCTTGCGTTAGTCCAAGTAATGTTGAGTTGTCCACCGCGCATATTGACTAATACAGGTGATCTGAGAAGGTTTAATTGTATACCACTCACAACAGCAGCACAGGCGCCTGTGCCGCAGGCTAAAGTTTCGCCGCTACCACGTTCGTAAACGCGTAATTTGATTTCATGTGGATGGATGACTTGCATAAACCCAGCATTAACGTGTTGCGGAAAATGGGGGTGAGATTCAATTTCGGCCCCTATTTCAACGACAGGCGCCGTGTTAACGTCATCCACTACTACTACTGCATGCGGGTTGCCCATAGAAACAGCCGAGATATTAATCGCTGTTTCTTTTAGCGCCAGTGAATATTGCAAAGCTTGTGTTTCCCTTAAGAAAGGTAGTGATTGAGGGTCAAAGTTGGGAGGGCCCATATTCACGGTGACTTGACCATTTTCTTCTAACATTAAAGTGATTATGCCGCTTGCCGTCTCTACTTTAATGGATTCTTTGTTGGTCAGTCCTTTATCAACAACAAAGCGAACAAAGCAACGTGCGCCATTCCCGCATTGTTGTACTTCACTGCCATCGGCATTAAAAATGCGATAACGAAAGTCCACATCAGGTGTAGCTGTTTTCTCAACGATGAGTAATTGGTCACAACCCACCCCAAAAAAGCGGTTTGCAATCTGTTGAATTTGAGTACTGCTTAATTGCACAGGTTTTGTATAGCCATCAACGACGACAAAATCATTGCCTGCGCCCTGCATTTTTGTAAAGTTAAGTTTCATGCTTCTGATAATACTTTATAAGCATGTTTTGCGATATATGGAGACAGCAAAATTTTGCTATAGCTAAAACTGATTATCAAATATAATGCGCTTTCGTTGCTTTGATGCGCTCGCTTTAGCCTTTAGTGGGCGCTTCATTTCATCTTTGTAACTTTTTTATATTTCAAGGCGCATAAATGAATGAATTTCTTTTCACTTCAGAATCTGTTTCTGAAGGCCACCCTGATAAATTAGCTGATCAGGTTTCCGATAGTATTTTAGATGCTATTTTAAAGCAAGACCCAACTGCACGTGTGGCAGCAGAAACTTTAGCCAATACTGGCTTGATTGTATTAGCTGGCGAAATTACCACAACTGCCAATGTCGATTACATTAAAGTGGCGCGTGATGCAGTAAAGCGGATTGGTTATGACAATGGTGATTATGGTATTGATTACAAAAGCTGTGCCGTATTGGTTGCCTATGACAAGCAATCGCCGGATATTGCCCAAGGGGTTGATAACGCGAACGATGACCCTTTAGATCAAGGTGCGGGTGACCAAGGTTTGATGTTTGGTTATGCAGTGAATGAAACGCCGCAATTGATGCCGTTACCGATTTGGCTTAGTCACCGCATTATGGAACGTCAAGCTCAGGTACGTAAAGATGGAAGTTTGCCTTGGTTGTTGCCAGATGCAAAAGCCCAAGTAACCGTGCAATATGTGGATGGAAAGCCGTTCAAAATTGACACTGTTTTGGTGTCAACCCAACATAAACCAGAAATGACATTAGCAGATATTCGCGAAGCAACAATCGAGAAAATAATTAAACCAATGTTGCCGCAAGAGTTAATCAAGGGTGAAATCAAATACTTGGTGAATCCAACGGGTCGTTTTGTGATTGGTGGTCCGCAAGGAGATTGTGGTTTAACTGGTCGTAAAATTATTGTTGACACCTACGGTGGCGCCGCGCCTCATGGTGGCGGTGCGTTTTCAGGTAAAGATCCTTCAAAAGTAGATCGTTCCGCAGCTTATGCTGGCCGGTATGTGGCTAAAAATATTGTTGCTGCTGGATTGGCAGATAAATGTATGGTGCAAGTCAGCTATGCGATTGGGGTAGCGCAACCAACCTCGATTATGGTGGATACCTACGGCACAGGTAAGATCTCAGATGAGCAATTAACCAAATTAGTACGGGAACATTTTGATTTACGACCAAAAGGGATTGTTCAAATGTTAGATTTATTACGACCTATTTATGCAAAAACAGCTGCTTATGGACACTTTGGCCGTGATGAACCAGAGTTTACTTGGGAAGCGACGGACAAAGCAGCTGCTTTAAAGGCGGCTGCTGGTATTTAAATCCTGATTGATTTGATTTAAAAGAGGACATTTATGTCCTCTTTTTTTGGGCTGTATCAACCAACAATTAAAGAATATATGAAGAAAGTAAGGGGGTTAATAACAGTTGCTGTTTAATTGCTCAGCTGACCAATCATTAACCAATGATAAATAGTCGTATCAAAGTAATCAATTGACACAGATAAAGGCATTGATGTTGGGCATGAACGGTAGATAGCTGTTATGCGCTAAAGACTTAAGGTTGATGATGGATGAACGATGAGAAGACAGAGCTGTCCTAATTTTTGCAAATTATTGTTTTAACGATATAATGCCTGACTTCTGAGGAACGTTGCGAGAGTATTCCCATGCTCCCAGGCTCAGAGATGTGTTAACTGCGTTCACTTTTTACTGTGCGAGCACGGAATATAAAAGGTGAGCGTTTGCTTCCAACAATGTATTTCCTTGCTCAGTTTTCATTTATTAAAGGAAGAATATGAATACTGTAGCTGATATCAAAGACTATGTTATTGCGGACATTAATTTAGCCGCTTTTGGTCGTAAAGAAATTGCCATTGCCGAAACCGAAATGCCAGGGTTAATGGCTATTCGTGAGGAATTTGCAAATTCGCAACCACTTAAAGGCGCGCGTATCACTGGTTCGCTTCATATGACCATTCAAACAGCTGTGCTGATTGAAACGCTTAAAGACCTTGGCGCAGAAGTACGTTGGGCGTCTTGTAATATCTACTCAACTCAAGACCATGCTGCTGCGGCTATTGCTGCTGGTGGTACACCAGTGTTTGCTGTTAAAGGTGAAACATTGGAAGACTACTGGGATTACACTCACCGCATTTTTGAATGGACCGATGGCGGTTATTCAAACATGATTTTAGATGATGGTGGCGATGCAACATTACTGCTTCATCTTGGTACGCGTGCTGAAAAAGACTTATCAGTTGTTGCTAATCCAAGTTCAGAGGAAGAAGTCTGTTTATTCAACGCGATTAAAGAAAAGCTTAAAGTTAATCCAACTTGGTATTCAACGCGTCTAGCGCAAATCAAGGGCGTGACTGAAGAAACCACGACTGGCGTGCATCGTTTATACCAAATGCATAAAGAAGGTAAATTAGCTTTTCCTGCGATTAACGTCAATGATTCAGTAACAAAATCTAAGTTTGATAATTTATACGGCTGCCGCGAATCATTGGTTGATGCGATTAAACGCGCAACGGACGTGATGATTGCTGGCAAAGTCGCTGTGGTGATTGGTTATGGTGATGTGGGTAAAGGTTCTGCACAAGCTTTACGTGCTTTATCAGCGCAGGTTTGGGTAACAGAAATTGATCCAATTTGTGCATTGCAGGCTGCGATGGAAGGTTATCGCGTTGTGACAATGGATTACGCTTGTGAGCATGCCGATATTTTTGTGACGACAACGGGTAACTATCATGTGATTACGCATGACCATATGGTTAAAATGAAAGACCAAGCGATTGTGTCTAATATCGGTCACTTCGATAATGAGATTGATGTCACTTCATTAGAAAAATACGATTGGGAAGAAATTAAACCGCAAGTTGATCATGTTATTTTCCCAGATGGTAAACGTATTATCTTGTTGGCTAAAGGTCGTTTAGTGAACTTAGGTTGCGGTACGGGCCATCCAAGTTATGTAATGAGCTCAAGTTTTGCAAATCAAACGATTGCGCAAATTGAGTTATTTACAAAAACTGATGATTATCCAGTAGGTGTTTATGTGTTGCCTAAACATTTAGATGAAAAAGTAGCGCGTTTGCAATTAAAAACGCTTAATGCTGAATTAACTGAATTAACAAAAGAGCAAGCAGATTATATTGGTGTAGACGTCAAAGGTCCCTACAAACCAGAGACTTACCGTTATTAATCAATCGCTATGCATGATTAAGTTAGAGATGAAGTGTTTGCTTAGCTGAGCAGCTACACTTTATCTCTAATCTTCATGATCACTACCAGAGTATGAAATGCTAAGTTGACATGAGTGTTGATTGTTTTGGGCTTAGTCAGTTTGTTTTATAGACAAAGTGTCGCAAAGACGTTTGGTTGAGTATAAATATGAAAAACACAGAATTAAGTTTTGAATTCTTTCCGCCAAAAACAGCGGATGGTATCGCTAATTTACGCGAAACGCGCCAAAAACTATCTGTATTTAAACCAGAATTTTTCTCGGTCACTTTTGGCGCTGGAGGTTCTACGCGTGACCGCACCATGGAGACCGTATTTGAAATTCAAGATGAAGGCTATCAAGCTGCACCCCATATTTCTTGTATTTCATCTAGTAAAGCTGAGATTTCTGCCCTACTAAAAGCCTATCAAGATAAAGCGATCAAGCGATTAGTCGTTTTACGCGGTGATGTGCCGTCAGGCGAAGTCAGTACTGGTGATTTCAAATATGCAGTTGATTTGGTGTCTTTTATCCGTCAAGAGACGGGGGACTGGTTTCATATAGAAGTCGCTGCGTATCCTGAGTTTCATCCAGAAGCCTTATCGGCAGCTAAAGATATTGATCACTTTAAGCGTAAAGTCGACGCTGGCGCTAATTCAGCAATTACGCAATACTTTTACAATGTTGATGCTTATTTTCAGTTTTTGGATAGTTGTTACAAAGTAGGAATTAGGACCGCTATCGTGCCTGGTATTATGCCGATTTATAATTACACGCAATTAGCTCGTTTTTCAGGCATTTGTGGTGCAGAAATCCCACGTTGGTTACGTTTGCGTTTGGAAGCTTATGGTGATGATTTGGCTTCTTTGCGTGCCTTTGGAACGGATGTTGTGAGCGAGCTTTGCGAGAAGCTGTTATTAGCGGGAGTGCCCAGCCTTCACTTTTATACATTAAATCAGGCGGATATCATCACTAAAATTATCAATAATGTTAATGCATCACAAGGTTAACACTATTGGTAGAGCTGTTTTATTGTAATGTCAGGCCACGCGGGTTGAATAAAGCATCTTCAACAAAAGAAAAGTCATTGTCACGACCTTGACTCCATAAAGCCATCATCGTAATCCAGCGTGTCTCTTCGATGCCTAGGTTGCTAGTATTAAGTGCCATCGCACGGTCAATGATTAAATCACGTTCAACATCATTGATAACATTAGCTTGTTGTAAGAAGATTAAAAATCCAAGGCTTTCAGTATCAATCTTTTTAGTTTCATTGGCTGTGAAAACACGAATGGCCGTTTTGTCGTGCGCATAATCAAATGCTGGTTCACTAAGCATCGACTTCATTTCTTGAAACCAATCAAAAGCATCTAAAATATCGTCCTGTTCGAATCCTGCTTCAGAAAGCTCTTGCTCCATGCTTACATCGTCTAGCAGTGCTTGGTTAGTAAAGTAGTTTTTGAACATAAACACTAATACATCAAACATATTGTTTCCTCACTAAATTAAGCGTTGATAATTGCCGCCTGCTAGGGTTGCTAGTTTGCCTTCCAGCTCCAGTAGCATAAGCATGGACGAAAGTGCTTCAGTCGTCAATCCTGAAATCTCAAGCAGAGCCTCAAAACTGATTGGGTCAAAGCCCATGGCAGCTAACAGCGTATCTATTTCTTTAGGTGTTTCATAACCACGTTCTGTTTTAATGGGATATTGTCTTGGGAGTAAATGATTGATTTCTTCTAAAATGTCGTTAGCATTTTCAACTAATTTTGCCCCTTGCTTGATTAGTTGGTGGCAACCTTTGGAGACAGGTGAATGAATGGAGCCTGGAATTGCAAACACTTCACGACCTTGTTCAGTTGCTAAGCGTGCAGTAATCATTGACCCACTGGTTAGGTTTGCCTCAACCACTAAACAACCTAAGCTTAAGCCGCTGATAATACGATTGCGGCGCGGAAAGTTGTTTGCAATAGACGGTGTCCCTAATGCAAACTCAGAAATAATCAGCCCGTGCTCAGCAATTTGATGGGCTAAGTCTCTATGTTTGGCTGGATAAACAATATTAAGACCAGTGCCGACGACGGCGATTGTGCCACCATTGCTCTTTAAGGCACCTCTGTGCGCTGCGCCGTCAATTCCTAATGCCATACCGCTAATGACACATAGACCTTGATTGCATAGACTCTCAGCAAAGTTTTCTGCGTTCTTTTCACCTTGTGGGGTTGCACTGCGACTGCCGACCATGGCGATTGATGGATGGTTAAGCCAATGCAATTGACCAATCGCATAGAGTATGGCGGGAGGATTGCTGATTTGTAACAAACGTTGCGGATAGGTGCTGTCAGCTAAGGTGATTAAATGAGTATCTTCTTTTTTAAGCCAGTCTAGCGTTGGTTGCACAAGGTCAATGTCAACACCACGTTCAATCGTCGCGGCTAATTGTGGGCTGACGACTTCTTTTAATTGGCTTAAAGTAGCATTAAAAACGTTTTCTGGTGTGCCGAACTTGGCTAATAATTGGCACAAGTGAGCATTACCCAAGCCTTGAATTTGGGCCAAGGCAATCCAAAATTTTGCATCATCCGATTCAGTGGTTTTTGTTTCCATTTGTTATTATTTTTTGATGATTTTGAGAATGTAATTTGATGATATTGCTATATTATCTTGTAAACGCTATCTGAGGAACGCATCATGAGTACAAAGGCTTGAGCAAGTAAAGACAAGCAGCGTTATAATATGCCAATACAGATTTTGTTTGTACATTGAGTTATCTCGGTAAGGAGTGGCGTCTAGCCGCGAAGTTGCTTTTAACTTATCATGTAATTCATTAAGAAATCAAGTTTTTTGGCAAGATATAGAATGATATGGCAACCTTAACAATATTAAATTACCCCGACCCGCGTCTACACACAGTAGCTAAGCCTGTTGTAGACGTTAATGCTGCAATCAAGCAGTTGATTGAGGATATGGCAGAAACCATGTATGCAGCCCCAGGGGTAGGGTTGGCAGCGACACAGGTTGACCATCATGTTCAGCTGATTGTGATTGACACGACAAAAGAGCAGAACAATTTACAAGTCTTCATCAATCCTAAGATTATTGCAAAAAATGGACTGACAGAGTACGAAGAAGGTTGTCTGTCAGTGCCTGGTGTTTATGAGCTTGTGACTCGCGCAGAAACTGTAAAAGTTGAAGCCTTAGACAAGAATGGTAAGAAATTTATACTTGAGGCTGATGGTTTGTTAGCCATTTGTATTCAACACGAAATGGACCACTTGCTTGGTAAAGTGTTTGTTGAGTATTTGTCGCCGCTTAAACGCAATCGCATCAGAAAAAAACTCGTTAAACAAGCCCGTGAAGTTGAAAGAAACGCTTATTAAGCGCTATCAGGTATGAAGATTATTTTTGCAGGCACACCTGAGTTCGCTGTTCCCGCGCTAGTTGCGCTGATTCAAGCTGGACATGACATTGTAATGGTCCTTACACAGCCAGACCGGCCTGCGGGACGTGGGATGAGGCTGCGGGCAAGCCCAGTTAAACAGTTAGCGTTACAACATGGTTTAATCGTTTATCAACCTGCATCATTAAAGTTAAGCGAGGTACAAGCGGCGATTGCGGCAGTTGAATGTGATGTGATGATTGTTGCAGCATACGGACTAATTATTCCAACAACAGTGTTGAATATACCTAAAAAAGGTTGTTACAACATTCATGGTTCTTTATTGCCGCGTTGGCGTGGGGCAGCGCCTATTCATCGTGCAATTCTAGCGGGAGATGTTGAAACAGGTGTCACGATTATGGAGGTAGTGCCAAAGTTAGATGCTGGTGCCATGATTAGTAAAGGGCACATTCCTATTTTGGGGACAGATACGACACAAAGTTTACATGACGCCATCAGTCAAATGGGTGCAGCACTGATGGTTGATGCAATGATGACTTTGCAACAAACTGGACAAATCGATGCAGAAATGCAGGATGAAGCGCTGGTAACTTATGCGCATAAAGTTGAAAAGTCAGAGGCAATACTAGACTGGGGAAAAACAGCCATTGAACTATCTCGTCAAGTTCGTGCCTTTAATCCTTTTCCAGTAGCCACGGCTTTATTTAGAGGTGAGACTTGCCGTATTTGGTTCGCTACTGCGGTTCAAGGTCACGCTGAGCCAGGAGAAATTAATCAAATCGGTGAGACCATACAAGTTGGAACTGGTGAAGGTTTGCTTGAAGTTAGAGAGTTGCAAATGCCTGGTGCAAAACGACAAAACGCACAGCAGTTTATTCAAGGCTATCATGTAAAAGTGGGAGAATTTTTTAAATAATTGGGTTTGAAAAAAATGGCAATCAACGACATCTTGACGATGAACAAGAGGTGAATAAAAGGGAAATGAAAGGAGCGGGCAATGTTAGGCAATTGGATTAAAACCTTTGTTTTGATGGCAGCCATTACGGCTCTTTTTGCTAGTGTTGGGGTGGCGCTTGGCGGTGGGAGTGGCATGTTAATCGCCTTGATTTTTGCAGGCAGTATGAATATCTATGCTTATTGGTTTTCTGATCAGGCGGTATTAACAATGTACGGCGCGCAAGAAGTAACTTCAGACAACATACAGTTTCACAATTATTATTTCATGGTTAAAGAGCTGGCTGAGAATGCGCAATTGCCCATGCCTAAAGTTTACGTGATTAATGAACAGCAGCCCAATGCTTTTGCCACAGGTCGAGACCCTGAACATGCAGCGGTAGCGGCAACTGTTGGTATGATGAAAGTATTAAATGAACGTGAATTGCGGGGTGTGATGGCACATGAGTTAGCCCATGTTAAACATCGAGATACGTTAATCTCAACTATTTGTGCTACCGTTGCGGGCGCCATCTCTGCGCTGGCGCAATTTGGGCTGTTTTTTGGGCGAGGAGGGGAGCGAAATAATCCCATAATCAGCTTGCTAATCATGTTGTTAGCACCGATAGCTGCGGGCTTAATTCAAATGGCTATTTCGCGCGCCCGTGAATATGAGGCGGATAAAGGCGGTGCCCAAATCAGTCAAGATCCCAAAGCCTTAGCGGCAGCTTTAGAAAAGATTCATTACTACGTGCATCAAGTACCTAATCAAACCGCTGAAATGCATCCAGAAACAGGGCAGATGATGATTATTAATCCTTTATCAAGTAGCAGTCTAAAAGGGCTATTTAGCACCCACCCGCAAACCGAAGAGCGGGTCAGAAGGTTGTTAGCGCTGGCTAACCACTCTGCATGACCGAGGTGCCATAGCAGTGTCTTTCCCTGTTTGGCTTGATATGCAGTAAAATCCTAGCTGTTTAACATTGAAAGTTCTCTTTGTATATTTCTCAACAAATCGCTGCAATGGCCGTCGCTGACGTATTAGCTGGCCGCAATCTGACCTTGGCGTTGCCTGATGCACTTAACGTGTTTCCAAAAGCAACACCCCAACAAAAAGGTGGTGGTGCTGATTTAAGTTATGGCACCTTGCGGTTCTTTGGTGAGGTCAATGCTTATCTAACGCAGTTATTAGAAAAGCCACTGAGCAACACTGATATTAACGCTTTATTATTAGTGGCTATTTATCAGTTGTTGCATGATCAGGCTGAAGATTTTACGGTTGTGAATCAAGCGGTTAAAGCGGCATCTTATGCAAAGCCACGCTGGGCAAAGAGTTTAGTAAATGGTGTGCTGCGTAATTTTTTGCGTCAAAAAGCATCGCTAGCAGTCAAGCAAAGTTCAAATGAAGTGGCTGTATATGCTTATCAGCAATGGTGGATAAACAAACTGAAACAGCAATACCCCAATGATTGGCAGGCTATTTTACAAGTTGGCAATACCCATCCTCCAATGACATTGCGGGTAAACGCAAAACAATCCAGCAAAGAAAGTTATGCCAAATTGTTAGCTCGGCATGATATCAGTCTCACGACATTGAGTGGGGCGGCAGTTATGCTAACTAAACCAATGGCAGTGGAGCAAGTGCCTGGTTTTAGCGAAGGTGTAGTTTCTGTGCAAGATTATGGTGCACAATTAGCGGCATCTTTACTGGATGTTAAATCTGGTATGCGGGTGTTGGATGCATGCAGTGCACCAGGTGGAAAAACAGGACATTTACTTGAAACAGCACAACTTCATTTGACCGCATTAGATAATGATGCTGGGCGACTAGAGCGTGTTGCTAGTAATTTGACAAGATTACAAATGCAAGCTGACTTACAACTTGGTGATGCGGCCAGCTGGCAGTCTGAACAGGCATTCGACCGGATTCTAGCCGATGTCCCTTGTACGGCTTCTGGTATTGTAAGGCGGCATGTTGATATTAAATGGTTACGTCGCGAATCTGATATTGTATCCTTTACGCAACAACAAGCTGTGATTTTAGCTAATTTGTGGCATTTGCTAGCAAAAGGCGGTAAATTACTTTATGCAACTTGTTCGGTTTTTGCTGAAGAGAACCAGCAGCAAATCGATCGTTTTCTTCAACTAAACTCAGATGCAAGGCAGTTGCCAATTGTGTTAACAGATGACAGGATTGAAAACATTCACATGCAAAATGGACAGCTGCTTCCCACAAATGGTCATGACGGTTTCTTTTATGCCTTATTACAGAAGGTATAGTTTATTTTTTGTTTTCATGCTGACTTGTTTGCTGGCCTCAGCGACAACCCATCATATCATTATTAAAAACGCCGATTTGAAAGCATCAGGTAATCATTATTTGCTTAATGCAGATTTGGAAATTGCGCTAGGTGAAGAAGTAGAAATGGCGATTAATAAAGGTGTTCCCGTTGAGTTTGTCTATGAGTTCGAATTGCTTCGTCCTCGTGTGTTGTGGTTTGATGCTGTTGTGGCTTCTGCCAAAACTCGGATCAAGGTGAGCTATCATGCTTTAAGTCGACAATACTTAGTGACTCAAGATGGGCGCCAAACTTCGCATGATATTTTAAGTGAAGCGATGATTGAACTGGTTCAGCTTTATGATTGGCATGTATTTGACCAATCAGATACGGAGCGGGGTGAAAAATATGTGGCGGAACTAACGGTCAATCTTGATAAAACAAAATTACCAAAAGCCATACAAGTAGACGCGATTGGTTCAGTGAACTGGAATCTTGTTTCTGAACCCTATACTTGGTTACCAAAAGACTTTAATCACAAGCCATGAAATACATTGTATTTGTTAGTGCCACTTTAGGGTTAATTTTGTTGTACTTGCTTTCTTTAGCAAGTGAAAACACTGCCTCTTCAGCCGACTATTATAAGATTCTGCTTTATCTCAATATTGCTTTTGCCACAATATTACTGGTGTTGATTACGGTTCAGATAAGCAGTCTTTATAAAAATATTAAGAACCACGTCGTTGGTAGCCGCCTTAATTTACGCATGGTGAGTGCTTTTGCCATGATGGCGATTATTCCAGGTTTGATTGTGTACCTGGTTTCAGTGAACTTTTTAACAAGGTCGATTGAGTCTTGGTTTAATGTCAAAGTCGAAGCAGCTTTAGATGGTGGTTTAAGTCTGGGTCAACGCGCTTTAGACACATTGTTAAGTGATTTAGAAAACCAAGCTGACAGTATGGCAAGTTCTCTGGCATTGCAGCCAGGGCTCTCTCAGTATCGGATGCTAAACGATTTGCGCGAAAGAACAGGCATACAAGATGCCACAATATTATCGATTAATGGGCGCATCTTGGCAGTGTCAAGTGCCGATGCTTCTAGTTTTCTACCAGAGTTGCCGACAATCGCCCAGTTGCGGCAAGCCAAATATCAAATGGTAGGCAAGGTGGAACCTATCCCAGATAAAGGTTTATATTTACGCATCTTAGTGCCTATTAATACGCAAGAGCTTACTGGCGAAACATTGATTTTGCAATTGTTGCAGCCAGTACCAAAATCATTATCGAATACAGCAGAAGCGGTGCAGGACGTGTATCGGGATTATCAAGAGCTTTCTTACAGCAGAGACTCCATCCATGATGTGTTTAAACTTACGTTAACGTTGGTATTGATGTTAGCCATGCTTTCTGCATTGGCCATTGCGTTTGTGCTGAGTCGTCGATTATCGCGCCCATTGACCGTGCTGGCTGAGGGGACACGAACCATTGCAGATGGTAATTACAGCAAAATGCTGCCTGAATATGGTAATGATGAATTGGGCGTACTGGTGAAGTCTTTTAATAGTATGACGCGTCAGTTGGGCGATGCAAACAAAGCAACAGAACGTAATCGTCAGCGGCTAGAGGCAGCGCGCGGTTATTTAGAAACCATTTTGGCTCATTTGTCGTCTGGGGTTTTAGCGATTAGTCGCGGCGGTGAGTTGCGGACTTTTAATTTAGCCGCGATGGATATTTTGGGGTTTAACCTTGCACCTTACGAAAATCAGAGGTTT
>Ga0129324_10000766_pt1 | contig 22250 bp, 22 predicted proteins | sample CPBDNA_7_FD_96879 | JGI IMG/M metagenome (GOLD analysis project Ga0129324, IMG submission 96879) | Freshwater to marine salinity gradient microbial communities from Chesapeake Bay, USA - CPBay_Spr_15_0.2_DNA | ecosystem: Environmental > Aquatic > Marine > Coastal | place: USA: Chesapeake Bay... | reverse complement strand
TTTTGATATCCAGTTGGCCCAGTACTTCCTCGACGATGTCCAGCATGAAGGGCTCATCATCTACCACCAGGACTTTAAGGGAGGCGAATTTAGCAGGAAGCTCATTTATGCCAGCAGTTATCTATGCTGTTTTAGTCATACAATACCCATTAGGTCTTTGTGTGAACAGAAAACTCATAATAACGACCTAACCATAAAGAAATATTTAAGGGATGTCACTATAATGTAAGTAAGAAAAACGGTCCTGATGCGTGCCCGTTTAATTACCTGTATTGGGACTTTCTTATTCGCAATGAAGGGAAGCTGCGTGGTAATCACAGGCTTGCCATGATCTATGGTGCGTTAAAGCGCATGGGTGCAGAGAAAGTTCAGGCCGTGACCGAGGACAGTCGAAAATTTTTCAAGGCGTTGGTGAATGATGAGAAACCCTGATTTGCCGAAAAAGACTTGCCCTGTATGGTAACGCCGTTTTGCATGGCGGAAGAAATGGAAAGAGGTTTGGGATGACGTTAAATATTGTTCTGAGAGTTGTTGGCGCAACAAAGGAAAAAAAGAATGAAAGATCAAGCCCCTCGTTCAGCTGTATCAGCAGGACATAGCGAAATCATAGAAATGGCGTGGTGTGATGATACAAGCTTTGATGCCATTCATGCACAGACCGGCCTGCAAGAAAAAGACGTTATCAAAATCATGCGTACTTATATGAAGCCTTCTAGTTTTAGGATGTGGCGTAAACGTATGTATGGCCGAAAAACAAAACATGAAAGATTGAGGGCATGAAAAAAGAGACCTTGGCACAAATTTTAACGTATTCTGGGATATTGCCCTTTTTATGCGCTGCGATCATACCTGTTATTCAACCTGATTTTTTAACTTTAAATTATAATGATATTATCCTGACCTACGGCGCCGTTATTGCCTCATTTATTGCGGGCATTCATTGGGGCGTTTATATGTTCAAAGATACGCAAATAAATTTGTTCATCCATAGTAATATCGCTGCGCTTCTGGCGTGGTTTGCTGCTGTAGTTGCTATACCTGGCAGTGCAGGGATCTTGATTGTCTGCTTTTCCTACCTGTTATTTATTGATAAACAGCTTGCCAAAGTAAATGTGATTGAGCCGTGGTATATGCGCATGCGTATTATTGCCAGCACGCTCGTCATCTTGGCTTTAGCATGTACCATACTATTTCCGTAAGTATGGCAATATCGTGTGGTTTATACGTGGTGATACGCTCCATCTAAACTACCAATGAAGGCATGCCCATTTGAATATTCACAAACACAACCTATCCCAGGCTCTTAAACGAAGATGAATCATTACGTTGTCAGCGGTAGTTTCATCGCAAAAGTCAGCTCCTTCTGGCGGTTAGTGTTCAGGGATGACACTAAGACGGATAGTGTGGGATAGAGCGCCGCAAGCATACATAGAATGAGGGATTTTCTAGTATATATAAAGCCAAAGAATTACGGCGGTAAGTTCAATAAAACGGGTAAGTTTCAGAGCGCATTATCACAGCCAAATGAGGTTCCTACGGCATCCACTCTCGCTCTATTCGGCTTCGGCCTTGCTGCTCTTGGTTGGTCAAGACGCAAAAAAGTTTAACCAGCACTCCAGATTTACAGTCCTCCTATAGTTGTTATAGATTTGGTTACTAAAGCTGCTGAATTGCACGTTCTATTGACCCACTTTTGAGGATATTTGCACTGAATCTTTGACCCAGGCTTAACGCTATTTTCGAGAATAAATTCATGCCGTTACCCGAATCAGCATGGTTCAATTTTTAGTGTAATTACCGGGTCAAATTTGGATGCAATCCCACATCCTATACTTCCATGAACCTCAGATTCTCACTTGTCAGTACGCTTGTGATGCGTCAAACTCGAAAAATGTTGGTGTTGAGTCGTTTTTCTGCGGGTGGTACCAACTACTTTTCAACGTCAGTGTAGGTATCTACAGTGAATTCAATACAATAACTATATGAGGATTAAGTCTTTGAAAAAAATCGTATATATGGGACTGCTAACCATTATTACTGTCATCGTATCCGGCTGCTCAGATAACGCAGGGGTCGATGTTATCAACGTCGCCGTATCACCGGCGTCGCCTCCCATGCTATTTGAAAAAGAGGGTCAATATCAAGGTGCCGACCTGGAAATTTTCCAAGGTTACGCAGACTCTAGAGGACTGACTCTACAGATCAAATCATACGATTGGCAGGGAATGCTAGGGGCGGTTTCCAGTGGACAGGCGGCGGTCGCATTCTCTGGTATTTCGATTACCGATAAGCGTGAGCAGGTAATGGATTTTTCAACTCCCTACTATGACAATGCTTGGCATCTTGTCAGCCTTATAAGCCGCAACATCTCCATTAAAGACCTGTCTGAATTGAAGCAGTACTCTATTGGTTACCCTCGTGGTATGGCCTACGACGGTTTGATCAGAACTAAACTTGAACCAGAAGGCTACTATTCTGTCAGCATGGTTAAGCTCTATCCCTCCTATAATGAAGTCGTGACTGATCTGAAAAACGGCAACCTCGATCTTGCATTTATCGAAGAGCCTGTTCTGAATAACTATATTTATAAGATGAAGGCACCTATCGAAAGTGACTATGTGTTTACTGGGTTCGATCAGCTGGGTTTCGCTTTTGCGAAGGGTTCTGCCCTTCGGGATGACTTCAACGCCTATCTCGGCGAACTCGGTGAGGCCAAAATCCAGGCGATCATTGACAAGTGGATGAAGTAAATCACGATGGAGTTTACACAGATACTGGCCATGCTTGGGCAAGGGGTCGCCTATACAGTCTTGGTGACACTGGCCTGCAGTCTGACAGCAGTGCTGATTGGTCTTGTTGTGGTGGGTCTGCAAAAGTTCGAGTCAACACTGCTTAATTTTCTGCTCAATATTTTTACCTATGTTTTTCGGGCGGTACCGATACTGGTGTTGCTCTTCATTGTTTATTTTGGGCTTTCAGAATTTGGTTTCACCGTCTCACCAATGATGGCAATGGTGTTAAGCCTTGGAGTGATTGCCGGGGCTTATCTTGCCGAGGTTTTTCGAGGCGCGCTGCATTCCATCGACAGCCATGAGGTAATTGCCGCTCACGCATCTGGTATGAGTGGGGCGCAAGTATTTATTTATATCGAGATCCCGCAAATGTTGCGACTGGCAATGCCCGGCATGGTCAATGAGTTCACAACGGTACTTAAATATTCTCCTTTTGCCTACACGGTCGGAATCCCTGAGATAACAAAACAGGCAATGGCGCTTGTGGGAACAACCAATCAGGGTATCCAGATCTATCTTGCTGCTGGAATTCTCTATTTTATTATTTATCGTATCCTGCTGGCCGGACTTGAGGCAATTGAGAGATACTTTCGCATACCCGGCATGGCACCGTCATGACGCCTTTCCCTCTGAGTCAATCAGTAGATATCACAATGAGGTATATCTGTGTCGGTCATTAGAATCCGTGACCTAGTAAAGCAGTATGAAGGACTAAGAGCCCTGGACGGCGTTAACCTTGACCTTTCAGAAGGCGAAATCAAGGTAATCATGGGGCCATCAGGCTGTGGGAAATCGACGTTGTTGCGGTGCCTGAACCGGCTGGTTGAACCAACCTCTGGCAGCATCCATTTTCTTGGCGAAGATATTACATCTCCTGATGTTGATACCAGGCAACTACGACAAAAAATTGGCTTTGTTTTTCAACATTTTGCCTTGTATCGACATCTCTCGGTGCTCGATAACGTGACGCTTGCGCTGCGCAAGCTGCAAGGTATGAACCGTGCAGAAGCGAATGCAAAAGCGATGGCAGAGCTGTCCGGTCTCGGAATGTCAGCTCATAGCCATAAATACCCTTCGCAGATATCGGGTGGCCAGAAGCAACGTGTCGCAATCGCGAGGGCGCTGGCAATGAATCCTGCTGTTATTGTCTTTGATGAACCAACATCGGCACTTGATCCAATCATGTCGCGGGAAGTGGGTGAACTGATTCAGACACTGAATACTGACAACGTTACCATTTTGTGTGTTACGCACGATCTTGAGCTGGGTCGGTACCTATCTAATGAGGTGACTTTTCTTGACCAGGGCCGGGTTGTCACCGAAGCCAGTTTTGAATATTTGTCGAGCGGGCACCCGGATGCCAGAGTCCGAGACTTTTTCGGCGGGAAGGCCTGAATCTGATGTCGGACTGGGACCGTTTTGCTGCTGATCTGAATGAGCAACTACCGTTAATTATGAACGGCCTCGAGAACACTCTCCTGCTTGCAACGAGCATCAGTATTACGGGCTTTGTGTTTGGTATTTTGGTCTTCTATCTGACGCTGAGTCAGAGCCGTCTTGTCAGGCTCTTCATGCGCGGCTACATCTCATTTTTTATTGGCATGCCACTGATCGTTTTACTGTTCCTTATGTATTACGGTATGCCAACACTCGGTGTCAGATGGTCACCTTTGACGGTCGCCCTGATCGGTTTCACACTCAATATCGCCGCCTATAATGCTGCCTATTTGCAAACTGCCTACAATGGCCTGGAGCAATCTGAGCTTGATGCGGCTCAGGCGCAGGGCTTCAGTCAATTTCAAGCATTCCGGCTGATCATACTGCCGCAGGTGCTGCGATTGTCTGTTCCGACAATGACCAACCAGGTGATCAGGAATATCAAGGACACGTCTGTCGCATTCTTGATCCAGTACACAGAATTCTTTGCCCGTATTCAGGAGCTCGCCTCAACAAATTTTCAATTCTTCAAGGCATATACGCTGGCCGGTATTGTCTACCTGGCGATAGTCTCGGTTGTTGTACTTTTTTCGATGTGGCTTGAGCAGCGTCTCGCCATTCCCGGCACACATCGTCGGACACGTAAGGCCAAACTTCCACGTATGTGATCTTGCGGATAGGTAACGTGAGGCGTTCGTCGTCAAAGGATATAGCACCCACTGGCCCATTTTGTAAGAGACACTTTTCTCCCAGTGACTCCTCCAGTCTAGCCAGCGGTACTGACAAGTTAACTTCACCGGACAAGTCTAATATGGCTATCCCTTATCAGGCCACTGCTACTTTCCAATCTTTAAACGCACTCATCCTGAGATCACGGTAATGCTGAGCGCCGACCTTGTGCCTACCTAGATTGAATAGATTTGATACAGCGGCATGGGCACCCAAAAAACGTTGCGCCTGACCTACGGACTTGAATCGCCGCATCCCCCGCTCCCTCACCCTAGTCGCCTCATGCGATTGCTCTGCCCGATTATTCTCATACTGTTTAGTACTGTGAATCGTCTCGGGTATCAACTCACGATGTGCAACTCCATAGCTACGCAGTTTATCCGTGACGATCTTCCTGGGTTCGTTGCCATGTGACCGGAGCAGTCGCCTGAAGAAACGCTTAGCTGAAGCTGCATTCCGCCGAGCCTGTAGAAATACATCAACAACTTCACCGTCCTGATCGACGGCCCGCCACAGGTAATGCTGCTTGCCGTTGATCCTGACGAAGACTTCGTCGATGTAGAAGGTATCACCATAGCCGCGATGCTTTCGCCTCAAGCGGCGGGAATAGATGGCACCAAACTTGACACACCAAAGACGGATTGCTTCTCTGGACACAGTGATGCCACGTTCAGCGAGTAAATCTTCAATGTCGCGGTGGCTGAGATTGAAACGATAGTAGAGCCAAACAGCGTAGGAAATGATATCGGGCGGGAATAGATGGCGTTTGTATGTATTCATGAGCCGATTGTATCAATATCAGCGCTTTAACTTGGCAATACCCATTTTTCTATCACGACTTCTTTCATACCTTTAACCCACCCAAATAGTCTGCCCACCATTGCATCATCTTTCTTCGTTCATCCTTATAACGTGCATGGTGAGTGTAAGCAGCCCTCACACCATTCCTCTCCTGATGTGACAACTGACGCTCAATCGCATCAGGATTAAATCCTTCCTCATTGAGAATAGATGATGCCGTAGCCCTAAACCCGTGGGGAACTGCTTTGCTTTTCCCTTGTGTTTTTCCGTCATACCCCATATTGAAGACTGCTTTGCGCATGGTGTTGTCACTCATGGGGTTTTGTCTATTCCGCTCAGAGGGAAATACCAGCTCGTATTGCCCGGTAATTGGTCTGATTTGATTGATAACACTAATCGACTGACTTGATAGAGGCACGAGATGATCGGTTTTCATTTTCATACGCTCTGCGGGAATTCGCCAAACCTTTTCATCAAGATCAAACTCATCCCACTTGGCACCCCTGAGCTCACCAGAACGAACAAAGGTCAGCACTAACAACTTGACAGCTAATTCAGTTAGGAGTCGTCCCCTTTCATGGTAATTTTCTAGTGCTTTAAGAAATCCGGGTAACTCTTCACGAGGCAATGAATCATGATGTTTTAATTTTCGCCCCTTAAGCACTCCAGACAAATCTATGGCTGGATTATTGGATAATCGGCCCGTTTGGACGGCATAGCGACAGATCCGTCGAATATCTTGCAGTACACGTGATGCAACATCCAGTGCATCCCTACTCTCGATTTTACGAATTACGACAATGATGTCCTGTGGCTGAATCTCAGTAATAGATCGACTACCTAGAGCAGGTAGAACGTTATCCTTAAGCCGAGCCCAAACTCTTCTAGCATGCTCTTCCTTCCAGGTGCCTTTCTGGTGCTCCCACCACTCTTCTGCCAAGGCTGAAAAAAGACTGCCCTGCTCAATGACGGCATCACGCCGTTGTCGTTGCTTTTCTTGGGCGGGATCAATGTTACAAACCAATTGTTTTTTGGCTTCCGCCAGTGTTTGCCTTGAGGTCTTGAGAGTGATTACCGGATAGGTACCAATAGCCAAGGTCTTACGCTTTCCACCATATCGATAATCGTAGCGCCAGCACTTAGTGCCATTGGTCTTAACCAGTAGATAAAGCCCACCACCATCGGAGAGCTTGTAGTCCCTTTCTCTAGATTGAGCCTGTCGTACAGCCACATCGGTAAGTATTTGTGTCGTCATTTGACGGTATCGAACCAAAACGAATTAGGATACCGTCAACGATACCGTCAAATACGCAGGAGGCAATGGATGAAGTAGGACTGCAGCGGAATGAAATACTGAATAAACCCTTTATTTTCGGTCAGTTAATAGCTTCGGCGGACATCGGAGGATTGTAAAATGGTGCCCGGAGCCGGAATCGAACCGGCACGACCGTTAAGTCGAGGGATTTTAAATCCCTTGCGTCTACCAATTTCGCCATCCGGGCATTGTGGTGGATGGACTATTATTCTTCTTTCTTTACTAGATGCCAGCACGTTGTGCTGGTCCTTGCGGTCGCTTTCGGCGTCCTGCCTTTCGCGACACTTGAGCATCCTGCTCATCGTCTACCCATTTCGCCATCCGGGCATGTAGAGGATGGACATTTTCGCGGGTTGGATCCAAAGGATTGGCATAGGGTGCCTTCCCTTCCTGCCACTATGACAGTTTGACGATTAACGTCTTAAAATATGGAGGCGCGGGTCGGAATCGAACCGACGATGGAGGAGTTGCAGTCCACTGCATTACCACTTTGCTACCGCGCCTTTTGGGGGCGAGATTGTACCCGACGAGAATTTCAAAGAACAGTATGAAGGTAGGTATTTTGTCGCTTAAATGTTGAGAACCTACCCATTGCCCAACTGTTAAGCCTGTATGTTAATCCTGTTCAGTGTCATTCACTTGTGCACTTGCCTCAGGATCAGGCACTCTAGAGAATTCAGGCCATGCTGCTTTCAGGTAAATCACCATGGACCACAGGGTGAGCAAGGCGGCTATATAGAGCAATCCGATGCCGATCTGATCCCACATGGGGTGTGCCACGGGATCAACGGCAAGCAATACGCCAATGGCGATCATTTGTAGGGTGGTTTTTATTTTGCCCACGTAGGATACCGCTACGCTGGTACGGTTTCCGAGCTCGGCCATCCACTCTCGTAGTGCTGAAATGACAATTTCGCGGCTGATGATTACCAGTGCCGGGAGTGCAAATAATGGGGTTGGGTGAGATTCAAGTAGCAGAATCAGAGCAGCTGCAACAATTAACTTGTCTGCCACCGGGTCCAGAAAGGCGCCGAAAGGGGTGAACTGGTTTAGCCTTCTTGCTAAATAGCCGTCAATCCAGTCGGTACCCGCAGCAAGGGCAAAGATTGCGGCACTGGCGATGTGATGCCATTCCCAGGGGAGATAAAAAACACCGATGATGATGGGAATTAGGGCGATTCGGAAAAGCGTAAGAATATTGGGAAGTGTCCACATAGGGGGTATTACTGAGCCTTAAAATTACAACAACGCCAACTTACTCATTGTGGAGGGCGCTGTAAATAGTCTCTGCCACTTTCTTATTGATACCGGGCACACGCATTAGTTCTGCGACGCTGGCCCGCTCCACCTCTTTGACCCCGCCAAAGAAGCGCAATAACTCTCGGCGCCGCTTGGGCCCCACACCCTCAATACCCTCTAGGGAGGATGTTCGGCGTTTTTGATCTCGCCGTTGTCGATGCCCGGTAATGGCGAACCGATGGGCTTCGTCTCTAATTTGCTGAATAAGCAGTAATGCCGAGGACTGAGCTTCCAATTCAATTTCGCTGTCGCAACCATCCACATTCTGGGCTAGCAACAGGGTTTCGAAACCGGCCTTTCGGGTTTTCCCTTTGGCGACACCGACTATCTGAACCCCCACTATCCCCAGCTCTTCAAGAACAGCGACGGCTCTTCTCAGTTGCCCTTTTCCGCCATCAACCAATAATACGTCGGGCAATTTCCCCTCACCCTTTTTCAACCGGGTATAACGCCGAGTCAGTGCTTGCTCCATTGCTGCATAATCGTCACCCGCAGTGACACCCTCTATGTTAAGCCGACGGTAATCTGATTTAAGCGGCCCATTACTATCGAACACCACACAGGAGGCCACAGTGGCTTCTCCGCTGCTGTGACTAATATCGTAGCATTCCAGCCTTTCTGGGAGTGCCTCAAGCCCCAGCAACTCCTGTAGGGCTTCTAACCGCTGGAGTACGTTCTGTCGAGACGCAATTCGGCCATTGAGGTTTTGCCGGGCGGTTCGTTCTGCCAGATCAGACCATTTAGCGCGGGTACTGCGCCCACGATGTTTGAGTATGATCTTGCGTTCGGCCACTACCGAGATGGCTGAAGCCAGTAATTCGGCATCGCCTAACTTTTCGTTAACCACTATTTCTTTGGGGAAATCGCCCCTCGCGCCCTCTCGCAAATAATACTGAGGGACAAAATTTTCGAGTACATCTGCCGGCGAGGTCGCCAGGGGTACCTTTGGATAGAAGCTGCGACTACCCAACATACGCCCTTGTCGGATATACAGTACATGGACACAGCCTTGCTCGCCTTCTTGAGCCGCCGCCAGCACATCAATATTGCCACTACCGGACTCGATGACCTGTTCAGCCTGAATGGTTCGTAGTGCTGTAATCTGGTCACGAATGGTGGCGGCTCGTTCAAACACCAGCTGTTGTGATGCGGTATCCATATCTCGTTCAAGTTCGCGGATAAGTCGATCACTTTTTCCCTCAAGAAACATAGCGGTATGGCGCACATCCCGCGCGTACTCCTCGGCACTCACCAGATCTACACAGGGAGCGGTACAGCGCTTAATTTGGTACTGCAAACAGGGCCTAGATCGATTTTTAAAGACACTGTCATCACACTGGCGAACCTGAAACGTTTTCTGCAAGAAATTCATGCTCTCACGCACAGAATGCACATTGGGAAACGGCCCAAAATAGCTGCCTTTTTTTCTTTTACTACCGCGGTGAAAGGAGAGCTGTGGAAAGGCATCACGATCTGAAAGAAAGATGTAAGGATAGGATTTATCGTCTCTCAACAGAATATTAAACGGTGGACGGTTTTGCTTAATGAGGTTTTGTTCGAGCAACAGTGCCTCAATTTCAGTCTGGGTGATGGTCACATCGACAGTGGCAATGCGCCTCACTAACGCCGCTGTCTTGGGTGAGAGACCTGTCTTACGAAAATAACTGGCTACGCGCTTGCGAAGATTTTTTGCCTTCCCAACATAGAGCACAACACCGTCTTCGCCAAACATCTGGTAAACGCCCGGTCTCTGTGTCAGTTGTTTTAAGAAAGTTTGATGGTCAAATGGCATGGCGACCATTCTACACCTAGTACCATAAAGGGCTGGAATTAGCGGGTAGAAATACAGAATTAAATAGAGGGTTAAATCACTTCAGAGGGGTCAACCAAACCATGTTTAACCGCAGCCAGAGTCAACTCCACATCATTGCTGACGCCAAGTTTTTCATATATCCGGTATTTGTAGGTGTTAATGGTTTTTGGACTGATGTTCAGGGTTTCGGCCACATCATTAGCACGCTTACCATTGGTAATTAACTCAGCGATTTGCAGCTCGCGCGGAGAGAGTAGAGATAAGGGCGATTCTGGTTGGTTAGAAAGCCCATTAACCACCATCATCTGCGCCAAGCGAGGGCTCACATACACCTTCCCTAGTAACACGGTCTCTATTGCTGTTTTTATTTCATCCGTATCGGCATTTTTAGTGATGTAGCCCGAGGCGCCGGCTTTTAAAAGGGTCATCGGGTAGACGTCATCATTAAAGGCACTGATAACGATCACTTTCGTGTTCGGTTGCTGAGACAGGATCCGCTGAGTCGCTTCCAGCCCGCCAATACCGGGCATGCGGATGTCCATAAAGACAATGTCTGGCCTGTGTTTGCGGACGAGGACTATCGCCTCCTCGCCACTTGCCGCCTGATCAATGACGTTAATGCCCGGCACGTCAGACAACAACCGACAGATACCAAGCCGGATCAGGTCGTGGTCATCCACAACCAATACCGTTTTCAATACTTCCCTTGAACTCATATCCGAATAATCCCTATTTCGATTCCCTAGCCTATCACTGACGCTTTTTATTGGCTATGAAAGACAAACTTGAAAGAAGACATGATGAGAACAAACTTAGCGGTAAACGCGTGGTTCAATTTCCAGGGAGATACCAAATTTGGAAGCCACGGATGCCTGGATATCGGAAGCCAGTTCAAGTAATGCAGTAGCGGTACCGCCACAGTTCACTAAAACGATCGACTGGTCTTGATAGGTACCAACGCCCTGCTGCATCACGCCCTTCCAACCCGTCTGCTCAACTAACCACCCTGCCGCCAGTTTTTCGCGGCCATCGGCCTGATGATACGTCACCAGATCTGGGTGCTGTTGGTGTAAATATTCAGCTCTTTCAGCACTGATGACAGGGTTTTTGAAAAAGCTACCGGCATTGGGGGTATCTTTAGGGTCTGGTAGTTTGCTTCGACGCACAGCGCAGACCACATCTGATACCTGTTTCGGGGTCAACTCAGATGCCCCTATTCTCTCCACAGCTTTTTGTAGCGCCGGGTATTCAAGACAAAGTTCCATTTTTGAAGAGAGCGCAAGAGTAATAGCAGTAATAGCGTATAGATCGCGGCCAGAATGCTTAAAAACACTGTCTCGATAACCAAACTGGCAATCGGATGCATCCATCACGACTTGTTCACCCGTCGCGAGGTGAATAGCTTCCAGAGATAGAAAACGCTGGCTCAGTTCAATGCCATAAGCGCCGATATTCTGAATAGGTGCAGCCCCCACAAGCCCCGGTATCAATGAGAGGTTTTCAAGGCCAAACCAACCCTGAGAAATGGTGTTCAGCACCAACTGATGCCAGTTTTCACCTGCACCAACCCTGACCACACGCCTGTCTTGATCCTCGGACATCAGTTCGATGCCGGGAATCGCCATATGAACAACCAAGCCACTCAAATCTCGGGCCAACACCACGTTGCTGCCGCCTCCCAGTAAAGTGACAGGTAATCGATGCTGGTGTGCCCAAGCGAGCGCTTCACGCAATTCGTTTTCAGAACCGACTCTGCAGAAATTTTCGGCGAAGGATGACAATGCCAATGTATTGAACGGCTGGAGAGAGACCTGCTGTTCGATCTTTAGCATCACCCTAGTCGACCCTGCAAGTGAGAGAGAAGACCTGAAGCAGCCTCTTCCACGAGGTCTAGAACAAACTCAAAATCATCCTTTCCACCGGAATAAGGATCAGGTACTTCTTTCAGATCACTCTGACCAAAGTCGAGAAACAAACCAAGATGACCATTGAATTCCGGTAGAGATAATGCCTGTAAATCCCACAGATTTTGATTATCCATTGCCAGAATGTAGTCAAACTCCAGGAAATCCTCAGGCCTGACCTGACGGGCACGAAGGTGACTAAGATCATGGTGACGAGAAAGCGCGGCGAGACTGGCTCTTGCATCTGGCGCCTTACCGATATGCCAGTCTCCTGTTCCCGCTGAATCCACAAGAATCTCCTCCTGTAAACCCGCTTCTGCCACCTTACTTTCGAATATTCCATGCGCTGTGGGTGATCGACAAATATTACCCAAGCACACAAATAATACCTTCACGGGCATCACGATAACCCCTTGCCTAGCAGGTTGATCACCCGCTGTAGATCCTCTTCGGTGTCGACCCCGCCGGGGACGGGTGCCATCGCCTCGGCCACATGGATACGTACGCCATTCCACATAAAGCGAAGTTGCTCAAGGCATTCCAGCGCTTCAATAGGCGCCACTGGCCATAAAATAAAGTGGTTTAGCATCGCCACTCGATAGGCGTAAATTCCGATATGCCGCATCGGTATCATGATGGCAGACATGGATGAAACCCTGTCACCAGACTCCTTCGCCGACTCATCACGCGGCCATGGCACGGGTGCGCGACTGAAATACAGCGCCATACCCTGGCTGTCAGTCACTACTTTAACAATGTTGGGATTAGTGAAGTCGGGGTCATTCTCAATAGGCTCAGACAGGGTCGCCACACCAGCCTCTTGACAGCCCGCCAGATTTTCAGCGACCTGATCAATCACCTCTGGGGGGATCAGCGGCTCATCACCCTGTACATTGACAATGATGTGCTCATCAGAAAATCCGTACTGACGCGCCACCTCTTGTAATCTATCGGTACCCGATTGATGGTCTGCTGAGGTCATGCAGACCTCCCCACCGAAATCGATCACTTCATCGGCAACGCGCTGATCGTCGGTGGCTACGATCACTTGTCCTGCCCGACTCTTTTGGGCCTGCTCATAGACCCGCTGAATCATCGACTTTCCGACGATGTTCTTTAGCGGCTTGCCCGGTAAGCGGGTGGAGGAATAGCGGGCGGGAATAACAACAGTAAATTCCATGGAAACTCAAACGCTCTCTTTCAGGTTATGGACAGCATGGGTCAACTTGTCGAGAAATTCTGTGTCCGGCTTTGCCGCCACTTCCAAAACCCAGACGCCGTCATAGTTAGTGTCATGGCTAAAACCCTTACATTTCACGGCATCTTTTGCGGTGATAATGACAGGTAAATTGTCATCAAATTGTAGCTCTTCACCACGGAAGTCATGGTGGTCTGGATAAACGTGTAATTGCACGTCAAAGCCAAGCTGTTCAAGTGTAGAAGAAAACCGTTGTGGGTTGCCTATACCTGCTACCGCATGAACTTTGTTACCGCTGTTCCACTGCTCCAGTGAACACCGTTGTCCAGATAGTAAGTGTCGAAACTGTGTGGGTTCAACCCTGAAGAAAAAACTGTCTTCAGATGATTCACTCGAGCTATGACCATTGATGAGTATAAAGTCTACCTGCTGCAACCTGCTTACCGGCTCACGCAAAGGCCCCGCTGGTAAGCACTGCTTATTGCCAAAGCCTCGCTCTCCATCGACCACCGCAATTTCAATATCCCGGGGCAATCGATAGTGTTGCAACCCATCATCGCTCAAAATCAAGTCACAATCTGTCTGTTCAAGTAGCCACTGAGCGGCTCGATAACGGTTGGGATCAACAACCACAGGGCAAGTACTGGCGAGTAATAGCGGCTCATCACCGACCTTAGCAGCAGCTGACTTAGTGCTGACAAGTACCGGATACTCAGATGCAGTTCCACCATAACCTCGGCTAATAACGCCGGGCCGATAACCCTGCTCTTTAAGGTGATCGACTAACGTCATCAGTAATGGGGTCTTTCCAGTACCACCAACGGAGATATTACCCACGACAATCACGGGCACATTCAATAAGGGTTTGGACGATACCTTTTGATAGTAATAACGGCGTGCTCTAACCACGACACGAAACAACCATGAGAGCGGCAAAAGCAGTAAGGCCCAGCTAGAACGACGGTACCAAGCTTGCTCCAGACAAGTAGACATACTCATGAGAAATAAACGCGTTTTAACACGGTTGATCTGGCTCATCCAGGAACTGTTTACGATGGAGCTGAGCATAGCGTCCACTTTTGGCCAACAGTTGTTGATGAGTCCCCTGCTCAACAATTTGTCCTTCATCCATCACCAATATACGGTCGGCATTTTCGATGGTGCTCAGGCGGTGTGCTATCACAAAGGTGGTACGTCCTTGAACAATGTTTTCTAACGCTTCTTGGATATAGTGCTCTGATTCCGTATCCAGTGCAGAGGTTGCTTCATCAAGGATTAATATCGGGGCATTTTTTAATAGCGCGCGGGCAATGGCCAGTCGCTGTCGCTGCCCACCGGACAACATCACACCCTCATCACCGATAGGGGTGTCAAAGCCCTGCGGTAACTTATCAATAAACTCCAAAGCATGGGCTGCCTTGGCCGCGGCACGAACCTCTTCTGGTGAATACTTCGCAAGAGCACCATAAGCGATATTGTTATAGACCGTATCGTTGAACAAGGTCACTTTTTGTGACACTAGGGCGATATGGCTGCGCAGGTTGGCTAGCTTGTAATCATTAACATCCGTGCCATCAAGAAGTATTTCTCCTTCACTGTGACTGTAAAAACGAGGAATCAAATTGACTAGGGTCGTTTTCCCACTACCAGACTGCCCAACCAGCGCAATAGTTTCTCCAGGTGTCACTTTAAGATTTATGCCATTAATGACATTACCCGCTTCTGCCGAGTATGCAAAACTCACATCTTTGAACTCAAATAAACCCGCCACTTCGCTCCGCTCAACAGTGCCATTATCAGGCTCGTCAAGCTCATCTAATGTAGCAAATAAGGTACTGGCAGCCGCGACACCCCGTTGGATACTCCTATTGACTTCAGACAACTGACGTATGGGCTTGGCCAATAAGGCTGCGGAACCCAAAAATTTAACGAATTCGCCACCACTCATATTGGCCAGAACTGCTGGGTCCAAAGCTAGCCACATTAATAATGACAACGACATGGCTACCAACATCTGAATAATCGGTGTGCTTATACCCTCGGCAACGGCCATTTTCATATGCTGGCGACGATTGTATTTACTCACATCCAGCATGCGCTGCTGTTCATACTCCACACCACCAAAAAGATGCATCTCACGGTACCCGCCCACCAGCTCCTGAGCAACATGGGTCACATCTCCGACGGAGGACTGGATACGCTGGCTTAACAATCGAAAACGTCTGCTAACGACGGTGACAATAAAAGCTATGACCGGTAACACAATCACGAAAATAGATGCCAGCCTCCAGTTAATGTAAAACAAATAGCTGATTAACCCGATAACCAGTGCACCCTCTCGAATAATTAACTTTAGCGAACTTGTCGCTGCGCTGGTCACTTGGGAAACATGAAATGTCACTCGAGTAATTAGGTGGCCAGACATACTGCTATCGAAATAACTAGACGGCAGCCGCGTATATTTATTGAATATTTCGGTACGAAGATTAAAAACCATGACTTGAGCGACATAGGCCATGCCATAACCACCCAAAAAGAAACCTAACCCTCGAACCACCGCAATACCAAACATAAGCAGTGGAATAATCCACCGACTTTCTGAAACTGCATTTTCGCCACCCAGTTTCCCGGCTAGTTTAGCGGTGAAACCTGTGTCGACATTGAGAGCTTGCGCTGAAGTTGTCGCTTCATCAGCAGATAAGCTATTAATGACGTTAACGGTATAACCAAACAAATCAATGAAAGCGATTTCCATTGCGGAAAACAGCATTAAGCCAAGAACACTGAGTAGAAAAATACCCCAGTAGCGCTTGAGGTAGGATAATAGCCTTAAATAAACCGCTAGCCCGGACATTTCCGGATGATCGGATTCGGGTACAAACTTTGCCACTATGACTCCTCGTCAGGCTGTTTTGTTGTTATTTTAAGATGGACAAAGCCCATTTTACCTGCCGCATCCATGGCTGTAACCACTGCTTGGTGTGTAGTATTTGCATCGGCAGTAATCGTCAGAGGTAATTCACTATTACCTAGAGATATATCGTCCAGTGCTTTCATCAACGTTTTGAGTTGTCGATTTATTAGTTGCTTACCATTGATGGTGTAGTCACCGTTCTTGCCAATCAATATCTCGATGCCATCAATTGGTGTCTCGACCACTTCACCGTCTGCTTCGGGAAGCTCAAGTACAAGATGAGACTCTTTGGTAAAGGTGGTGGACACCATAAAGAAAATCAATAACAAAAACACCACATCGATCAGTGGTGTCAGGTTTACGTTATTATCGACTCTGTTCTGACGTCGAAACTTCACGCAGTGTTAACCTCTTTTGGGCGTACCTCTTCCCTGCGAACCTCATCTGAACGAAAGACACGATCACCGTGCAAGGCATCCACAAGTTTTATCGCCTGATCTTCCATTTCCACCACTAAGGTATCCACTCGTCGCTCAAAGAAACGGTGAATGATGAGTGCTGGGATTGCCACCGTTAAACCAGCAGCAGTGGTAATCAGTGCTTCAGAGATACCACCAGCCAATACGCCTGCATTGCCAGTTCCCTCAATCATGATGGAGGTAAACACCTTGATCATACCGATCACCGTACCCAGCAGACCTAGTAACGGAGCAATAGCAGCAATGGTACCCAACGGAGCCAAATGTTTTTCCAGTTCATGCACAACCTGACTAGCGGCTTCTTCAATGCTGTCCTTCATCACTTCACGACCATGACCAGAATTACTAATACCTGCAGCCAGAATTGTGCCCAGACAAGATGAGCCGCGAAGTTGATGAATATTTTCCTTGGTCAATTGATCCTGCTTGAGCCAATGCCAGACCTGGCCCAATAGTGTGGGAGGAACAACTTTTGACGGGCGCAGAGTCCAATACCGCTCAAAGGCAATGGCAATCACGACAATAGATGAAAGAATGATTGGCAGCATCAACCAGCCACCAGCAATAACGAGTTCGTACACGGCCATCCCCGGCTTGCATAAAACGGTCAAAACTGTACCACATTCAGCGGTGGCCAAATACCTTTAACCCCGATATTTAAACCTTGATAGACGTTTACGAAAGACCGTTCATAAAACCAAGTATTGTAAAAAATATGGCATATTTAACTTCTCCCTGAACTAACCCATATAGAACCCGCTCCTGGAAAAACAGCTCTATTAGTTGTGGCTATATTGATCAATACCAATAACGTCTGCCTTCGTCACGGGCAGCGGTTACCATCACCTCCCCTGAGTCACGCCAAACAAACGCCAAGGCACCGGATTCAGCAGTATTCCATAATGTTGAACCCTGCCGCTGGTAGCGCTCGGCCACAGATAATACTGGATGGCCAAAATGGTGGCGATAACCGGCTGAAAAAACCACATGAGTAGGATTCAACTCTGTTACAAAATCAGTAGATGAGGATGTTTTACTACCGTGATGAGGCGCCACAAGTAACGTCACAGGCATAGCCAGTTCAGGATTTTTCAATAACCGATGCTCTACAGCGGCTTCAATATCACCGGGTAAAAGAATTGATTGACCCGCGTATTGTATTTGCAATACACATGATCGGTTGTTGTTACTACTTTCAGGTCGTTCTCCGGGGTGTAGAAAACGGAATGTCACCTCATCCCACACCCATGTTTCACCACTCTGGCAAAACTCAGCGTTGACATCACTCAACTCAAGAAACTCACCCATACGCAGTTGTGCGGGTGAGAAATGTCTTAGTAACCCACCTGCACCGCCCGCATGATCATTGTCACTATGGCTGACAACTAACATGTCCAACGCCGTAGTCCCCTGCCTTCGTAAAAAAGGCACTATGACGGCACTCCCTATACTAAATCCTTTATCAATACTGCTTCCCGTATCGTAAACCAACGTGTGGCGACGGGTTTGGACTACAACAGACAGTCCCTGTCCCACATCGAGCACAGAGACAACCAAAGGGTGTGGCTGTCCGGAAGGCAAAAACATGAGGCCCAAAACCAATGGCAAGCAGAGATACCGTCCCGGTATACCTCGCGGTAATAAAAACAGAACCATTACCAAAACCAGTGTACAAAATACAGCACTCGTTAGTGGCCATGGTGAATATCGCGGGAGAACATCAAGCGAAGGTACCGCTTCTATCATCATGATAAAAAGATCCAATTGCCAACCAGCAACACCCCATAACCAACTTGAAATAGTGGTACTCACGGGAAACGCAACTGATGCCAATAAACAGAGAGGTACCACAAGAAAACTGATCCAGGGAATGGCCAGCGCATTCACTAGAGGTGATAACCAGGCGACGGGTAAGTAACAGACCATCAAAGGCAGCAGCAATACAGCAAAAACCAACCACTGAATTTTAAAGAATTTCCACCCATACGATCTATTCAGCGTTTTAGGCACTAACCGTAACAAACCGGCAACAGCGCCAAATGACAGCCAAAATCCAGCACTGTAAACGGCAAGGGGATCAAGTAATGCCACGCCTGCCAATGCAACACCAAAGCCCAAACCACGGTTAACCTGACGATTGAGTAGCAAGATAATAATAGCGACCACAACCATGATGAGTGCACGCTGTGTAGGCAAGCTAAAACCCGCCAAGGCGCTATATAGAACTGCGACGATTAAGGATAACGCGCTGCCCCAATAACGAGCGGTAACGGGCCGCCCCAGCAAGCTCATCAGCCTGGCCAATACTGCGCCTACGCTATAACTCAGCATTGCCACAAGGCCGATATGCAATCCAGATATCACGACTAAATGAATGACACCGGATAGTGCCAACTTGTCCCACAAATCCGGTGATATCGATGACCGATCCCCAAGAGTCAAGGCCAGAACGAGCGCACTCACATCATCACTGAGTGGCAATGATTGAATCGACTGTCGCATCTGGTATCGCAGACTATTCAGAGAAAGGCGACGGGAGATCAGGTGATTTTCTTCGGTCTCTCTCACATAACCTGTGGCTGAAATACCCTGGCGTATCAACCACGCCTGGTAGTCAAACCCTCGCGGGTTGACCGTCCCTCTGGGACGCCGAAGCCTAACCCGCAACTGCCAAATTTGTCCTGGTAACAGCGTCACATGGTGGTGATACCAACTAAGACGTAACCTGTGAAGTTTAAAGGGCGCCCCGTCATCTCTAGGCTGAAAGTTGAACCTAACCCGATGACCATCAACTACCGGAAGCCCAACCACCTCACCAATCACTAGAACATCGGAGGGGCTCATTTCATCTGGCAACTGGTGGGACATAACATACTGTCCCCAGCAAGCGCCGTAGAGAATGCCCAACATTAACCAAAAAGTTATTTTGAAACGAAACAAATACAGAAAAAGACAGGCGACAAGAATCCCCGAGGACTCAATAAATCCGGGAAGAGCGGGCCAAAGTCCAACTGAAAAGATACCTAGAGAAAAGCTGTATACGGCAAACATATGAGACGTCCTTGTCTCCAAACGAACCACTAAATATTCACACTGGTGATAGTATACCCCCACACCGATGACTAATGGCACAACGCTTAACAATCTTGCAATTACTTCTTGTTTCACAACTTTCAGGGTTGGCGATTCAGACTTTGTACCCCAAAATAGACATAATTTTGCTGTAACCGCTGTTTGGCTTTACCTATGCGTAAAAAAAACAACAAGATAAAAATCGGGTTAGTCCTGTCTGGAGGCGGAGCACGAGCCGCATATCAAGTGGGCGTACTCAAGGCTGTCGCCGAGGTGCTACCCAAAGAAACCAACAATCCATTCCCCATTATTTGTGGTACCTCCGCTGGCGCCATCAATGCCCTCGCTATCGCCGGTCGGTCTGGCCCCTTCCGTCTTCGAATAAAAAAGCTGGAGGCTACCTGGCGACAGCTGGATGCCAAAAAAGTCTATCGAACTGATTTTTTTGGTGTTCTTAAAAACAGTATCAACATGTTTTTTTCGTTCTTTCACAGCGGCTATGCCCTTGGTAAACCCAAAGCACTCTTAGATAACTCTCCATTACGCCAATTATTGGATAACTACATCCGTTTTCGCCATGTAAATGAGGCTATCGCAAGTGGTGAGTTGGAAGCCGTAAGCATTACAGCCGTCAGCTACAGTACAGGCAAGTCAGTCACCTTTTTTCAGGGGAATGAATCACACAAACCATGGGATCGAGTCAGACGAATTGGTGTACCCGTAGAACTCACCATCGATCACCTAATGGCCTCTTCCGCTATCCCCACCATGTTCCCGGCTGTGCAAATCGGTGATAGGTTTTTCGGAGATGGTGCGGTAAGACAATTGAAGCCTATTAGCCCTGCTTTACGCTTGGGAGCAGATAAAGTGTTTGTTATCGGTGTCAGTGACAACCTCGCTCACAAAGCAAATCTGCCCCTGATCAAACATTCCCCATCTATCGCCCAAATTATTGGTCATATGTTTAACAGCGCCTTTATCGATAGTATCGAGAGCGACCTCGAAACCCTTAAGAGTATCAACCGGCTCTCCGAGCAGATGTCTGCCGATGAAAGAGCAAAAAAAGGTGTGGGGGATCTTAAGCCGGTAGAGTTTTTGGCCATTTTGCCTTCACAACCCATCGACAAACTTGCTTGTGACTACCTTAATGAGCTACCTAAAAGTATCAAAATATTTTTAAAGTTAACGGGTGCCACCGCGCAGGGCGGCGGTGTCAGTGCTGCGAGTTATGTCATGTTCTCCAGAGGATTTTGTCGCAAGTTGCTAGAACTTGGTTATCAGGACGGCATGGCCCAAAAGGAGGCCATACTCGATTTCTTCGAGGAAAAATAGCCCTTCTCTGACACGGCCTAACACCTCATCTTCTGGCTCAATCCCGCTGAAATCACTAAAAACTCAACTAATTTGCCCTGTTTATACGTATTACCATTACTTGTTTATTGCTTTGAAACTTCCACCTTGTAAGATGTGTCCAACGTTACGGTTAAATCAAATAGGAAAACCAAGGTATGGCCTACGATAAAGCGATTGTCTCCACCGCACTGGATCCAGCGGTAACCAAAGTACTGCGCAATACTTACATATTGCTGTCCATGACCCTTGCCTTCAGCGCGGCCATGAGCTGGGTTGCTATGGCTATCAACGCGCCTTACATGGGGCTATGGATGCTACTGCCTTACATCGGCTGCCTTTGGATGGTCGAGAAGAATAAAAATAGTACTGCAGGACTATTTTGGGTATTTGCTCTCACGGGTTGGATGGGATTCACTCTCGGCCCAATTATTAGCTTTTACTTAGCCACTTCTGGTTCAGAAACTATTTTGACGGCGCTAGGTGGGACCGCACTAATATTCTTCGCCTGTTCCGGTTATGTACTGGTCACTCGCAAAGAGTTGTCCTTTATGAGCGGCTTTTTGATGACCGGCATTATGGTGGCTTTCATAGCAGCAATAGCGAATATCTTCCTCCAAATACAAGGTATGTCACTGGCAATTTCCTGCCTGTTCCTCCTGCTTTCCTCCGGTATTATTATGTGGCAAACCAGCTCCATTATTCATGGTGGTGAGCGCAACTATATTTCAGCCACAGTAACCCTCTATGTGATGCTCTATAACATCTTCTCTAGTTTGTTACACCTACTTGGTCTAAGTAACGACTAACGTCTTGTGACAGAAACATTACCAAAGAACTTTCTTGGGAATCTCGAGGCCTGGTCTGAATCTAGGGCCAGGCAGTTAGCTGAGGAAGAAAATATAGGACTGACGGATGCTCACTGGGAAATTATCCAGGTCGCCCGTCAGTTTTATGATGACTACGGCTTTTCTCCCTCCATGCGTCCGCTAATCAAGACTATCGCTACACACCTCGATATCAGTAAGGCTCGTAGTATTTACCTAATGCAGCTGTTCCCACCTAGCCCCGCACGGGTGACAGCAAAGATAGCCGGGCTGCCTAAACCCAAAAACTGCCTGTGAACGAGAATTGAGCTAGACTGTCT
>Ga0129324_10000764_pt1 | contig 22290 bp, 21 predicted proteins | sample CPBDNA_7_FD_96879 | JGI IMG/M metagenome (GOLD analysis project Ga0129324, IMG submission 96879) | Freshwater to marine salinity gradient microbial communities from Chesapeake Bay, USA - CPBay_Spr_15_0.2_DNA | ecosystem: Environmental > Aquatic > Marine > Coastal | place: USA: Chesapeake Bay... | reverse complement strand
TCTAAAAGAAAAATATAATAAAAAAATTAATATTATTTTTACTGGATCAGATATGGGAAACAAAAATTTCATCAAAAAAGAAATAAAAACTCACAATTTAGAAGATCAAGTTTCATTTCTAAATTTTGTAACTAATGACGATTTATTTCATCTATATAAACATGCAAGAGCTTTAATAATGCCAACTTACTTTGGGCCCACTAATATACCACCAATAGAAGCAATGGAGATGAATATTCCAATAATTTATTCAGATAAAAAGTATGTTAAAGAACAATTTCAAAATGCAACTTACGAATTAGATTTAGACAACGTTAAAAGCTTAGTAGATATTTTATTAAAATTTGAAAATAATGAAGAAAATTCAAATGAAAAATTAAAATATTATCCAAAATTTCGAGACAGCCTATCTTGTGAAAATAATTATAAAATTTTAGAAAATATAATTATTGAATTTGTTTATAATAAAGGGGACACCTGGAATTTATGACAAAAATAATTCATAAAATCAAAAATGTTTGGATACCAGGATCCAGTGGAATGGTTGCAAAAAGTTTAATTTCAAAGTTAAAAGAAAAAAAAATTCGTTATAAGGCAACAAATAGAAAAGAATTAGATCTTATGAATTATAAAAAAATTGATAAATTTTTGCAAAAAAATAACTTTGACACAATTATTATGTGTGCTGCTAAAGTTGGAGGAATATATGCTAATAATAATTATTCTGCAGATTTTATAAGAGAAAATTTGCTTATTCAATTGAATACAATTGAGCTCGCAAGAATTCATAAAATAAAAAAATTAGTATTTTTAGGTTCATCTTGCATATATCCAAAAAATGCAAAACAACCTATTTTAGAAGATTACTTGCTGAGTGGTAAATTGGAAAAAACAAATGAAAGTTATGCAATAGCAAAAATAGCAGGAATAAAAATGATACAAGCTTACAGAAAGCAATATGGTTGTGATTTTATTTCTTTAATGCCAACCAATTTATATGGTGAAAATGACAACTTTCATGACTATAACAGTCACGTTGTCCCAGCATTAATTAATAAGATATATAATGCAAAAAATAAAAATAAAAATTTATTAATGTTGTGGGGTACAGGAACCCCCAAGAGAGACTTATTATATGTTGGTGATTTAGCAGAAGCAACAATTATGTTGACAGAAAACTATTCTGATTACGAACCAATAAATATTGGTTCAAATACTGAAATAACAATTTCAAAATTATCTAAAAAAATATCAAAGATATTGAATTTTAGAGGAAAAATAATATTTAATCCAAAATTTCCAAATGGAACATTTAGAAAAATTTTAAGTATAAAAAAAATTAAAAAGTTTGGCTGGAAACCAAAAACAAGTTTAGATAAAGGACTAGAGCAAACTATAAAATGGTTTTTAAAAAATGAAAAAAAAATTTAATATAGTGGTATTAAAATCAGAAAGAAGGTATAAAAATGCTAATGAACTTTATTCAAAATTATAAAAAATTAATTAAATTTAGTAAAGTTTCATACACTGATTATCAAAAAAATAAATTTATTTACTACTTACTATTTAAAATTTATTAATCAGATGTTTTTTATTGTTATATAGAGGATTTACAACGTGAATAAAAAGATAGCTTTAATAACTGGTGTTACTGGTCAAGATGGAGCTTTATTGGCAAAATTTTTAATAAAAAAAAATTATATAGTTCATGGCATAAAGAGACGTTCTTCATCATTCAATACACAAAGAATCGATGATATTTATACAGATCCTAACTTTTATAAGAATAATTTTCATTTACATTATGGAGATTTAACTGATGGCCTAAATATCTTTAATTTAATTAACAAAATAAAACCATCAGAAATTTATAATTTAGGAGCGCAATCTCATGTAAAAGTGAGTTTTGAAACCCCAGAATATACTGCAAATTCAGATGGTATAGGAGTTTTAAGACTACTTGAAGCAATTAAGTCATGTAACTTAATTAAAAAAACAAAATTTTATCAAGCTTCAACTTCTGAAATGTTTGGCTCATCCCCACCAATTCAAAATGAAAACACTCGATTTAAACCTTCAAGTCCGTATGGATCTGCGAAAGTATTTGGATATTGGATCACTAAAAATTACAGAGAAAGTTATAATATGTTTGCATCCAATGGGATTTTATTTAATCACGAAAGTCATTTAAGAGGTGAGACATTTGTGACTAGAAAAATAACAATGGCTGCAGCTAATATTTTGAAAAAAAAACAAAATAAACTTATATTAGGAAATTTAAATGCAGTAAGAGATTGGGGAGATGCCAGAGATTATGTAGAGGGAATGTGGAAAATATTACAATATAAAAAACCAGAAGATTTTATTTTAGCGACTGGAAAAGGATATACAGTGAGAAAATTTGTTAACATAGTTTTCAAAAAAATTGGAATCACACTCATATGGAAAGGAAAAAAAGAAAAAGAAAAAGGGATAGATTCAAAAACAGGAAAAATAATTGTGGAAATAAATCCAAAATATTACAGACCCAATGAAGTTGAAAGGTTAATAGGTAGCAACAAAAAAGCAAAAAAGCTTTTAAATTGGTCTCCAAAAATATCTTTAAACGAAATGATAGATAACATGCTAGAGCATGATATCAAAAGTATTAAATAGTTATTAATTATAAAAACACATCAATTGATGATTAATAAATAATAAAAAAGAAAGAATAAATTACACAATTATCAAACATATGATTGATAGAGTTAAAGTCGTCGCTGATAAAGATATAAGAAAAATATCAAATATAGTTGAAAACTTAATTGGACGATAAGTGTAGAGTAAGGTTTAATAAATTAATCATTTTTGATTTATAAAATATCTTTGCATAACAATCTTTAAACATTGTTTTTTTTAAAAGAATTTTTTAAAATTTAATTTTGTCAAACTGTGAATATCTATACATCAACAGTATTGATAAAATCATACTTATTATAAACAAATATTTTAAATCGTAAAAAACTTGAAAAAAAACAACTATTAGATTTAAAAAGTTAAAAATTAAATTATATTTTAAAACTATATAATGATTATCTTTGCTTTGTTTAATTGGTTTTAAAAAATAATAATCAAACATTCTTGCCCAAGGATAATGTCCATTTAATGATTTTTTTATTAACGTGGTTGTGCAATCTAAAAAAGTATAGGATAATAATGAGATAACTATATACCATTTACCATTAGAAATTAATTCTATAGAGCAGAAACCTATTAAATAACCTAAAAAAATACTCCCGGTATCTCCCATAAAAAGTTTTGCTTTGGGTTTATTAAATATTAAAAAAGAGAGTAAAATTGGAAGAATAATAAAGCTTATTAATTCAATAAAATGAAAATTGTTTTCAAATATTGATAAGATTATTATGCCTATAAAGAAAGAAATACTATTAACTGATAGAAAGCCGTCAGTACCATCAGTAAAATTTATAATATTTAGAAAATATATGTAAAAATATAAGTATAAAATTAAATTAAGTTTAATCATATTTTCAAATGGAAATTCATTTAAATTAAATAGAGGACTACTTAATAAGATTAAAAAAAATTGAATAATCAGTCTGTAAATGGGATGAATATTTTTGACGTCGTCATAAAAAGAAAAAAAACTAAATACAGTTAAACAAATAAAAAAAAGGTATAATTTATTCGGCAAGTATTCGTTATTAAAATTTAAAAAATAAACAAAATAAAGTACGGCAGGAAAAAATATCAAAAACATGACTAAACCACCACTTGTTGGTGTAGTAGTTGTATGTGAACTTATATTTTCTGGTTTATCAGTAAAATTTTTATTCTTTGCTATGTATATAAAAAGCTTAAAACCTAAAATAGAAACAACAAAGATTAAAAAAAAAAAATAATAAGTCATGGAATATTTATATCTACTAAATTTATTAAATTAGTCTAATACTTAAAAAAAACAAGAGTATTTGAAAAATAATTAATGTCTACCAAATCAATTATAAATCTAAATTTTAGATATTATTTTTATTCAATTTTAACTATTCTTTTTCAATTTTTATTTTTAGCCTTTTTAAAAGATTTTGAACATTTTAATAAATATATAGAAATATTTTCTTTATCAATAATTGTAATTGGAATTTTTGGATCAATACAATTTTATTTTATTAAGGAAAAAAATCAACTTATTGGGATAAGAATAAACAAAAATGTTAGAATTTTTTTTCCGCTCATTGTTTCAGTTGCATTTATTTATTATTTATATCATGATTTAAGATTTGGATTATTTTTCTTATCAACAATAATATTAAGCTCAATTGTTCTTTATCAAGGAGCTGTCTATGCTAATATGAATCATTCATTTTATAATTCAAAATTCATATTAATTGTTTCATCATTTAAATTTTTTTTACTATTAATAGTTACTTTATTTTCAAATGATATTTTTGTAGTTCTAATATATTCTAATTTGATCATAATTTTCATCTGGGTATTTTTTTATTATAAAAGTACGTTATTTGAGGAAAATGGTTATTCAATATTAAGTGCTACCAATACAATGATTGGAGGCAGCATTACATCTATTGATAAAATAATTGTCTCAAACTTATATCAAAATTTAAGTATAAATTATTATTTAATCTTTAGAGTTTCATCAATTTTACAAGTTATAAGTGAAATAGTTTTCAGAAATGAAAGATTTCAAATTACGAGTAAAACAAAAAAAATAAAATTTAAAAATGTCATTTTTAAGATTCTTTTATTAATTTTTTTTATATTTTTATCATCATACTTATTAAAATTTTCTTATTATGTAACTTACTTATTCAAAATAGAATTTATTAATGACTTTTTTATGATAGTTAGTAAATATTATTATGAGTATATACTTATAGCTTTAGCTATTTTAATTAATTCAATTTCTGGACTTTTTTATGATAATATTTATTCATATTATGGAAATAAAAACTTAATTTTTATTAATTTCTTTACTTTTATTTTGTTTACTGTGTTTTTATATAATTTTGTAACAAATTTAACTTCAATATGTTTAATATTTCTTTTAATTCAATCTACAACATTAGTATTATTAATTCTTTTAAATTTAACTACAAAAAAAAATGAAGGAAAATTGCATACAAAAAAACCTTAATTATGTATTCATAATTTTTTTTTGTTTTTATATTTGTCTTCCACCAATTTTATTTAGCTTAAGATATATTTATTTTGATAATAGTTTTTATTTATTCTTTAAGGATATTATCAATTCGTGGCATTATTCATCCGAAGTGGATTTTGGCAGTTCATTTCATACTGGTGTAAGTATTGTTGAATCAAATCATTTTAATCTTTACTTTCATATTTACTCAATTGTATCAATTTTATTTTTTTTTTTAGGTTTTAAAAAAATTTTAATCAATCAAAAAACAAGCGTTGATCAATCAACAGTTTTAGCAATTAAAATTTTAACTTTATTCTGTGGTTTATTTTTAATGAGTGATATTTTTAAATTAGTTTCAAATTATTTGTCTGACGACCCTATTACTAATAGAAGAATTTTATATGAAACTTTTTTAAATAAAAGATTAACGTATGTAAATGTTTTTTTAATAAATATAATATGTTTATATTTTTTAGATCGTAAATGGTTTTATGTGGGTGTAATTTTAATTTTTATTTTTGATATACTTACATTGTCAAGAATTGAGTTATTTTATCTGGTCATTATCTCTTTTATAATTTTAGCTGAAGTGAACTTAAAAAATTTAAAATACTTTTTTTTAATAATCATTTTTTTAATTTTTCTTTTATTTTATAGATCGGTTATTCAAGAAGAAAAAATACTATATGCACTATTGTGGGAACCTTACTCAATTTACTTAAGTGCATTAAACTTTTGGGAAAATTTCTTCAATTATAGCTATTCATTAAATTATCAAATAGAAAATGGTGAAAATTTGATAAAAAGAAACTATATCTTAGAAAACTTTAATTATCTTTTAAAAAATTTTTTTTACATAAATAATGAAATAATTGATTATGATTTAACTAATTTATTTCCAAAAGTTTCAACTAGAGGAATAAATTATCTAATACCCTATTCTTTATTTTTTATTTTATTAATAGTAATCCTCATTTTTTTAAGAAAAATTTACAAGTTAATTGATACAAATTATTTCAATATTGTTTTATTATTTAGTTTTTTTTCAATATTTAGAGGCAACACTGTACATACCCTAGCATTTTGTTTAAAGCTTCTAATTTTAACAGCTGTAATAGTATGGATAATAAAAATTATAAAATTGTTACGTTTAAAGGTGGATTAGGCAATCAACTATTTCAATATAGTTTAGCAATTTATCTTAAACAAGAATTAAATCAAAATGTTAAATTAGATTTAAGCTGGTTTAAAACTCAAGATAAAAGAAAATTTTTACTTAATGATTATCTTAAAGTTGAATTTGATATAATAGATGAAAATTACACTAATTTATTTGATAGAATCATTTCTTACAGAAGTGAAATAATAATATCTAAATCTTTAAAAAAAAAAAAATTTAGATTTATTAATAAATTTAATGGTTATTGGCAGGATATATTTTTTGCTAACTATTTAGGTTTAAGTCACTTTAATCAAAGTTTATTTACAAAAGAATTTAGTGAAACTGAATATTATATTATACACTATAGATCTGGAGATTTTAAGCAAAGTAAAGTTCACAATATTCTTAGTTTAGATTATTATAAAAAAGCAATAAATTTTTTTAAAGACAAAAAGATTTTTCTATTAACAGCAGATATAGAGGATTTTGATAAAAATTTTTTAGAGGAAAATAATATAAAATATTTAAATCTAAGTGAAAAAGATGCTTTCAAAACTATTCTTTTTGCTAAGGGAGGAATTGCTTCAAATTCTACATTTAGTTGGTGGCCAATTTATTTGTCTGAACATAAAAATTGGGTCCTACCTTATAATTTGCTAAAAAAAAAAAATATTATTAGCGCAAATTTACATATACCTGGAACACTATTAGTATGAATGCAATTCAAAAATATAATTATTCAGTTTTGTTACCATATTACAAGAAAAGGATATCATTATTAGCAGCTTTAAAAAGTGTTTTAGAGCAAACTATACTTCCACTCGAAATTATTTTAATTGAAGATTCGTATGAAAAAATTTTTGATAAAGAATATTTTTTAAAAAATCTTGATTTTAAAAATGTAAATCTCAAATTTTTTAAAAACAATAAAAATATAGGATTGGCAAAATCCTTAAATTTTGGTTTAAAAAAAACAAAAACAAATCTTATATTTAGAATCGATGATGATGATTTATATTTAAAAAATCATGCAGAAACTTATCTTAAAGAATTTTATAAAAATAATGATTGCCTAATATATTCACAAGAAATAAAAAAAAAATTTAACTACCTTGATTTTGTTAAAGATGATTTTCTCATATTTGACAATCTAAGTATTCATTCTTCATGGATGATTAACTTAAATATTAATAAAAGATTTAGATATATAGATCTAAATCCTGAGGATTATGCTTCTTTGTCATTTTATATGAGGAGAAATTTCAAACTAAATATAATTAAAGCAAATACTGTAGTTTATAATGATAATCCAGAAGGAATGTCAAAAAAAACTAATGCCAATAAACATATAGATCAAATTAGAAAAGCAAATTTTTTATATTTCAAAAAAAAATATATTAAAAAAGGTTTGATCTATTTTATATATAAAATGTTTACAAAAATAAACTTAATTACTTTTTTAAAAATTAAAATTTAATGAAAATACTATTGGTCTCCTCACAATGGTCAGAAACAAGAAAAACTGGGCTAGGTTTTGCAAGCTCAATCCACAAAGAAATTCTAGAAAGTATAGGTTTTAAGGTTATTACTGTTGGAAATATTAATGATAAAACTGATTATGAATTTAAAAATTCGGGAAGAGTTGACCTATTAATCAAATATTTTAAATTAAGTAATTTTATTAAAGATATTATCATTAGAGAAAAACCAGACTTTGTTTTCGTAGAAAGTTTACAAAATATTTTTTCTGAAATAAGCATTATAGTTGCAAAGAAATTAAAAAAAAACATTGTTCTAATTTCACACGGAATATCAATTTTTCCCTACAAGCTAAATTTCAAATATATTCTAAGATTTCTCTTTTGGATTCCTTACATTTTTTTCATTATTTTTGTTTTGAAAAAAGTAAATATATTTTTAAATTTTGATAATTGCTCAAAAAATTTACGTCATTTTGATTTATTTATTTATAAAAATATTTTAAGAAAAGAAAAATGTTATCAAATAAATAATTTTTCAAGATTTGAACGGTCAAATAATTTAAAGACCTCTCACCATCAAAGTAAAAATAAAATAATCCTTTCCTTTGGATACTTAAATCATATTAAAAATCAATTAGATATCTTGAAAATTGCTAATGAAATTAGAGATAATAATATTATTTTTCGTATTGTGTATTCTGAATATAGTTTGAATTATCTAAAAAAATTGAAAAATTATATTGAAAAAAAAAAAATGAAAAACATTGAACTTATTAATTCTCAAGAAACCGATTTAAATGAGGAAATTAAAAATTGTTATTTTTTCATAAATACTTCAATTACTGAAGTGATGCCTCTAACTATATTTGAAGCAATGGAGAAAGGAAAAATTTACTTATCCTATGATGTTGGAAGTGTTAGTAAAATTCCTGAAGTAATAGTAAATAATAATATTAAACAGATGACTGCAAATATTAAATCATTATTGAAAAATGAAAGTTTAGTTTTAAATTCAAGTATTAATTTACAAAAAAATTATTATAAAAAATATTCAATAACTCAGCTTAAAAAAAAATTAAAAGAAATATTTTGTTAAAAAAAAAATTTACATTATTGATGCCAGTTCATAGATCAATTGAATTCTTTGATTTAAAAAAAGCAATCAACTCTTGTTTAAAAAATTCTATACTTCCAAGTCAATTCTTGATTATTATTAATGGTAACCTAAGTAGTCAAAATAAATTATATTTATATCAATTAAAAAAAAAATTTAAATTTATTCAAATATTTTACTGTAAAAAACCTGGTATTCAAAACGCACTTAATTATGGATTAAAAAAAAGTAAAAATGATATCATCTTCAGAGCAGATGCAGATGATTTTAATTTAAGAAATAGATTTGAAAAACAACTTAATTTTTTTATTAAAAATGATTTAGATATTTTAGGTTGTCAAAATATTGAAATTTATAATAAAAACTTTTTATATAAAAAAAAAATAAACAAAAATCCTAACATTATTAATTTTATTTTTCGAAACCCACTTAATCATATGTCAGTCGTTTTTAGTAAGAAAAAAATCCTTTTTTTAGGAGGTTATCCAGATATTCCGTACAAGGAGGATTATGCCTTATGGTTTAAAGCCTTTTTAGCAAATTATAAGATTAAGAATATGCATGAAGCATTAGTATATTCAAATGTAAATAACAATTTTTTTAAAAGAAGAAAAAATTTTAAAAGTTTTTCTTCAGAGATTAAACTTTTTAAGTTTTTATTTAAATTAAATTTTATGATTGGATTTTTAATGATATTTATTTGTTTAATAAGAAGTTTGATATTATTACTTCCTAACAATATTTTTGAAAAGATATATAAGACAATATTGAGAAAAAAACTAATTTAATGATAAATAAAAACATAAGTAACTTGATCTCCATGATTAGAATTGATCACTGGTTCAAAAATATTTTTGTATTACCAGGAATATTATTTGCTATTTTGCTAACAGATGAATCATTCAATTTTCAAGAGACTCTTTATTATTTACGCTTATTACTTTCGGTGTGTTTAATTGCTTCATCAAATTATTTAATAAATGAATATTTAGATTCTAAGTTTGATAAATATCACCCAGTTAAAAAAAATAGACCTGCTGTAAAAAACAATTTTAAATTAATTCATATTTTAATTACTTATTTTTTATTAATAATTTTAAGTTTTATAATTTCTTATGATGCTAATTTTAAATTTAGTGTGTCACTCTTATTACTTTTAACAATGGGTGTTTTGTATAATGTAAATCCTATAAGATTAAAGGACAAACCCTACTTAGATATACTTTCAGAGTCCTTGAACAATCCTATAAGACTACTTTTGGGATGGTATCTAGTCACTGATAATTTCCTGCCACCCTCTAGTTTAATTTTAAGTTTTTGGATGGGGGGAGCCTTTTTGATGACTATTAAAAGGTTTGCTGAAATTAGATCAGTTAAAAAAAGTTATTTGAATAAATATAGAACATCATTTAAATACTATACTGAAAATTTACTTTTATTAAAATCTTTCTTTTATTCTTTGATGACTGCTTTTTTTTTAGGAATATTTTTAATTAAATATCGGATAGAATATTTGATAACTTTCCCATTTTTGTCATTATTATTTGTTTATTATTTATCTATTGGATTAAGCAAAAATTCAATTACGCAAACACCTGAAAAACTATATAAAAATAAATATTTAAATTTGATAGTTATTTTGAATGTTATTGTTTTTTTAATTTCAACATTTTTTGATTTTAACAATCTTGAAATTTTAACTAAGTCAATAAACTTTGATTAATTTTATTAAAAAAAATTTAGATATAATAATTTATCTATTTATTTTTGCTTTGTTTTACAAAAGTTTGTTTTTTTATGGTGACTTTGTAAGAGATGACTGGTCAATTAAAACTCTATATCATTTGAATTTTTTTGAAGCACTGAAAGGTATATTCAGTCCTTTTTCAAATAGACCATTTGCAGCATTATTTTTTGCAATTACATCAAGATTTAGTGATGAATTCATATTCTATTTGAGTTTAAATTTTGTTCTAATTTTTATTTCCTCTTATTTAATAATTTCAAGTTTATATTTTATAAATATTTCTAAAAAAATTAAAAATTTTTACGTTTTTTTGACTCTGTTTCCGTTATTTTCATATTCTGTTATTTTCTCAAGTGGGATGCAAATAACTGGCAATTTATCTGTTTTAATATGGAGTTTTTCTTTTTATTTACAAAATCAATTTATTACAAAAAATAAATTCTTATCATTAATTATTTCTAATTTATTTATATTATTAATGCTTTTAACTTACGAAAGTGCATTACCACTTTTGTCACTTAATATCATGTTTTTATTTTTTTTTAAAAAAGACCTTATATTAAAATATTTTTTTATATTAATTTTAACAATTATTTTAGGAACAATTATTCAAAAAGTAGTAATAGGTAATTTCTATCCCGATATATCTAGATTAAGAATCGAAAATTTAAGTTTCAATAAAATTTTATTCTATTTTTTTGGAAATGGTGCTTTACTAATCAATAATTTTTTTGTTTTATTCCAAAATTTTTTTTCGAGTATTAAAAATATTTTTGTAAATAAATTATTCTTTAGTGAATATTTGTTAATAATAATTTTATTATATATTGTTATTTTTAACAAAACACAAAACATAAAAAAAGATATTCAAGATAAAAAAAAGATTATATTATTTAGCGTTACATCTTTAATATTATGTTTTTTATTCATAGTATTAATTCATACTTTGGCATTATCTGGAACAAATATTTATGGATATAATAACAGAGCTTTAATATCAGTAAGTTTTATCTTACCATTATTTTTGATTATTATTGGGGAAACATTAAAACCTAGAAATTCAAAAATTTTATATTTTTTTTATATTTTGATTGTTTTTACAAATTATATTTTGATTTTAGACAAAAACGTTGAATATGTTAAATATAGAAATTCAACTATAAAAACAATAATCTCTGAATATAAGGGTAATACTGATAAAAAAAATTATGTATTATTTATCGATCATTACGGTCATCAAGATAGAATTTATCAAAAAGTTACATTTATAAATGATAACTTTGATTATAGACATTTGCTAGAAATTGAGAGCAAAGGTTCTTTAATGGGAACATCTATAAATAATAATAAATATTGCAATAAAACTTTCTGGGATAATTATTTTAAGACCTATGTTAAAAAATGGTTTAATAAAAATAACAACATATATATTGTAGATCCAAAAAATAGTGATTTTAAATTTAATCTTTTTAATGATTTAAATGAAGTATGGCTCTATTTAGATAAGAATTTAAAATGTGAAATACAACCCTCTACTCAAGAGAATATAAATATATATCTAAAAAAAAAAGGTAATCAAAACTTTATTAATGATAGTTTACTTTTAAAATTTGGAATAAAATTTTATTACAAATATCTTTCAAAAAATTTTGTTGAATAATTTTTCCTTCATTCTTTGTCCAATTTCATAATAGTTATCTCCAATATGGCAATCTTTTCTTAACTTTAAATATTTAAGTTGATTATCAATTTTATTTATTTCAGAAAAACTAGTATCAATTTGTTTAATTGTTTTATCATAGAAATTCAAAATTAATACTTGTTCATAATCATAAATTTCATAAATGTAGGTGTGTATATGGATATATTTTTGACCTTCTTTTTTTTTATACCAAGGGTCTAAATCACTAATAAATATATCCCAATTTTGGATAGGGACAAATAATGATTTTAAATATCTTCCCTCTTTTTCTTTTAAATATCTGTCTAAATCCCATGAAGCGTTAAATATTTCAACTCCATTTACATAGCATGGGCCATAAAAAAGAATTAAATTTCTTTTTTCATCAATTTCTTTAAAGATTTCATCATTAACAATATTTTCTTGAAATTTTTTTGATTTAATCCAGTTATTAGACTCATTAACAAAACCTGAAATTGTAAATAATAAAATAAACCATAAAGAGTAAAAAGTTTTTTTGGTTGATGAAAAAAATAATAAAAAAATAAAAAATATTGTTACAGAAGGACCAAACATTGTTCTAGAAAATATTCCATTACCAGTATAACCGTAAGTACCAATTGTTAAAACTACTGAGTTAAGAGGAATCGTAGATAGCAGTATTATAAAGCTTGAATAAAATTTTACGTTTTTAAATTTTCTATTTTTATAAATAATAAAAAAACAAACAAATAAAATTACTACCGAGAATATTGTTAAAAGGGATCCTAAATAGTAAAAACTAGATGTATAGATAGAATAAAAAAATCTAATTAAATTTTCTATACTTTGAGCAAATATATTCAATAAATCCAAACTATGCATTTCTCTTTTTTTATAAAATAAAAAAAATATTTGAACCAACAAGGACAAAAAGAAATATTTTTTAAAAACTTCTTTATTTACAAGACCATAAATATAAAAAATTATTACGAAAGGGAGATAAATAAAATATAAATTTTCATAACTATTAAATGATAAAAATAAAAATAAGATAGAATAAAAAATATTATTTCTAATTAAAAAAAATAAATGAACTAAAAATAATAAATAAGATATTTCAATATGAACACCAGTTAACCAAAATTGACCACCAAAGTTAAAAGGAAGAAAATACCAAATTAAAATGATTAAAATTAAATAATGATCAATTAATAAATTATTTTCAAGTTTTGATAAAAATCTTTTACTAATTATAAATTTAAAATAGATAATTAACGAACTAATACAAAATGTTAAGAAATATAATATTTTAGGAAATTCTCCTAAATAAGCCATAAGGACATATACGGGATAATTTATATGTCTTTTGACACCAATCTCTAATGTTAAATTTCCTAATGCATGTTCTGCTTTACTTAATTCATTTGTAACAAAAAAACCCCAATCATCATTGTAGAAACCAAATTTAAATATTACAAGTATGTTTAGTATTAGAAATAAAGATAAATAAAATAAAAAAAATTTTTTTTCTTTTATTAATTCCATATTTTAAATATTAATATTTGATAAATAAAATAAAGACCACTGATTGTTTTTAATTTTGAAACTCCATACACTCTTTTTTTTTCTCTACTTGGAATTTCTACAATATTCAATTTTTGTTTAATACTTCTTAAAATTATATCTATTTCAATTCCAAAATGATTCTCCTTAGTCTTTAGATTAATAAATTTTTCTTTTTCAATTGCTTTTAGACTATAAAGGACGTCAGAAATTTCAGTATTAAACAACTTATTTAATAATATTGACAGAAAGTCTGTCCCAATAGCTCTTATAAACCCACCCCAGGAGATATTTGCGGTTAAGTCATAACTTCCACCAGTTTTCCTACTACAAATAACTAAATCCACATTATCTTGTATAATCTTATTATATAAATGAGGTATATCTTCCTCTTGATGAGACCCATCTGAATCAAAAAAAATAATATATTTTTTTGAACAATTTTCAGCACCAACTCTTTGTGCATCACCTTTTCCACGGTTATTATCTAATAGATACTTTACATTATACTTTTTACAAATTTCATCAGTACCATCCTTGGAATTACCATCAACTATTGTTATATCATTAGTATATTTGAGCAACTTGGGTATAATAAAATCCAAGTTTTTAGCTTCATTTTTACTAGGAACAATTATATTTAAATTATCTAGCATGACTTGTTATACACTAAATATATTTTTTTCAAATTATAAAAAAAAATTGAAATAAACTTATGAAATATGCACCCATTGCTTTTTTTGTATACAATAGACTTAGCCACACGAAAAAGGTCATTAAATCATTAAAAGAAAATAAACTATCAAAAGATACCACGATATACATTTTTTCTGATGGACCTAAGAGTAAAAGTGATATTTCAAAGATAATTACTATTAGAAAATTTTTAAAAAAAATTAATTTTTTTAAAAAAATAATTTTCAAGTTTAATAAAAAAAATTTAGGTTTATCAAGATCTTTGATTTCAGGTATTTCCTATGTTTTAAAAAAAAATGATAAGATAATTGTTTTAGAGGATGATAATGAGGTAAGTAAGTATTTTTTAAATTACATGAATGATGGTTTATTAATTTATAATCAAGATAAAAAAGTATGTTCTATTTCAGGATATTCTTACCCAATAAAATATACTGGTAAATTTCAAACCTTTTTTATTAAAGGAGCAGACACATGGGGATGGGGAACTTGGAAAAGAGCGTGGAAAAATTTTGATAAAAATGGAAAAAGATTGCTTAATCAAATAAAATCTTCTGGAAAAGAGTATGAGTTTAATTTTTTTGGCTCAATTGATTTAACTAGAATGTTAAATGAACAGATTAAAAATAAAAATGATAGTTATACAGTTAGATGGACAGCATATAATTATTTAAAAAATAGATATACCTTATATCCAAGCAAAAGTTTTGTTAAAAATATTGGAAACGAAGGATCTGGCCAACATGGGTTAAAATCCAATATATATGATATAAATTTAATTAAATATTATAAAAGAATTAATAAAATAAAGACAGTTGAAAGTTCTTACTTCAAAGAAAAAATTGCTAACTATTTTTTCTCTCAATCTGCTTATTCAAAATATCTTAAATTTTATAAATTTTATAAGTGGTTAAGTTACAAATTTAGATAAAGAAAATATGAATATAAAAAAAATATTTAATTATTTTATTACAAGACCATTATGTGAACTTATTGTAAGTTTTACAAATATTTTTAACAGTAATATTTTTGTAATAATTTATAATTTTTTAAATTTTTTAACATTAAATAATAAGTATGTTTTTTTTAAAGATAAACTTTACTTTATTAAAGATAAAAAAAAAAAATGGTTTTTTTCTCACAAAACACGAGCTTGGATTTATTTTAAAGGTTTAAAATATAGAAGTGAGGAATTAAGAAATGAATATTTACTTAAAAAAATTCCCATAAAAAAAAATGACACTATAATAGATTGTGGTGCTAATGTGGGCGACTTTTTTTTATGCTTTAATAAAAAGATTAATTATATTGGTATCGAGCCATCTCCAAAAGAGTTTTTTGTTTTAAAAAAAAATATAGTAAATCAGACTTTAATTAATAAAGCTTTATGGAAAAAATCAATCAATAAAAAAACCTTTTTTGTTTCCTCTGAAGATGCAGACTCATCTCTTATAGAAATTAATAAATTTGAGAAAAAAATTAAGATTGATACTGTTACTCTGGATGAATTGTTAAAAAACAAAAATAAGAGAATTAAATTGATTAAATTAAAAGCAGAGGGTGCAGAACCAGAGATATTATATGGTCTTAATAAAAAGATTAATTTGATAGATTATATTTCTATCGATGCTGGATTTGAAAGGGGAAAATCTTTGGAGTCTACTTTGGTACCATGTATAAATTATTTGAGTAAAAAAAATTTTGAACTAATTGGTTATTCAAATACTAGAATTGTAATATTATTTAAAAATAAAAGAATTTAAAAATGAAAATAATCTTATTAACTGGGTGTGCTGGATTTATTGGGTTTCATACTACCAAAAAACTTTGTGATAAAAATATTTTTGTTATTGGCGTAGACAATTTAGACTCTTATTATGATGTTGAATTAAAGAAAGAGAGAATTAAATTTTTAAAAAAATATTATAAAAATAAATTTAAATTTTTAAATCTAGATATTAATGACCTTAAAATTCTAAATAAAATTAAGAATAATAAAATTGATTATATTATTCACTTAGCAGCACAAGCTGGCGTAAGACACTCAATAAAGAATCCAGATAAATACTTTGATAATAATATTAAAGGTTTTTATAATATGCTAAAAGCAGCGGTTGATAAAAAAGTTAAACATTTCATTTATGCTTCCAGCAGCTCTGTTTATGGAAATAATGATTCTTACCCTTCAAAAGAAATAAATAATACTGATAAGCCTCTATCGTTTTATGCCGCTTCAAAAAAATGTAATGAAGTTATGGCATATTCTTTTAGTAATATTTATAAAATTCCAACAACAGGATTAAGATTTTTCACAGTGTTTGGTCCTTATGGCAGACCAGATATGGCCTTATTCAAATTCACAAAAAAAATAATTAATAATAAGTCAATAGATCTATTTAATAATGGAAATCATGTAAGAGACTTTACATATATTGATGATATTGTTAATGGTATATATAAAATATTAACTAAAATTCCAAAAACAGATATACCTTACGAAATAATAAATATTGGCAGTGGCAAACCAAGAACTTTAAATTATTTTTTAAAGATAATAGAAAAGGTGCTAAGTAAAAAATCTAAAAAGAAGTATTTAGAGTATCAAAAAGGAGATGTGCTAAAGACAAGTGCTGATATTTCAAAATTAAAAAAGAAAATTAACTTTAAAACAAATATTAATTTTGAAGATGGTATTAAAAATTTCATTAAATGGTATAAGAAGTTTTATAGTTAATTTTTTTTGCTGATATTTAAATACTATTGAACCAATTTATTAGGCTGTTTTAAAAAAAATAATTTTTAGAAAATAAAATATTGAAATTTTATAAATCCTATGACAAAGCTAATAAAATAATGAAAAGAACTAAATATCCTTTGCTATCAAACGCATTTAATAAGAAAGATATTGATCTTGGTGTAAAAGTTTTAAAATCAAAATATATTACAATGTCAAAACATACAGCAAAATTTGAAAAGTACTTCGCAAAAAAGATGAATTGTAAATTTGCCTTAATGGTAAATTCTGGATCATCTGCAAATTTATTAGCGGTTTCGACAATTATAAATCCATTAAGGAAAAATAGGTTAAAGGCAGGTGATGAAGTTCTAATTCCAGCTCTGTGTTGGTCTACTTCTTTATGGCCATTAGTTCAAAATAATCTGAAGCCTGTGTTTGTAGACATTAATATAGATGACTTTAATATTTCAATTGATGATTTAAAAAAGAAAATTACAAACAAGACTAGAGCTATTATGTGCGTACACATATTGGGTACATCATCAAATATGATAGAAATTTCAAAAATTGCCAAAAATAATAATTTAGAAGTGATTGAGGATACATGTGAAAGCTTAGGTGCAAAGTATAATCATAAGTTTTTAGGAAATTATGGAAATTTTGGAACATATTCATTTTATTACTCTCATCAAATTACTTCTGGAGAAGGTGGTATGATCGTATGTAAAAATAAAGAAGACTACGAAATATTAAAGATGCTTCGTTCTCATGGATGGTCAAGAGACACCTCTTATCATAAAAAATATTCATCAAAATTTAAAAATTTAGATGAAAAATTTTTATTTGTTAATTCAGGTTACAACTTAAGGCCAACCGATATTCAAGCTGCGATAGCTCATAATCAATTTAAAAGATTAAAAACCTTTATGAAAAATCGAGATGAAAACAGAAATAAAATTATTTCCAAACTTAAAGAAAACAAAAAATGGAACAACCAATTTAAATTTGTACCAATAAAAGTTAAGGTATCACCAAGCTGGTTTGGATTGCCATTAATTATAAATGAAAAATATTTAAATAAAAAAAAATTTTTTATAAAATATCTTTCCTCAGTGGGAATCGAGAATAGACCAATTTTGAGTGGTAATTTTCTAAATCAACCTTCAGCAAAACTATATAAGTTAAATAATAAATCTTATAATTTTCCAAATTCTGAAATAATACAAGATCAAGGTTTTTTTATTGGGCTTCATACAAAAAAAATATCATCATCGGAACTAAATTTCTTAACAAGTCATCTTTTAAAAATTGATGAAATATAAGACGATTGGTTTAACAGGATACAGAGGCGTTCTAGGTAAAGAAATAATAAAACAATTCAAAAATGTTAAAATAATACCTTATAAAGATGATATTAGAGATACTCAAAAAATAAAATACTGGCTGCTAAAAAATAATTTTGATGCAATCATCCATTTAGCAGCGATTGTATCAACCTCTGAAGTTTTGAATGATAAAAAAAAAGCTAAAATAGTTAATTACAATTCAACAAAAAAATTAATAAATGAAATAATTAATTTAAAAAAAAAAGATATTTGGTTTTTTTATGCATCAACATCTCATGTCTATAATTTTACTGATAAAAAGATAAAAGAAAGTCAATTATGTAAACCAATAAATTATTATGGATATACTAAATATTTAGCTGAAAAATATTTAACTTCAAAAAAAGATATGAACATTTGCATAGGTAGAATTTTTAGTTTTTCATCAAAAAGACAAAAAGAAAATTTTTTTATCCCATCAGTTATTAAAAAACTAAAAGACAAAGAATCAAAAATAGTTGAATTTGATAATGTTAATCAGGTAAGAGATTTTTTAACCATTGAAGAAATAGTTAAAGCAATTAAAATTTTATACAATAAGAAAAAAAAAGGAATTTTTAATATCTGTTCATCCAAAAAAGTTAAATTAAGCGATATCATTATTGAACTAAATAAATATTTCAGAAAAAAAATTTTAATAAAATCTCAAAATAAAAAAAATTTAATGCTTGTTGGTGATAATAAGAAAATAATGAATGTTGGATGGCAGATTAAAAATAATAACTATCTAAAAAGATTAAATAAAATATTTCTTAAACCTTAAAAATGATTGAAAAGATTTCTAAATTTAAAATTATTGACTATTTCCTATTAGCAATTCCAATCTTATATGTTCTTGGATCACCATTTATAAATTTATGTACAATAGTTTTTTCATTGATTTTTTTACTAGATTCTTATGATAAAAAAAATTGGAGTTGGATTAAAGAAAAATGGGTAATATTTTTTTTAATATTTTGGGTTTATAATATTATTAATAGTTTTTTTGCCACTGACAATTTAAATTCGATCAAGAGTTCCTTTTTTTATATAAGATTTTTATTTTTTGCATTGTGTATTTATTATTTAGGTTTTAAGCACTTATCTTTAAAAAAAGTATTGATCTTTTGGTTAATAATTATTTCATTTATATCACTTGATATATATGTACAGTATTTTTTTGGTTATGATTTTTTTGGATATAAAGCTATTCATGTCCCAAGATATTCGGGACCATTTGGCAGTGAATTAGTTGCTGGGGCCTATTTATCAAGATTAATACCTTTAATATGCCCGATGCTTTTAATTTATTTTTTTAATTTCAAGTTTTTGAATAAGTTTTTAATTTTTGGATTGACATTAACTCTCTTTTTTTCTGTAATGTTAACAGGCGAAAGGGCTAGCTTTTTATTTATTTTAGCATTTCTTTTTTTATATGTTATTTTTATATTTAGAAATAAAATTTCAATTATAATAAAATTCTCTATTTCAGTCATTTTAATTACGGGAATTTTAGTTAATGTACCAGAGGTAAAGAAACGTTACAGCGATTTTTATAACATTATACAAAATTTTAGTGAGTCGTCTTATGGAAAATTGTATTCTTCAGCATTTCAGTTATGGAAACTTAACAAAATTACAGGAGTTGGTTTTAAAAACTTTAGGGTAAATTGTGATATTGAGGTAATTGACAACAGTAATAATAACCATCAGCTATGCTCAACACACCCACATAATCTTTATTTAGAAATTCTTTCAGAAACTGGACTGATAGGTTTAATCATTTATGGTATTTTTTTATTTTATTTATTCAAACAAATATTTCGAAAGTTTAAAGTGAATAAAAATTATTTATCATTATTTCAAATTTCACCTATTTTATGTATGATACTTTTAGTATGGCCAATATTGTCAGCAGGAAGTTTTTATACTACCTGGAATGGTTCGTTCTTTTGGCTATATCTAGGTTTAGTTTTAAAATTTAATGAAAAAAATTTTTTACTAAAAATTTAATTTTTTAAAAATTATTTCTTTTAAAGTAATCATCATTAAAAAATTAAGTGTCCAATACAAAGAATTTTTTAATACAATGAGAGAACCTAAAAAAATTGTTTTAATATTTACAATATAACCTAGATTTGATTTAATATTATTAAATTCTATGTAATTGTGTGTGTAAAATATAAAAAATTCAAACCAAAGTGAAAATAAAAGCACAATATAGGTTATCTTGAAGAGGAAAATTTTTTTATTAATACCTATCATTATAAGTGGTACTAAAAAAGCAGAAAATATCAATCTATATTCAAATGATGAGCTTAAGAAAAATGAAAAAATTAAAATTGTAGAGCCCACAACATAACTATTTTCTTCTTCAAATTGATTTCCAATATTTATTTTTATTAATAGTGAAATTATAAATAATACAAAAAATACACCTATAGAATAAAATAAAAAATTATCATTATTTAATTGATAAAAATAATCAATTATTGAAAATATAGTTTGTGAGCTGTATGTAAGTGTAATTTTCGATTGTAAAAAGGATGAAATACTTATTATTTCATCCTTCATAAGTATTAAAAAAGCAATCACTAAAAAAAGCAAAAAAAAGTTATAAAAAGAAAATATTTTTTTTTTAAGAAAAATAGGTAAAATCGTAATTGGATAAATTTTTAACAAACTCGATATAAATAAAAAAATTGTGGGTAAAACAAATTTATTTCTTTGAAAGAAAAATAAGAAAAAATACATTATAATAAATATAATCATTTCATTATTTCCTCTTTGCATTGCAAGAACAAATGGTGTTGAAAATAGTATAATAAAGTTAGTAAATAAACTTTGTTTATTTAATACTTGAATAAATATTATTAAGAATAAAAATATTACAAAATATGGAATAATTTTAAAAATTTCCTCAGGAATAAGATAAGATTTTAACCATATACTTGGGTAGATAAAAGTATTCTTTAAATTTGCTTCACAATTGTATTCTAATTTTATAGCATTTTCTAAAATTAAATTTTTACATGAGCTGAATTCAATAATATAATACCAGTCTGAAAATAATTTACCTCCATAAATTGGATAAAAATCCCAAAGTCTAAAAACAAAAAAAATAAATATCAGAAAAGAAAAAAAGAATAATTTTTTATGTTTTGTATATAAATTATGCATATGCAGCTATCTATATTTTTATATCATTTATGTAAACAAGCTTACTTTATAATTGATGTAATTGAACAAATTGAAATTAATTAGTGATAAAATAAAATGTTTTTATACAATTATCTAAGATAATTAAAAATTAGTTGTAATTAAATTATTTGATCATTAAACCAATAAAATATGAAAAAAAACATCTTACTGACTGGTGGAGCAGGTTATATTGGAAGCCATGTTACGAATCTGTTAATTAAAAAAGGTTTTTCCGTTACCGTAATTGATAATTTAATCACAGGAAATAAAAGTTTGGTAAATAAAAAAGCTAACTTGTTAGTGAGCGACATAAGCAATGTAAAAAAAGTTTCACATCTATTAAAAAAAAATAAATTTGATATTGTTCTTCATTTTGCTGGATTAATACGTGTTGACGA
>Ga0129324_10000763_pt1 | contig 22305 bp, 19 predicted proteins | sample CPBDNA_7_FD_96879 | JGI IMG/M metagenome (GOLD analysis project Ga0129324, IMG submission 96879) | Freshwater to marine salinity gradient microbial communities from Chesapeake Bay, USA - CPBay_Spr_15_0.2_DNA | ecosystem: Environmental > Aquatic > Marine > Coastal | place: USA: Chesapeake Bay... | reverse complement strand
TACCCATACTTTATCATCTTCTTTAAGTGCTTCGTTAATATCAGCTGTTTTTTCAGCAGCAACTTCACTTATATGTAAAAATCCATCTTTACCATTCATGATGTTTACAAATGCACCAAAGTCCATGATTTTTACAATTTTACCATGGTAAATTTTACTTAATTCAGCATCAAGAGTGATTTCTTCAATCATTTTTTGTGCTTTGGCTCCGCTTTCAAGTCCCAGTGATGCAATAGTTACTGTTCCATTGTCATCAATATCAACTTTTGCTTTGCTTTCTTCACAGATGGATTTAATCATCTTTCCACCAGGACCAATTAAGTCACGAATTTTATCTTTGCTGATCTTAATGGTTATAATAGATGGTGCATATGGGTTCAAAGTTGTTCTTGGGCTTGAGAGAGCTGAATTCATTTTTCCTAAAATATGAATTCTTCCATCTTTAGCTTGCTCTAATGCAACCTTCATGATTTCAGTACTAATTCCTTTAACTTTAATATCCATTTGTAGTGCTGTGATACCTTCTTCTGTACCAGCAACTTTAAAGTCCATATCTCCTAGGTGATCTTCATCGCCTAAAATATCAGAAAGAATTACATAATTATCAGGCTCTAAAATAAGACCCATAGCTATTCCTGCAACTGCAGACTTGATAGGAACTCCTGCATCCATTAACGATAAAGTTGTACCGCAGATTGTTGCCATTGAAGATGAGCCGTTACATTCTGTTATATCAGTTACTGATCTAATAGTGTAAGGAAATTCAGCTTTTGTTGGTAATACTTGATGCAATGCTCTCCAAGCTAATTTACCATGACCAATTTCTCTTCTACCTGGTCCTCTAGAAGGAGTAGCTTCTCCTACTGAGAAAGAAGGGAAGTTGTAATGCAACATAAAGCCTTGCTTACTTTCTCCTTCAAGAGCATCAATCATTTGCTCGTCGCTTCCTGAGCCTAGAGTGGTTGAACTCATAGCTTGTGTTTCACCACGAGTAAAGAGTGCAGATCCATGAACACGAGGAAGTAAAGCTACTTCACAATCAATTGGACGGATTTCAGTTGAGCTACGTCCATCAATACGTTTATTTGCTTCAATCACTTGACGACGAACTATTGTTTGTTGTAAGCTCTTAAATGCAGAGTTTATATTTAATTCTGTTTCGTCAGTGTCAGCTAATCCAGCTATAGCCTTCTTTTTAGCTTCATCAATTTTGCTATATCTTGCTTGTTTATTAGTTTCTTTATAAGCTTCACGAAGTTCTGCATCTACTAGATCTATAACTTTCTTATTTAAATCAGAATGATCTCTTTCAGTTGCTACAAGCTTTTCTTTTCCAGCTTCTGCTGCAAATTCGCTAATCATATTGATTACAGGTTGCATTTGCTCGTGACCAAAACTAACTGCTCCAAGCATTATTTCTTCAGACAGCATTTTTGCTTCTGATTCTACCATGAGTACTGAATCTTTAGTTCCTGCAACAACTAGATCTAGTTCTCCATCTGTTAGAGCTTCACCCATTTTAGGATTTAGTATATATTGTCCATCTTTATAGCCAACTTTTGCTGCTGCAACAGGTCCATCAAATGGAATCTGTGAAATTGCAAGAGCTGCAGCTGCGCCAATAACTGCAATAATATCTCCATCATGCATGTTATCAAATGATAATACTGTACAAATTACTTGAGTTTCATGATAGTAATTTTTAGCAAATAATGGACGAATAGGTCGATCTATCAAGCGAGATACTAAAGTTTCTTTCTCTGTAGCTCTTCCTTCGCGCTTAAAAAATCCACCTGGAATGCGCCCTGCTGCGCCAAACATTTCTTTATAGTGCACAGTAAGAGGTAAAAAATCGATACCTTCTTTTTCTTTTTTGTCAGAGACAACTGTACATAAAATTACTGTTTCTCCATAAGAAATCATTACAGCTCCATGAGCTTGTCTAGCAACTTTGCCAGTTTCTAGTTTTAATTTGCTTCCAGCCCATTCGATTTCTTTGCTGATTATTTTGAACATAAAATATATTATTTCCTTTTAATTATTATACTACATAAGATAATCCCCGCTTGAAGCGGGGATTATTTGTAAATTTTTTATTTACGTAAACCTAATCTTCCGATTAAAGTTTTATATCTATCCATGCTTTCGCTGCGCACATATGCAAGTAAACGATTTCTTCTGCTAACCAAAACAAGTAGCCCACGTCTGGTGCTATAGTCTTTTTTATTAACCTTCATATGTTCGGTTAAGCTATTTATTCTTTTAGTTAAAACAGCAACTTGTACTTCAGGTGAACCTGTGTCTTCTGCATGAACTGCGTATTCTTTGATGATTTGTTGTTTTTCTTCATTAGTTATCGACATCTATATCTCCATAAATTATAAATTAAATACGCGCATGGATTTGCATACGCCTTTTTCAATGCAAACTATCGCTTGTAAAATCCCATCAAATAATATTTGCGCTACTATTTGTGAAGATTCTGCATAGGAAGGTAAAAATATTTTTATCCCATGTTTTAAAGCCTTAGCTTGCTCCTGCGTAACTTCTACAGCCAGGATGTCGCCCAGCCCGTAGGTTACCGGAAGGATATTATGCACTATTTTATCTATATTAGCTAGCATTATTGCATCATTAATAAAAAAACCACCAACTTTTGTTCTTTTTAGGAATGAAACATAACAGTGAGTATTTAGTTTTCTTGCTATATCAACCGCTAAAGATCTAACATAAGTTCCCTTTCCGCACTGAACTTTAAATCCGCTTATGCCAAGCTCCTTATCGTGAAAAATCAATTTTAAATCTTTTATTTTTATTTCTCGAGGTTGCATCTCAACTTCTTTACCCTCTCGAGCTAATTGATGTGCGCGTTTTCCATTTATTTTTAAAGCCGAATAAATAGGAGGGGTTTGCATTATATCGCCTATGAAGGTAGGTAATATTTTTTCAATAGATGCGTCATTTGGTGTGTGTCCACCTTCAGCTGTTATTTCTCCTTCCGCATCGAAAGTTGATCTTTCTTCACCCCAAGTGACGTTGAACTCATATTCTTTTTCTGCATCCATCATAAATTGAGTGGTTTTTGTTGCTTCGCCAACAGCTATTGGGAGTATTCCTTCTGCTAAGGGATCTAATGTTCCTGCGTGACCAATTTTATTAGATTTACCTAATAATCTTTTAATTTGTTGTACGGCATGATTTGAGGTTACCCCGCGTGGTTTATTTATATTTAACCAGCCATTATATATATTCATTATTTTATTTATTTAGATTGTTGTTTCGATGATTTTAAACTTTTTTGCTCTTGTGCAGCTTTTTCTTTAGCGGGGCTTTTTGCGGGAGTTGAGTTGCCATCATCTACCATAACAGTGAAAACCATTCCATTGTTTTTTAATTTCCTGCCGATGTCCAGTATATTATTTTGCGTTGAAGAGTTCATTTTAAGTACTTTTTCGGCGATTATAGTTAGAAAGTCCCATGCTTTATTAAGTAGCTCTTCAGGAGTTAGTCTTCTTTCATCTTTTCCAGCTGTATTTGCCGCAGAGTTTTGATTGCCCGTGGCTTCTGAGATATGCTTAGAGTTGTTTTGTTTCTTCGGGCGAATAAAGAACCAATAAGTAGCTGCTATCAAACCTAGAGCTAGTAGTAAAAGAATAGTTGTATTCATTAGTATATGCCTCAGAAAAATTATTTATTACAATAGGTGCGTTGCATTCCTTGTTGTAGTCCATTTAATTTAATATCAATAGCTCCAATATTTTGAATATTTAAGTTTATAATATCATTAAGTAATATTGCATTAAAAAACACCATTTTAACATTCTGGTCTTGATTGATTTCTGCGCCAGTAAAATATGTGGTTTTAGGAGGAAAACTAATTTGATAACTGTCGTCTTCAAGTAGTATGGCTGTATTATTCTCAGCGTCTATACTTAATTTAGTAGTAATAAGTTGGTTTTCACTACTAAATACACAGTTTGGAAACAATATTCTTAATGAGAATTTTTGATTATTTATTTCAAATTTATGGATAAAAGTACAAAGCAAATCATATATGCGGTCTTCTTCCGCCATTATGTTATCTGTATAAGAGTCAATTTGATAAATTTCTTCAATTACCCCTGCTTTCCCGTGACATCTCCAATCGTCAAATTGGCTATTCCAAGGCGCGTTTGCACTAGCATGGAATGAACATAGCATTCCTAGAATTATTATTAATATACGCATAATATTTACTCCCTAATATCACAGCATAACATATTGTATATGGCTGCTCAAGTAAGAAAAGCTTTCTATTTTCTTTTTATAGACTTTTGAATATTAGGGTTATATACTGCGGAGCTGTTGTAACTATTATTATATATTCATTATGTTAGTAAACCCAAAGTCTTTAGCCAATATAAAATATTTATCTAGTAAAGATTTATCCTTAATGGATGGGGTTATCAAAAAGCGCTTAGCCAAAAAAGAGCAATTAGTTCAAGAAATAACTTATCATATTATAGGATCGGGTGGGAAACGCTTGCGCCCGATCCTAACAATTCTAAGTGCAAAATTATTTGGTTATGAGGGAAGTAGGCATATTAATCTTGCTGCAGCAGTTGAGTTTATTCATACGGCAACGTTATTACATGATGATGTTGTAGATCACAGTGATCTACGCCGTGGAAAGCCAACTGCTAATCACCGTTGGGATAATAAATCAAGTATTTTGGTTGGAGATTTTTTATTCAGTCAAGCTTTTTTACTTATGTCTGAAGATAATGATTTAAAAATATTACAAATATTATCCAAAGCAGCTTCGGTGATTGCTGAAGGTGAAGTGAAACAATTATCTTCGATAGAAAATTTAGATCTTACTATGTCTGATTATCTAGATATTATTTCGGCTAAAACTGCTGAGCTATTTGCTGCTTCTTGTATGGTGGGATCTGCAGTTGCTAAAACAGATGATGAGATGCAGCTTTCTATGTTTAATTTTGGCTTAAATTTAGGTATAGCTTTTCAAATTATTGATGATGTGCTTGACTATATGGCAAGTTCTCTTGCTCTTGGGAAATCTATCGGTGATGATTTTAAAGAAGGGAAAGTGACATTGCCTATTATTATTGTTTATGGGTTAAGTGACGCTAGTGAAAAGAAATTTTGGCAAAGAGTTATTTGCGTGAATGAACAAAATGAAGATGATTTTAAGCAAGCATTAAAAATCATGGATAAATATGCTGTCAGCAAAAAATGCCTTGAAATTGCTGATGATTATGTTTCTAAAGCAAAAAATTGTATCAATAATGCTCCAGAAAATAAAATAAAGCAGTCGCTACTTGATATATTAGATTTTTCAATTAGTCGTAGTTTTTAAAATAATTCTGGGCCTTTCAAATTCCTACCCTCATTAGGAGAAGGGGTTCTGTTAATTAGACTCTCTCCTGTTTTTTGTACCCATGCTGTTTCCGTTGATTCTTTGTTGGTGGAATTACGGGGATCTTGGTTTCCTCTTCTTTGATTTATTCTAGAAGCGAATCCTCCAGCAGGAAGAGGTCCAAATGAAGACCCTTGTTCAGAGGAGATAGGGAGATTATTTGCTGATGATTGCGTTCTAAGTGCTTGTGGAGATATTATGTCTGGCCCATGGGGGGTTTTATCATCAAAACTAGACCCTCTTGATCTATGTCCTTGTCCTTCAGGGATCGATTGCAAATTCAGGGCTAAGGGTTTACGTTGATTTCTAGGAGATGAAGTATAAGGCGAACTTCTAGTTGGAGTCATTACCACTGATGTACTGCGCTCCATTACTTTATGATGATTTAAATCTAGTACCTGAGTAAAGTAAGGGTGAGTTTTGGGATTAATATCTTGTTCAGGGTGACAAATTTCAATAATCATTGTGTCTGGTAAATGTTTATCAAGAACCGTTTCAAGATTTCGTACATTTTGAGGGTCAATCGCTCCTCTTGTTTCGTCAAGAAGTAAGATTTTAGGTTTTTCATCTGATGTAAGAACTTGCACAATACATAAAGCTTTAGTCATTCCTCCACTTAAAGATTTCCAATCTGGTTGAACAGCTTTTAGGTTTCCAATGGTATTAAAATATTTTGCAAAACGATCATTGATCCCTAGCTCAAGAAAAATTTCTTGGGCTTCATATGCTATGCAGCTTATTAAAAAATCCTGAGCTTCTTTTTTAACTGGATCATCTTTTTCTTTGCTAAGATTCTTAGGGTCAATAGATTTCATGCTATTAAGGAGGTCTTTTGCTTCCGTTGATAAGTCATCTACTGAATCATTTTTAGCTCTAATTATGTCTAAAGTTTGGTAGATTCTTGTTGCTGATGCAGATAGTTCTGTTTGAAATCCAGGGCTATCATGAGCAGCATATGCCTGCAAGCAGTCTTGACTGTTCTCTCTTTTTGGCATTTCTTTCTTTTCTAGGTAATCTATGGGATTTATTCGCTTCTTAAGTAGGCAGAGCATATCTAGCATGGATGTTGCTGGTGGGAAGTTAACCTCTTGAGGAATTAGCTTTATATTATTGATGGATAGATCAGATATGCTTCCTTCAGATGCTGGATAGGAGATGGTTCCTTGAAAATTTACCTTATCAATTTCTAGCCCTGCAATTGCTTTAAGCATGGTGCTTTTTCCTAGCCCAGTTTTCCCATTAAAGGATACTCTGTTTGGTGCTTGGTAAGTTCTTCCACTTTCAGGATCTTGTTTTAATACATAAAATGGTATTTTTTCGTCGTTATTAAATCTTATCTTTTCAACTTTTTGTTCCTCTCCTGTTGCATCTTTTTCATATGAAGTCATTTTTAATCCACTTCTTATAATAATTGCGTTCTCTTCGTTGTCAGATACTCTATGGAGGTTTGTTCTTTGTCCAGAAGCTTTGTTTTGATTATAAGTTTCTAATCTCTTGGTGGTCACTTCAAGCGAGGAAAGTTCTTTTGCATTCACAGTGCTCCAATTAAGGAAGTCATATACCAGGCCTAAATTTATAAATAGAGATGAAGCCTCAGATTTAGAAAAATCAGTTGTGGATCCTTTTTTATGAACTACAAGTATTATGTCTAATAAAGTATTTGTCTTCTCTGATAAGAAGTTCCATGATTTCATCATGCTTTCTAAATAAGTAGTTTTAAATTCTACTTTTCTTATGGCATCAAATGATCTTTTGAGAACTCCAACCATATGCCTGCCTGTGTCTAAAGCTTCCATAAAGAGTGAATTAGTGAAGAGATAATTTTCTAATTTAGCTGAATTACCTTGGGGTTTGTTTCTTTCTTGATTGGAATCACTAAATGCTGTGGATATTTGAGAGCTAACTAATGCTACCATTCCAGCGCAAAGAATTTTTGATCCTATAATATTATTTAAAGTGAAAACACTACTAGGCTGCATGCTAGAAATGTTATATATGCTATAAAGGGCAGTGACTCCGCTTAAGAAGGCGGTAGTAGATGATATGAAGGTGGTATTGAAGCCTCGGGCTCCTGTTCCAATGTCTTTGAACATGGTTGGAAGAAAGGGAGCGGCTTCGGTTGAGTGCATAGTATATGCATATGAAAGACCTTTATATGTATTTCCCTGTGAATCCACTTTTTTAGTATCTAGATGTCCATATAATAATTCATCTGTAACTTTTGCTTTGAATTTGGCTTCAACTGATCTAATTCCATAATCTTTTACCAGAGCTACCATAGTAAGCCCTATGATAGCAGCTGCGGCATAGCCTGTGATGCTCCATATTTCAGGAGGAGATCCTTCTCCGGATCGCATGCTTTGTAGCTTTGTATTCAAGTCTTGCATGCTATCTGTTAAGGCCACTGTTCCATAATAAGACATGGTATTTAAAGCTTGGACGCATAAAAGTTCGGCCCCTAATATTTGAACAGTTTCTTTATGTCCATATAGTGGAGCTATAACATTATATAGTCTCCAAGATGTTGAGATGGCCTTAGGTACTCCTATCATGGCGGAGTATTTATTAATTGAATCTAAATAGATGGAGGTCTGAGATTGGAATATTGAAGCAAAATCGAATGCTTTTAATGAAGCAACAGGTATATGCTGTTCTGATTCTTGTGTCTGTGCATTGGCAACTGCTTTTTGCTCTTTATTTGTTGCACTTTTTTTTGCATTTTTTCTTTTATTTTTTGCCACGAATATACCTTGATTTTTTTTAGTTTAAAGATCGCGGCTTAATTTTTAGGTTAATTTTCTATAATGTCAAGTAACTTTAGAGATATAAAATTTATTAACTTTAAATTAATTACTTTTGGTTACAGTGGAGTTTATAAAACATAATGGAGTGATTAGCTATGCTTCCCCAATATAAAAGATTACAAGATAATAAGAGATCAGCATCTGAATTTGCTGCTGAGATAATTAATAAAAATCCAGTGACTGATGGAATAGAAAAGCTTGGATATAAATTAAAGAAAGAGAAAGATATAACTAAAGCCATAGAAATTCTTGCAGAAATGAAAGATTTACAAAATAATATTACTTGGCATAAATCTGGAGATAACTTAGTAAGAGATGGACGGAATGCTAAGAATCCACCAGTAATTCCTGCAGAAAGCTATGCTATTCAGTATTTAAATCATGTAAGAGCGACAATTTCTTTAACAAAAGATATAGAATTACAAGAAGCCTTACGAGAAGAGTCGCTGCAAATAATTGAGGATCTAATAGATATTTCTGACATTTCCTTGCTTGAAAAGAGGGTCACTAAAGAAAATACAAATCTTGCTATTAAACTTATTAAAAATGGTGTTTCACATGCCGATGAGAAGATTAGAGTAGCAAAGGATTTCGCAAATTTACAGGATAGGCACTACCATATTAGTACTATAACAGAGATAGAGGATGTGAGTGTGGTGGAGAGTGAGATAATGCATTTAGGATTGTCTCAGACACAAAAAATGATGTTTCAAGTAATTGATTCTTTTAATGCATCTATTGACAAAAACCCCATGCATATTGAACTTGAGGGTCAAGACATGAATTGGTTTAATAAAATGCATCGTTGGGAACAAGATCAAGTAAAGAAATATGCTCCAGTTATTTTACAAGAGAATCATGTTATTCCTACACAACTAAGGGGATATATTCCATTGATTAGAAATGCATATACTAAAGTATTGTCTATAAAAAGGAAAAGTGAGGATATAGAGGAGCTTTTAGAATCTATGCATAGCGCGTCTCTCTCAACAGCAACAAAAGGAGATAACCTTGCTATAACAATGGGTAATATAGCTCAGTTACGTAGTTTTGCAGGGCCTGAGGCTAGAATACATATGAATGCCTTACTTTCTCCAGTAAATATCTTTGATGCAGATTCTGCTGATGATGAATTAGTGAGGCAAGCTGTTGAAAAAATGTTTGGAGTAACTAAGACTACTACTCCTTTTAATTTTTTACGTAAGTGGATTAAAGGAGGAGGGGTTGATCTATCAGGAGCGGTGCAAGCATTAGATGAGATTGGGATCGCTATAGAGAAAGATGTTCCTGCGATTGGAAAGTTTCTTAAATTAGGTGATATGGAGTTTGCTCAAGATGCAATTAGAGAAGTTTCTAATTTAAAAAAATCGAAGAAAAAACAATGTTTAGAAAATGCTATAATGGCCATGTCAGACATTATTGATCTAAAAATTAATAACTATCTTGATAAGGGTTTAGAAAATATTAACTCTCGTATAAGCATTAATATGAAGTTAGTAACGCATGCTGCTCGAAAAGGAATTTTAGGAAAAGAGTTAGTAAGTTTGCCTGCTATTAATTCATATTGTAAAAGTGGAAAAGATAGAACTCAAACTATAGAAATTGCGCTAGCGATAAAATCATTGAATCAAGCTCTTAATATTAAGGATTTAAAAACTCAAACCAAGAACCTAAAGATTATTTTAAGTGGAGATCATGCATCTACAATGGCTGGTCTTCAAGGTGGATCTATTGGTTGCTATGGTATTAAGTCTGCAACTGCCCAAGATGCTAGTGAATCTGTTTTTAAAGAAGTACGTGAGTATTTTACGCCAATGACAGCTATGAATAATAGGTTTAAGGTAAATAAAATTAAAGTTAAAACAGGATCTATAAAATATAAAGCAAAAAAATCTGCTAAGAAAGTGGCTAAATTAATTCATGATAGTTCAAGTAAGATAAAGCATTTTGCCGGTAGCAATGACGCTGTTGCATCGCAGGTAAGGACTGCCAAAAGAAAGATGGATCAATTTATTAGTGATAATCAAGAGATGGAGCCACTACTAAAGAATAAATCAACAAATAAGAAGCTTAAGCGTTGAGATTGACAAAAAAATTAATATAATATATATATATGCAAAGTAATTAATGTATATTAATTTTGATGCCCAGCCTTTCTAAGTTTAATAAAGCAAATGTTTCAACGTCACTATTACTAAACTCAATGAAGATAAATAGTACGAGCCTTACTTACATAGAGCATCTATTTAATAGTGGGGCTAATATAAATGCCTATGATAATAATGGAAATTGCAGTTTACATGTTTTTGTATCAGAAGGTAGGCTAGATATAGTCAAGTACTATATTGACGTTGGTGCCAATTTAACTCTTACTAATAGCAATAATTATACAGCGGTTGATCTGGCCTTACAAAATAAGGATTTTAAGATGTCTAGGGCTATAAGATCAGCTTTGTTAGGTAAAAAAGAGGAAGATCTATTTGAGGCAGTGAGTGCCAATAATCTAGATAAAGTAATAGAGATTGATAAGCAGGGAGCGAACTTAAATGCCTGCGCAGAAACAGGAGTAACTTCTCTTCATTTGGCAGCTTTAAATGGATTTGTTGATATAGCAAATTATCTTATTGAAAGAGAAGTTAATTTGAATGCTGTAGATGAAAATAATGTTTCAGCTATCCATTATGCTCTTCAAAACGATAGTAAAAATCATCAAAATATTCTGCATAACTTAATTAAAAGTGGAGCTAACCCAGCAATTGGAGTTATTGAAGATTTTAGCGCTCTTTATAAGGCGGTGCATAGAGGATATTATGAAGAGGTTAAGCTTATTTTATTAGAAGGAGTTGATGTAAATATAATGTTTCCTGAATATAACTCGACTCCACTACATGCAGCAGTCATGAACCAAAATTCTGAGATGGTCCATTTACTATTGTCTAGAGGGGCTGATGTAACAATTAAAGATTATTTAGGTAATTTAGCAATAGATTATGCAAAAGAACAAGGTTCAAAATATATTGCAATGATTTTGGGTGCTTCTATAGTTAAATTTATATCAGCTGCAGCAAATGGAAAAGTGAGTTTAATGGACTTGCTTCTTAAAGAAGGAGCAGATATAAATTCTCTAGTAAAAAGTAAGAAATATTATTTTAATGCTCTAGAGATAGCAGCAGAGAAATGCGAAATTGAATCAGTTGAATATCTTATGGATCAGGGGGTGACGTATCAAAATGATTTTTTTGGAGAAGGCGCCCTTTATAAAGCAGCTAGAAGTAAGTGCTATAAAGCTTTGGACGCTATAATTAAGCATGGGATTGATGCAGAAGCTAATAACTGGCTAGGTTTTTCAGCTCTTGATCTGGTCCCAGAATATAAATATGTTGGAGATCTGGCTGTTGAAACTGAAGGAACAATAGTTGTAATCTAAGTAGACTTAAGATAAATTTAGTATTTATATAGAGTTAGTTTATCAAATCCACCAATATTGTGATAATCTAATATTAAATATCAACGATATTGACATAATCTCATAACAAAATATACTCATCAGTGAATTATTATATATAAACAGGAGAGTTCAATTGTCTGTAAAAACACGCTTTGCCCCAAGCCCAACAGGAATGTTACATGTGGGCAATGTGCGTACTGCATTAATTAACTGGTTATTTACCCGCAGTAATAATGGTATTTTTATGCTCAGAATGGATGATACGGATGTAGTGCGCTCTAAACCAGAATATGCAGAAGCAATTAAACAAGATCTTCAATGGCTAGGAATTAATTGGGATGAATTTGCTTGCCAATCAGAAAGATTAGACCGATATGGTCAAGTTAAGCAGGAGTTAATCGCTTCTGGGCGTTTATATCCTTGCTATGAGACTCAAGATGAATTGGATATGAAACGTAAAATGCTTCTAAATAGAGGTTTGCCTCCTATTTATGATCGCTTAAATAAAATGTCAGAGGAAGAAGCAAAAGGAAGAGCTCCGCATTATAGATTCTCACTAAATGACGAAGAAATAAGCTGGAATGATTGCATCCGTGGTGATATAGAATTTCAAGCAAAGAATTTAAGTGATCCTATTGTTGTACGCGAGAATGGATCAATGACTTATATTTTATGTTCTGCGATTGATGATATTGATTTTGGAATTACTCATGTTTTTCGTGGTGAAGATCATATCACCAATACTGCTATTGGAATTCAAATCACTAAGGCTATTGGATTCGAGCCGCCAAGAATGGGGCATCTTTCATTATTACAAAGTAAAACAGGAGAGATTTCAAAACGTATAGGTGGTTATGATATTTTTTCATTGCGCGGTAAATCTGTTGAGGCTATGGCAATTAATTCTCTTCTTGCAAAAATGGGAAGCTCTGATGCTACTGAAGTCACGGGCAGCATACAGAAACTAATTGATGAGTTTGATACAAGTAAATTTAGCCATTCAGCTGTTAACTATGACTTTAATGAATTGTTACAACTTAACCATAAGTTTATAAGCAATATGACTTATGAGGAAGCAAAGCCAAGTCTTAATAAATTAGATGTTAAAATCAATGAAGAATTTTGGATGGCAGTTCACGGCAATATAAATACGATGAATGAAGTGGAAGATTGGTGGAAGATTTGTTACGAAGATATAATAGTTGAAGCTGATGATATAGATACAGAGTTTTTAAAAGAAATATCTAGTTTGCTTCCACTAGAGCCCTGGGATTTATCTACTTGGAGCAAATGGGTTGAAAAAATTAAAGAAGAAACAGGTAGAAATGGTAAGCAGCTATTTATGCCAATTCGACTTGCTCTTACTGGGAAAAAACATGGGCCGGAATTAAAAATGCTACTACCACATATAGGGATAGAGAGAGCAAGAAAGAGGCTGGATGCTTAAATTAACTAGATTATTTATATTATTGATTCTATTGCCTTTTAATGTGGTTGCGGTTAAAACACAGCCAAGTGCAGGGGTTGTAGTTAATGCAAATCCGCAAGAGAAATATTATGGAGATGAAAAGGTTCTAGAATCTATAAGCATAACTTATGCTAAAGAAATTGCTGCTATTGAGGCTTACTTAGATAGTTATACTACTTTAACCGGTTTATTTAAGCAGGCAGGTAAAAATGGTAAGATAAGCTATGGTAAGTTGTTGATTGCTAAACCGGGAAGAATTCGTTGTGAATATTTAAAGCCATCTCCAATAACTATAATTATTAATGAAGACAGAGTAACTTATTATGATAAAGAATTAGATGAGGTGAGCCGTACTTCAACGGAGACTAACGCTCTAAAGTTTTTAGCTATAGAAAATATTAGATTTGCAGATTTAAACCTTGTAGAGTTAGAAAAAGATAATCATTTTTTAAGTTTGAGCATTAAAGAATATAGCAAAGAATTAAAGCAGAATCTTATTGTAACTCTTAAGTTTTTATATCCAGAAGTTACTTTAAGGCAATTAAGCATTTTTACTGAAAATAATGAAGTGGATATGGTATTTGAACAAGTTTTATATGACCAACCAATGAGCAAGAAACTATTTTACTTTCATAAAAACTCTAAGTAGAGGTTTCTTTGGTCTCTTCTTTTTTGTCTTCAGTTGGTAAGTATAAGGGGCCTTTTACTCCACAACCAGTTAAATATGTTGATAATATTATAATGAGAATTATTTTTTTCATAATTTTTATTACTACTTAAGGAAAAATTTAATGAGCAAAGTATATATAAAATTATTCATTATACTAATGTTTTTTTTCTCAAGCCTAAGCTTAGCAGCAGAGAAAATAGATAGTGATATAGATTTGCCCGATGCATTTGAGCTCATTAAAACACCTGTTAACTTGCCTTTGAGCAGTGTGTTTTATAATCAAAAAGAAGAAAAATTTAGTTTAGAAAATTTTGATAATAGATTTATTATTGTGCATTTTTGGGCAAGCTGGAGCATGGATTGTGAAATAGAACTGGTGGCTTTAAATAATTTACAAAAAGAATTTCGAAAAAAAGCTTTATTAGTGCTAGCGATATCTGAAGATTTTAAGGCTGTGGATACTGTTGATAGATATTTTACAAAACATAAGATAGATTATTTAGATATTTATATGGATAAAAAAAGTAGGGTTTATAACAAGCTTATGATTAATCATTTGCCGGCAACTTATTTAATTGATTTTAATGGGAAGGTTATAGCTAGATCAAAACCAAATAAAGTGGTGAATTGGAATGACCAAGATATTAAGGATTATTTAGAAGAAAAAGTTAGTCAGTATAATTTACTGCCTCCAGAGTATAAAAATACTCGTGAGGAATATAAGGAACTTAAGAAAATTAGTAAGGAAATTAAAAAAAATAAAAAAGACGTTAAGGTAATGAAGAAAAACAAATTATTTATTAACTAGGAGAGAGTTGATTATGTTTAAAAAATGCTGTTGGAGTAAATATATGGGGTTATTCAAAAACAAGAGTCAGGTAAATGTTATAAATTTAGAGGGAGTGATAGGAAGCGTAGGGTTTAAACAAGGATTAACATTAAATAGTTTAAATGTAGTTATTGAAAAAGCTTTTACAGGAAAGAATATTAAGGCTGTGGCAATTAATATAAACTCTCCAGGTGGATCTCCTGTCCAATCAGAACTAATAGCTAAAAGAATTTCTCAGCTATCAAAGAAAAAAGATATTCCTGTTATTGCTTTTATTGAAGATATGGCAGCCTCTGGTGGATATTGGATTGCATGTGCGGCATCTGAGATAGTTGCTGCTGAGAATTCTCTATTAGGTAGCTTAGGAGTGATATTTTCTGGATTTGGTTTTAATAAAGCTATTGATCGTCTTGGAGTTGAGCGTAGAGTTCATACTCAAGGAGGAAGCAAGTCTCTACTTGATCCATTTTCTCCAGAAAATCCAGCAGATATCGAAATTATCATGAAAGTTCAGGCGGATATTTATCAAAATTTTAAAGATCAGGTTCATAACGGTAGAAAAGGTAAACTTAAGATTGACGATGAAGAATTATTTAGTGGAGCTATTTGGTCTGGAGCTAAGTCAGTGGAAGTTGGCCTTGCAGATAAAATAGGTGATTTTTATAGCGAAATGAATGAAAGATTTGGCGATGATGTTATCATAAAAGTGGTGAACCAAGAAAAATCTTGGTTTAAAAGAAAGTTAGGTATTGCATTGGAGTCAATAGCAGACTCTGTAGGTCAATTTATTGTAACAAATAAGAAATTTGAATTACGTTAACTTGAAAATAATATTTTAGTTCATATATGTAGTGTGAAGTTAATTACAATTAGGAAAGATAATGTCAGATAATGAAGATTTAGATCAACAAGAAGAGCAAGAAGTAGAGTCAGCTGAAGTAGAGGAGAATTCAGATGCAGTAACAGCCGAGCAATTAAATGCTGCTATTGCTGAAAATGAAAAGATCAAAGAACAGATGATGTATTTTGTGGCAGAAAGTGAAAATTTTCGTAAACGTAGTGCTAAACAGGTTGCAGATGCTGGGAAATTTGCAGTTACTAAATTTGCTACAGACTTGGTAGAGGTTCTTGAGAATCTATATTTAGCTACCTCTAATGTGCCAGAGGAGCTATTAGAAGAAAATGAAGCAGTAAAGGCTATTTTTCAAGGCGTTGAAATGACAAAGTCTACAATGCTTAATGTCTTTGCAAAGCATGGCATTACAAGAATATTTCCAAAATCAGGAGAAGTATTTGATCATAATTTTCATGAAGCTATTTCATATGTTGAACAAGACGGGTTTGAAGATAATTCAGTTGTGAACGTTATGAGAGCTGGATATTTACTCAATGATAGGCTTTTAAAACCAGCTGTTGTTATTTTAGCTAAAGCAGCAAAATAATTATAATTTCTAAAACTATTCTCTAAGAAATAGTTTACTTTAATAATTACCGCAGCGCTTGCAAATCATTTGATTTCAGTAGCTGCGGTATATTATATTTTGCCTTATCTCCTCAGATCAGTTCATTTTATATCCTTTAAAAATAATTTATAATATCTTTAATATGGATTTATTTTAGCAGTTTGACAGTTGTAGTTAATATATGTTGTAAATTAATAAGGATTTTTAATCAGTATGGAATTAAGTATATATGTTTGACTTTTTAAGTAGAAAGAAAATAGTGCAAAGTAGAAGAGTGGAGCCAAGTATCACTCCATTTGAAAGAGTTAATAGGGCTAATAGATATTTAAAAAAATTTATAGAGAAATCTTTTGATAAAAGCAAGTCTTTGTATGAATTAGACACCTCCCATCCTCGTTTTGTTGTTAAAGAGAATGCTGAGCTTCTTATAGAAAAAATGTTGGAGAAAGCTTCTAGGATAGAAGAAATAAAGAGAGAAGAGCAGGATGTAGGCGATATAACAGATCATACGACTAGTGATGAGTTTAATATTCTGAATAGAGAAATTTATGCCATATATCGAGAGATAAGAAATATAGGTGAGGCAGTAAACACTGGTCATCGACTATATAGTATTTCAGATGCCTATCCTTATGTAGATGATAGCTTAGGAGGGGTGATGGGTAGGTTATTTGCCCTGCCTTATAGAGGATTAAATGAGCGTAGACCAGAAGAAACTCATGAGGTATCTGAGTTTGATAAAATTGAGGGAGAGTTGGCACCTCAAGATTTTAGTTATTTATCTACTTTAAGGAAGTGGTTTAGAGTGGATGCTAGGGTTGATCCTGTAGCTGGAATACAAGATGAAGAAGATACTAAGATAGATATGCCAGTTATAGCAAGGTGGGATGATCCTATCGATGGAATATTGCTGCAAACACAACCTATAGTAGGTGATGTTGTTCCTATAATTGCTTGTGGTTAGGGCCTAGCTATCCATGTAACTAAAATATAGTTTTAAAATTGAATTAGCTCAATAAATTCTCTTGGTTTTTTAAAAGTTTTGTTTATGATTCATTTTAGGCCAAGGGGCCTAAGTATTATAGTGATAATACAATTTAACTTTATGGAGAGGCTACATGTCTAAAATTATAAAATCATGTTTAATTATATCAAGTTTTTTATTCTTCAGTTCACTTGCTTCTGGAGAAGAAGTTGCAGTTGACCAAACTAACCCAGCTGCGTCTATTCAAGAAGAAGTCGAAGTTATTCAGGTTGACTCAGCTTCGTCTACTATAGAAGCAGTTGAAGTTACTCAGGTTGAACCAGTTGCGTCTATTCAAGAAGAAGTTGAAGTGGTAGCTGAGCCTAAAAAGAAATCTACCAAAAAAGTTAGAAAAAATAAGCCTCTAAAGATAAGTAGAAATAATACTCAAAGAAATAAGGCAGCAGCAGTGAAAGTTGTTAATAATAATGCTGTAGAAGAAAATGCAATAGATCAAACTAAAGACAATAATTAATTCTTTATAGATACAGCTTTTAAATATTTTTTTAAGCTGTATTTTTTTATATATAGTTTTGTAATATAATAATTTTATTGCAGAATATAGGCTTTTATGATATTTCTTAAGCATGCAATGTTTAAGAAATATTAGAAATAGTGAAAAATTTACACTTTAAATATACATCCAAAAATTCTTTTCTAGCTAACTCTGTAGTTTCCGTAGCAGCCGCATGCGCGGCATAATTATTTCTTTACATCATTATTTTATTAATATTGCCAATCTTAGCTAGAGGAATAGACTATGCTTCATAAATCAAAAAAACTATTAAATAACTTACCTTTTAGGTTAGTTTTATGTATAATATTTGCCTTTGTTTTTGGAGATCAATTAAGCGATTCAAGTATTCGTTTTTTATATACTATTAGTTCTATATTAAAAGAGATATTAATGAGCGTTCTGCCAATTATGATTTTTAGTTATATTTTTGCAGCTCTTCTATCTCTTGAGAAGACAGCTCCAATGCTTATTCTATTTATTCTTGGTTTAGTGACTGTTTCTAATGCATTAGCTTCGTTTACTGCCTATTTTACAAGTGTGGCTGTGCTTCCATTTATTACAATGGAAAAAACAGTTAGCATTGCAGTAAGTGAAGGAGTTACCGCATATTTTAATTTAGGGATTCCTCAAATTATATCGTCTGATAAAGTTATGTTTTCTGCTATGATTTTAGGTTTGTTTTTTAGCTCTTACAAGGTTCCAACAGTTTTTAAATTATCAAACCAATTGCAAAAAATTGTATCTATTTTTCTTGGGAAATGTTTTATTCCTGTTCTGCCTCTTTATATTTTAGGCTTTGTTTTAAAGATGCATCGCGAAGGAGCATTAGGTATTTTATTTAAAAATTATGCTCAAGTATTTATTTTGATCTGCGTTTTAATAACAATCTATATTGCTTTAATGTATTTAATTGCTAATAAGTTTTCTTTCAATAAATTTAAGCAAAGCATAAAGCAAATGTCTGCAGCTGGTTTAACAGGGTTCTCAACTATTTCTAGTGCTGTGACTGTCCCTTTATCAATTACGGCAACTGAAGCTAATATTAAGGATGAAAAATTCTCTAAGTTAATTATCCCTGCAACGGTAAATATTCATATGGTGGGACATGGCCTTAGTATACCGATAACCAGTCTTACAATTCTCATGCTATTTGGCCATCCATTACCATCTTTAGAGACTTTTGCAATATTCGTAATGTATTTTTGCATAGCTAAATTTTCTGCAACTGGAGTTCCAGGTGGTGGAATTATTGTTATATTGCCTATACTTCAAAGTCAATTAGGATTTACTCCTGAAATGGCTAGCATAATTATTATGTTGGATATATTGCAAGACGCAGTGCTAACTAGTGCAAATGTTATGGGTAATGGCGCTTTTGCAATGATTTGTCATCGTTTAGGTAAGCGCCTAAGATTGATTTAATCTAAGTATGAAGGATCTTCTTTCTTGCCTATACACTAGTTATAAATATTAGAAGTTAAATAAATCAGAGATCGATTTATTTACCTTCTACCTAAATTTGTACCTGATGAATTATCTCGAGATTTTTTAATCAATTTATAAAATTTATGATTAGGCTTATCTTTATGTGGGTCATCATCAGGGGTTTGTGTAGAAGATTTATCATCAATATTTATACTTAATTCTTCAGCGGAGCGTTTTTTATCATTTTTTAATTCACATACTTGCAATATTGCTCTTAAGTTATGTCTATCCTCACTGTCGTCTGTATAGTCAATTGCAGCTTTGCCATCGTTATTTCTATGTTCTGGATCAATCATGTTATTTTGAAGTAGAAATCTAACTGATTCAGTTTTATTCGCCATGACTGCTGCAATTAAGGCATTATTTCCTTGGGCATCAGTTAAGTGAGCATTCGCTCCATTTTCGTATAGTTTTGTTATCGTTGCTATGTCTCCAACAATAGAGGCGGTCATTAAAGGGGTTATCCCTGTTTCTGTTTGTGCATTACAATTGGCTCCTCTTAGTAGAATCTCATTGGTAAGAGATTCTTTTCCACATAGAATCGACCCATGCAGTAAAGTTTCTCCAGTATTTCCAATTTCTTGGTCTATGTCTCTTATTTTACTAGAGCTACTAAGGGGAGTAAATATATCTCTTTTTAAGGTTCTTATAGATGCTTTACAAACATTTAAGAATTGATCCTCACTACATTCACTAATTTTAGAAATTTCTGGAACTGAATTTCTGGCTCTTTCAATAATTTTATTAAAGCTACTTAATGCTCTTTCTGTTGTTAATATTTGTTGCATTTCATCTAATTCAAAACAAGTTCTTCTATCATTGTTTTGAGCCTGATCATCTACGCCTTGTGAAATAAGATATGCTGCTAATGTAAGATTATTATTTTTCACTGCTAAATGAAGTAAGTTATTTCCTTCATTATCAGTGACGTTAAACATATCCTGGCCTATAATGAATTTTTTTTCTCCATGGCGGATTTCTAGAGTAGCTACATCGCCTTCAAACTCATCACTAATAGCTTCAGAATAATTAAAACTTAATTCATTGCCTTTAGCTCTAGCAATTATATTGTTCCAATGCTGAAGGGTTTCTTCTTTGTTCATAATGTTAACCTCATATTGATGTTTACATTAAATGATACTGAGTTAAGGATTAATTACAAGATATTTTCAATTAACAGTTGAGCAATGGAAGATGTTATAATTTATCGTTAGTTTTAGTGTTTCTTGTTTTTTTGAGCATTAGGAATGATGCTTTGATAATAATCCCAAAGATTATAGTCGCTACCTTCAGAGATACGACTGACAACTCTATTCCATGGCCAAAATAATGATCCATCTATTCCTTCTATACCTGGAAATCTATGGTTGTTAGAGGTTATCATTACCCATTTTCCACCGTAATGTTTGATATAAACCTCGCCAATATAACTGCCATATATTACTCCAATTCTGTATATTTCTTTTCCTGTTATATTTTCTGTTTTTTGAGATTCAAATTTTGATATTATAGTTTCAACTTGTTGAATGCTTTTTTCTGATGAATCTAAGATTATTCCAAGAGAGTTTTTTGCATGATTTATGGCTATTATATTTGATTCTTTAGCTATTTCGGAAATCTCAGCATTTTTAACGGCTGTGTATTCTCTACTAAGAGATGGAGTGGGTTGTTGAGAGGGTGAAAGATTTTTATTAATATCACCTGCCATAGCTTGATTGTTTAATATTAAGGTAAAAAGTAAAAATATGATTTTTTTAAAATAATTTATCATAAAATATTATATTCCTCCTAACAGATATATTAAGCCTAACCTAAGTTAATTCTGTAAATGAGGCTTTAAGACAATATCAAGTTTTCGTCGTAATTCTTCTTTAACTGCTTCATAATCTCTTGTTGGGTCAGTAATTATTTTTTCATTCCAAATATCACAGTAAAGCTTGTTATCTTGATCAATCCTTTTAATATATTGCAGCATATCTTCTTCGTCTGTAAAGTTAGGAGAGTAAACTATAGATTTTTTATTGATATCATTAACCGCATCAGTATCTGAGTAATAGAGGGGGATTGCGCCTGCATCATAGGCTTGAAAAACTTTTTCAGTTATATAACCAGGAAAGGATTGATTTTCATAAGCGATAATGAATTTGCATTTAGATAAGAATTTTTGGGTATCTTTCTTACTTAAGATTTTTCCTCTATTATTTAAATGTGTTCCTGCGCTTTCTACTTTTTTATATAGTGAAAGTTGATGAAATAATCTATCTCTTTTTATAACCCCATCATATTCATTGCCGGTTAACCAGCTTTTCGTAGTTCCATTACTAACAAGAAAGCAGGCAAAAAATGGTTTATTTGGATTGCATAATCCATTTCTGGTGTTTTTAGAGTTAAGATTTTTTCCATTTCTTCCTTTCTCCATATAGTTGAGAGGTATTCTGATATAGTTTGGTTGATTATTATAACTAAATCCAATAGATAAATCGTAGTTCTTAAGTTTTGGCTCTATTGCTTCTCCAGTGAAAAATATTTTAATTGCTTTGTTATTTGTGATTTCTTCTTTTCCAAAAACACCGTCAATAACTAAGTCATATTCATTAGTATTTTGGTTATTAACTATGTTATATTTTTCTTTAAGGAGGTCATCTAGCATTTCTAGCTTTTCAAGAGAAAATCCATCCCATTGATTTATATACTTAACAGTTAAAGTTGGCTTTGAGGAAATAATATTGCTGCCAATTGCTATAACAGATAAACTTGCTATAATAATAAAAGTAATTATTTTAAAGTTTATTTTTCTACTCATATTAACCGAACCTACCTGTAATATAGTCTTGAGTTTGTTCTGAAGTTGGGTTAGTGAATATTTGTTGTGTTTCTCCATATTCAATAATTCTACCAAGGTTAAAGAAGGCTGTGTGCTGTGAGATGCGCGCTGCTTGTTGCATAGAATGAGTTACTACTATAATGGTATATTTATCTTTTAAATCATCTATTAAATGTTCTATCTTTGCCGTTGCAATTGGATCTAAGGCTGAACATGGCTCATCCATAAGAATAATTGATGGATTTATCGCTATAGTTCTTGCAATACATAATCTTTGCTGTTGCCCTCCTGAGAGCTCTGTAGCTAAGCTATCTAGGCGATCTTTTACATCATTAAATAATCCTGCTTTAGTTA
>Ga0129324_10000762_pt1 | contig 22317 bp, 20 predicted proteins | sample CPBDNA_7_FD_96879 | JGI IMG/M metagenome (GOLD analysis project Ga0129324, IMG submission 96879) | Freshwater to marine salinity gradient microbial communities from Chesapeake Bay, USA - CPBay_Spr_15_0.2_DNA | ecosystem: Environmental > Aquatic > Marine > Coastal | place: USA: Chesapeake Bay... | reverse complement strand
TTGATTCCCAAAGACCTGTGCTCGTTTGCAGGGATTGAAAAAGAAATTGTTTTGTCTTCTGCGGTGAATATCATCGAGATTTGGAATAAAGACAAATACGAAAAAGCCATTGATGATGCGGCGCTAGACTTTGCTGAATTGGCAGAAGAAGTAATGGGTAATACCGACGCAGATGAGTTATCATAATCCAGTTTTATGGCAAGAAAGTGTGGATGCATTGGCTATTAAACCCGATGGGATTTATGTCGATGTAACTTTTGGAGGTGGAGGTCATTCAAGAGCTATTTTAAGTCGTTTGGGACCGAATGGAAAATTGTTCGCCTTTGATCAAGATCCAGATGCTTGGGAAAATAAAATTGAGGATGATCGCTTTGTGTTGATTGCAGAAAACTTTCGTCATATAACACGTTTTTTAAAATTTTATAGAATACCGAAAGTAGATGGTGTTTTGGCTGATTTAGGAGTTTCTTCGCATCAGTTTGATGCCGCAGAACGAGGTTTTTCTACCCGCTTTGATGCAGACTTGGACATGCGAATGGATCAGAAGTCAAATTTGTCAGCAAAGAAAATCATCAACAAGTATCCAGAAGAAATGTTAGCAGATATCTTGTTTTTGTATGGAGAGTTAAGAAATGCTAGAGCCTTGGCAAAGACCATCGTTGAAGCTCGAGAATTAGAAGAAATTACAACAAGTTTTCAGTTAAAAAATGTATTGAAAAAGCATTTGCCAACTGCAAAAGAACATAAAATATTGGCGCAAATTTTTCAAGCTGTGCGCATTGAGGTAAATCAAGAATTGGAAGTTCTAAAAGAGTTTTTAGAACAGATGCCAGAATTGTTGAATGAAGATGGAAGATTAAGTATAATCTCTTATCATTCTTTAGAAGACAGATTGGTAAAAAGGTTTATTCAGACTGGTTTATTTAGTGGCGAGCCCGAAAAGGATTTTTTTGGAAACATCGCTGTTCCCTTAAAGAAAGTTGGAAAGTTAATTGTGCCTAGCTCGGCAGAAATTAAAGAAAACAATAGGGCTCGTAGTGCTAAATTAAGAATTGCAACCCTCAAGTAAAATGAATGCAAAGGTTAGAAAAAATGTATATGATATTCTAAGGGGTAGCTTCCTTACGGATGAATCTGCCTTTAAAAATTGGCGGATTATCATTTTTATCGTGGTGCTTTTGTTGGTTATGATTTCTAGTGGACATAGAGCCGATGGAAAAGTTCAAAAAATTGCAACCTTAAACAAATTGCAGCGAGAGGTCAGGGCAGAATATATTGATACAAAAACCATTTTAATGCGGATGAAAATGGAGTCGAATATCCGACAGCGAGTAAAAGCCAAAGGCTTGGCTCCAGCAGAAACCTCACCGCAAAAAATAAAAGTAACCTATAAAAAAGATTAACCTTGAGCACTCTAAAAAAAAGCATATTAAACAAACTATATATAGTCACTGGTTTAATGACGCTTTTTTTGGTGGTTTTATTTGTGCGTGTTTTTAACATTCAATATGTTCAAGGGGACAAATACCGAAAGCTTTCCGTAGAGAATACCATAAAAAACGATACTATTTTTTCTAACAGAGGAAATGTCTATGCCTCAGATGGAAATTTATTGGCAACCTCCATGTATAAGTATACAGTGCGCATGGATTTAGTGGCTATTAATAAAAAAGTATTTGACCGAGATCTTACGGCATTATCCAATTCCCTGGCGCAACTCTTAGGGGAGTCTCCCGCTCATTATAAAGAAAAATTAAGTCTGGCGAGAAAGCAAAAAAACAGATATCTCTTAATTGCAAGAGATTTAGGCTACAATGATTATATAAAAATGAAACAATTCCCAATTTTTAAGTTGGGGGCTTATCGAGGTGGGTTTATAACTGAGCAAAAAACCATTCGAGTAAAGCCGATTGGAAAGATTGCCGAGAGAACGATAGGCTATGATGATTTTAGAGGAGGTGCAGGAATCGAAGGTGCTTTTGCAAAGTATTTAGAAGGTGAAAACGGCTGGCGATTGAAACAAAAGATTGCAAAAGGTCAGTGGAAACCAATCAACGATGTCAATGAAAAGGAACCTATTGATGGAAGAGATGTTATTACAACCATCGATATCAACATTCAAGATATTACCCATCACGCTTTGTTGCGTCAATTGCAATATTTTGAAGCTGATCATGGCTGTGCAATTGTGATGGAAACGGCTACCGGAGAAATCAAGGCCATTGCAAACTTAGGAAGAACCTCAGAAGGCACTTATTACGAAAAGAGAAACTATGCGGTTTGGGAGTCTCAAGAGCCTGGCTCAACTTTTAAGGTGGCAAGCCTCATGGTTGCTTTGGAGGATAAGGTTATAGATACCTCTACAGTGGTTGATACCGAACGTGGAATTTTAATATTACACGGGAGCAAAGTTGAAGATTCACACAAAGGAGGCTATGGAGAAATTTCAGCAGGCCGAGTGATTGAGGTATCCTCAAATGTTGGAATTGTGAAACTGATTAGAAAGTACTATGACGATAATCCTCAAAAGTTTGTCGATAAATTAAATTCTTTTGGTTTGGGTAGTAAAATTGGCTTACCGATTGAAGGAGAAGGAGCTCCTTTTATACCCTCACCTGCAAATAAAAATGTCTGGAATAAGATTTCATTAGAGTGGATGGCTTGGGGCTACGGTGTTTCCTTTACACCATTACAAATTTTAACCTTCTATAACGCTATTGCCAACAATGGAGAAATGGTGAAGCCTCGATTTATCAAAGAGTTGAGGATGCAAAATAAATCGGAAAAGATTTTCGAAAAGGAAGTCATGATCCCAAAAATTGCAAGTCAGTTGACGCTTGACAAGATGAGAAAGGTTCTCGAAAACGTAGTCATTAAAGGAACCGCAGACAATATCTATTCTCCAAATTTTTCTATGGCAGGTAAGACCGGAACCGCAAAGAAGGCGGTTAATGGAGGCTACTCAAATCAGCTCTACGTGGCTTCATTGGCTGGTTTTTTTCCAGCTGATAAACCAAAGTATTCTTGTATTGTAGTCATTCATGAGCCGAAAAAAGAGAAAGGGTATTACGGGGCAACTGTTGCCGCACCAGTTTTTAAAGAAATCGCTCAAAAGATTTATACCACAACTCATGTCAATGTGCAGCAGGTTACGGATACACCAAATTTTAAAGAAATTAATCAAGCTTACAATTCTTTTTATACGCAAAACACAAACGCATCAAACCAGGTTCCAAATGTGTATGGGATGTCTGGAATGGATGCTATTTCGCTACTAGAAAACATGGGCTTAAAAGTGAAGTTTACAGGAACTGGATCCGTCGTAAATCAATCTAAAAGAAAAGGAGAGTCCTTTAAAAAAGGAGAAGTCATCATTTTGAAATTATCATAATACGTGAAAAACTTAAAAGACATACTGTATAAAATATCATTAGAACAAGTTCTGGGCACTACAGATCTTGCTATTCATAATGTGGTATTTGATTCTAGAAGTATCGTACAAGATGATCTTTTTGTGGCCAGAAAAGTAACCTTAGTAGATGGTCATTTGTTTATAGACAAGGCCATTAATTTAGGGGCCACTGCCATTGTGTGTGAACAAATTCCAAAAGAGATAATTCCAAAAATAACCTATATACAAGTTGCGGATACTCATAGTGCACTGGCAATTCTTGCATCAAATTTTTATGAAAAGCCGTCATCAAAATTACAGCTAATTGGTGTTACTGGAACCAATGGAAAAACAACCATCGCAACCTTGTTGTATGAATTGTTTCGAAAAGCTGGGTTTAAAGTGGGGCTTTTGTCTACAGTGAAAGTATTGGTAAACGGAAATGAATATAAGGCAACTCATACAACTCCCGATTCTATGACTATTAATGCCTACTTGGATCAAATGGTAAAAGAAGGAGTTAGCTATTGTTTTATGGAGGTTAGTTCACATGGAATTGATCAGAAAAGAACACATGGCTTGTTATTCAGGGGAGGTATTTTTACCAACCTAAGTCATGATCATTTAGATTATCACAAAACTTTTTTGGCGTATAGAAATGTCAAAAAAACCTTTTTTGATGAATTGCCAGCATCAGCATTTGCATTGGTCAATATAGATGATAAAAATGGAGCGATCATGCTACAAAACACCAAGGCCACTAAAAAGACGTATGCATTAAAAACCTTGGCAGATTACAAGGCGAAAATTTTAGAAAAAAGCATTTCGGGTTCTTTATTGGCAATTGGAGGGACAGAAGTTTGGACCAAGCTAATAGGATCTTTTAATGCCTATAATTTACTTGCGATTATTGGTACTGCAGAATTGTGTGGTATAGAAGAAATGGAAGTCTTGCGTTTGGTGAGTGAATTGGAAAGTGTTAGTGGTCGTTTTCAATATCTAATTAAAAATGATATTACTGCAATTGTAGATTATGCACATACACCTGATGCTTTAAAAAATGTACTCGAAACGATTTCAGGAATACGCACAGGGAAAGAGCAAGTAGTAACAGTTGTCGGCTGTGGAGGAGATAGAGATAAAACCAAGAGGCCTAAAATGGCGAACATTGCCGCTCAATTAAGTGATCAAGCAATTTTCACCTCAGATAATCCTAGAACAGAAGATCCACAAAGTATACTCAATGATATGGAATTGGGAGTTCCTTCTGATTTGCAAAATAAAACACTATCAATTTTAGATAGAAGGCAGGCTATAAAGACAGCTTGTAAGCTTGCAAAAAAAGGAGATATCATTTTAATTGCAGGAAAAGGACATGAAAATTATCAAGAAATTAATGGACAACGTGCGCACTTTGATGATTTTGAAATCGTAGCCGAATGTTTAACTCAACAAGAAGCCTAATATGCTGTATTATTTATTTGAATATCTAGAAAATCAATTCAACCTAACTGGAGCCAGCGTATTTCAGTTTATCACCTTTAGGGCTGCACTAGCCTTTGTGTTTTCATTGTTAATTTCGACCATTTTTGGAAAGCGAATTATTAAGTTTTTACAACGTCAGCAAGTTGGAGAAAGCATTCGAGATTTGGGATTAGAAGGGCAGGCTCAAAAAGCAGGTACACCAACCATGGGTGGGATTATTATCATCTTAGCAACCTTGCTTCCAGTATTCTTATTGGCAAAATTAGGGAATATCTATGTAATCATCTTGATCATAACAACCCTATGGATGGGCTTTATTGGTTTTGTAGATGATTATATCAAAATCTTCAAAAAAGATAAGGGAGGATTAAAAGGAAAATTTAAGGTATTGGGTCAAATAGGTTTGGGGATTATCGTAGGCTCTATGCTGTATTTCCACCCAGAGGTTACCATTAAGGAGCAGTTAACTCCAGCTGAACAAGTGGTTCAGTTAGATGGAAAGAAAAAGGTTTTTGGAGATGAACATAAATCGACTAAAACGACCATCCCATTTTTAAAAGACAATGAGTTGGACTATTCCAAAGCGCTTAGTTTTTTAGGAGATGGATATGAAAAATATGCATGGATTATCTTCATTTTTGTGGTAGTTTTTATTGTTACTGGTGTGTCAAATGGAGCCAATTTAACCGATGGAATTGATGGTTTGGCCGCAGGATCTTCCGCTATTATGGTCATAACCTTGGCAATTTTTGCCTGGGTATCTGGTAATATCATTTTTGCAGACTATTTAGATGTCATGTACATTCCAAATTCTGGTGAAATGACCGTATTCATTTTGGCCTTTGCGGGTGCTTTGATTGGATTTTTATGGTATAACACTTACCCAGCACAGGTTTTTATGGGTGATACAGGTAGCTTAACCATAGGTGGAATTATCGCAGTTATTGCCATTGCAATTCGAAAAGAATTGTTGTTAGTGATTCTTGCAGGGATTTTCGTTGTTGAAAATCTATCGGTGATTTTACAGGTATCCTATTTTAAATATACACGAAAAAAATATGGAGAAGGTAGACGCATTTTTAAAATGTCTCCCCTACATCATCATTATCAAAAATCAGGTTACCACGAGAGTAAAATTGTCACTCGTTTTTGGATTGTAGGAATTTTATTGGCGGTATTAACCATCGTAACCTTGAAGTTGAGATAGATGAAAAGGCTGGTGATATTGGGTGGTGGAGAAAGTGGTGTTGGTACAGCCATCTTAGGAAAGCAAAAAGGATATGAAGTTTTTGTGTCAGATAAAGGGGCAATAAAAACTTCGTATAAGGACGTTCTTTTAAATAATGATATTGAATTTGAGGAAAACACACACACGGCTTCCAAAATACTAAATGCGGATTTGGTCATGAAAAGCCCAGGGATTCCAGATAAGGCACCTGTGGTGAAGGAGTTGAAAGACAAAGGAATTTCTGTGATCTCAGAAATAGAATTTGCGGCCCAATATACTGCTGCTAGCATCATTGGAATAACTGGATCGAATGGAAAGACCACAACGACGCTTTTATGTCATCATATCTTAAAAGCGGCAAATTTATCAGTTGGAGTTGCAGGAAATATTGGAGATAGTTTTGCGCAACAGGTGGCGGAAAATGATTTTGATTTGTTTGTGCTTGAGCTCAGTAGTTTTCAACTGGATGGCATAATTAGGTTTGCGCCTCATATCGCAATATTAACAAACATCAGTCCAGATCATTTAGATCGCTATGACTATGATTATGATAAGTATATAGCGGCAAAATTTAGAATTACAGAAAATCAGACGGAAGCTGATTATTTGATTTATGATGCAGATGATATCGCCATTAAAGGATGGTTAGAAAAAAATAGAACAAAAGCGAAATTGATCCCTTTTTCTATAGAACAGAAATTAGAATATGGGGCTTTTTTAAACGGAGATACGATAGAGATACATTTAAATACAGAAAAATTTATAATGAGTACATCAAACTTAACATTACAAGGGAAACACAATGTAAAAAACGCAATGGCGTCTGCCATGGCTGCCCAATTGCTTAAGGTAAGAAAGCAAACAATTAAAGAGAGCCTATCTAATTTTGAGGGAGCAGAGCATCGTTTAGAAACGGTGCAAAAAGTTAGAGATGTGTTATATATTAATGATTCAAAGGCAACCAATGTCAATGCTACTTTCTATGCTTTAGAATGCATGGACAATCCAACAGTATGGATTGTTGGAGGAGTAGACAAAGGGAATGATTATAATGACCTTTTGCCCTTGGTTCGAGAAAAAGTAAAAGCCATCGTTTGTTTGGGCTTGGACAATCAGAAAATTACGAGCATATTTTCTAATGTGGTTGATATTATCGTAGAAACCGCAGGAGCAGAAGAAGCGGTTAAAGTAGCAGCAAAAATTGCCAGCAAAGGAGATACTGTACTCTTATCTCCTGCTTGTGCAAGTTTTGATCTTTTTGAAAATTACGAAGATAGAGGAAGACAATTTAAAAAAGCAGTGCGTACCTTATTGTAATAAAAAACATGAATAATTTAATCAAACATATAAAAGGAGATAGGACTATTTGGTCCATCGTTGCTATTTTAGCAATCTTTTCTTTTATGCCCGTATATAGCGCAAGTACCAACTTGGTCTATGTGGTAGGCTCTGGTTCTACCTTTGGTTATTTGATTAAACACATGGTTTTATTGCTCATGGGATTTGTCATTATTTATGGAGTGCATAAAATTCCATACCGCTATTTTAGTGGAGGTTCTGTTTTAATGCTTCCTGTCGTGATCATATTATTAATTTATACCTTATCACAAGGAACCACAATAGGAGGAGCAAATGCGAGCAGATGGATTAAAATACCTTTTGTGGGCGTTGGTTTTCAAACGTCAACTTTAGCTGGGTTAATTTTAATGGTCTATGTGGCTAGATATTTGGCAAGACATAAAGAAAAGGAGATTGTTTTTAGAGAGAGTTTGATTCAATTATGGGCTCCTATTGCTGTAGTTTTGGCACTTATATTACCTGCAAACTTTTCGACCACAGCCATTATTTTTAGTATGATTATGCTCTTGTGTTTTATAGGGGGTTATCCATTAAAATATATAGGATATATTATTGGTATGGGAGTCGCAGGCTTGTTGCTCTTTATACTCATTGCAAAAGCGTTTCCAGATGCTGTAAGTAATAGAGTTCAAACTTGGGAAAATAGAATCGAAAGTTTTTCAAAATCAGATGGGGTTGAAGGTTATCAAGTAAATAAGGCAAAGATTGCCATAGCTACTGGAGGACTAATGGGTTTGGGCCCTGGGAACAGTGTTCAAAAGAATTTTCTACCGCGGTCATCCTCTGATTTTATTTATGCAATAATCATTGAGGAGTATGGTTTGATAGGGGCTTTTTTGGTCATCTTTATTTATTTTATCTTACTCTTTAGAATCGTAATAGCGGCAAAAAAAGCCACAACAATTTTTGCATCCTTGTTGGTCATTGGAGTAGGATTGCCTATTGTTTTTCAGGCGATAATCAACATGGCAGTTGCCAGCAATTTGTTCCCTGTTACTGGACAAACTTTACCCTTAATTAGCAGTGGAGGGACTTCTATTTGGATGACCTGTTTCGCCCTGGGTATGATCTTAAGTGTTAGTGCATCTAAAGATGAAACTGAAGAGACTATTTTAGATGATAATCCATTACATATTTTACAAGAAACCTTATAAAAAAGTATAAAAATTAGTTAATAGGAATAAGAGACTCAATCGATTTTGTATGAAACAACAAATGAATATTTTGATTAGCGGTGGCGGAACAGGAGGACATATCTATCCTGCGATTGCGATTGCTAATGAATTTAAGTTGAGGTATCCCGATGCAAATTTTCTTTTTGTAGGAGCAAAGGACAAAATGGAAATGGAGAAAGTGCCCCAGGCAGGTTACGAGATTGAAGGTTTGTGGATTTCAGGAATTCAACGGAAGAAAATTTCTCAGAACCTTCTCTTTCCCTTCAAATTGCTCAGCAGTTTGATGCGTGCTCGCACACTTATAAAGCGTTTTAAACCTACTGTCGCTATTGGAACAGGGGGTTTTGCAAGTGGCCCAACCATATATATGGCTCATATAATGGGTATTCCTACACTTATTCAGGAGCAAAATTCATATCCGGGAATCACAAACAAACTATTAAGTAAAAAAGCCGATTTAATTTGTGTTGCATATAACCATTTGGAACGTTTCTTCCCAATTCATAAAACACTTAAAACGGGCAATCCTGTTCGTCAAGATTTGCTATCAATTTATAGTAAGAAAGAAGAAGGTCAGGAGTTTTTTAATTTGAATTCGTCCTTTAAAACAGTTTTGATTTTAGGAGGAAGTTTGGGTGCAAGAAGAATTAATCAATTAGTAGAGAGTCAATTAGAGTTCTTCAAGAGTCAAAAGATTCAAGTGATATGGCAATGTGGAAAATTGTATATAGACCAATATCAAAAGTATAATGAGAATGAAAATGTACAGGTACATGCCTATTTAAACAGAATGGACTTGGCATACGCAGCAGCTGATATTATTATATCAAGAGCGGGAGCAAGCTCGGTCTCGGAATTGTGTATCGTTGGAAAACCAACCATCTTTATTCCATCTCCTAATGTCGCTGAAGATCATCAATCTAAAAATGCACAAGCTATCGTCGAAAAGCATGGGGCCATTGCTATAAAAGAATCAGAGTTGGAGAGCTTTTCAATAGTTTTTGAAACGCTTTTAAAGGATAAAGGAAAGCAAGAAAGTTTAAGTGAAAACATTCATGAATTGGCTTTGCCAAATGCAACGAGTGATATAGTAAATGAGATTGAAAAACTAATTGAAAATAATAAAAGTAAGAAATAGTCTTCGACTAAAGTTGAGTAGAAAATGAATTTAAAAAACATTCATAATGTGTATTTTGTTGGTGCTGGAGGCATTGGGATGAGTGCGCTTGCTCGGTATTTTACTGCTCAAGGAAAACAAGTGGCTGGCTATGATAAAACCCCATCTGATGTAACAAGAGGCTTAGAAGTTTTAGGGGTTCAAATTCATTTTGAAGATGCAATAAAAAACATTCCAATTTCATTTTTAAACAGTAGAGAAACCTTGGTGGTCTATACCCCTGCAATTCCAAAAGAAAGTGAAGAGCTGAATTATTTTAAATCATCTGGCTTTTCAGTTTTGAAGCGATCTGAAATATTGGGGATTATCACAAATAATTCCTTTTGTTTGGCCGTTGCCGGTACACATGGTAAAACCACCACATCAAGCATTTTAGGGCATATTATGCAGCCTAGTGGAGCTACTTCCTTTTTGGGTGGAATAGCTGAAAATTACCAATCAAACCTAATTTTAGGTGATGATGAAGTTACTGTGGTTGAAGCTGACGAGTTTGATCGTTCATTTTTGCAATTAGCACCCAATATTGCTTGTATTACCTCCATGGATGCAGATCATTTGGATATCTACAAAGAGGCGGCCGCATTGGAGGAATCTTTTGTTGATTTTTCTCAAAAGGTATCAAATACACTAATCGTTGCAAAGGGTTTAGCAATTAAAGGCTTGACCTATGCAATAGATGAGGAAGCAGATTATAGAGCCTTTCATTTGAGAATCGAAAATGGGGCCTATCTTTTTGATGTTCAAACACCTTTACAAATAATTTTGGATATCAAATTTCATTTACCGGGTAGACACAATATTATGAATGCTTTGGCAGCTTTAGCAATGGCAGAAGTTTACGGGGTTTCTGCAGAACAAATAAAAGGCTCCTTAGAAAGTTTTCAAGGAGTACAGCGCAGATTTTCATATGCTATAAAAAGTGATGATTTTGTGTTAATAGATGACTATGCACATCATCCCACAGAAATAAAAGCAGTAGCCTCTGCAGTTAGAGAACTGTATCCAAATGAAAAAATAACCTGTGTATTTCAACCACATTTATTTAGCAGAACAAGAGATTTTGTAGACGATTTTGCAGCTGCTTTGTCTTTATTTGACAAACTCCTTTTGCTTGAGATTTATCCAGCAAGAGAACTTCCGATAAACGGTGTAACTTCTAGTTGGTTGCTCGAGAAAATAAACTTAGAAAATAAAAAAATAATTGCTAAAGATCAAGTTTTAGATCTGCTTCAAGATGGTTTTTCAAAAATTGTAGTTATGCTAGGTGCTGGTGATATTGGAGTTTTAATTAAAGAAGTGACGCATGCATTTCAAAAAACAGAAACGACCTAGATGAAAAAAGCGCTAAATTATATCGTTTTTGTTTTGCTTTTTGGAAGCCTTGTTTTTTTGTTTGGATTTTCTTCTAAAAGAAACTCAAATAAAAAAGTACAGCAGGTTTCAGTAGAATTTACTGAAGGATTTAAAGAATTTTTGAATGTCGCTATGGTTGATAAATTGTTAATACAAAATCAGCAACCCATACAAAACAAAGCAAAATCTATTATAGATTTACAAGAGATAGAGCGTGCAGTGGTTTCTAACCCATATATAGAAAGTGCCAGTGTTTATTTGACAATTGATGGCTTGCTAAAAGCAAAAGTAAAACAGCGCACACCAATAGCTAGGGTTCATTCTGGAAATGATATCTATTATCTTGATAAAGAAGGGGTAAGAGTTCCTTTGTCTGAGTATTATTCAGCGAGGGTTTTGTTGGTGACAGGTGAATTTCAAGCAGGAGATGAACAAGAAATTAAAAGTTTTGTTCAACGAATTTTGGCTGATGATTTTTTGAAAAAAGAAATCATAGGCATACATAAAACGAAGAGTCAAGAATGGGTATTGGACACTCGAATCGGAAATCAGAAGATAGAGTTTGGAACCTTAAGCAAAGAAGTAATCAAATTTAAAAAGTTAAAAGCTTTTTACAATACAACTTTTGCAGATCAAACGATCAATAATTATCGAACAATAAATTTAAAATATCACAACCAAGTTGTGTGCACAAAATAATTCAACAATGGAGAACAATAAAATATCAGTTGGTTTAGATATTGGAACAACCAAGATTGTTGCCATGATTGGTCGTAAAAACGAATACAATAAATTAGAGATTTTAGGTATTGGTAAGGCCAAAAGTTTAGGTGTTAAACGCGGTGTTGTGAGTAATATTACGCAAACCATTCAGTCTATTCAGCAGGCTGTAGAAGAAGCAGAGAGCGTTTCTGGTCACAAGATTAAAGAGGTGGTCGTTGGAATTGCAGGTCAGCATATTCGAAGTTTACACCACAGTGATTACATCACCAGAAACAATTCAGACGAGGTCATTGATGAAGCAGATATAGACAATTTGGTCAATCAGGTACATAAATTGGTAATGTTGCCTGGAGAAGAGATTATTCATGTATTGCCTCAAGAATTTAAAGTTGACAGCCAAGGAGAAATCAAAGAGCCGATTGGAATGTATGGAGGAAGACTAGAAGCCAATTTTCATGTGGTGGTAGGTCAAGTTTCTTCGATTCGTAATATTGGACGCTGTGTTAAGAGTGCAGGTTTAGACTTGTATAAAATTACCCTGGAGCCATTAGCTTCGGCAGCAGCAGTGCTTAGTCAAGAGGAGAAAGAGGCAGGTGTAGCCTTAATCGATATAGGTGGTGGAACTACTGATTTAGCTATTTTTAAAGATGGAATCATTCGACATACGGCTGTAATTCCATTCGGTGGAAATGTCATTACTGAAGATATTAAAGAAGGTTGTTCTATTATTGAAAAACAGGCTGAATTGTTAAAAATTAAATTTGGATCTGCCTGGCCAGGAGAGAACAAAGAGACCGAAATTGTATCGATACCAGGGCTTAGAGGTAGAGAGCCTAAAGAGATCACCTTAAAAAATCTTTCTAAAATTATTCATGCTAGAGTGCAAGAAATTATTGAGCATGTGTATTTGGAGATCAAAAATTACGGACATGAAACCGCCAAAGGAAAACTTATTGGAGGGATTGTTTTAACAGGAGGAGGAGCTCAATTAAAACACTTGCGCCAACTGGTTGAATACATTACTGGTATGGACGCTCGTATTGGGTATCCAAATGAGCATTTGGCAGGAGACTCAGATGATTTGTTATCGAGCCCATCTTATGCTACCGCAGTTGGATTGTTAATGGAAGGGCTGAAAAAAGGAAACAAACAACAACAGGAAGAAGATGCACTCAAGGCTGAGGCGGAAGCCCTAGCAGCAAAAGTGGAAGAAGGGTCTGCAACTGAATCTCAAAAAGAGGAGAAAAAAACGGTCTTAGAAGAACCGGAAAAACCAAAAGGAAAGTCATTTTTTGACAAATTTACAGAGCGGTTTAAAGATTTTTTAGACAACGCAGAGTAAATAAAAATATAGATAGAATAACCAAATTAAAATAGGAACAATATTATGAGCGAAGAATTTGACAGCATTTTATTCGACATGCCAAAATCACAATCCAATGCTATTAAAGTAATCGGAGTTGGAGGTGGAGGTAGCAATGCAGTAAATCACATGTTTCAACAAGATATCAGAGGAGTAGATTTTGTGATTTGTAATACCGATGCGCAAGCCTTAGAAAATAGTCCAGTACCAAATAAAATTCAATTAGGTGCTGATTTAACTTCAGGTTTAGGTGCGGGTGCAAATCCAGAAATTGGAGAAAAAGCGGCAGAAGAAAGTATTATAGAGATTCAACAAATGTTGAGTACGCATACCAAGATGGTTTTTATCACTGCCGGTATGGGTGGTGGAACCGGAACTGGTGCGGCACCAATCATTGCTAAAATAGCCAAAGACATGGATATTTTAACTGTTGGAATTGTAACCATGCCTTTTCAATTTGAAGGCAGAATGCGTGCGAAGCAGGCTCAAATAGGAATAGATACCTTGCGTAACAATGTAGATTCTTTAATTGTTATTAATAATAATAAACTGAGAGAAGTATATGGAAATCTTGGTTTTAAAGCTGGTTTTTCAAAAGCAGATGAGGTCTTGTCAACCGCAGCTCGAGGAATAGCAGAAGTTATTACGCATCATTACAAACAAAATATTGATTTACACGATGCAAAAACTGTCTTGTCAAATAGTGGAACTGCTATTATGGGTTCTGCGAGAGAGGATGGAAAAACACGCGCAAAAAATGCAATTATTAAAGCACTGGACTCTCCATTGTTAAATGATAATAAAATTACAGGAGCCAAGAATGTGTTGTTGCTAATTGTATCTGGAGGCAATGAAGTTACATTGGATGAGATTGGAGAAATTAACGATCATATACAAATAGAAGCAGGATATGATGCCAATATTATAATGGGTATTGGTGAGGATGAATCTTTAGGAGATGCCATTTCTGTAACTGTTGTTGCGACAGGTTTTGCTGCAGATCAGCAAAGCACTATTACCAACACAGAGATTAAGAAAATCATTCACACATTAGAAGATGAACAAAAAGCTACCTATGACTTTTCTGATAAAACAGTTCAAAAAGCTACATCTTTAGATGAGCCTATTAACAGTTTTTCTGCCAGAGAAAAAATTGTTCATGTGTTGGAGGAAGATGAGCTTGAAGAAGAAAGAGAATCCCTTGTTGCTTCGACCAAAACTATAGAAAATCTAGAGGTTACTTTCGATGAGATTTCTTATGAATCTGTTTCTGAAGATGATTTTATCATTACCAATGCAAACCCTGTTCAAGAAGAAATGAACCAAGTAGAAGAGCCTGTTCAGATGCAAGCAGATTTACTGTTTGATTTACCTTTAAATAGCTTTGAAGAGATTAAAGGAGCCCCTAAAGAGGTGCGTTTTGATTTGTCGATAGAAGACGCAATGGAAATGGAAGTACATGATGCAATAGAGATTGTTGCCAAGAAATCAGAAGTGATCGAAAAACGTTATGTTCTAGAAAATTTTGAAGCACAGCCGACAATAGGTAAAAGTTCTGTGCCACAAAAGGCGAAAGCATTGACCATGGATGAAGAAGAAATGCAGTTTGAGGTAAAAACAAAAGAAGTCCAAAACGTCAATGATATTGAAACTATTTCTGATGAAATTTCTCCTTTGAGTTTGACCATCTCAGAATTGGAAAAGACTGCAGAAATGAGAAAACAAAAAATGAAAGGCTTTAACTATAAGTTTTCAGATCAGGTAAATAAGAATATTGATGAGATTGAGCGTCAGCCTGCCTATAAAAGATTGGGTGTAGATTTGGACGAGGTGAATTCTGATTTAAGCAAATCTAGAACCACCCTTAGCACAGATGCTAGTGATGAAGTTCAATTACGATCTAACAATTCATTCTTACATGATAATGTAGATTAGTTAAAAGGACTATAAAGTATAAGAATTCCTGAGAAATCAGGAATTTTTTTATGTGTATATTTGCAGTTCAAAAAAATAAAATATGAGTTTACAAACTGAGTTAATGGAACAAATGAAATTGGCAATGAAGGCCAAAGACACCGTTGCTTTGCAAGCTTTAAGAGCGGTAAAGTCTGCTATTTTATTAGCAAAAACTGAGTCTGGAGCTGCTGAAGAATTGTCCGAAGATCAGGAATTAAAAATTCTACAGAAACAGGTAAAACAGCGAAAAGATAGTGCCGCAGTATACTTGGAGCAAGGAAGAAAAGACTTGGCAGATCCAGAGTTGGCTGAAGCAGCAATTATTGAGCAATTTTTACCTGAGGCATTGTCTGAGGATGAAGTTGATGCAGTTGTAAAAGCAGCCATTGAAAAAATAGGCGCAACAGGAATGAAAGACATGGGAATGGTGATGGGAATTGTCTCGAAAGAATTAGCAGGGCAAGCTGATGGGAAAACCATCTCTACCTTGGTTAAAAAGAATTTAACTGCATAAACAATAAACATACTGGCTCCATAGTTCAACTGGATAGAATATCAGATTTCGGCTCTGACGGTTGAAGGTTCGAATCCTTCTGGAGTCACAATAAAACAAAAAACCAAACGTCAAATCAAGCTCGCTTGAATTTGTAAGTTTGGTTTTTTGTTTTTCAAAACGGACCTATAAGGATCAACGACCGCAGGGAGTTCATCCTTGTCCGTTTTGACTTGGATAAGTTTAATTTATTAAAATTATCCTCATTTGTTCAACTTCCCTATCAACAAATAATTTCTCCTAACGTTTCGTTTGTGTCATGGAATCTGCCACTACGATGGTATAATTAGAAATACTTGCTTTTTCTTCAGGGGTCATTTTATCCCATTCTGCTTGCATCACTGTTGTGATAGAACCAATTTTTAATCCTGGTTTAATTTGGTTAATCCACCAGATAATTCCTTGGTTGTAATTGGAGTGATAAGAACCTTCAAAATGTAATAATAAATCACCTTCGTTAAAATTCTTCAAAGAAAAATAAGCCATGGTTGCATCTTTTGCAGCTTGGGCTGTTTGAATGTTTAGCATATTTGGCGGTACATGACCACCCATTTTACTTGCCATTTCTGCATAGGCTTTTACTGTTGGGTCAAAAAGATTTTCAAGGTCTGGACCAATTAATGATAAGGCTTCTGGACTCAATTCTTTAAGGGCTGCCATTCCTTTTTTATTAATCATTGCTGCATATCTACGAGGTATATTTGAAGCGATAAAACGTAGTTTTTTGGCTTTAGCGAACTCTACTAGAGGTTTGTAATCAGTTTGATAATTACCCCAAAGTTGTGTAATTTCTGGAAGCATTTTGCTTTCTTCATAAAAGCCTGCCAAATATTCATCAAGTACTAATTGATTGCCACTCTCAAACATTTCCGCTCCGAAAAACAATTTCTCTCCTTTTAATTCATAAAAACTTTTCGCCATTTCAATTTGCAACCAATGAGAAATAGGATTGGTATGGTACTCACCAAAAAACACCATATCACTTTTAGCAAGATCTTTAATCATTTTATCATATTCAATTAATTCTCCTTTTTGATTGAATAACTGATAGGCGGGTTTGTCTTGAGAAAATGAAGCACTGATAAAGCTCAATACTAAAAGACTTGTAAATAGAATTCTATGCATGGGTGTAATTTTTAAATTTAGTTTTGTAGCTCCTAATATAGTTAAAATTTGCAGAGTCAAAACTGATTTATGTCATAAGAAACCTACTTTTTTTGGAAGATCTTTGATTTAGAATTTAAAATAAGAGAACCATGAAAAAAAGAGAGTTAGTATCTAAAATTATGTCAAATAAATTAATCACACTTAATTTGTCAAATAATTTAGTAGAAGCAGAAAAGCTATTTAAGGAGAATAGTATTCGTCATATCCCGGTCGTAAGTGGATCAAAAATAATAGGAATACTTAGCTTAACAGATTTGATGCGAATTAGTTATGTAGATTCTTATGGAGCTGAAGAAAATGATGTAGACACCTCTGTTTATAGTATGCTAAGTATTGAACAAGTGATGGTAAAAAATATAATTTTTGTTTCTTCTAATCAGACGATCAAAGAAGTTGCAGAAATTTTAGCTAAGAATGAATTTCATGCCTTACCTGTTATTGATGATGGGAAATTGGTGGGAATTGTAACATCGACAGATTTGTTGCACTATCTATTGGAACAGTATTAATTTAAATAAAAAAAGCCGAAGTTTTTACTTCGGCTTTTTTTATTTAAATACATTATTTATATCGCTTTAAGTCCAGCAATAGTTGCGATAGGATCTTTAGAGCCAAAAACATAGCTTCCTGCAACTAAAACATCAGCACCAGCCTCTGCTAAAGCATTCGCGTTTTTATTAGTAACGCCACCATCTATTTCTATTTGACAATCTGATTTTGAAAACTCTATTAATTGTTTTAATTGTCTCACTTTCTTATAAGTGTTTTCTATAAACGATTGACCACCGAAGCCGGGGTTCACACTCATAATACATACCAAATCTAAATCTGCAATAACATCCTCTAAAACTGCAATTGGAGTATGAGGGTTTAAAGCAACACCAGCTTTCATTCCTGCAGCTTTTATGGCTTGAAGAGTTCTGTGCAAATGAGTACAAGCCTCATAATGTACCGTTAGAATATTGGCGCCTAAATCAGCAAAGGTTTGTATGTATCGATCTGGATCTACAATCATTAAATGCACATCGATGGTTTTTTTCGCATGTTTGGCGATGGCCTTTAAAACAGGCATTCCAAAAGAAATATTTGGAACAAAAACTCCATCCATGATGTCAATATGAAACCAGTCAGCTTCACTTTTATTTACCATCTCAATGTCTCTTTGTAAGTTGGCAAAATCTGCCGCTAGTACTGAAGGCGCAATTAATGTTGTCATTTGTATGATGTTGTGTTAGGTATTGCAAAAATACAATATAAAAAAGAAAGCGTTCAAATTATTTGAACGCTTTTTAATATTGCTTTGTTTAGGGTTTATCCTAAATAGGTCATTAAAATTTTACTTCTAGAAGTATGTTTTAATCTTCGAATGGCTTTCTCTTTAATTTGACGAACACGCTCACGAGTTAAATCAAAAGTTTCTGCAATTTCTTCTAGCGTCATTGGTTGATGCTCTCCTAAGCCAAAATATAGTTTTACCACATCTGCTTCACGAGGAGTAAGAGTTTCTAGGGCTCTAGAAATCTCTACACGCAAAGATTCATGCAATAATGCTTTATCAGGATTCGGTGATTCACCAGAATTTAAGACATCATATAAGTTTGAATCTTCTCCTTCAATTAAAGGGGCATCCATAGATACGTGACGACCAGAGTTTTTCATAGACTCTTTAACGTCGTTTACAGTCATATCTAATTTCTTAGCAATTTCTTCTGCACTAGGAGGGCGCTCATTTTCTTGTTCTAAAAAAGCGTACATTTTATTGATCTTGTTAATAGATCCAATTTTGTTTAAAGGCAATCGCACAATTCTGGATTGTTCTGCCAAGGCTTGCAAAATAGATTGACGAATCCACCAAACAGCATAAGAAATAAATTTAAAACCACGAGTCTCATCAAATCGTTTTGCCGCTTTAATCAACCCTAAGTTTCCTTCATTAATTAAATCTGGTAATGTTAAACCTTGATTTTGATATTGTTTTGCAACTGAGACAACGAAACGCAAATTGGCTTTTGTTAATTTTTCTAAAGCAATTTGATCGCCCGCTTTAATTCTTTGCGCTAATTCTACTTCTTCATCGGCTGTAATTAAATCAACCTTTCCTATTTCTTGTAAGTATTTGTCTAATGATGCAGTTTCTCTGTTGGTAACCTGCTTGGTAATTTTAAGTTGTCTCATCTAAGTGTCTCTCTTCTTTTTGTATATGTGATTACTAATTTCGCTACATATACTTATACGTAGAAAAGACAAATAATGTTACAAACTAAAAAAAGTTTTTTTTATAAAAAAAAGATATAACTTAGCAGCAGCAAAAGTATCGATAGATACATTTATTAATTTTCATTTGCCTTTCCCTCAATTTTTAGTAGTAATAACTTCTTTCTCCCCCAGATTAAGGGAAGTTTGTTTACGCTAGTTTGTCTAAGCTTAAAAACAAGAAGTATGGAATTTACAAAAGGAGAAAATGCCTTTATTGTTCTAAGAGAAAAGTTAAAAACCAATAAAAAGAAAATTTTAGTATATAAAATTTTGAGTCCAATACTAATGGTGTTGTTCATTGTGTTTTCTTTTTTAATATTTTACAACAACAATGTCAACAAAATTAGTTCTGACTTAAATCTTCTCTTTTATGGGTTATTAGTGGGGCTTTTCATTTGTTTAGCGGCCATGGATTATATCATGAGTAAAAAAATTAAAGAGAATAAATATTTAGATAATAGAATTTATAAGTTGTTGAAAATATAATTTTTTTGAAATCCTTTAAGTTTTTATTAAAAAAAAAACATTTACTTTGTCATTATGATAGGTATTGGGGGATTTCTATCATAACTAATAGGGCCATCGAATTTATTCGATGTCCCTTATTTTTTTAATATTTATTATTGAAAATCTGCTAAAACAGCCCATTTATTTGGGCATCAATTCTATCAATAACATATCCTAAATCTTCTTGATTGTCTACAAAATTTAAATTATCCACATCAATTATTAATAATTTTCCTTTGGTGTAGGTAGAAATCCATGCTTCATAACGCTCATTAAGTCGACTCAAATAATCAATACTTATTGAGTTTTCATATTCTCTACCTCTTTTATGAATTTGCCCAACCAAATTAGAAATGCTGGATCTTAAGTAAATTAACAAGTCTGGTGGTTTAACAAGATTTTCCATCAATTCGAACAAAGAGCTATAATTCTGATAGTCTCGATTGGTCATAAGTCCCATGGCATGAAGATTGGGAGCAAAAATATGTGCATCTTCATAAATAGTCCTGTCTTGTATAATATTGTTTCCGCTTTCTCTTAATTCTAGAATTTGTCGAAATCTACTATTTAAGAAGTACACTTGTAAGTTAAAAGACCAGCGCTCCATTTCGGCATAAAAATCATCTAAATATGGATTTTCATCAACAGATTCATAATGGGGTCTCCAATGATAGTGTTTGGCGAGTAATTCTGTGAGTGTGGTTTTACCCGCACCTATATTTCCTGCAATTGCTACATGCATAATTGTTTGGTAAAATTAAATGGTCGATAAAGTTAAACAAATTTTATCAGCCAAAGGCAGTTTAACAAATCAATTTATAACCAAAACCTCTTACGTTGACAATTTCTACAGAGGGGTCATCTTTTAATTTTTTTTCATATTCCCGATGTCATCAAAATATTTTCAGCTGAGTGAAAGTTACATATTTAAAATAAAGTATCCAATATATCTTGGAGAAGCTTTACCTGCATTTTGTCTTTATTATAGGGATAAAAATAATATATTTACAAAAAATTTAGGAATGAATGTATTTGATGTAGCGGTTATTGGAAGTGGTCCAGCAGGTGCTTCCGCTGCTCTTAAACTAGCCGAAAACGGAATTTCAACAGTGCTTATTGAAAAAGAAACTTTGCCACGGTATAAAACCTGTGGTGGAGGCTTCGTTTTTAGAGGAAGAAAGAACATGCCTTTTGATGTCAGTGAGGTCGTAGATAGAGAGTTTAATAGAGTTGATATCTATTTTGACAAGGCTGGAATCCATCTTTCACCAGAAAGAGATCAACCCATTGTAAGCATGATTATGCGGGATGATTTTGATAACCTGATTACCCAAAAAGCCAAGAAAGCAGGAGTAACTTTGTTGGAAAACTACAAATTAAAGGACCTGACTTTTGGAGAGATCATTACACTTCATACCTCTCAAGGCGATGTGCAAGCAAAATTTGTAATTGCTGCCGATGGTGCATTAAGCCCAACTGCAAAGATTGCAGGCTGGGAAGAAACAAGATACTTAATTCCTGCTTTGGAATACGAAGTTGAAGTTTCACCAGAGGATTTTGAAAGACTGTCTAAAGAAGTGCGTTTTGATTTTGATGCAGTTCCTTTAGGGTATGGGTGGAGCTTTCCAAAGAAAAACCACTTGTCTATTGGCGTTGCTTCTGCGAGAAGAACAAAAATTGATTTGAAAAAATACTATAGAGAATACCTTGTTACACTTGGAATTAAGGAAGTTGTGTATGAAGAATTTCATGGGTTTCAAATTCCTGTTTCTCCTAGAGAAGATGGATTTTTTAGAAAAAACGTCATGCTAGTAGGAGATGCAGCCGGTTTTGCAGATCCTGTTACGGCTGAAGGAATTTCTAATGCAATCCGTACAGGAGTCATGGCGGCAGAGTCAATTATTGAGGGTCAATTAGATTCTAAAAAGACTGAAGAAATTTACGATGCAAAGTTGAATAAAGTTTTAATTCCTGAATTAAAAACAGGTGTCTACTTGTCAAAACTTTTTTACGAAAATGAAAGGGCTAGGCACTTTTTAATGAAAAAATATGGAGTTCGTTTTGGAGAGGCCATGACCGATGTGTTTATGGGAGAACGGTCTTATCCAGCCGATATTAAGAAGTCTATTATGAACAAATTGAAAGGATTTGTATTTAAAAAATAGAAGATTCTTTTCATTTAATCTAAAAAAACCTCCTAGTATTGCTAGGAGGTTTTTTTGTAATAAAGAGTTTTTATAATCCAAAAGCCTCTTTTACCTTTTCTACATAGTCTAATTTTTCCCAAGTAAAAAGCTCTACATCCATTGTTATAGGATCGCCATTTGGTTGTTCAAAAGTTTTAGTAACCCATTCATTTTTACGTCCCATATGTCCGTATGCAGCAGTTTCACTGTAAATAGGATTGCGTAATTTTAATCTTCTTTCTATGGCAGCTGGTTTCATATCAAAAATGCTTTTCACTTTCTCTGCAATTTCACCATCAGTCATATTAAATAGACAAGTCCCATAGGTATCAACAAAGACTCCCATAGGTTCCGCAACTCCAATAGCATAAGAAACTTGAACTAAAATCTCACTAGCCACGCCTGCTGCAACTAAATTTTTAGCGATATGGCGAGTGG
>Ga0129324_10000760_pt1 | contig 22368 bp, 21 predicted proteins | sample CPBDNA_7_FD_96879 | JGI IMG/M metagenome (GOLD analysis project Ga0129324, IMG submission 96879) | Freshwater to marine salinity gradient microbial communities from Chesapeake Bay, USA - CPBay_Spr_15_0.2_DNA | ecosystem: Environmental > Aquatic > Marine > Coastal | place: USA: Chesapeake Bay... | reverse complement strand
TATTATTTTTCTTAACTAAATTAAAAATAAGCTCCATCACCAAATCACCCGTAGTTTCATCTAATGAACCTGAAGGTTCATCGGCCAACAAAAGGTCAGGTTCTACAACCATACTGCGAGCAATTGCCACTCTTTGCTTCTCACCACCACTTAACTGATTAGGATAGTGATTGAGACGACTGCCAAGACCAACATCTTCTAGGGCCTTTTTTGCAGCGTCTAAATCTGTCCTGCCGATAATTTCTAAAGGAAGTGTGACATTTTCAAGAGCACTTAAGTGAGGAAGAAGGTGGAATTGTTGAAAAATAATTCCTATTTTTTGACTGCGTAAGCTTGTGAGAGATTTTTCATTTAAAGTCGTTAGTTCTTGTCCCTCTAGAACCATTGAGCCATCATCAGGCTTATCAATACCTGAGAGAAGGGCCAAAAGCGTAGACTTTCCACTTCCTGACTGACCTAAAATTGCCACTTTCTCGCCCTCTTTCACTGAGAGAGAAAGGTCTTTTAAGACTTCTATTTTTTTTTGACCTTGAATAAAACTTTTATTTAGGTGATTTATTGCCAGCATACTCTCTACCCTTCATTAAGAACCGATTATCGTTTGTAGGAGAAAATCGGCGACATTTCTCCCTATAACGTTATGCCCACTCTCATTGGGGTGAATCCCATCTTCTTGATTTAATTTTTCTTCACCGGCCACACCTTTTAATAGAAATGGCATAAGTTTTAACTTTTCTTCTTTTGCGAGTTCTTTAAACATGGCAATAAAATTCAAACCATAGTCAGCACCATAATTGGGTGGCACCATCATTCCGGCCAAGACGACTTTAAGGCCCGCGCTCTTTGCGGCCTGAATGCATTCTCTAAGATTTTTTTTACTCTCACTAACCTTTACACCTCTTAGACCATCGTTTGCCCCTAGAGCGAGAAAAAGAATATTAGGTTTTGCTTTTAAAAACCATTTAAGTCTTGATGAAGAACTTGCTGTTGTTGAACCACTAACACTTCCATTAAGAACTTCAATAATGACACCTTTCTCTTTTAAAAATTTCTGAACCATTTGTGGGTAACTCTTACTTTTATCAACACCATAGCCTTCAGTGAGAGAGTCACCTAAAAATAATATTTTTATTGGTGCACTCCTCGCCGCCATTGGGGTGTGCATAAGAAGAAGCATAATTATTTTAACAAATATCCATTTTTTCATAGACCTTATTATAAAGGAGCAGCAACGATTGTTACATAGACTTTTGATTAACTTTTCGTAAATTCAAGTTATTTATCACATCGCGAAATTTTAGATATTCCGAGTCAGATGCCTTCTTATTAACTTTAAGAGTAGATGAAGGTTCTCTATAGACGCCTTTCATAAAGAGCTCAAACACCTCTTCTAGCTCCTTCCTTTGACTTGGATAAAGCTCGATCGAGCGCCGTTTAAGCTCCACTGGTCCCTGCCATGAAGGAGTTTCCAAACCGGCGCTATTCAACTTCTTTAAAAACCGTCGGTAGGCCCTTATGTAGGGATTCCTTGCTCTTAATGACTTTTTTAGTTGTAGAAAAAGAGGAATCAGAAATAAGGAAGTAAGGCCAAAGCAGAGGGCAAGTAACTTCCATGGCCACTTTTTCCCCTTTGTTCCTAAAAACTTAAAGAGATTTTCCTGACGGTCAAGATCATAGCCTACAAACTCACGGTTCGCTTCGTAGTAAAGCATATCCATAGCAAACTTCAGGCCTTGCCAAAACTCACCACTTTTACGTTCTAAATAAACATCTAAAGACACACCTTCCCTTTCCTGATCATTTAGAAAATAGGTATTGGAACCATAGCGAATTCTATCAGGTGAAACATAACCTGTTGGATCAAAACGAAGCCATCCCTTTTTTTCATCCCATGCTTCAACCCAAGCATGAGCATCGAGTCCTTTGACAATATAATATTGCCCAAGAGGATTAAACTCTCCTCCATGAAAGCCAACGACAATCCGGCTTGGTACTCCTAAGAGTCTAAGGTAAAGAGCAAAACTGGCAGCATAGTGTTCACAGAAACCTTTCTTACTGGAAAAGAAAAATTCATCTATGGGCGCCTTAGACATGAGGATTCCTGGAGACAAGGAATAAGTGAAACCATCCTTCTTTAACCACTCACTAAATGTTTTGCTATAGGTTCTTAGCTGAGAATTTTTAAAAGTTAATCCTTTCACCCATGAAAAAAACTTTGTCATATTTTGAGTAGGAGGTAATTGTAGATAATGTTCTCTTAGAGGAGCACTCATAGATTTAGGGATTCTTCTTCCCGTTTCTCCAGAAAATGAAATTTTCTGATTACTGTAGGGGTAAAACTTAAAAGTTCCTGCCCCCATATTCAGTAAGTAACCTTTAGAACTCTTATCAAATGAGGTTGTATCCTCAAGTAAGAAAAGTGGACTATTCATAAAGGCATCATAAGTGATTTCGTAGCGGTATTTAATTGGCCCGACTAAATCTTCGACCCTCTTCCCAGGTGGCTTCACCCTCGTCCATGTAAAACCATCAGTCTTAGAGAGAATACTTCCGCGCCAATAAAGTTCAAAATAGGATGGTGTTTTGTTATCTAAGAATTTGGCCCTGAAATAGGTCGTTTTATTTTGAATAACCTTGGCTATCGTGCCCGGCCTTACTTCATCGGAGAAACCCGTTAAGTTTTGCTTGCGTACCGTATTAAAAAATAGATTACCAAGGGTTAAACGAGGAAAGAGCAAAAAGAAACCTACTGCCAAAGGTATAGAATAAAGAAATATTTGGGCAAAGACTTTCCTGCGGGCCTTGCTCCATTTCGCGGACTTATCCCCCATATGGTAAGTAAAGAGCAAACCAAACAAGAGCAGAGAGATGACTATGACATAAATGACCATATAAAGTTGATCTACTGTCAGGACATGTCCAATCAAAGAAAGCTCAACAATTAAAACAAAGAGAAAGAAATCCCTTTTACCATGTAATTCAAAAATCTTTAGAGTGGCCATTAAACTTAAAGCTGCGACCCCTGGTTCAAGTCCCCATAGACTTTGGTATTCATTAAAAATTAAGGCGAGACCCATCAGCATAAGTCCCACTCGTATAAGCTGAGGAATACGTCTATTTTGGTTTTCTTGCCAGATCGATAGCATCACATTTAGAAAAAAGATGGCATTAATGATAGGAGTGACCTGGTTGGCAAAAGGGACATAGCTTAAAACAAGAAAAATCAGACAAGAACGAAAGTTACCTCTCACAGAAGCTCCTTTCGTATGACACCATCTAGTGCCAGCCTTTTTAAACAACCAAGTTTAAAGCTTTGACCTCTATTATATCTTGGTTTTTCTTGGTCAAGAACAAGGGCATAAGTTAGACCCATTGCCGATGCCATTTCAATTAGTGAAGCCAATTGAGAAATCCTCTCCTCTTCGCTACCCAACAAATCGTCCTTCTTGAAGAGGAAGAAGACATCTGACTCATCAACAAATTTTTTAAGAAGAATGCCTTTTCCCCGTGCATAAGCTTTCCAATCAATTGCCCGCAAAGGCATTCCTTCTTGATAGTTCTGGTGACCAAAGAACTCTTCGGCCCCCACTTCCTCAGGCCCTCGATATGAACCTCTTTGATTGGGAATAGGATGAGGCCGAGGTAAGTTTGGTTTTTTATCACTTAGTGCAGGAAAAACGGTCACAATATTATCTTCATACCAGTATTTCCAAGCGTAAAAGAGTCCAAAGGGAAAACTACTAGAAATCGTTAGCCTTGGCAGAAGATACTCACCTCTTGTTAAGTCTTTCACTTCAACTTTTATCTGACCCGTCTCTCCTTTGGACAAAGTAATGGGATCGGAAATAAATTTTTTCCCAATACCAACTTGAATATCGAAACGAGTTTTATTAGACGTATTTCTAAGGGACACCCTAAAGTGACAGCTCACCCCTTCCTGGACGTTCTCTGGTACATAGAAGGCAATAACCGTTACACCCGCTAAATTATAATTTGTAAAATGAGCACTCGTCATAACAAGAGAAATAAAAACAAAAGTGGTAGTAAAGGCCAAGGAGTGACCATAGGAAAGACTGATTAAAAATAGGGTAAAGATAATCACAATAAAATAGAGACCATAGCGTGTTGGAAGAATAAAGATTTTATCATGGCGAGAACTGGCCCTATGAATGAAATTTTTTACCAAACCAACAGGACTCATCACGTACCTACTGGAACCTTTTTAATTAAATCTTTGATTAAATTTTGGCCATATACGACCCCTTTTCCCCCACCTAGCCGATGACCCAAAATATAAGGAGCGACTTGCTGGATATCATCTGGAACAACATAATCTCTTCCTTCAAGAAAAGCATAGGCCCTTGCCCCTTGAATAAGATCCTTACCAGCACGAGGAGAGAGGTAAGCTCCTTCTTCAAGCTCACTTCTTCCCTTCTCAAGAAGGTCTAATAGGTATTCAAGAAGAATGTCACTAACAATAACGCTTTTTATCTGCTCTCTTATGTCAACCACATCACTGGCATTTAGCACAGACTTAAGGCCATCAATAAGTTCACGTGTTTCTGATTGTAGGAGAATTTTCTTTTCAAATTCTCTGGCAGGAAAATCTAAGTGCAAAGACATAAAGAAACGATCGAGTTGTGATTCAGGTAGTTGAAAAGTACCAACCTGGAAAAAAGGATTTTGGGTAGCAACAATAAGAAAAGGATCATCTAATTGAAACTCTTGTCCTTCAACAGTTACTCTTCCCTCTTCCATACACTGCAAGAGTGCACTCTGTGTCTTCGGGGTGGCGCGATTAAGTTCATCAGCAAGAATTAATTGACCAAATATTGGACCTTTTTTAAATTCAAAGCTTTCACTTTCTTTGTGAAAAACCATTGTTCCTAAAATATCCCCAGGCAAAAGGTCGTTAGTGAACTGAATTCTCTTAAGATCTAATCCCATCAGATGACTCAATAGGTAAACCAGTGTTGTCTTACCAACTCCGGGAACATCCTCGATAAGAAGATGTCCTCCAGCAACCATACTTGTAATTGCTAAACGAATTTCCTTATCTTTACCCAAGAGAACATCATTCGCCTTATCAAGCACTTCTTTGAGCTTTACTTGCCAAGTTTCCCCTCCGCTTTCAGGAGGAAGTTTTACGAGAGAATCTGCCATGCCCTTTTCCTTGAGAGATCTGTCTAAATAGTAGTGATTAAAGTGTCGTGACACTTAATTTTTGTCTCCTATATACTCTAAGCCACAAAGGCTTGGAGGAGAACCATGAGCAAAATATATGACTTTAAGTTAACAGACATAACCGGTCAGGAAACAGACCTTAGCGCCTACAAAGGCAAAAAAATTCTTATCGTAAATGTCGCAAGTAAGTGCGGCTTCACCTCCCAGTACAAAGGGCTTGAAGAAATTTATCAGAAATATAAAGATAATAACTTTGTCGTTCTCGGCTTCCCATGTAATCAATTTGGTGCTCAAGAGCCCGGCAGTGAAGAGGAAATTTCAAAATTTTGCGAAATTAACTTTGGCGTAACGTTTCCGCTCTTTTCCAAAGTCGATGTCAATGGTGACAATGCCAATCCCCTGTTTGAGTACCTAAAGTCAGAAGCTCCAGGTCTTCTGGGCTCAAAAGCTATCAAATGGAATTTCACTAAGTTTTTAATCGATGAAAATGGCAAAGTTTTAAAAAGATACGCCCCTAACGATAAACCTGAGTTAATTGCTAAAGATTTGGAATAGTATAACTTTTCTACGATTGCACTTGTCCATAATTTTTGAGGACCTTATAATCAAAGAGAGAAAACAATTTATTAGGAGATGCCGTGAAAGCCTCGGACTTTATGACAAAAAATGTGACGACATGTAATATAGGCCAGACCGTTGAAGATGCGGCAACTCTAATGTCCAAAAAGGGTTTTAGTGTTGTGCCCATTGTAAATGATGCCGATGAACTTGTAGGCCTAATCACAGAGTCAGACTTTATCTCAAAAATTCAATCAGTTCCCCATGCCCTAGTTTCTCTAAGACAGTTATTTGGTCAGAGCTTTCATGCTAGTGACGTCGAACAGATTTACAAGGAATCCAAGGCGAAAAAGCTTGGAGACGTCATGACAAAGAACCCTAAGACCGTTAGTCCAGACAGTAGTCTCGATGAAGTGGTAACTTTTATGAGTGATAAAAACCTTAAGAGATTACCAGTTGTGGATCAGGGAAAAGTTGTTGGTATTATTACTAGAACTGATGTAATTCGCGCCTTTAATATGGTCAAATAAAAAAAGGGGCCTTAGAGCCCCTGCCATACATCGCCGTCGTTATCACGATCGCAATCATCTTCATAAGTATTACAATATTTTTCATCTCCTGATAGCTCATACTTTTTACGGCATTGGGCCACACAACTTCTAAGAGCATATCCAGGCTCTTCAAAATCGAGACAAACATTTAAGCATTCTTTATAGCTAACTTCTCTTTCACTTGCCGTATCTTCATTCGAAGCAATGGCACCGATGATAAAGAGAACAGGAACTACGAGAGAAAAAATAGCGACTTTCATAAAACTCCCAACAATATTGCCAAACACTAAATAAATTTAGCGCTAGAATGAAATATCATGAGCAAAAAGGCTTCGCCTAGGAGGAATTTACACAAAATTGGATAATATTTGCGCTTAACTATAGTGATTTTAGGTAATTATCAAGACTACGCATCGAATCAAGAAGCTTACCTTTATTACTGCGCTCTAATTTGATGCGGTCAATATGGTTACTTCCACCCACAAGTAGTTTGCCATTACCAATGTTCTTAGTAATCGACTCAAGGTAGTCATTAACAAAGTCTGTGCCCTTATTTTCTGGAGCTACTGTCGTGCCTACGATAATTAAATTTCCTTCTAGAGAGCGATAAGCATCCATCAAACTCTCAACAGGAAGATTTGGTCCAAGATAGTAGTAGGGAAGATTATAGTGATTGCAAAGTAAGGCCGCCTGAAGAATACCGAATTCATGATAGTCCCCTTCTGGAGTACAAATGATAATTTTCTGGGCCTTCGTTGACTTGAAAGCGGCTCCTCTAAAAAGCATATGACCCATATGAAACTTCAAAATCGCGGATAGTGCATGTTCTTGGGAAATACTTAGATCACCCTTTACAACGGACTCACCCACTTCATTCATAATTGGCGAAATTATTTCTAAGGCAAGCTGTTTAGGAGTAAGGGTTAATTTAAGTTTGTTAATTTCGTGGGAGATAATATCAAGCTTGTAGCCTTTAAGGGCCATCAGTAGATTTCTTAAACTCTCTTCCACATTTACTGGTGTTTTAACCGCATTTATATCAATTTTGCGTGATTCAGAGTTGTCTGCCTGTTTACCTAGTTTTTCGAGAAGTACCTTTAGTTCGGGTGTAGGTAGGTTCGCAATTTTTCCAATAGAATGGCCCAGGGTACAAAGTTCCGAAAGAAATGTTAGTCGCTCGATATCAACGTCGCTATATTCCCTGCGCCCAGATGAATTTCTATCCGGCGTAACAGCTTGATAGCGCTTTTCCCATGCCCGGATAGTATGAACACCGACTCCCGAAATCTTGGAGGCCAATTGAATGCTATATTGTCCTTTTGTACCTTCTGAATCCATAATTATCACCCTAATCCTGATATTTGATGATTTTAGCCTAGCATATTTGTAAAAGTTCCGTCTAGAAAACGTAAAGGTTCTGTCTAACTTTTAGGGTTAGAACTAGGCCCCTATCTCTTATACTATGAATTATAGAAATACTTAAAATTGGGGATCCTTATGAAAATCTTAATTACTGGTGGCACTGGATTTGTTGGCCAAAGACTAATCAAAAAACTTTATGCTGATGGACATGACCTAGTAATACTCACAAGAAACCCTGAGAAGGCGCGCCTTAATGAAAGTACAGGAGCAAATTTTCACCGTTGGGATGGTATTTCAGAAGATGTTCCTGCAGAGGCCTACCAAGGAGTTGAAGCAGTTATTAATCTGATGGGTGAGAATATCGCCAACAAACGTTGGAGTGATAATCAAAAAATAAGACTTCAGAAATCACGTATCGATGCCACAAAGAAACTTGTAGAAGGTTGCGAAAAACATCTTGAAAAACCTTTGAAAGTTTTTATCAGTGCCTCGGCATCAGGATTTTACCCAGTTAATACAGGTGAAACATTAGATGAAAGTAGCAACGCTGGTAGTGGTTTTTTATCTGAACTTTGCCAAGAGTGGGAGAAAGCAACAGAGGGCCTCACAAAGACTGAGAGAAAAATCATTAGTCGAACAGGTGTAATTCTAGGACCAGAATCAGGCGCACTCAATAAACTTCTCCCCATTTTTAAAATGGCAGCTGGAGGACCTATTGGTTCAGGCAATATGGTCATGTCATGGATTCATGTTGAAGATATGGTAAAGGCCATCTCTGAGTGGCTTGTGAATGATAAGTATAACGGTGTTTACAACATGGTTGCACCTAATCCTGTCACAAACAAAGTATTCACGAAGGCATTAGGAAAGGCCGTAAGAAAACCTGCAATATTTCCTGTCCCCTCGTTTATGTTAAAACTGATCATGGGCGAGATGTCTACGATTGTCCTAGACTCACAAAAACTAATACCAAAAAGACTAATAGATGATGGTTTTCAATTTAACCATCCTGAAATAGAAGAAGCTCTCATAGACCTCGTTCGCTAGAGCGAAGTCGAAAAGCCCAGAGGCCTAAGAAACTCCTCTGAAAAGTTATTTCTTAAATTATTAAAACAACGAACAGTTAGGTCTGCCATTGTTTCTAGATCATTTTTTATGCTCGGGGAATAAAGGATGGCCTTCATGTTCGCATTTTTGGCGGCCAAGAGGTCAAAGCTAAAGTCACCCATGTAAACTGCTTCTTGTTGATCAATACCGAATTCATCACAAATAGTTAAAAGTCCTTCTGGATGAGGCTTAGGATTTTCAACGCAGTCACGAGTGAGAACCATCTCAAATTCGAGGGCACATTTTTTAAAAGTTATATCCGTCACAATTTTATTATTCCGTGTGACCACAGCAGTCTTAATCCCCTCTTTGTTAAGATAGGATAAGAACTCAGATACGCCTGGCATAAGCTCACTCGCTTTAGCACCTTCCATTTCATATTGATGAATAACATCGTAGAAATATTGAATGCGTTCAGCAGAAACATGTGCTTTTAATTCCTCGATATGTTCTAAAAGAGGAATCCCCTTTGGAAAAGACAGTTCCTCTCTCATGGAATCAAAATCAAGTTTACTATCCACAAGAGTGCCATCCATATCAAATATAAAAGCTTTAAGAGTTGGTAAGCTCATGATTTTTCACTCCTTGATGTCAAAAGATATGACACATTCATTTTCCTAGAGCCCCGTTTACGCCTTGAATTATTGGTATTGAGCTAGGGCCAAAGACTTTCTATAATAGCCTAACCCCTCTCGCACGTCTGCTGAATTTTCTTGGGACTCAAGCTTTAAGCTATTGGTAAATTTGGCCAGGAGTCAGACGTGGAGAATCATCTCAAATCACTGATTAGATATGTTGGACCATTATACTTGGTCCTAATATTCGGTTGTGCTGGTCCCACAAATCCGTGGGGTCATTATGGTTTACGACTCCCCCCTCAAAAAAGTGAAATGCCTGTCAATTTACGTACGATTGCCAGTCTCCCTAACGAAGATAGCGACGCTTCCATTCTCTTTTTTCCTGGGCGTCAAAACTTTCATCAAACAACCGAGTTTTCGGTTTATATTAAAGACCCCAACTTGATTCCTGATAATGCTCAACTAAGTCTTTTCTATAACAAGATCAATGTTACGAACTCTTGGTTAAAGAGGGCCCAGGTTGAACTCAACGACAACCAAACGATCATGACTCTTACTTTTCATGGAATCAAATTAATGGCAGATAAAGACCATGATATTGTCGTACGCTATCAAAGAAATAAATTAAGTCAGGCCATAAATCAAAGTTACTTGAGCCCCTCATGTTCATTGGCGGCACTTGAGCCTCTAGGTGAACTCAGCACCTTCAATACAGTTGAAAAGAAAAAATATCGTCATCTAATTGAAGGCATCAGTTCTCAAGAAGGTGTAAACCCAAGTCTAGTCGCAGGCCTCATTGCACAGGAGTCCGCGTTTAACCCATTGGCCGTTAGCAGTGCTAAGGCCATAGGTCTCACTCAAGTGACAAAAGGTGCTGCTCAACACGTACTAGATACTTATGAGAATTACCCTACCTATCCTGAGCTGCACACTTATCCTGTTCCTCTTATAAAAACGATGATTTTAGCGGGAACAGTAAACCCAGAAAATGAATGGCGCCTTGATCCCAAGTACTCCATCAGAGGCGGTATCCACTACTTAAAGTTCGCAGAAGACTACTGGCTAACGCGTAATAATCATCAGGTAATTGTTAAAAACTATCAGGAGGATGAGCAAATTCTCGATGACCTCATTCTAGCTAGCTATAACTCTGGTCCCTATCGTGTAAAAAAGGCACTCATTAAAAAAGGCCGACAATGGCTAGAATCCCCTGAATTAAATGAAGCAAAGAAATATGTAAAAAAGGTCAAAAGCTACTGCTATCACTTTGCCGCCAATAATAACCAAAGACCATATCAGTAAAGTAACAAGGAAATATTCATGAAATCGAAACCAATTATTTTTAATATTCTAGGTCTCTTTTTTAGTGCGATTGCCTTTAGCCTCCCCTTACAGGTGGCGGTTCTTTATGAGCATGAGATTAATAGTTTCTATGAGTGGCATAGTGTTCTTATGAAGCTTACTCCCCTCAATTGGGCAGTTATTGCTATAACCCTGCTTAATGGGCTACTTTGCTTCAAGGCCAAACCCGTCATAAAGTACACCATTCCTTTAAGTATCCTCTTAGTGGCCGTTAACAATTTCTTTGTAGGCTCGTGGGGGGTTGATTTTAGCTTTCTCACCACATGGATCGCGACTGTAACTTATGCCGTCCTTAGTTATAGCTATGCTTATACTCAAGGCCTAGAGGTCATAGACCACCCAGAAAAACAGTGGTGGAAAATTCCTCAGCGATTTCAGAAAACATATCCAATATGGCTTGAATGGGAAGGCCAAAAGAAACTTCTTGCAAAGACCTTTGATATATCTAAAACTGGCACCTTTATTAGTGCTCTCGCTGGTAATAATAAATTCATCCCACAAGACCTTCAACTTGGAGGCAGTCTTAAAGTCCTTATTGGTACCAAGGATGGTGACATTCAGCTACACGCCACAATCGTAAGAAAAGAAGATCAGTCCAGAGGGAATTACCCAGCAGGACTTGGTCTTCGCTTTAATGGTGTTGGTATTAAAGAGACTCTTCAGCTCAAACGACTATTGAGTGTCGCTAATCAAATGACTAACGTTTAAAGCCCATCGTTCCCAATTTTCTAAAGAGAAAAGGCAGGTAACGGGCCAAACAAAGAGCAACACCGACACTCCCAGAGGGTTTGTAGAAAAGCTTGTCATTTTTTATGGCACTCAAAACTTTTTGAGCATACTCCTCAGGTGAGATTGAAGAGAGTTGGCTAAGATCTATATTATCGCTGTAGAGATCGGCTATTTCGTCGAACATCCGCGTTTTAATACCAGGAGTGATAAGGGTTAAAGTCGTCACTCCTGTTCCCTTAAGTTCGAGACTTAAACTATTCGTAAAAGCGACAACCCCAGTTTTTGCTGCAGCATAAGTGCTAGCACAAGGAAGATGCATAACACCACTAACACTAGCGTTGTTGACAATTTTCCCTGAACCTCTTTTCACCATTTGAGGAAGAAGGCCTTGGGTAAGGTGAACTAAGCCCACGAGGTTTACCTGAAACATTGAATAAATGGCTTTTATATCTTGATTTTCAAGTAGTCCCCCAGTCAATTGACCGGCATTATTAACAAGAATATCTATGTCGTGCTCCACATTTTCCTTAATAAACTTGTCGATAGTTTCAAAGGAGCCCATGTCAATTGCCACACACTCGGCCCGGCCTTCATCAGCGAAACCATTATCTTTTAGATCAAATTTTTTGGGGTTTCTCATCCCCATAAGCACATGGGCACCTTCATCATAAAAAGCTTTGGCAAGGCCCAGGCCAATGCCTCGATTGGCACCAGTTATGAGAACTTTTTTCTGCTTGATTTCCATATTATTTACCTATTCTATCTACATCAATATTAGACAAGTACTAATTGCTAATCGTCCCCTTAGACACCCTGTTATTTAACCACTAGGATTAAGTTTTAACAACCTAAGGAATGTTAGATGTCTAGAGCACTAGTTTGGATTCGACGAGATATCCGCCTCCATGATCACCATGCTTTATCACAGGCCCTCAAAAGTCATGATCAGGTTTATCTATGCTTCATTTTCGATAAGCTAATCCTTGATAAGTTACCAAAGAACGACAAAAGGCTAACTTTTATCCACAATGGCCTTTGTGAATTAGAGGAGAAACTTTTAGAAAAAGGTTCCAGTCTCCTGATTCGACATGGCGACCCCACAACAGAAATACCAACACTTTGCGAGGAATTAAAAATTGATGCTCTTTATTTTAATAAGGACTATGAACCCTATGCAAAGAAGCGTGATCAAGTCGTAACAAAAAAGTGTCAAGAAATAGAGGTAACCGCCTTATCTTTTAAAGACGCTGTCTTTTTTGAAGGGAATGAAATCCTTAATAAGAAAGGTGAAATTTATAAAGTCTTCACTCCCTTTAAAAGGGCATGGTACGAAAGATTCACAAATAATGGTGGTAATATATCAGAGTACAAGGTATCTCTTAAAAACCTTGCTCCCATTAAAAATAAAGAATCTATTCTAAAAACGGATTGGTTCAACCGCCTCGGTTTTTCAAGAGAAGACTTAGCACTTGAGGCCGGCACAAAGGCCGCGAAAAAACGCTTAAAAGTTTTTGCAGATTATATAAGAGACTATGATGAGGCACGAAACTTTCCGGCCATGGAAAAAACATCAAATATTAGCCCTTACATTCGCCATGGAATGATTTCAGTACGAGACCTCTTAAGGTCAGGTATGGATGGGAAATCAAGTGGGCATCTCACTTGGACCAGTGAAATTATATGGCGTGAATTTTATCAAGGAATCCTTGATAACTTTCCTCACGTTGAAAAAAAATGCTTCAAACCGGCCTATGACGCTATCAAATGGAAGGGTAAAAAAAAGGAGCTAGATGCCTGGAAAGAAGGCATGACGGGCTATCCCCTTGTTGACGCTTCCATGAGGTGTTTAAATGCCACAGGCATGATGCATAATCGTCTGCGGATGGTGGTTGCCAGCTTTCTCTGCAAGACTCTACTCGTGGACTGGAAAAAGGGTGAAGAATACTTTGCCTTAAAGTTATTGGATTTTGATTTGGCGGCAAATAACGGAGGTTGGCAATGGAGCGCCTCAACAGGGACAGATGCACAGCCCTACTTTCGAATCTTTAATCCTTATTCCCAATCAACAAAGTTTGATCCCGAAGGGGAATTTATAAAGAAATGGTGTCCTGAGCTTTCTGGCCTTAGTAAAAAGCTTATCCATGACCCTTCACAGGCCGACATGCTTCAACAAGCAGAGGCCAATTGTACCCTTGGAGTGGATTATCCCTATCCGGTAGTAAATTACAAAGCAAAAAGAATGGAAGCACTTGCCATGTATAAAGAGGCCTTATAGCTTCGACACCTTACCGATGAGAAAACAATATTAAGAAGAAATTATTATGAAAAAAAGTACAGGGAGCGCTGATTAAAAGAAATGGCCTAGAGTAACGATGATCCCCAGATAAAGGCTCACACTCAGCATATCGCAGAAAGAAGTAACAAGCGGTCCTGATGCTATAGCAGGATCGATCCCTGCTTTTTTAAACCCAATAGGAATTAGCATACCAAAAAGTCCTGCGGCCCCCATAGAAACCACAAGAGTCGTCGATACCCTGATACCGATTGCAATATTCCCATAAAAAATAAAGATCATAACAAAAGTAACGACAGCGGCCATTAGGCCCATAAGGAGTCCAACAGAAAACTCCCTCATAAGTGGTAAACGAAACTGACCAAACTCATTTGCACCCAGAGCAAAGCTTCTTGTTATAATCATCGCTGTTTGAGTACCAACATTTCCAGTAGTATTCATAATCAGGGGCACGAAGGAAGCAAAGATAATGGCATTGGCCATATTTCCTTCAAAGAAAGTTAAAATATAACCCGTCAAAAATGAAGCGCTAATTGAAAAGATAAGCCAAGGAAAACGGCCTAGCGCCAGTTTAAGACGGTTAGGATTTACATCCCCTATCGACTCTTCAGAAGAAACCCCAACATAAGCTAGGATGTCTTCACTCACCTCTTCTTCAATAACATCTTGAACATCATCAAAGGTAATTTGGCCCAAAAGAATACCGTCTTTATCCACAACGGGTAGATAATTAAGGCCGTACTTAGAGAAGGTTTGTGCGACATCTTCCTGATCTTCTTCAGGGGTTACATAATACTTTAAAGGCTTGGTAATCTTAGCAATGGGATCCCCCATGCTACTAAGAATTAAATCATCGAGATGGACATAGCCAATAAGCTTTCTCTCTTCATCTACGACAAAAGCATTGAAGACTTTTCCAAGAAGCTTTTTCTGGCGACGAATTGATTCGACAGCTTCCTTACACGTCATCCCTTCCCTTAAAAGACAAACTTCAGTCTGCATAATACTTCCAGCAGACTCTTCCGGATAACTTAAAATCCGTTTGATTTGACTCTCTTTTGTCAGCTGAGGAAGCACTGCCTCCTGAAGGTTCTCAGGAAGCATCTTTAACAGATAGGCAGCATCATCTGTTTCAAGAAGATTAAAAATAGTAATGAGTTTTTCAAGACCTAGAATTTCAATAATTTTATCGAAAAGAGACTGTTCGAATAAAGTAACGATTCCAGCGAGTTCTTCATCTTCTAAACTCTCAAGAATTACAGGATAGTGTTCTTCTCCAATAATATAAAAAAGATCAACAACCTCTAATGGGTCCAAAAAATTCAGATAGGCCTGGATATTCTCCTGCTGACCACTCTCAAAAATCTCTTTCAAATCTATTGCTTTCACCAGCATAAGTGTGTCATCTTTCAATGAAATTGACCACTCAGGAAAATCTAATAGCACCCAATTGCCGAGCAAAACGCTCACCTTAATAAACCTCAGTATTTTCCAAAAAAATACGAAAAGATTTAATGGGATTGAAGTCCAAAATTAAATCAAAATTATTTCCAAAAGAGGTTCTTGATTCTACTAGAGCTGACATTTTATTGGGCAAGGGTGAAGCTTTTTGGAAAACTATAAAATATTTAACACCCATTGGTTTTAGTTTTGCTGCCTTTTACTATTTTTACTTTCATGCCCCAATATCCGCTCTCATTACTTTTCTCCATATAATAGCAATTTGGTCACTTGGTGCTCTAAAAAAAGTAGGAGTATCTGCGAATATCTACATGAACTTTGGTGTGGCGATTTATTTAAGCTTATTCATTAACCTCTGTCTCTTCACTGGGGGAAGTGAATTTGTAAATATCTGGTGGTTAACAACGACCCCAGTTATCGCCATTAGCTTTCTTTCGCGTAGAGCTACTGTCGCATGGTCAGTCATTTCTTTTTCTTTCGCTTTGCTCCTCTTCCTTCCCCAAGTAAAAGTATTTGTAATAAATGAGTTAAATCCAGCAGACTTTCAATTTGTGCGTATCCTTTCAATTTGTTCGCTACTTGTTGCCTTTACCATAGTTTCTTTTTTTGCAGAAACAGCACGAATAAAAATGATTGATGAAAAAACAGACGCATTAGAAGCGGCCAATCGAGCATCAAATCTCGCCTCTCTTGGAGAAATGGCCGGAGGAATAGCCCACGAAATCAACAACCCGCTTATGATCATCTCTGGATCCTCCATGGTCATAGAGAAGGCCTTAAAAAAAGAGGACCTTGATAAAGAAAAAATACTTAAGCATCTTGAAACTATTAAAAAGACAACAAAAAGGGCTGCGACCATAATCAAAGGTCTAAAAACTTTGGCGCGAGATGGAGTATACGACGCAGCAGAAAATGTAAGTATTAAGGAAGTTCTTGATGATGTATTAAGCTTTATGGAGGCAAAGTTAAGACATGGTGATATCAATCTCCTCCTAGACACTACAAATATACTATTCGATAAAAAATTCCCCCTTTTTAGAGTGCAGTTCTCTCAAGTTGTATTAAACCTTTTAACAAATAGTTTTGATGCCATATCTGAACTTAAAGATAAATGGATCAATATTGAGATGCAAGAAGAGCATGGTGAGATCACCCTAAGAATTACAGATTCTGGCCCAGGTATTCCAAACGAGATTCTAGATAAGATATTCACGCCTTTCTTTACAACGAAACCGATTGGAAAAGGTACTGGACTAGGGCTCCCCTTATGTTATTCCATTATGGGCAAATGTGGCGGAGAACTCAAATATGATAAAGAAAAGAAAAATACATGTTTTGCCTTAAGGCTTCCAGCACCTATCAAAGAAGAAAAACTCGATGAGTCCAATAAGAATCACTTAAAATCCAACGCCGCTTAACGCTTAACGATTTGATAAAGTAAAAATTTTATATAATGACCACTAGAACCAAGTTGTTCAATAGGATGGTCAGCACCCTGATGACCAAGATCAATAAGAAAGGCCTTAAAAGGACTCTCTTGAAAGCCTTGGGCAACAGTTAGATCCAGCTCTTCGAGGGTGACTCCATGAGTACAACTCCCAATTGCAAGCAAGCTTCCTGAATGAACCATTTGTGACAATGATCTATGGAGTTTTTGATACCCACCTAAGGCCTTAGACTTATTCTTTAAGGATTTTGAAAATGCTGGGGGATCACTCACAACAACATCAAATGTCTTTTTATTGGTTTTGACCCAATCAAAAACATTCGCCCTCACGAAATCCCCTTTCTCACTAAAGCTATTCAATGTTAAATTTTTATCAATCGTCTCTTTAAAGTCACCTTGATCGACAAATGTAACTTCCTTTACGCCAGCGCTCAGCATATTCATGCCCCAAGAACCAACATAGCTAAACAAATCGACACCTGAGTTCATGTCGTTATTTGAACTCTCAATCCACCTTGCAAGCTTAGAGCGATTAGGGCGATGGTCATAATAGTAACCAACCTTTTGCAACACATCCTTTGGAATCACGTAGCGCAGTTTATTTTCTTCTACCTCTATTGCGGGGATAATGTCCTTTTCAAAGAGGGGAAGCCCTTCTGACTTTCGGTATTCCTCATTATCGAGGAAATAACAATTCTTATGAGTCAATTCAGAAAGTGTTTCTTTAATGAGGTCACGATAGCTGTCCATTCCTGCAGTATTGATTTGAATGATCACACTATTTAAATATTCATCGACAATGACCCCAGGTAACTTATCACTTTCTCCATAAATTAAACGGGAACCGTTTGATAGGTGAGCAAATCTTTTACGAAGAGAAATAGCTTCCTCTATTTTACTTCTTATAAAGGTCGCGGGTTCTACCACTTCCCCCTTTTTAAGAGAATCCAAAACACGAATAGGCGCACTTCTTTGACTCATAGGATTAGCAATGGCCAAAAGTCTAAGTCCATCACTTGTGCCATCTGTAACAATAACCCACTCGCCGGGAGTACAACTCTTTAGTCCTTCACTAACTTCACGTTCATAGAAATCCTGACGTCTTGAGAGAGAACGACCACTTTTTTTATTATTAATAACAATTTCACGCACCGATGACTCCCCAAATGTAATATCGCCTGTTAGTCTATTTAAGTATGGAAGAACTAAATTGGCAAAAGATAAGAGAATTCTACCCTATTGTTGGTCATGGTGTTTATTTAAAAAACGCTTCTATAAGTGCAGTTCACCGTGACGTATTAAAAGAAATGCAATTCTGGCAAGAGGACATCGCAAATCGTGCTGCTATCGATGAAGGACGCTTCTTTGAGCTGCTACAACACTCAAAAGAAGTCATGTCAGAGTTTTTAAACTGCTTGCCTGAAGATGTGGCCCTTCTTGAAAATTCCTCACACAACATGAACCTTGTTGCTATCATGATGAAAAAGGACTTAAAGGAAGGTAGAAACGAAGTGATTGTTCCCGCCGATGAGTTTCCTTCCTCTCTCCTTCCCTTTTATTACCATGGATTTAATATTATTCAGGTACCTACAAATAATGGTCATTTTACTGAAGAGGACCTCTTCAAACATATAACTCCCCAAACCGCCGCTGTCGTTACCTCTGTCGTCCAGTTCGGGACAGGTCTAAGGCTAGATCCAAAAAAACTCAGCGATCTTGCAGACCTCCATAAGGTCCCACTCATTCTTAACACCACCCAAAGCTTGGGTGTTTTTCCAATCAATCTTTTAAAACTCAATGTGGCCGCACTCACCTCAAGCTGTCATAAATGGCTTGGGGCAGGAATTGGTCAGGCCATTTTCTATTTGAACCCAGAGTTTAGAAAAGAGCGCCCCTATCCTCTCGCAGGCTGGTGTTCTGTAGAAGATCCCTTTGCCATGATAAATGAAATGCCAGTACCTCGTTTAGATGTAGGTGCTCTTCAACTAGGAAGCCTTCCCTTTGCTCTCATTGCAGGTGTTGTTAAGGCCATTGAAGTCATAAAAAAAATAGGGCCCGAGGCCATTCAAAGAAGAGTGCTCTCCCTCTCTCATGAACTGAGGAAGACTGTAATAGATTGTGGCCTAAAACCTGTTGGCGCCACTACACCAACAGAGGAAAGCGGGATTGTCACCTTTCCTGTGGAAAATGCCGATGATTTAGTTGAATTTTTAGAGAGTCGAAAAATCTATGTGAATAACCGTCGTGGTTTCATTAGGGCCTCTGTTCACATCTATAATACCCCAGAAGATATTCATGTGTTTCATCAGGCCCTACAAGATTATAAGAAGCAGTAAAAAAGCTAAGAGGAAGTTAGACCTTCTCCTTGAATCTCAAACGATAGCCAACCCCTCTAACTGTTTCAATGAGTTCTTCATAGAGTTTTTGACGAATTTGAAGGACATGAGTGTCTACAGTTCTTGTACTGGGATAATTCTCATAACCCCAAACTTTATTTAAAATTTCCTCACGACTAAAAGCACGATTGGGAGTTTCGGCCAATAAAACCAGAAACTCATATTCCATTTTGGTAAAATCAACAATCTTATTTTTAAAAGAAACCTCTCGTGTCTCTTGATCAATAACAATATCGCCTAAAGAAATGCGAGCTCCCTCTTCGGGCATATTTCCTCTTTCCGATTTATGGCGCAATTGCACGCGAATCCTGGCCGCAAGCTCACGAGGCTCAAAAGGTTTTGTGAGATAGTCATCAGCACCACTTTCAAGCCCTACCACTTTATCAATAACTTCAGTACGTGCTGTTAGCATAATGACCGGTAAGCGCACTCCAGCTGACCTAATCTCTCTAAGGTAATCGATCCCTTGCCCATCGGGGAGCATCCAGTCGAGAATCATCAATTCATAATTTTCATATTCTTTTGTTTTGGCCTCTGCAATATTAGCGGCGAGGTCGACGGTATAGCCTTCATCTCTTAAGAAAGTTCTCAAAGTGGCACCTAAACTTTCATCATCTTCAACAATCAATACTTTTGTACTCATGACTTCCTCACTTTTTTATTCCCATTCAAGGGAATCGTCAGACTAAATGTTGTGGGGTTAAGAGTTAGCTTTACCTCAACACCCATTTCACGGCAGACCTTTTTTACAATATTCATACCAAGTCCAGTACCTGAGGACTTGTTACCTTTTACAAACTCTTGACTCATAATCCCTAAACTCTCAAACTGGCTTTCTCCCTGATCTTCGACAATAAAGATGACGTGAGATTTATTCAGCTCAAAACTAATTTTTACTGGCGGCAGGCCATGGGTCAGAGCATTTTCTAAAATATTCTTCATGCAAATCCCCATCCAGTAAGTATCTATATATACTTCTAGATCGTTCTCAAGTGGGGTGTATTCAATATCTTCAGGGTGACTCTCTCTAAATGGCTCTATAACAGTTTCAACAAATTCATTAAGTAGGACTTTCTCTAAGTTTAAATCAAGGAGTTTGTCATTTTGCTCGGCCTTAAGGTAGTTGCGAGAAGTTTCAGTGAGCCGCCGCAAACGATGAACTTCTGAACTTAAGCGCAAATATACTTCTTCCATTTCATCATCAAAGCTATCGTACTTATTACCCATTTTTTCTAGAAGTAGAGTCAAGCTGGTAATAGGTGTTCTAAATTCATGGGTTAAAACTCTCAGCGCCAACCTTCTCTTTTCGTCATCAAGCCGTTGGGCGCGAATTTTAACGAGAAGGAGCCTGACAACAACCAAGATAATAACAATCAGGCCAAAGAACAGGGACAAGGTGGAGGTATTGGCCAATTGAAAAATATGTTTAACATTGTAATCCCAACACAAACTCCCATCGCGATAAAAGCATGTTCGAGTCGGTTGATGATTATGAAGGATAAACGGGCTGTCCTTTAAAAACTTATCGAGAGTCCCTCTAGTATAGATTCTATACTCTAGGATATTAAATATCTTTGGATAACTTAAACGGGCGAATAAATAGTCTCGAGTAAGGATGGTGCCCTTGCCCCTAATAAGGCCGGTTAAAGCTTCCTCTCCGACACTTTGTAAAATTTCAAAGACACCATTTAGTGGACCAAAGGCGCGCCGAATACTCGAGAGTTCACTGACATGGAAGAAAGGTAAATGGGTCATTACCCACGCGCGGTCATCATAATTACTCTTTGCCAGTTTGAAGGCCAAGTACGCAAAACTCTCTCCACTCGGATGTAGAAAGGGGGCCTCAACAAAGAAGGACCTTGGAAGAGATCGCCTTCGATCACAACGAAACTCTTCCCAAATCCAAACTTTTTCAAAGTTATCGCGATTTAAAAGGTTATTAAAGGGAATGTCGCACATGCTATTTGTTGAAAATCTCTCTGGGTTTTGCTGACTACTTGTTGTGGTGAGATTAACGGAGGGGTCTAATAGCTTAAACTGATCTTCTGAAAAATAGAGACTATTAAAGTTGATGATGAACACGGGTTCGACTTTCTTTTGAAAGTCCGTCTTGATCTGATTAATTTGAATAATGTCACTTTCAGTGGCCCGATACGATCCCTGGAGAAAGAGCGCGATGTAGCCCGTGGTAAAGGCCATAACAACAGCTGTAAAAATAAGGACCATGTATAAACGCATGAAATGACACCCCTTCAGAAGAATGACTATAGCAAAGGGAAGCCCCTATTTGTCATCTCTCTGTTATTTCTTTGGTAAATATTGACCCCGCATCAACTACTAGCAATTTTTAGACCACCTGCAAAACCCACAAGATTCACCTTACAAATGGCAAGTTCTTCATTATAGTGGGGCTCGAATGATTTTGACTTAAAGATATTGATAAGGGGACACCATGAGCAATGGTCTAGTTTTGGGAATTGATTTAGAAGGTATGAACAAAGACCTTATCTACTCAGGTGTCGATATCAAAACTGATCGAGTGATAGAAATTGGTGCCGTGCTCTATGATTGGAACCTTAATCAACCCGTTAAAATTCTTAGTGAACTTATTGATGAAGTCGATCACCTCCCAATTTCTGAAGAAGTAGAAATGATCACCGGAATTAATGATCCTACCTTAGAAAAATGGGGTGCCAAAGGGACCAAGATCCACGAGATACTTGGTAACCTTAAAGATCTTATGGACCAGGCCGATTATCTGATGGCCCATAATGGCCACGGATATGACATCCCTATGTTAAGGGCGATGTTCAATCGCTATGATTTGGAAATGCCAGAAAAAACCTGGATCGATACCATGGTAGATATTGAGTTCCCTCGTAAAATGACGGGAAGATCCATGGCCCTTCTTGAACATTCACATGGCTTTATTAACCCGTTCCCTCACCGCGCAGTAACTGATGTTCTCTCAATGTTAAAGATCGCCAGTAAATATGAACTCAACCGAATGGGCAAGCTTGCAGAATCTCCAAGAGTTACCCTTGTTGCCTCTTTAAGGGCTCCAAACTGGAAAGACCCTGCAGCCGTCCAAGAATTCAATGAAGTTAAAAACAAAGTCGCCAAATCACGTTTCAGATGGAATCCCACTAAGAAAGAATGGACGAAAGAAGTTCATAAAGTCTTGATTGATGAAGGGAAAATAAAGTACGACTTTGAATATTTTATGAAGGAATCTTAGAAGCTATTATTTGAAATAGTTCCAACCACTTAACTATTAAAAAAGACCGAGTCTTTTACTAAACTTTAATCTCATTATTCCGATACGCTTTAAGCTAACCTT
>Ga0129324_10000757_pt1 | contig 22397 bp, 22 predicted proteins | sample CPBDNA_7_FD_96879 | JGI IMG/M metagenome (GOLD analysis project Ga0129324, IMG submission 96879) | Freshwater to marine salinity gradient microbial communities from Chesapeake Bay, USA - CPBay_Spr_15_0.2_DNA | ecosystem: Environmental > Aquatic > Marine > Coastal | place: USA: Chesapeake Bay... | reverse complement strand
CTAAATTAAGAAGTATTTTTAAAAAATTGGGTAAAATCTAATTTCTACCCAGATCGTTTGTCGTAAATTTAATTAAACCATTTTTTAATTTTATTGGTTTAATTAAATTATCATGTAGTGTTATTTTTTTTCTATTTTTATTTTGTGTAGAGAGTTTTTGATATGCAAGTTTTTCACTATACGATTTTTGTTTTTTCTTCAATTTTTTTTGTATTAAAACTGCTCCTCCAAAAAAAAATATTTTCGATATATCAAGATACTCTTTTTTCTTACGCACTTTATTAATAAGAAACTGAGAATTTGTAGAGTGCACATGTTTTGAAAAATACTCTATAATATTCTTATTAGATGATAAGTTTGGGTCACCATTTGTGGATTTTTTATATGAGCCTGATAAATCTTCAATTATATATAAACCATTATTATTTAAATATTTGTACAAAGTTTTAAATGAAGTTAATTGATGATCTACAAAATGGCTACCATCATCAATTATCACATCAAATAATCCATTATTTTTTCCAATTTTTTCTAGTGTTTTTTGATCATTTTGAGATCCAACCAAAGCTTTAATTCTTTTTGTGTTTACAAATTCTTTATTTATTAAGTCTAGACCATAAATTTTTGATTTATTAAAAAAATAGCTGAGAGCCATTAGTGATCCTCCACCCTGAAACTCTAGGTCATGACCTCCTATTCCTATTTCTAAAATTTTATTAAATTTTTTATAATTTGTAAGAGTCTGAACCACATTATATAAATCAGCATATTTCGGGTATTTATCTGATTTAGTATAATAGAAATACTTACTTAATTTTCTATTTGGATTTAAATTATAAAAATAAAAAAAAATATTTAAGATAATTCTTTTTAGTTTGAATCTAATTCTTCTATTTTTTATAATCATAAATTAGCTTTATAATGAACTATTCTATAAAACTCTAATAGTTTTTTTGATATATTAGACCCATGTCTTTTAGATAAACTATATTTTGCCAATATATTGTTATAAGTACTTTTGTTTTTAATATGCTTTGAAAATATAAATTTATCTTTTTTAGATAAGGAATAAGCGTCAGGTGTTTGATAAGAAATTCTTAACATTAATCTATTTTTTAATTTGCAATTACCACCCCTATGGTAAGTTGTAAAAGAGTCTATTAGAAGTGCTGTACCACTTTTACCTAAAAATTTATCAAAATCTTGCTCATTAAAATAATTACTAAATTGAGTTTCTTCAATTTTATTTCTTTGTCCTGGCCCTTGTTCTTTTAGATCACTAGGGATCTTATAAAATATTCCCAATAAATTTTTTTTTTTAATAAATTCTAAAGGTCCATTATTTTCATCAATGTCACTAATTGCTAAAAAAAGATCTAAGGATTTATAACCAAAATCATCCTTGTGCCATAGCATGCTTGCTCTTGGTTTTTTTGATTTATTAACAATATTATGGTTAACATTAATTTTTGCAACAACTGGCAGCACACCTAAATACTTAGATGCAGAAAGGTATATTTCACTATTAACTGCAAAGTTTACTATGTTTTCTCTAATAGTCTCATCTAGATCTTCAAATAGATCATCTACATATGCATTAGAGCCAGATTTATATTTATTTAAAGATTTGCCATAAGATCCAGAGCTCAATCTTTCAAAAGATTTTTTTATTAGATCTTTTTTTTTAAGATTATCAAAAATAGTTTTTGATAATTTCCTTAAAGAGCTATTATTTTCTATAATGATTTTATCATTCTTAGCATAATTAAGATTATATCTTAAATCAAGATCCTTATGTGAATGGAATAGAATATATAATAATCTTCCTTGAAAATTTATTATATATTTCCAAACCCAGTCATAAATAGGTTTAATAAAATATTTAATAAAACAATACCAAAGAAAGCTAGATTTAATTTTTCTTAAGTAAAAGATAATTTTTCTTTTCACCTGATTAAGTACTTTTAAAATTAATATGATGCTTTTATATTTATTACATAATTGATAGATGATTCCAATAAGTTTTAGAGAAATTTTTTATAAACATTATATGTATCATTAAAACAACTTTCCCAAGTAAATTTTTCTTTAATCTTATCTGTATTTTGAATCATTTTCTTTTTATCTTCATTCGAATAAAGAAATTTTTCTAAAAGATTTTTTAAATTTTCACTAGAGCCATCGTAGAGACCATTTATATCGGCTATCTCCATAAGTGATCCTTTTCCAGTATGAATAACAGGGCATCCAAAATTATAAGCTTCAACTGCAGTAATACCAAATCCCTCGTACTTTGATGTTATAATATGGCAGCTAGCAGATGAATAAAGATTAGATAGCTCTTGATCACCCCCTTTTACATGCCGCACTACATCTGTTAATTTATATTGAGCAATTTTATTAATTTCTTCTTTATTAAACTCAGAACTTCCAAAGCAAATAATATTAAAATCTTTTTTAAGTCTTGTAGATGAATGAAAAGTTTCAAGTAATACATGAAAATCTTTGTAATTTTCCCTATAGCCAACATATAAAACATATGGTTTTTCATTAAAAATTTTATTAAATTTTGGTAAATGATTTCCACCCAGATATACTACGGAGATATTTTCTGGCTTTATATTGTAAAATTCTACTAGGTCTTTTTTTGTATTTTCAGAAATACAAATTAAATGATTTGAATTTTTTATCGCATTAGTTTTAATATTTTTTTTATAATCATATTCTTTACTAAAAATTTCATGAGTAAAATCGTAAACAGTAGAGATTTGTGCAATGTTCTTGTCTAGTACAAAATTACCATAATAAGTATTATGAAAAATCTTTACTTGCCTTTTTTTAATTGATTTGTAGAAAAAATGTTTGTTTATTAAGCCAAAAACTTTTCTACTAAATCTGGGATATTTTTTAAGATGTATATTAAAGCTTTTATTCAATATATTTTTTTTTAAATAATCATTTTGATAAATAGTAGCCTGGATCAAATAATCAATCTGATTATTGTTCATTTGTTTACAAAGTTCTATGAAATATCTTGAAATCCCACCATACTTTTGAAGAAAAAAAATATTATAATCAAATATTATCATAATTTATTGTGTTGGTTTTAATTGAAAAAGTAATAATATTCATTAATAATATAAATTATATTTTTTTTTTAAAAATATAAAAACCAACCTTAACTTATTTATAAATAAAGTAATTACTAAATAGAATTTTAAATGATAGTTAAATAAATGTTGCATTTTATTAAAAATTTAGATTTATTTTTAGATAAAAAACTTAAGATTCAATTAATTTTCTATTCAGTTTGTCTTTTTATAATCCCACTTTTAGAAACAATTGGAATAAGTATTATTCCTATTTTCATATCGCTATATTTAAAAGAGGGATTTTTTTATGATAATTCACCAATCTATATAATTGATACAATTAATAACCTCGATGTGAATAAATTTTTAATGTTATCTTTTTTAATTATAATGATTATATTCTTTTTAAAGAATTTAATAATCATTTTAATTCATAGATTCCATTTACTTATAAGTAAATCTTTAACTTCAAAAACCACAATTAGTGTTGTAAGAGATTTTTTTGATAAAGGTTATTTAAATTTTAAAGACATAACTATTGGTCAGAAGCTTAGAGATATTACAATTGAGACAAAAAATTCAAGTAAATCAATAATGAATTATTTATCCATTTGTCAGGACTCAATTTTTATTATCTTTATTTTAACTTTATTATTTACAGCCTCCTCATCAGCTTCAGTTTTTATTATTAGTATATTGATCATAATATCGATTCTTTTATTTTTTAGTTATTCTGCTCTTATGAAGAAATTAAGTATTGCATTAATTTCAAGTAGAAAAATCTTATTTAATAAGGTTTTAGAAATATCTAATTTAATGAGAGAAATTAAAGTTTTTAAAAAAGAAGATTTTTTTATTGGAGAATTTAATAAAGAACTCAATAAACTTTTGTCTAGAGATTTTAAAAAGTTATTTCTGCTATCGATGCCAAAACATATAACAGAAATAGCTGCAGTTTTTTTAATTCTTTTGATAATAGTTAATGATATTTTTTTTAATAAATTGAATTTTCAAACAGTGATACCCCAGCTAACTTTAGTTATCATAGCTTCATTAAAAGCAATCCCGTTAATTAATGCATTATTAGTGAAAGTTTCTTTAGCTAAAAGTTTGAAAATTTCAAACAAAGTTATTTTAAAATATTTAAAAAGAGAAACAAATATTAGTAAAAAAATAAAAATAAAAAAATACACTCAAATTGAAACTTTAAAGTTAGAAAATTTTAGTTTTAGGTATAAAAAAAAAGTTATATTTAAAAATCAAAATTTTTCCTTAAGAAGAGGTGATTTTGTGGGCATCTATGGACCATCTGGAGAAGGAAAGTCAACATTATTAGACATTTTAATTGGAGCAATAAAAATTGACAAAGGATCAATTTACTTAAACAAAAAAAAAATAGATGATATTGATAAAGTAAATTTAAAAATTTCATTTGCATCTCAAAACCCTAAATTAATAAATGCATCATTAAAAGAAAATATAGCCTTTGGTCAGGAGTTAGAGAAAATAGATGTAAAGAAAGTAAAATCATTAGTAAATATGGTTGGATTAAATAGAAATGTTTCATCAAAAAAAATAGGTATTAATTCAAATGTTGGAGATGATGGAAATAAACTGTCTGGAGGCCAAATACAACGAATTGCAATTGCAAGAGCATTATACAATGAACCAGAACTAATTATTTTTGATGAACCAACAAGTTCTCTAGATAAATCTAATGAAAAAATAATTTTTGATTTAATTAAAAAAATTTTTAAAAATAAAAAAAATATGATTATTGTTTATGTTTCACATTCCTTTTCACTAATTAAAAAAGCAAACAAAAAATACCTTGTTAAAAATCAAAAAATTACTTTAGTTCAGCAAAGATAATTTCAATGTTTTGTGATATATAAAGTAAGTTTTGAAAATTAATAAGAAAATATTTTAATTATTCTATGTATATAAAAGAAGCTATAAAAAAGTTGATTCAATTATTTTTATATAAGATTCCACAACCAATAGTAAAAAGAAAAACAAACCCTTTTGTTAATCAAATTAGTAAAAGAAAATTATTTAAGATCGCAAAATTCGGTGATTTAAATCCTGATAAAATTTTCTACATAATTAAGAGAGATCCAGGAGCGGGTATATTTTCAAATTTCGTATACATAATGAATCATTTAAGGATTGCTTATGTTCATGAATTTATTCCTTATATTGATATGGAAAAATGGCCCTCTTGGTATAGTGAAGATGAACCTATAAACAATACAATGAATTCTTGGGAATATTATTTTCACCAAGTTTGTGAATATTCAAGTGAGGAAATCTATCAAAGTAAAAATATAATAATTACAAGAAATGATTTTTATAATGATTTTTCAAAAACTTTGATCGATGATCCAATTTTTAAAATACTTTTTAAAAAATATATAAAAATTCAAGACCATATCAATAAGGAAGCTCAAGATTTTATAGATAAAAACTTTAAAGATAAGAAAGTTATGGGAGTTTATTTGAGAGGAGGTGAGTGTAAAAGAACTCCAAATCATACAATGCCACCAACAAAAAAACAGGTTGAGTGTTATATTAACGAAACTTTGAAAAAAAATGATTTTGATTTAATATTTTTATCAACAAAAGAAATACATTATGAAAAAATTTTTCAAAATAGTTATAAAAACCAATTAAAAGTATATGACTCATTTAAAGATGAAAAAGATTGTTTTCAAATTTATCCACGCAAAAATCACAGATATTTACTTGGTAAGGAAATTATTGTCGAAATGTTAATTTTATCAAAGTTAGAAAACTTATCTTATAACTTATCAAATGTTAGTTTAATGTCACTATTTTTTAATCTAAATTCAAAACAAAGTAGATATCTTTTAGATAATGGAACAAATTGCAATAATAAGTTTCTTGCGCAAATTTATTGGTACATTAAATATTTACTACCTGAATTTTTGGGTGGTTTTAAAAAAAATATACTAAAAAAAATTTCTACATAAGTTTTTTTACTTCAATTAAATATTGAGTTAGATTTTTTTTATAATCAAATCTTGTCAATTGTTTTAATGCAAACTTTTTTTTTTTATCAAATTGTTTTTTATTAAAATAAAATTCTATTATCTTTTTTGATAAAGTTTTATAGTCTTTTAAATTAATAAGATCACCACCTTTTCCATTAGACAAAATTTCAGAGGGGCCAGTTGAGCAGTTTGTTGATATCACAAATTTGTTTAAACATATGGCTTCCAATAAAACATTTGGTAAACCCTCATAAATTGCTGTGTGAACAACTAAGTCAGCTTTTTTTAAGTAATTATATGGATTTTTTTTGAAATTTATTATTTTAACAAAATTATTTAGTTTGTTGTCTTTGATATAATCTTTTAAACTATTTTTTTTATCTCCACTTCCTATAATTAAAGCCTTAAATTTAATCTTATCTTTAATCAAATTAAGTGATCTTAAAAGAGTAATTTGATCTTTCTGCTGAACCAATCTTCCAATATTAATTATTTTTAAGTTATCAGTGCTGAAAAATCTAAATTTAAGAGACCTTTTAGATTTGCTAATAATTATCTCTTTATCTAAAGGGTTATAAATTCTTTTTGCTTTTACATTAAACGTATTTTTAATCTCTTTTTTAAATTTTTCACTATTAACTATGACCTTATTTATTCTAATAAATAAGATCTTAAAAATCATCCTTTTAATCTTATTTTTAGACCAGCCAACAGGAGAACTATTAGATCTGGTAATTATTTTTAATCTAGGAAAAAATAAACCCACTAAAGAACAATAAAGATTTGCTTGAAAAGCAAATAGTAAAAAATTATCTTTTTTAAATAAAATTTTTATTAACTCAATTAAGCAAAAGAAGTATTTTATCTTTCTATTACTAGATTTATCTAAATTAATTTTTGGATTAATTATTCTTATATTTTTAAATTTATAATTATATTTTTTACTAGCGGTGATTATGATTGATCCTGGAATTTTTATAGAAAGGTAATTTGCAATTATAAATAAATTTTTTTCTACACCCCCACCTTCTATTGAAGGCATAAATAGAATTAATTTTCTCTTTTTCATATTTACAAGTACTTAAATATTTAATAACAAAAATTGAAATTATTTAATATTAAGAATTTTTAATTGTATATACACATCTTTTCTTTATAACTTAATAATAAAATGAAGAATAATCAGAAATTAACTTACCCTTTACACGAAAATGCCTTTTCATCAAAAGATGTTAAAGAAGGAATGTGAGTGCTGTTATCTAAAAACATTACTATGGGAAAAGAAACAAATAAATTTGAGAAATATTTTGCAAAAAAGTTAGGTGTAAAATATGCGGTTATGGTAAATTCTGGTTCGTCTGCAAATTTATTAGCTACTTTTGCAAGTAAAAACCCTTTAAGAAAAAAAAATTTAAATATGGAGATGAAGCAATTATACCGGTTTTATGTTGGTCAACTTCTTTGTGGCCTTAAGTCCAGGCAGGCTTAAAACCTGTATTTGTAGATATAGATCCTAAAACGTTAAATATTGATTTAAAAGAATTGAAAAAAAAGATTACCAAAAAAACTAAAGTTATAATGAATATTAATGTTTTGGGAATTTCTGCTGATTTGGAAAAAATAAAAAAAATATCCAATAAAAAAAAATTAATTTAATCGAGGATAATTGTGAATCACTTGGATCTAAACTTAATAATAAGTTTATGGAAACGTATGGAGATTTTGGTACTTTTTCTTTTTATTATTCCCATCAAATAACATCAGGTGAAGGTGGAATGGTTGTTTGCCACAATAGAGAGGATTATGAATTACTATATTCCCTAAGAGCCCATGGATGGTCTAGGAGTCCTTTTAGTTATAAAAAAATTGCAAAAAAATACCCCAAATTAGATCCTAGATTTATATTTACTAAGATGGGATTTAATTTAAGACCAACTGATATCCAGGCAGCTATTGGTTTTAATCAATTTAAAAGATTAAGTTACTTTTCAAAACAAAGAAGCTTGAATAGAAAAATAATTATTGAAAAACTAAAAAAATCAAAAAAATGGAACAATCAATTTACATTTATTGAAATTCCAGAAAAGATAAATCCTTCATGGTTTAGTCTAGTTATTGTAGTGGATGATAAATATGCAAATAAGAAAAAAAAATTTATAAATTTTTTAACAAAAAAAAATATCGAAACAAGACCAATTATAAGTGAAAATTTTATAAATCAACCAGCAACAAAATTATTTAAATTAAATTCAAAAAGAGAAAAATTTCAAAATGCAGACAAAATTGAAAAAAATGGTTTTTTTATAGGTTTAAAAACAGAAAAAATTAGTCAATTCAAATTAAAATATTTAGTTGAAAATTTATTAAAGATCAGTGAAATTTAAATTGGCTAAAACTATTGATATGACTGGTTCCACTGGCTTTTTGGGAAGCGTATTAAAAAAAAGATAAAAAGTAATAAAAAATATAGCCTGAAGGTATTTAGAGGAAATATAATAAACAAATTAGAATTAAGTGAGTGGTTTAAAAAAAATAAATTTGATTATTTTATACATCTTGCAGCCGTTGTTCCCATTGATAAAGTCACAAAAAATATAAATATTGCAAAAAAAATAAACATTACAGGTACTAAAAATATTATAAAAGAAATTAATGAATCAAAAACGATTAAGTGGTTTTTTTATTCATCAACTTCTCACGTATACAAATTTAATGATAAAAAAATCAAAGAAACTTCAATAAAAAAACCTTTCTCGATATATGATAAAACAAAATTAAGAGCTGAGATATGCATTAAAAAAAATATAAGTAATAAGATCAAATATTGTATAGGAAGAATTTTTTATTAGAAGGTAAAAAAAAAGATAAGACTTATTTTATCCCTGGACTGATTATCAAAATAAAAGAGAAAAAAAATATCAATTTAGATGGTAGTTTATTCAGAGATTTTATACATGTGGAGGATGTAGCTGATGCAATAATCAAACTATTAAATAATGAAACACAAGGAGAATATAATATAGCTTCTGGAAAAAAAACTAAATTTATAGAAATAATTAATATTTTTAAGAAAATCTCTAATAAAAAAATTTTTTTTAGAGATACAAATTTTTTAAACGCTTCAAGCTGTTATGCTGATATAAGTAAGTTAGATAGAAAAATTAAATGGAAGCCAAAAAGAAAAATTGAATATATATTAAAAGAGTATTCTCAACTTCTTTAGATTAAATTTACTATGTTTAATTTATTTCAATTATGTTAAAAAATAACTGTAGGTAAGTATTGAAATCAATAGAATTTATAGGTGCACCCGGATCAGGTAAAACGTATTTTAAAGAGCAATTAAATCTTTATTATAAAAATAAAAACATCAAATCTTATGATTATAATGAATTTTTTTTATCTAAGTATAATCAGCTCCATGAATTAAATATATTTGAAAAACAAAAGTTTTTCTTCAAGAAAATTACTCTTAATAATAAAAATTTTTTTTTAAAATACTTAAATTATAAATTAGATCAAATATTTTCTTTTAAAAAAGAATATGAAAAAATTAATAACAACATTTATACAAAGAATTTTTTTAAAGAATATTTCATAAAATTAAAATTTGAAAACAGAAGCATAAAACTTCAAAATAAAATCAATAAATGGTTAGTAAGTGAATTGTCTGCTATTAATATTTCTCTCAAAATACGCTCTAGCAAAGAAATTTTAATAAATTCTGAGGGCATAAATCAAAGAATCATAAGATTAATATTAAATATTGATAAAAATAAAATTAAGAGTTTTTTAAAAAAAATTAAATATCAAAAATTTGAAAGTGATATTGTGATATTTGTAAATACAAAACCCTCAATATGCATTAAAAGAATAAAAAAAAGAAAAGAAAAAAAATATAGCTCTGCAGATATTAATAACTTTTATTTAAAATCTAAATATATTTTTAAAAATACAAAAAAAAAGAAATTTATAATAAATGATAAAATGAATATTAATTATATTTTTAAAAAAATTTATGAAAATTAACGTACTACATGTTGTTGGAGGTTCTTTAACAAATGGTGCAGCTAAAGGTGCAAGTATTTTACATGAAGCTTTATCAGAACTAGGTATTAATTCTAAAATACTTAATGATCATCCTTCAATAATTAAAAAAGAAAGTGGAAAAGATTGTCATGCAAATATTATTTTTATAAATGATAATTTTACAAAAAAAATAATTAACAAATTTTTCATTTATTTAGAGAAAATTTTAAAATCAATATATCTTCACAGCCCAAGAGAAACTTTTACTATAGGATTTTTTGGTTTCGATATTACTAAATTAAAAGCATATAAAGATGCTAATATAATTCATATTCATTGGCTTGGCCAAGGCTTTATCAAACTAAAGTCATTATCAAAAATTGATAAACCAGTAATATGGACAATGAGAGATATGTGGGTTTTTACAGGTGGCTCACATTATAGTATGGATTTTGAAAAATATGAGACTAGCATTATTGCTAAAATTATTCAGAAATATAAAAAAAAAACTTATAATAAAAATTTTCAATTCATAGCTGTAAGTAATTGGTTAAAAGAAAAAGCAAAAAAAAGCAATGTATTAACAGAACATAACATTAAAAAAATTGATAATAATATTAATTTGCAAGATTTTGAAATAATTGAAAAAAAAACTGCACGAACACATCTAGGTATTTCAACTAATAAACAAATAATTTTATACGGAGCACAAAATCCACAAAGCAAAAGAAAAGGTTGGCAAATATTTGTTAAAACATTAGAAAAATTGGATAAATCAAAATATTTATTATTAATATTTGGTAATTTTTGGTCACAGAAAATTCTAGATGATATTGGAGTAGAGTATAAGATTCTTGGGTATATTGAAGACAAAGTTAAATTGAACATGGCATATTCTAGTGCTGATTTTTTTGTTGCCTCATCAATTGAAGATGCTTGGCCAAAAACTTTTGCTGAGGCCATGAGCTGTGGCATTCCCGTTATATGTTTTAAGGATACAAGTTTGTCGGAAATTGTAGAACATAAGATTAATGGCTACGTTGTAAATGCATTTGATCCAGAACAGTTAAAAGAGGGAATTGATTGGTTATCAGATGAAATTAAAAAAGATAACTCGATAGGTGATAGGGCAAAAATAAAGGCTCTCAACTTTGATGCAAAAATTATTGCTAAGAAATATATTGATCTCTATCAAAATGTTCTAAATAAATAAATCATGAGTAATTTTACAAAAAAATTAATAAAAAATAAAAAAGCTTTAATTTTTGGTGTTTCAGGACAGGATGGCTCATATTTAGCAAAATATTTAATTAATAAAAAATATAAAGTATTTGGAGCATCTAGAACAAAAAAAAAAATAATTAATCATGAATTACTTGGCATAAATAAAAAAATACAAATGCTATACCTCAACTATTATAATTATGAAAAAATTAAAAAAATAATTATAGATAATGATATATCTGAAATTTATTATCTTGCAGGCCAAACTAAGCCATCGATCTCAAATAGCTTATTTTTAGAGACTTTATACAGCAACTTACTGCCAGTATATTATATTATTGATGTGATTTTAAAGAATAACAAAAAGATCCGTTTTTTTAATTCGTCATCATGCGAAATTTTTAAAGAAACTAAAAATTTTATAAATGAAGAAAGTAAGAAAGAACCTAATAATATATATGGCCTCAGTAAATTAATTTCATTTGAAATGGTTAAATTTTTTAGAGAAAAATATAAACTAAAAATATGTACAGGTATCATGTTTCATCACGAGTCAATGTTAAGAGGTAAAGATTTTGTTTTGAGAAAAGTGGTAAACTCTGTTGAGCAAATTAAGTTAAATAAGCAAAAACATATTAAACTAGGCAATATTAATATAAGCAGAGATTGGGGATGGGCTCCAGAATATGTGAAGCTAATTCATAAAATGATTAGCCAAAAAAAAATGGAAGATTTAATAATAGCTACTGGGGTTACAGTAAAATTAAAATTTTTGATTAAAAAAATATTTAAGTATTATAATTTAAATTGGATAAAACATATTAAAATTGAAAACACTTTGTTAAGAAAATTTGATGCAGCCGCAATAAAAGCAGATAATAAAAAAATTAAAAAAAAATTTAAGTGGACCCCAATAAATACTGGTGAAAATATAATTTATAATCTATTAAAAAATAGATTGGATTAAATTTTAATGACATTAAAATTAAAAAAATATTTTAGGCTTCCAAAAAATAAAAGAAATAGATTTGAAGAAGGTGGAAGAAGACTTATAAATAAAAAAAAAGTAAATATTAATCCTTTTTTTTCCATAATAACTGTAGTTCTTAATAACGAAAAATTTATAGAACAGACAATAAAGAGTGTATTAAATCAAAGGTATAAAAATTTTGAGTATATAATTATCGATGGAGGTTCAACGGATAATACAATTGAAATAATTAAAAAATACAAAAAGAATATTGATTATTGGGTAAGTGAAAAAGATAAGGGGCTTTATGATGCGTTTAATAAAGGTATGAGTGTAGCTAAAGGAGAATTCATTGGCATAATTAATTCAGATGATCTTTATACAAAAAATTCATTAAGTATTATTTCTAAATATGCTTTCAATAACAAGAAAATAGATTTTATTTTTGGTAGTGTAAAAAAGCATTGGGGAATACTGCATGGTTATAAACCAAAAAAAATTTTTTATAGTTGGGGTTTTTATTCAAGCCATTCAACTGGATTTTTCTTAAGAAGAGAAGCAGCAAGTAAAGTTGGATTATACAATATCAAATATAAATATCATGCAGATTATGATTATTTTTATAGGTTAATTGTTCAATATAAATTAAAAGGTATTGCTACAAAAAAAAAAGAAGTAGTAGGCGTTTTTAGAAGAGGCGGCTTTTCTAGCACTATTAGTTTTAGAAAATTATTTAAGGAAGAAATGTTAATTAGATGGAATCATAAACAAAATTTATTTTTATTACTTATCATTTTTATTCATAAATTTATTAAACATTTTAACAAGATAATTAAGTCATGAAAATATTAATCACAGGAGCCGCAGGATTTATAGGGTCTAAAATGTGCAGTGAATTAATAAAAAATAAAAAAAATAAAGTTTATGGTGTAGATAATTTAAATTCTTATTACTCTGTAAAGTTAAAAAAATTAAGAATTAAAGAGCTAAATAAAAATAGAAACTTTAAATTTTTTAAAATAGATCTTAAAAATAATTCAGATTTTAAAAAAATAAATCACATAGATAAAATTGATATTGTATATCATTTTGCAGCACAGGCGGGTGTTAGATATACTCTAAGTGATCCAAAAAAATACTTTGATGACAATATTAAAGTTTTTTTTAATTTATTAAATTTTATTAAAAATAAAAAAATAAAAAAATTATTCTTTGCTTCCTCAAGTTCCGTGTATGGAGATCAAAAAAATTACCCAATTAGTGAAAAGGCTGATTTATATGAAAAAAATTTTTATGGATTTTCAAAAAAAATTAACGAATACACAGCTAAAATTTTTAGTAAAATTTATGGGATCCAAATTATTGGACTTAGATTTTTTACTGTGTTTGGTGAATGGGGAAGACCAGATATGCTAATATTTAAATATTTAAAAGCAAATTTTACTAATAAAAAGTTTTTTCTAAATGAAAATGGTAAACACTTAAGAGATTTTACTTATATTGAAGATGTAATAAAAATATTGATTAAATTAAAGAATACTAAATTTATTGAAAAATTTTTAGTTTTAAATATTTGTTCAAATAAACCAATTAAGATAATTTCTGTAATTAACAGAATGAATAAGGTTGACAAAAAATTTAAATATACGGCACAATCTTCAAAAGAATTAAAAAAGATCGAAGTAAATATTACGCACGGTAATAATTTAAAAATAAAAAAATTAATAAAAAATTTTAAATTTACTAAATTTGATTTAGCATTATCAAAAACAATTAATTGGTATGTAAAAAATAAAATTTATAAAATAACTTAAATAAAATTTCTATCATTTTTATGAAAAAAAAAATATTTTATTGGTCTCCCTGTTTGAATCCAGTTGGTACTGTAAAATCTACATTAAATTCTGCTATGTCGTTGGCACAATATGGAAGAAATGATTTTGATGTTACTGTAATCAATGCATTTGGTGAATGGGACCAATATTTAGAATTATTTGAAAAAAATAATATAAAAGTTATAAATTTTAAAATTAAATTTTATAAATTTCTTCCAAAAGTTGGTTATATTCAAAGCAGATTTTCGTATTTAATTATATATTTTTTTTGTTTTATACCTTTATTAAGATTAATTAAAACTTCCAAACCTGATTATGTTATTGCTCACTTAATCACTTCCTTACCATTAACAATAATGTGTTTATTTAATTTAAGCACTAAATATATTTTGAGAATTTCAGGAATGCCTAAATTAAATTTTTTAAGAAAAAATTTTTGGAAATTAATATCAAAAAATATTTTTCTAGTTACTTCTCCTACGCAGGCATTAAAATCAAAACTTATAAAATTTAATTTATTCACTCAAGATAAAATAAAATTTTTACCCGATGCAATATTAGATATTAAAGAAAATAAAAAGCAGTCCATTAAAGTGATTGATGATTTTGAAAAATTTAAAAATAAAAGATTAATTATTGCTGCAGGAAGATTAACAAAACAAAAAAACTTTTCTTATTTATTGGATGAATTTTCTTCTTTTTCTAAGAAAAATGATCAATTTATTTTATTAATTCTAGGAGATGGTGAAAAAAGAAAATATCTTGAAAAAAAAATATTAGAAAATGGAATAAAAAACAAAGCATTTTTATTGGGACATGTTGATAACGTAAGTAGTTACTTTGTAAAAAGTGAAATATTTGTCTTATCCTCTTTGTGGGAGGACCCAGGATTTGTAATGATGGAAGCAGCAATTAATAATTTATATGTAATTGCTAGCGACTGTCCTAATGGTCCGGTTGAGTTTTTAAACAACGGAAAAAATGGAATTTTATTTCCAAGTAACACCAAAGACAAACTATATTCTAGTTTACTGGAATTTAATAAATTAACAGAGAGAAAAAAGTTTATTGATAAATGTGAATTAAAAAAAAATTCTAAAAAATATACAAAATTTAGTCATTTTACTGAACTTAATAAAATTTTAATGTCTGATATTTATATAAAGTAATACGAGTTTAATTTGAAAATAAAAAAATGGATCTTATTAGTATAATTTTACCATATCATAATAAAAAATTTTTTATAAGTAAAACATTAAAGTCTATTTTAGTTCAATCCTATCAAAAATTTGAATTAATAATTATTTATGATGACAGTGATAAAAAAGACCTGATTTATTTAAAAAGATTAACAAAAAATGACTCAAGAATAAAATTAATAATAAATAAAAAGAATATAGGGGCTGCAAAATCTAGAAATAAAGGAATATTAAAATCTCGAGGAAAATATATCTGTTTCATTGATGCTGATGATATTTGGAAAATCAATAAATTAAAAATACAATTAGAGTTTATGAAAAAAAATGATTGCTATTTATCACACACAAATTACAGGATTATAAATAGTAGTGATGAGGCAATAGGTTTAATGAAAGTTAAAAAGCTACTAGATTATAATAATCTTATTTATTCTTGTGATATAGGACTTTCAACAGTAATGATTGATGCAAAATTAAGATCTAAAATCGTATTTCCCAACATAACGACTAAAGAAGATTTTATACTTTGGTTAAAACTTTCAAAAAAATATAAGTTCTTTGGATTACAACAAGACCTAGTAAGCTGGAGAAGAAACAGAGCATCTTCGTTATATATAAGTCAAAAAATAAGAGATGCTTTTACCCTTTATTCAAAATATGAAAAATTTAGTTTAATTAAATCATATTTATTTGTATTGATGCTTTCACTCAATTTTATTAAGAAAAGTTTTTTACAAAAGTTTTATAAATGATTAAATTTTTAATTTATTCTTTAATCCATTATTTGATAAATGTTATTTTTATAAAATATAATTTTTTAATAGATAAATTAAGTATATCTGAACATAAAAAAAAGATATCTTCAAATTTAGTAACTCCTCTATCTGGTGGAGTTATTTTCATTTTAATTTTCCCTTTTATTGATGCAAATCAAGACTATCTTTTACTATTTTCAATAATTTTCTTTTATATTCTTGGGATAATGTCAGATATTAATTATGTATCTTCTCCAATAGTGAGAATAATTCTTCAAGCATTATGTATTTTGTTTTTTTTAATACTTGATGATCTTTCAATAAGATCATTATCTACTGAAATTTTAGATAGGTTATTAGATTTTAAAATAATTAATATTTTTTTCCTATTAATCTGTTTGCTTGTTTTAGTAAATGGATTTAATTTTTTAGATGGAGTGAACACTCTTGTGATTGGAAATTTTATAATATGTTTACTCTCTGTTCTTTATGTTTCAACAAAAAATGGATTAATTTTAGATACTATTATTGTTGAAAATCTATTGATAATATTTTCTGTAATATATTTATTCAATTTTTTTGGAAAATCATTTTTAGGTGACTCTGGGACCTATGCTATAAGTTTTTTAGTGGGCATATTGTTTATAAATTTTGTTTATGAAAATTATTTATCAGTTTCACCTTACTTTGTTGGAAGCATTTTATGGTATCCAGCAATAGAAAATTTATTTTCAATTTTAAGAAGATTATCCTCAAGTGATAAGATTTCAAATGCTGACAATAGTCACTTACATCATTTTTTACACGAATGTATGAAAAAAAAATTTGTATCAAAAAAAAATTTATTTATTAATACTTTTACTGGAGTCATGATTAACATTTACTTAATTATTTCTGCATTTATTTCAACTATATACTTTAATCACACTAAAATATTATTATTAATAATAACAATAAATTTTATTATTTACTTATTTGTATATTTTCAACTTAAAAAAAATACGTTAAAAGATAATTTTTAGGATTAAATTTTTTTATTTAGATTTTAAAAAAAATAATTCAATCATATGCAGCAATATTAGTAGCCCATCTTTAAACGCATTGACTTTTTTTAATCCTGCAATTCTTTTTCTTTCGTATGAGCTGATTGACGATATTTTCATATTATTTTTTTTTGCTTTTATTGGTAACTCAACACAAAAAGTAAAGTTTTTTTGCGATAAGTTTAATTTTCTAGCTTTATCAGCTCTACCCATTGCAAAAGTATACAAAATATCTGTAATCTTGAGTTTAAAAAATATATTACCAATTAAAGTAAATAAAAAATTACCAATTTTAGTTATGATTGTATCATCATCACTTCCAGAGTTTGCTTGGTACCTAGAAGCAAATAAAAAATCTAAATTTTTATTATGTATTGTATTGTACATTTTTTCTAATTCTGAAGGGTCAAAAGAACCATCAGCATTAAAGATGCAAAAATATTCTGTATTGCAACTGTTAATGCCCTCAATTAGTGCATCTCCATAACCCAAATTTTTTTGGTAAATCATCTTAATATTATAATTTTTTATGGATTGAATTGTTTCAACATCAGTCTCATGTAAAATAACATTAATTTTATAATTATATTTTTTCAATTCTTCCAATACGTCGGGCAAACTTTCTGCTTCATTTTTAGCAGGAATTATTAAGGTTAAATTTTTCATTTTATAAAATTTTAAAGTTAAAAAGTACTATTTTTAAGTGATAAATATTGAAAATTTTATTTCTTAATCAGTAATATTAAATAAATATTAATATATTTTAATATATAAAATGCAATATAAATATTTGTAATGCAAAACTTATTGATACTTTTTTCTTATTACTTATTAATTATAGTTTCAATATTAGGGTATGGATTATTTTTTTTAAAAATTTTTGATGAAAAATTAGATAATAATAATTTGGGGTACGTAGGTTTATTTGGGCTATACGTGCTTTTAATTTATTCATATATAAGCAACTTTATTATTGCTCATTCTGAAGTTCATAATTTGTTAATTATAATTATTGGACTTTTTTTATTTATCTCAAAAATACTAAAAGATCATTTGCAATTCAAAAAGCAAATATTTTTTACTTTTATAGTTTTTCTTCTGCTGTCAAGTTCATTAATTTTATATAAAAACCATGATGATTTTCCATATTATCATTTTCCTTACACATATTATTTAACTCAACAAAGTTTTTATTTTGGAGTAGGCCAATTTAATCATGGCTTTAGAACACCATCATCAATATTCTACTTAAATTCATTATTTTATTTACCTTCAGCAAAATACTTTTTATTTAATTTTACTTCTATTTATATCCTGGGTTTTGCGAATGTTATTTTATTAAAAAGAACTCATAGTTTTTTTAATTATTTTAAGATTAAGAAACAAAATATTGATTTAACAAATTACTTAAGTCTATTTTCACTAATTTTTATAAATATTTTTTTTTATAGGATTGCAGAACATGGTACAGACCGTTCTGCACAAATATTAATATTTTTATTAGTAATAGAGTTATTGGCTTTAGCAAAATTGAAAAGAATTAAAAGTATAAATCTATTTAATGTTTATTTACTGGGTGCCTTTATAATTTCCTTAAAAGCATTCTATATTTTATATGTGATCTTAATTATACCTTTAATCTTATTAATAAAATCAAGAAAACTAGATTATATTAAAATAATTAATTATTTAATTTTTAATAAGTTTTTTGTTTTATTTTTAATATTATTATTTTTTGTTTTATTTTCTTATTTTGTTAATACAGGGTGCATAATATATCCACTCAGCATGACGTGCTTTGATAGTCTGAATTGGAGCATACCTTCAGAACAAGTTCAAACAATGAATAATTGGTATGAGTTATGGGCAAAAGGAGGTGCTGCTCCTAACTTTAGGGTTTTAAATCCTGATCATTATATATTGGGATTTAACTGGGTTAATAATTGGATTGATATTTATTTTTTTAATAAAGTTTCTGATTTCATTCTCGGATTATTATTATTAATTATAATTGTTGTTATTTTCTTTAGAAAAGAATTTTTTAAAGAAAAATCTAATAAAGTGAACAAGCATACATATATAACTTATTTTATAATATTAATTTTAGGTTTTGAATGGTTTTATAATCATCCATCGTTAAGGTATGGTGGGTATTGCATTATTGCATTATTATTTTTTATACCGGTGTGTGTTAAACTTAATACAAAAAATATAGATTTTAAAAAATATACTAGCTCTGTTTTTATTTTAATTTTTATTGCAATGTTGGTATTTAATGTACGAAATATAATGAGAATAGGGAAGGAGATAGACTTTTATAACTATAAACCGACTGAAAATGTTTTTTATTTTACTAGTGATGAACATTTTCGCATCCAAAAACAGATGGAAAATTTTATAGTTCAGTACAAAGAATGCATTAATTTAAAAAAAGCATGTGATCTTGAAAAACAAAAAATTTATCAAAATTATGGTAAAATGATATTTAGAAAAAATGATTAAAAAGATAATTTTATTTATCATAGGAATTTTCGACTTTTTTCATCAAAGAAGAATCATTGCTTCAATTAAAAAAAGAGGTTTTAAAAAAATTAACATTTTTTTGGATGTAGGAGCACATAAAGGAGAGTCAATAAATTTTTTTTTGAAGAATATGAAAATCAAAAAAATTATATCATTTGAAGCTAGTCCGTTAACCTTTAAAATTTTGACAAAAATGAAGGATAGATATTTAAAAAAATTTCCTAAGACAGAAATAATAATTGAAAATATCGCCTTAGGATCTGAAAATAAGGAAGTATCATTTAAACAATTTAACGAAAGTTCTTCTTCAACATTAAGTAATATAAATGAACAATCAAAATATTTTAAAAAAAAATTTAAACTTTTAAATTTTTTTAGTAATAAAAAAGTTTATGGAACTTTTAAAATAAAAATTGAAACATTAAGCAATTATTTAGAAAAAAATAATATTGATAAAGTTGGGTTTCTAAAAATTGATACAGAAGGGTATGAATATGAAATTTTAAAAGGAATGAAAGATAAGATTAAATTTGTAGATATTGTGATGTTTGAACATCACTATGATAATATGATCAAAAAGAATTATACATTTGTGGATATTAATGAACTTTTAAAGCAACATAATTTTAAACAAATATATAAATCTAAAATGCCATTTAGAAAAACGTTTGAATATATTTATTGTAAAGGTGAGTTATTATATTGAAAAATTTGAAAGTATCAGTTTTAATAGCAAATTATAATAATCAAAAGTATATTAATGAATGTGTACGTTCATTACAAAACCAAACTTATAAAAATATAGAAATAATATTTCATGATGATTTTTCATCTGATAATTCTTTAAATAATATAAATAAATTTAAAAATATTAAGATTATTAAAAATAAAAAAAAAAACAGAGTAGGATCATTTAATCAAATAGAAGCATATAAAAGAGCATTTAAAAAAAGCACAGGTGATATAATCTTCTTATTAGATAGTGATGATTTTTTTGTTAAGAATAAAATAAAAAAAGTAGTAGAATTTTTTTTAAATAATAAAAAGTTGATATCAATATTTGATTTACCAATTTTAAAATATGAAAAAAATTTAATATTAAAAAAAAATAAAAAAAAAATAATAAAAAATTTTTGGCCTTATATACCACCACAAAGCTGCATCTCAATTAGAAGAAAAAATTTTATAAAAATTATTAATAATATTAATTATAAACTATTTCCAGATATATGGATGGATTTTAGGATAGCAATGTATTTAATTCATGTTAGTAAAAATTTCTTTATTTTAGAACAAAATTTAACTTATTATAGACAATCAGCAAATATGATTTCTTCTGAATTTAGCTTTTTTTCAATTTCATGGTTAAAAAGAAGAATGCAGGCACACAATTATGTAAAATATTTTTTTTTAAAACAAAAGATAACATACAAAAAAAATTTAGACTATTTTCTAACATCCTTTATAAATATTTTTATTTAATGAAAAAAAAATTACTAATTATAGGAAGAAGAGGTTTTGTTGGGAGCAATCTTATAAAATTTCTTAAAAAATATATGAATTTAACAACAAGTGATTTTGAAAAATTTATTTCTGATAATCAGATTTATAATAAAAAATATGATTATATTATTAATTGTTCATCCAACAAAAGTTTTGTTAATAAAAAATATTCATTAAAGCATGATAATGATTTTTTAATAGCAAACAAAATTGCACACTCTCAAACTAAACTAATAATGTTTAGTACCAGAAAAATATATGAACCTAAACTAAATATTAAAGAAAATGATTTAAAAAATCCAAAGTGTAACTATTCAAAAAATAAACTAATATCTGAAAATCTTGTTAAAAAAACTCTAAAAAACAAATCTTTAATTTTACGTGTTGGAAACGTAATTGGATTGCCAGTTATTAATGAGCGAAAGATTCATAAAACTTTTGTTGATATATTTTTTGACAAAGCTAAGTCAGGAATTGTCTATAAAAATCCTTACATATATAAAGACTTTTTACCTATTAGTAAGCTTAATAGAATTATTTTTGCATTAATAAGGAAAAATGTTTTTGGAACCTACAATGTATCATCAGGTAAAAAAATTTATATAAATGAAATAGTAAATTGGCTTAATTTCTATAACAAAAAAAAAATCACTAAAATTTTTCCCAAAAAAAGCTTTAATAACGACAATTTTACATTAAATAATACAAAACTAATGAATAAAATTAAGATTAAAAATAGTTCTAATGATCTTAAAAATGAATGTATAAAGATAAGTAAAAGTTTTTTTAACAAAAAATGAAAAAAAAAATAGCATTAATATTTGGAGTTACTGGACAGGATGGGTCCTACCTCGCTAAATTATTAATTGATAAAGGTTATATTGTTCATGGTGTCAAAAGAAGGTCATCATCATTTAACACAGGAAGAATAGATCATTTATATCAAGAGCCTCAAGTAAAAAGTAGAAATTTTATCTTACATTATGGGGATATCACAGATTCTCTATCTGTTTCAACAATGATTAAAAATATAAAACCAAATGAAATTTATAATCTGGCTGCACAATCACATGTAGCAGTTTCATTCGAAGTTCCTGAATATACAGCAAATGCAGATGCTGTTGGAGCATTAAGAATATTAGAAGCTATTAAGTTTCATGGGTTTCAAAAAAATACAAAATTCTATCAAGCAGGAACTTCTGAAATGTTT
>Ga0129324_10000755_pt1 | contig 22419 bp, 19 predicted proteins | sample CPBDNA_7_FD_96879 | JGI IMG/M metagenome (GOLD analysis project Ga0129324, IMG submission 96879) | Freshwater to marine salinity gradient microbial communities from Chesapeake Bay, USA - CPBay_Spr_15_0.2_DNA | ecosystem: Environmental > Aquatic > Marine > Coastal | place: USA: Chesapeake Bay... | reverse complement strand
GAAAATATTCATTTTTGGCTCATTTTCAGTTTATAAATTGTTATTTTTGCTTTATTTTGATAAGACTATCAGTTTGAAACTATCAGTCTTGTATAATTTATCTTTTTTGGCTCGCAATTAGTCTTATTTTTATCCAATTATTATCATTATTTTTATTTATTATCCTGTAATTTTTTATTATTATCATTAGTCTCATTTTTACTTGTATTATTTATTTTTTATTACTTACAGTCTTTAAGGTTAATTTCTTAATTAATCATCTATTTCATTACTATCTAAAGGTTATATTATTTATGTATAATATTCAAATTAGTTTATCAGTGCGATATTGACATTTTTTACATCTGTTACTATTTATGGTCATATATTATCATCTTTATATGAGATCTCTATTACTGTCAGTCTTATTGGTGAAAAATCAATCGCTGCATTTCAACTCTAAATAATAATAAACTCCAAAACAGTGTGCGTGGCCCGTATGTGTTCATTAAAATCTAAAACTGAACTTTACAGTAATGATTTTTTCCACCAAGTCCCAAAAAATTGGCTCGATGATAGTTTGAGTTGAGATGGAAATTATAAAATCTTTAGCGATATTAAATCAATAGAAATCCAGGGTGTGGCCATGGCCACGCACTACGTGCTCCCTGGATTTCTATTCTGCTTTACACGCGCTAAGGCATTAAAATCTTGAGCGAATGGGGGAACCTAAAGGTTCCCCCACACCCCCTCCGTTTCACGAAATGCCTAAATATATTCCAAAATCCATCAACTCATTCTGTTCAATCCAATATACCCCCGATCTATAATACCATGATATTTTTTTTCTAATTTTTATTCATACATCGAGGTACCATATATAGGACCTATATTAAGGACCTGCGGTTTTACCCTCAGCAATATCAGTATATCGGTGTTATAAGGGTTCTTCTATTCACATCGTACGAAATACTTTTCTAAAATACTTTTTGGAGAGAAATTCATACAATAGCATGGGTTATTATATAGGCTCGCTTCGCTCGCCCGTGCGTGGAACCGATTGGTCGGGTTTACCCGACCTTTCACCGAGCGTAGCGAGGTACATACAAATTACTATTAATAGTCTCACAATGCTTGTCCGTACGTGGAACCGATTGGTCGGGTAACCCCGACCTTTCACCGAGTGTAACGAGGTTAAATACTGTAGAGACAATACGATAAAATTGAACACACCTTTTCATTGAAAATCAAAATAAATATTATTTTTATAACCCATTATATAACAATGTCAACTGATCAATTCGTTTATATTCTCTCAAATTCATTCTTTTCTGAAGATACATTTAAAATTGGATCTACGAAAGTAAACCCATCTGACCGGGCATACCAACTACAAAGTACCGGAGTCCCAATACCATTTAATGTAGAGTACATCATTATCACTCATAATTGTCGAGAATTGGAACAGAAAATACACGAACATTTACGTAATTTTCGTGTCAGTCAAAATAGAGAATTCTTTAAGATTGAGAAAAACAACCTCTGCCAAATACTCACAGATGAAATGACCTTGCAATTGATTCCATTTAGTGAATTCCATTATAAAAGTCCTATTGTACCCACACCTGAGCCTACTTCTGAGGCTGAACATGAGTCTGAATCCGATACTGAAACTAATATGCCTGTCACTCTGTGTAATGACCTGGATGTAGTCTCTCCTGATCATGTACAAAATAATGATCTTTTATACTGTCAGGTCTGCGATATCACACTGTCATCAATATATGCTCTACGAAAGCACCTAAAAACAGATTTACATAAAAAAAAGTTAAACCCTGTACAAGAAAAGTTTTCTTGTTTATGTGGAAGACAGTATACACATAGACCGGGTTTATACAAGCACAGGAAGTTTTGTGAAATCTATAAAAATCCACCGGTCAAAAAAGAAGAAAAGAAAGAGACACAAAAACAAAAAGTTCCACAAGAATTAAAGGAGAAAATAATAGAACTTGAAAAAAAACTATTGGAAGAAAAAATCGATAAAATGCAACTTCAATATCAAATCCAAAACCTTAAGCACAAATTAGAAATCACCGAAATGGAGAGAAAACTATCAAATGCTACAAAAATAACAAGCAATACAATGTAGGGCGATTCACCACCTGTTCACCATTTTTCTTCTACAGTTATTTCACTGTACAAGAAACGATTTTATGGGATCTTATTTATGGTTAGGACATTAATGATTACTGTAGAAACAATAATGGGACATTTGGGCGGGATAATTTGATCTTTTTTCGTCTGGATTTAATATTGCTTTTTATATAGGCTCGCTTCGCTCGCCCGTGCGTGGAACCGATTGGTCGGCTTAAGCCGACCTTTCGCCGAGCATAGCGAGGTAAACATGTATCCTTACCATTCCAGTCTCTCTTCTCTCTCATACTGTAGAGAATATTAGCACTTGAGATGATGCAAAATTTGAATGCCCCCGATCGATCCATCCATCATACATCCCCAAAAATATCCATCGACTTTCCAATTTTCCAGAAAATAAAAAAGTTTATAAAATTAAAATTGGCCTTTTCTTCATATATGATAGGATTTTAGCCAAATTATTCATTTTGGTAGTATTTTTTTCTTTGACCATATTATAGAACAATAAAATGAGTGATATTTTGTACTGTGATGTGTGCGATATTACGTTGTCATCAATTTATGCTCTACGGAAGCACCTTAAAACCAATTTACATAAGAAAAAACTAAACCCTGTACAAGAAAAGTTCTCATGTTTGTGCGGGAAACAGTACAAGCATAGACAGACTTTATATGCTCACAGAAAAAATTGTGATACCTATATAAATAGACCGGTACAAGAAGAGGAAAAAGTTGAACCGGTTGAAAATGAAAAACATGGAAAAGAGGAAGTAGACGTTATACAGGAACCACTATTGAAAAAAATAGAAGACCTGGAAAAGAAATTATTGGAAAAGGAGATCGAGTGCCTGAAAAAAGAAAACGAAAGTCTGAAAAAAGTGGCCGCGTTACAGAAAAAAATAGAAAAGGCCACGAAAATAACCAATAATACCACTAACAACAATATTACCAATAATTTTATTATTAATGCTTTCGGGAAAGAAGATCTGGATATTGTACCTATCAAAAATAAAATTCAATCGGTTTTGAAAAATTACGATGGTGTTCCCTATATTTTTGAGATGTTACATTGTAATCCAGAGCACCCTGAAAATCAAAATATTAAAATAAAAAACATACGAGAGAAACTTGTAAATATTATGACCGACAATGGAAAGTGGGAAACTGTAGATATGGGGGATGCTATAACTGATGCAGTAAATAGAATTTCAGATATGATTTACGATACTTATATAGAACACAAACAACAATTTACAGACTTTAAACGTGGCAGTTTTGAAAGATATAATAAAAAATTAAAGGACGATGATGATAAAAAAGCATTCAAACGAGTTGTGAAAAATACCGAATTAGTACTCATTAATAGTAAAAATAAATAAAGTGGGGGGGATTTTTCTTGTATAGTCATTTTACTGTACAAGAAACGTTTTCATGGGAAGGAGAGTGTGTATGAAGGTTAGGGTTTTTAGGTGGTTCTCTCAACGACGACCACGGCGACGGTTGGACTTTCTACGGGACTTTCTTGCTTTTCTTGACCTTTTGCCTTTCTTGGATTTTTTAGATTTTTTGGATTTTCGGTTACCGCCCCAAGATTCCTGTTTAACTTTTTTATTGGTCATATCCTTTTCAACTGCCATATGACTTAATACTATTAGGGTTTTAAGAATATCATGATCATTTGGTGTATATATCTCATCTGAATATTGAAACTCTTTGTTTGTTTTCGTATCAATTACACTTAAGGGTGATGTTCCTTCTAAGTTTCTAAACCTTCCTAATCTATATTTGATAGTACTGTTTTCTCCATTATACTTAAAATATGCATACTTTCCATTTTCTATTAGTTCTACAGGTGATACATCATTATCAACTAATTCTAATGGTACTTTTATATTTAAATTATTACCATCAAAATTGGGTTTAACCACAAAAGAATATTCGTTCACGTCTTCCAATTTGGGCAGTTCAGACATTATATATAGTATAATAAGAAAAAATAAATCCCTAAGAAGTTATTTACTAAAACCCCTAAATTATATGTCATTTTTAATTGTACCCATATTCAACGACGACCACGGCGACGATTGGACTTTCTACGGGACTTTCTTGCTTTTCTTGACCTTTTGCCTTTCTTGGATTTACGGTTGCGACGGGTTTTGCGTTTGCCTGCTTTTTGATTATTACCATCAATTTTGTTTACTTCTCCTGTAAATGTAGTTGTTTCATCATCGTCAAACGTAATAAAATGTCTGTCTGGATATAGTGCTTTATAACCCACATCTGGTCTAAATATATACCCTTCATCTTTCACTATTTTTTTAATTGTTTTTCCATCTATCTTATCAGTTTTTCCATCTATCTCATCATTAATATTTTCTTTGATTGTTTTTCCATCTATCTCATCATTAATATTTTCTTTGATTGTTTTTCCATCTATCTCATCATTAATATTTTCTTTGATTGTAGTATCGTTGCTTATCACACCATCTAATTCCAAATTTTCTGCTTTAAATACGTTAAATGCTTTTTCTATTGTTTTGTTTTCGTGATTTATATTTTGTAAATCGTATTTATAAATAATTATATCATCTACAGTGCTTGTTCCCGTTCCCCATCCACTCTTTGTAACATCTACCGTTTTAAAGGGACCATACTTTTTTATAATTTTGTACATATTATCTTTATCATATATTGTATTTCGATCGAGGTAGACTTTAGTACCTAGATCAAAATTTAGACGAGTACCATTTCCATCTTTAAATATTTCTATTAATTCATTATTTTCCGGTGTTAATTTTTCCGGTGTTGATTGATTTTCCCCTCTTATATCATTTATTAATTTTTGCAAATTTTTATTCTCTGTAAATGGGGGGTAACTTTTTATATCTTCCTGACTTAATTGGTCAGATTTCTCAAACCCCTCCTTGTTGTAATAAAGATACAAAATATTATCTTTCCATTCAAAATGATTATAGGATCGAACAGGTAATTTAGTACTGCGTAGATAAAATTCCTCACTCATTGTATATATAATAATCACTAGAAACTATTTTTTATCTAAATATAATACAATATCCAAAAAAACACGATGAACATATTTTATATAGGACATAGTATTTTGGGATAGTTCTTCCTCATATCAGTCACACTGTTTATTGTCTTATACATGTACCACGCCGGAGACAATAATGGGCTAGTTGGGGTGGATAATTTGATCTTTTTGTCTCCATTTAATATTGCCTTTTATATTGGCTCGCTTCGCTCGCCCGTACGTGAAACCGATTGGTCGGCTTAAGCCGACCTTTCACCGAGTGAAACGAGGTGATGATACTGAGAGAAAATTTCCTAAATTATTCAGAAAATTTATTCTTATTTAACGACGACCACGGCGACGGTTGGACTTTCTACGGGACTTTCTTGATTTTCTTGACCTTTTGCCTTTCTTGGATTTACGGTTGCGACGTGATTTGCGTTTGCCGCCTTTATACAATTGTTGATATATGCCAGATTTATCACTACTATTATAGAATTTATCTAGTTCTTTTTGAACTAAATCACTTTCAGGTATGACATCTCCATCAATCCAATAAAATTCACCAGGATAGTTTTCCAAATCACGTCTATACAAGCGTTTTTTTATATTAAGATCTTTTAAATTTTTATAATCATAATTATTATATATTGCCTTTATTTTTGTATTTATAAATGGTTTAATATATTTATATCCCAACAACTCATTTTTTCCATGCACTTCTTGTCTTATCAAACTTTCTGATTCTGCGTACTCATTTAATTCTTTTCTGTACTCATTATATGCATCTAAACTAATTATATTATTAAATTTTATTTGATTTATATAGTAGTCTGCATCATGTAAACTAGACATAGATTCTTTTGCATTTTCATCTAGGCTCGTTTTATCTTTTATAAGGATAAGAATCATATTATCATGATTTAGACTTTGTAACCTATTAATAGCAGTTTTATTAAAAAGTTTATCGATATAGATACTTTTACTAGTTTCATTTTTAAAATTATTTAAATCACTATGTATTATAGAATCAGTGAAATGTTTTTGAATATCGTCCATGTTTATATAAATACATTATAAATAAATCTGCTTCCCCCCATACCCCCTCCGTTTCACGACATGCCTAAATATATTCCAAAATCCATCAACTCATTCTATTCAATCCACTATTTTTTATTTTTTATATAGGCTCGCTTCGCTCGCCCGTACGTGGAACCGATTGGTCGGCTTTAAGCCGACCTTTCACCGAGTGGAACGAGGTGAACATGTATCCTTACCATTCCAGTCTCTCTTCTATCATACTGTAGAAGAATATTAGCACTTGAGGGATGCAAAATTTGAATACCCCCGACCGATCGATCCATCATACATCCCCGAAAAAATCCATCGACTTTCCGATTTTCCAGAAAAATAAAAAGGTTATAAATTCATATTTGTCCTTTTTTTCAACAATATTTTTTTGTTAATAATTGGCAAAAATACAATAAGTTTATTTTTATAATTTTTAGACTATAATAAGTGTTAACTTTGATTACTAATATTTTTTACAGTAATAAATATTATTATTGCTATTATAATATCCAGCAAATGATTTTTTATAGCACTTATATAGTAACAAATATTTCCATGGGTAGTGTTTGTATAGTCTATACTGATTTGCCGGAAATATTGGGTGAATATTTAGCAAAAAAGTCGATTTCTTAAAAATAATCTTAAATACTATTTTCGGGTGTACTTATATAGTAAAATATGTTTTGTTCTATTTGCAATATTTCCTGTAGAGATAAATATTCCTTCCAAAAGCATTGTAAATCGGCCAGACATCTTACAAATTCAAACGACCATACAGTTGGTTTTGATTGTGAATATTGTGGTAAAAAATATCAATATAAGCAATCAATGAAATTCCATCAAAATACCTGTAAAGAATACCTTAAATCTGTTTCCATGCAAACAAACTATACTACTGATCTTTCTACTCTTGATAAAAGACAATTAATAGAGAGAATTAATCAAAGCGAAAAAGATGCAAAAATCAGAGACTTAGAAAACCAATTGAAAATCTCTCAATTAGAAACGAAAATTGCCAATAATAATTCAAAAACAACCAATAATAATACAACGAACAACATTGATAATTCATCTACCACCAACAACATCACCAACATTACTATTAATGCTTTTGGTTACGAAAATGATGACTATATCACTAAAACATTTCTAGTGGAATGCGTTAAGGATGGCTATGAAGGAGTACCAAATTTAATCAAAAAATTACACAACGATCCTGATCACCCGGAAAATCACAATATCAAAATCACAGATAGGAGATTGAAAGAGATTAAAGTTATGGGGGAAAACGGGGAATGGTTAACAAAAGATCGTAAAGAAACTGTTGAACAGCGGGTATATGACTTGGCCAGAATAATATATGATGCATACAAGGATAATATGAAATTATTTCCGACGATAAAACAAGAACGGTTTGAAAGGTACAACGAAAAATTAATTGATGAAAATGAACCTAACGCCGCACTCAAATTTGTAGCAAATAAAACTGATAACGCAATAATTGATTTCAAAAAAAGTAAAAGAAAATAGCGCTACGGGTATAGGACCTTTCACCGAGTGCAACGAACCATTCCAGTCTCCTAGAGAATATTAGCACTTTGAGGGGGTGCAAAAATTGAACAAAGATCTGGACAAAGACATTGATATTTTATTTTTGGAAGCAAAAAATAATCTTAAATAATATTTCTTGTACAGTTATTAACACTGTACAAGAACATGAGATCAATTTATCCGGTGCAAATAGCATTTCGTGGAACGGTGGGTATGAGATAAAATATTTAGGTTCCCTCAGTCATAAAATAAATTGATTGTTTCAATTGTCTTATTTGTCACATGCTCAGGGTTGGTCCAATATTTTACACTTTCTTCCAGTTCAGACAATCGTGCATTCCATTCACTCTGCTTTGATTTCTTTACTGTACAAATACCGTTTCCATTTAATCCCCAGCATGATGTGACCTTCTCTCCATTTTTAACATATCCATCAGGATTAAATCGTATAAACACAATTGGTCTATGACCTAAATCTTGAGATAATTCCATAATTCGCTTATTTTCGCAACTAGAATCATAATTAATGTGCTGATTTTCGTCAATTTCGATAAGCAATATTTGGTACCCCAAATCTAAAAGCAAATCAGGTCTACGTTTGGAACAACCATCACTTATTCTTTTATCAGCAATCCAATCGATATTTGGAAATTTGCTCTTAATATATTCTACTGTAGCGAATTCCTTCGTTTTATAATTTCGTGTAACGGGTCTATCGGGATAAGTATGCATATAGCAATAAAGACAATAACCTTGGTACTTTTTATTTAGGGTTTGTGTATTACACCATTCACTTTTACAAGTTTTATTCTTTACATCCACCATTCCCTCTAATTTATGAGTCGCACAATACAAAGGTTTTTTCTCCCCCGGGCTGTTATAATTTGGTATGGTCTTACAATTTTCATTGATACAAGTTTTATTAACTATATTTAACATTCCCTCTAATTTATGAGTCGCACAATACAAAGGTGTTTTCTCCCCGGGGCTGTTATAACATGATATGGTCTTACAATTTTCATTGATACAAGTTTTATTAAATACATCGACCATTCCCTCTAATTTATGAGTCGCACAATACAAACCATTTTTCTCCCCCGGGCTGTTATAAGATGGTCTGGTCTTACAATTTTCATTGATACAAGTTTTATTAAATACATCGACCATTCCCTCTAATTTGTGAGTCGCACAATACAAACCATTTTTCTCCCCCGGGCTGTTATAAGATGGTCTGGTCTTACAATTTTCGTATATACAAGTTTTACTAATTACATCTACCATTCCCTCTAATTTGTGAGTCGCACAATACAAAGGTTTTTTCTCCCCCGGGCTGTTATAAGATGGTCTGGTCTTACAATTTTCATTGATACAAGTTTTACCCATTTCTACTTACAATATACAAGAAAATAGTTTCTATACTATTTTTGTACAGTAAGTAAAATTTTCTTGAAATTTCAATTCTTTATCCCATTCAAATTTTCCTAAATATGACTACACTGTTCACTATACGGGGCAGTAGAGCCTATTAATGATTACTGTAGAGACAATAATGGGTGATTTGGGTTGGATAATTTTATCTTTTTGTCTCGATTTAATATTGCTTTTTATATAGGCTCGCTTCGCTCGACCGTGTACGTGGAACAGATTGGTCGGCTTAAGCCGACCTTTCACCGAGTGTAACGAGGTGGAACATGTTTCCTTACCATTCCAGTCTACCTCCTCCCTCATACTGTAGAAAATATTAGCACATTGGGATGCAAAATTTGAATGCCCCCCACTGGTCGATCCCCCATAGAATCCAGATATCGGATGTTCATTCGGGGATTTTCAAAATATAATAATATTTTGGTTTACAAAAAATGACCCTTTTCATTTTATAGATATATACAATATTAGATATGAATATACTCTTTCTGTTTTAGTATATAACACATTAAGACTGATACCATTAGGTATAACTAAAAACACACTCTTATTACAGTAACATTAGAATAATACACAATAAATATATACCTTTTTAAAATATATACTTTTTCAAAAAAGACATTTAGGAATTTCTTTATGTATTCTATACATCCAAAAATGAGCGAGTTTTTCTGTACTGCATGTGACCTACAACTTGCCAATGTACATAGTTATCAAGCCCATCTAAAAACAAAAAGACACCATAGAAAGGCTAATAATGTGGGTTTTGAATACCCTTGTTGCTGTTCCAAAGTGTATAAATCTAGACAAGCACGCTATTTACATAGAGTAAAATGCAATGTATACCAGGAATTCAAGAAAAAGAAACTTGCTAATTCTACCACAGCCACCACCACTACATCATCTACTGTAGAAAATCATGATATTAATCGAATACTAGAATTGGAAAAAGATGCTAAGATAAAAGAAAAAGATGCTAGAATAAAGGAACTTGAGTTCAAACTAGAAATAGCCGAACTTAAGGAAAAAATAGCCAACACTACAAAAGTGACTAACAATTATAATAGCAAAAACAAAACTATCAATAACATTAATGTCACAATAAATGCATTCGGTGAAGAAAAAATTGACTATATCACTGATCAGAAAAAAATAGAATACTGTAAAGAAGTTTATGAAAGTTTTAAATGCTATTTAACTGACGTCCATTTTAACCCCGACCATCCCGAAAATCAAAATGTAAAATTGCAAAACAAAAGACAAAATATGTGTCTAATAATGCAAAATAATAAATGGAAGTATATTCCCAAGGATATGTTGTATGACCAAATGAAAAGCACTGCATATGACGCATTATCAGGTACTTACTATGAATATAAAAGCAAATTTGAGCAAATAAAGCAGTATCGATTTGAAGAGTTTGTCAAGAAATACAACTCAGAAAAAACGAACAAGGCAATACACAAGAAAATAGACAAAGAAATTGATATTTTATTTCTGGAAGCAAAAAATAATCTTAACTAATATTTCTTCTACAGTAATTCAATTGTACAAGAACATTTCTCTCCATCTTTCCCAAAAAACAAATATCCGATAAACTAAATAAATTCTTTATTATATATATCATCATCATGACTAACCAATACGTGTATATTCTCTCTAATGAATTATATGTACACGATGTTTTACACATTTTCTCATTTAAAACGCCCGTTTTTAATTTAGGAACAATATAAATAATATAATAAACAATAAAATAATATAATATTTATTTATATTAAATGAAAATATTTTACTTTTCAGATGATACTTTTTTGGACATGAAAACAAATTTTGAATTGTCATTTAAAGAAGAATTTGATAAGCAATTTAAATTTGTGAAAAATATAAATATTGATAGAAATAAACCTGGTTCTGGAGTAGATCTTTGGAAATTTAAAACACAAATGATTTTAGATGCTATAAAAGAAAATATAAATGATATTATTATTATTTCAGATATAGACATAATTTTTTATAAACCTGTGATACCTATTATTTTAGAAAATATGATTAATAATGATATATGTTTTCAAAAAGAGAGTCAAAACTCAGGATTAAATATTGGTTTTATTTCTATTTTTTGTAATGAAACAACTTTACAATTTTGGAATGAAATTTATGAAATTTTATGTAATTCAAATAGATGGGACCAAGAAATAGTTAATGATATGATATATAATCGTAAATATAATATAAAATGGAAATTATTTCCAAGTAGCATATGGAACTGGTCGCAAGGAAATTTAAATAAAGATATAATTTTACATCACGCAAACTGCGTTTCAACAAAGGAAGGTAAATTTAAACAAATGGAATATGTAAATAATTTTATCAAGGATAGTGAAAATACTAATTGCTCCTAATTAAAAACGAGCGTTTTAAATGAGAAAAGGTGTAAAAATCGGTTGGACAAGAAGTCACCCGTCTTTACGAGCTCAGAATTTGCAAACTTCGGGTGTTCCCAGCCCATTTACTGTAGAATACGTCATTATCACTTCTAGTGGCAGGAGTCTAGAAAAAGAAATACATGGTTATTTAGACGAGTATCGCGTAACCCCGAAACGTGAATTCTTTAAAATCAACAAAATCAATCTTCATGACATTCTTACCAATAATATGCACATCAATCTAATTACTATAGATGAACTAGATGCTTATTTGACCGATACCAGTGGTACTATTCCTGAAAATGTCACACCTGATCAGATTGTATCTGCTTTCCTCGATGAGAAGTTTGAGCCATGTGAACCAAATACAGGCAGTATAGATAAGAGGCATGTATCGATACTATTTGCGGACTGGTGTGAAAAGGAGTATGGAGAAATATATTACAACAAGATCCAGAAAGTGTTTGACGCAATGACCAAGAAATATGGAGTAATAAAAGAAGATCCTTCGCCTACATGGGCTGGAGTACAACAGTTCCGTGACAGTGACTCTATAGTTTTACTTAGAGATAAACACTTTTGTGAATGTGGAATAATATGTAAATCCATACACGGTCTAAACCGCCATGAATCAAAATGCAGTGTATATCAAAAGTTAAAATCAAAACAACTAATGGAGATGATACCCGCTTTTATAAATGAAAAATTAGAGCCTTGTGAACCAAATCCACATGACCGCCTACCAAAAGATGTTTTACAGATACTATTTTTTGACTGGTACAATAAATGGTACGCAGAAATACGAATAAATGGAAATATTATCCAAAAAATATATGACGCATTAACCGAAAAATTTGGAGAACCAAAGAAATACCCTTCGCCTGGATGGGAAGGAGTAAGAGTCATTACTTGCCGTATATGATGCGATTACAAAAGTACAATGAACATTATAATAATCATTTATTGGATATTTCTTCTACAGTTATTATCACTGTACAAGAAACGATTTTTATGGGATCACTTTATCCGGTGCAAAAAAGCATTTCGTGGAACGGTGGGTGTGAATTTTTCGTTTTATACGTATAATAACACACTTTTTATAATGATACAGTTACTGGGTATCGTTTCATCTCTTTTTTGCAATGTTTTTCAATACATTTATTACGTTTTTTTATTAATTTCTGCAACTTTCGTGTATGCCTTTTGATACATTTCTTATGTTCTGCTTTATTTGCTTTCTTTGACTTACACTTTTTTATGGCTTTGCTCCATGTAGGAAGTTGGGTCTTTTCCAATACCTTTCTTTTTATTATTTTATCGCAGTGTTTATCTTGACAACGCAAAAATTTGTCTAAAGATTTTGACATTCTATATATTATAGATACTTTTTAAATATACCTATTATATTAATAGGCTCGCACAATAGTGATTTCTGTCCAAAAATGAATAGACTTAGTAAGTCCATATGTTACCATCGAAAATAGATTTAGGAATATTTATCTTACTGTATATAATTCTTTATGATTCAATTTACTGAATCTTTTCCACAGACCTATGATGAAACTTTAATAGTGTCAAGACACCATGCTAATGTATTATGGTATTTATCGTGGATTTGTTTTATTTCATCAGCGTATGCATATTATCGCAATCATCTGGATTTATACATTGGACCAGCATTAATTGGTATTACTTCGTTGAATTATTGGAGACATCCTGTCTTGTCATGGCGTCGTAATATGGATATAGGTGTAGTACATAGTGTACTTTTTTATCATATCTTACGATCATTTGATGTCAATATCCGGCATTTATATTGGTGTTTATTAGGGATTTCTTGTGGTTGTTATCCTTTATCCATAATCAGTAGAAAATGTAATGCTACGACTCTCTCTTTTGTTTTCCATGCAATGGTTCATGTTCTAGGAAATATATCGAATCTGATTTTGTATTCCGATGAAATACCCGAATTGCGTGATAGTTGGATTACCTTATTAATTTTGAATTAGTTCGTTCAAATATATCATCATCACCATACTTCTTCTACAGTAATTAACACTGTACAAGAAACGATTTTATGGGTTCACTCAGTGGTACAATACGTGGAACGGAGGAGGTATGAGGGAACCTTTAGGTTCCCTCAAAAATAGGCATTTTTTCGTTGTCATGCAAAACCGGATTCTGGGTGTTTAACCCTTACGGGCATAACAAAAGCGATGTTTCCATAGTTATACTGGTTACGATAATTACCATACTGCTAAACGAATACCAACCGAATAATTTAACGTCTATATAGACACGAATCTAACCCTTCTACAGTATTTATCGCTGTAAATTACTCAAAAAACAAAGGATTTAAACGAAAATATTATACATACTATAAGTATATGAATCCACCTTCGTATAAAAAAACCAAACACATTTCCAAATTCGGCTTTGTAAAGAACGAATTAAGGGGCTACGATGACAGTAAATTAATAAAACCACCGAAGAATCTTGTAGACCATTATTATTGGCTTCGCGATGACTCTAGACAAAACAAAAAAATACTATCTATAATAGACCAAGAGAATGACTATACAGACCATATTTTAGAACATGATCAACCCTTGAAAACCGCACTGTACAATGAAATCAAATCCTATATGCTAGAATCATACGACACATACAAATATAAATACGACAACCATTCCAACTACTTGTATTTCAAAAGATTCATCAAAGGAAATGATTATCCAATACATATACGAGAGAAAAACGGAACCGAAGAAGTATTATTGGACATCAATCAAATAGCAAACGGGAAAAAAGAATGCGATGTCACCGGTTTTTCAGTATCACCTGATCATAAATATATTTCGTACGGTGTCTGTCTTAATGGAAGTGAACACTATCAATTCGTATTGCAAAATACCCATACCAATACTATAACCAAAACGACAATACCCAAACTCCATTACTGTTCCTATACATGGGGCTCAAAACATTTACTCTACTATTTAATGGGCGATAAGAATAATCGATTGTATCAATTATGGGTTTATAACCTAAACAACAATACAAAAAATAAACTCTTTGAAGAAACCAATGGCGAATACGATATCGATTTAACATTGAGCAATGACGAACAATATATTTTCTTAACTGTAGGAAACTACGATGAAAATTACGTCCAATACATTAATATTAGTAAAAATGAGACAACGTTGATAAAAATGACCGACCTTATAAAAGGATTGAAGTATACCATAGATAGCAACCAAGACCATTTTTATATTCAAACCAATAAAGACAATGCTACGAATTGGAAACTAATGAGAGCACATAAACAAAATCACAGTATAGACAAATGGGAAGAGTTCATACCCCATAATAAACATGTATACATGACCGGGTTTGAGTTATTCAAGAATTATATTGTATTCACTACGAATATAAATGGCAGTTCATACATAAACATCACAACCCATTCCAAAACCACTGTAAAAGTAATCACACATGTCGAAAATAAAACAATGGAGTATTCTACTTATATCAATCAGGATTTTGCCGGGTTTAAAACCGACCGCGTCTATGTATTAGAACTGGGATTGAATTATATTTATGATTCCAATACATTGAATATCATGTACGATACTATGACGTCACCCGTAAAATATTTCAACTATAATATGATCTCAATGAAGTGCACACAAGTATATGAAAAAATCGTTCCTAATTATGATGAATCTCTCTACGAATGCAAACGTTTATGGGCTCCACAAGAAGATACGAGTCTAGGTATACCTATTTCCATTGTCTACAGGAAAGATAAATACAAACATAACAATACGAATCCTTTATATTTGTACGGGTATGGGGCATATGGTTCTACAGTAGAACCGGAATTCGATTTTGAAATATTGCCATTGTTGAACGCCGGGTTCGTGTATGCCATTGCACATGTACGAGGTGGGTCGTTTTTAGGATATGATTGGTATTTACAAGGGAAAATGTATAATAAAATGAATACATTTACCGATTTCATACGATGCGCAGAGTATTTGGGTGGTAAGAAATCCCGTATATGTGACCCCCGTAAAATAGCGGTCGAAGGGCGGTCGGCCGGGGGATTATTGATTGGAGCAGTGACTACCATGAGACCGGATTTATTTTGGATATCCATACCAGGAGTCCCATTTGTAGATGTGATGCATACCATGTCCGATTCCACTATACCTTTGACCACCGAAGAATGGTCACAATGGGGCAATCCAAATGAAAACGATGGATTCGCCAATTTATTAAATTATTGTCCCTACAGTAATATTAAGGAGAGTCATTACCCGCATATGTATTGTACTGCCGGTTTACATGATACACGTGTACCCTATTGGGAAGTAATGAAATTCATTGCCAAAATAAGAGAATACAAACAAGATGACAACATTCAAGTAATTAGAATTGAAACCATACAAGGGCATTTCGGTGGGTCATCACGATATAAATCGATAGAAGAATTGTCGGAAAAATATGCATTTGTTTTGAGTCGATAAAAAATCCCAAAAATTGAACCACATGTACTATACAAGGAATATTCCTATAACTCATATAAAGTAACCTATCAAATACTCATATATATACACAACAATGGAATCAGTAACAGAACCAACAACCCAAACAACACCCATTTCTACAGTAATCGAACCACAGGCCTTGTACAACGACCGTGACTTTTGGGAAAAACTTCTCTCCATTGATATTCATTTTATTAAAGATCGGATTGAATATTTATTGTATGAATTCGGTACCAAAGAACCTTGCAATCGATTTGATATAGGAAACTCCATAGAATTCATTATTAATGAATACATTACAGCCGCTGGATTTCAAACATCCGAATTACCCAATGCCAAACGGTTTGACGTCAATGTTCATGATTACAAACCGCTTTCCATCAAATATAGTAGTTGTGGAGACATTACTTTACACAATTCCAATAGTACTATAAACAAAGACATGGAAATGAAAGACACCATCTTATTGACACCGGAAAAAATCTACTTGATTACCAATGCAGAATTGGCGAAACATCAAATTGATATCCAAGATTATATTCAAAACACCGGCGATAGTCTAAAGTTAAAACGGAAAATAGTGAAAATATTACATGATAAACAATACCCATTTATGCACGATATTCATATTAACCATTATAAAAAAGAATGTAAGAATCGCTTATGTAGTAAACTATTTTATCAACAAGTAATGAAAGAATACAACGATAAACTAAACTCACAACAACAACTGCCTATATAAAAATCTAACCGAATAAGGGTTCTCCATTTATCAAAAATCGGGCACTTCTCTCGATCATCTTTACATTGACCGCATTTCCAAATTGACTGTAGGATATCTTATCGTCTTTATGCAAAATATAGGATTCCGGAAATGATTGCAATCTGGCACATTCACGTGGAGTTAAAAACCTAGATTTAGGACCATATATGGGTATCATCGATGCCATGGCTACCAATGTCGGTGCATAATCTACGTTTTTTATCCGTACACCCGAGCCTCTTGGGCTCCATAATACTTGCTTCATTGTTCTACTTTCATTTCCACCGGTTTGCCATTCCATTTTCCGTACGGCACCGCGCCATAATTTTTTTTTCCGTGATTCCACTAACCAGTGCTGTAGTATTCTACGGTGTGTCTCGTAAAATTCCCGGTTTTTGGTGATCCAATTTTTGTATTTCTGGTAAAATGCTTTTTGTCTTTTCGCAACATTGACTTTATTTTCCGCGTCACTGAGATTTTTATCGTATTTGGTTACAGTCGTATTGTCTCCATCGCTGTCCCACCAATCGGTCCATATTGGGAATTTCGGTACTTGAATATTATGCTCCATACACAATGCAAGAAACCGGTCCCAGACTTGTTCGGTCACAAGCAATTTATTGGCAATCCGGTATTTTTTGTCGACTTTTTCTTCTATAATATCCTGTAAAGAGGTTTTGCGTTTATTTTGATTGGATATAGGCGGTAATATGGGTAATGCACCCAAATCTTTTCGTTTACACAAAATGACCACCCGTTCTCTCGATTGAGGTACACCAAAGTACAATGTATTCAATATTGTGGGTGCATCATAGGTATAATAATGGAGTTCATCGATTTTGCTTTTGATCACTTCCCATGTATTTCCTTTATCATGTGTCGATAAATTACGTACATTTTCCAGTATTAAGTATTTGGGTTTGTGGTGTTGAATTATTTTGCATATATCGAAAAACAAATTACCGCGTTTGTCCTCAAAACCTTTTTGTTCACCGGCCTTGGAAAATGGCTGACAAGGGAAACCCGCACATAAGATATCGAATTGTGGTATCGATTTGACATCCATCTTGGTGAAATCGCCAATGGGTTTGATATTGTGATTGAGTTCGTAATTCTTTTTACAATTTTTATCAATATCACTCGCCAATACACATTCATGTCCCATGTTTTTCATTGCATAATGGAACCCACCTATACCACAACACAAGTCAATGAACTTCAAACCGGTATCAAAGTCAGAACCAGAATTAGACTCAGAACTGGAACCTGTAGAAAGATTCAATTGACTCATTCTCTCATTAACTGCTTTGTCTACAAGTTCTTTTATTTTATTGGCATTGTTTTCACATGGTCTTTTGCGATTTTTATGTGAATTATAATGGGATTTTTGAGAGAATTCTTTGCCACAACGTTCACACTCGTATTTTGTCATTGTAATTATTTTTTAAATGGCTCTATATAATATATAGATGAACAAATCGGTTTAACTCAATTTTTCCCTAAAATAACTAATTTTAACCATTTTCGTTAAAATTAAAAGACTTAACCTACTCATATTTAACGCCGACCACGACGCCGATTGGACTATGAATAGTATTCGGATTTATTCGTATCCAAAAATAACCATTCTACAGTATTCATCAATTAATCCTATATGCTGTCCAATATTTATCTATATGTTCGTTATTCCATCTATTATACCTTTCAATTGTTTTATATTTAGTCAAAATACCAAGACAAAAACACCCATGATTTTTCACATGTATGAGATTAGCCACCAAATCAAACAAGGATTTTGAATCTGTTCTTGCCAACATGAGTTTATTCAATATATTAGAATTGTTTGGTACGAACTTGATAACACCATTTTCATGTAAAACAAATCGATAATTTGATTCATGAGACAAGTGTGTATGTAACATTCTTATATGATTTTTAAACTTGACACAAGATAGAGGCACATTTACTACATACTTAATATTGCTATTGTAAACACTTTTACATTTTGAACAAACAGAATGTCCATCATTTTTATTTTTTGATTCAATTATATTCTCCTTTTTTATGGTAAATTCTCTCACAGGATGTTTTTCGTCATCTACCTTCCATGACCCAAAGAATTCATCTAATTTAGTGTTATCAATTGCTCTATCTAATATATTATCTAATTTAAGTTCACTATCAACCATTTGTTTGTTCATTTTCACGTAAATATTTAAAATTATGTAAAAGGCAAGAACATACTTTAATTTTATTCTAATATCGAATACTTTATTGATTAATTTTTTAACGTCAAACAGTTTCATATTGACATCTATATAATATGGTAGAAAATATATATATATATATATTAGGATGCTACCCGGGTGTAACCACCTACCTAACTAGAAAACTCACCACCAAATACAAGAAAAACACCATCTTTGTACTGTAACACCATAATGATGCCCAATCGTCTTTGTACTGTACAAAATGATACAAAAATGAACTGATTACCATCATTCCAATCAAAGGCCCTTTTACACGATTCTTCATAAAAAACCACGGGATAATTAACAGTAGAAAATACATGATCACTTGGAAAATATATGGAACATATTTGAGTGACATATTGTTGTACATTTCCATTGTTGGATACTGGAAAAAATCCCACTTTAAATGCTTCGATTTACCAGGACGAGAACATGCTGTCTTATTTTCCTTAACAATATATTGCAATGCTCTAATTGTTCCTGGGATCACCATCAGTAGAAATAAAATAAAATACGTTTTGAGAGAAAAATTCAAGGTTTTCCAATAATAACCACCGAATAAAACTACCAATGGCTGAAATAACAATATAAATAGACCATAATACGTACCCAATTTATTGTAGTTACTTGTACAGGACTGGTCTATCCACATCCAATATTCCGCTAATTGCATCTGGATAACGGCTAAAATAAATAAAGCAAAATGTTTATCATATTTGTCTCCAAAGTATATGGTTAATAATGCTACAGTAGAAACGAGACCATAGGATTGTATCGAGGATGATGCATCGTAACACATATTCAATAAGTAATGAGGTATGGTGTATACAATAAATGAGTATTTTTTTCTACAGTGACCACCAATATAACGGGAACATTTATGTTCTCTCAAAAGCATAACGTGGAACGGAGGGAGTGTGAGGGAACCTTTAGGTTCTCTCATTGTATAGGATTTCATAATGATTCTTTTCAAACACGATATCCGGTACAGTGGTCCAGTCCGCATACAATACGGCTTTTGACGTTGGTCTATCCAATTCTAATAATGCACGCAATGCTTTGAAACGTCGCTCTACGGGTAATCCTGAACGTGATAATTTTCGGCTTATTTGCTTCCATCGCCATTCAAATTGCAATGCCGCTCGCCAATCTGGAAACCCAGAGACATAACAAACCCGCGACCACGTTTTCCCTTTTTTCACTTTAGAAGTCGTCATGATTGCCCCTCCTGCGATTTCACCATTATGTTGTCGTAATCGTTTTTCTAAATCTACAGTAGCACCCACATAAGTAGTATTGTCGGTACAGAGAAGCAAATAGACAAAGGCCGGAGACGACATATAGTAGGGCTGTAGATTACAGAAAGACCATTTGAACGTCCTGAACTTCCAATAAATAGGTAATATAGAGAGGATTCTATAAGTTGTTCAAAAATTGAATGGATTGCTAAACTCTCCTTTCTATTAGTAAATAACAATCATTGTAATCACAATCTTTAATCAACCGAAACAAACAACCTAGCAATACAAAAATATGATGCCTATACCAATTGGATCGTTCAATGAATCTGGATTTATAAAAAACTTTGACCGCCATGGAGTGAATGAAAACATGGCTTCGCTTGAATTAGCATCCAATAGTATCGATGCCGGAGCCGATACCATTGACTTTGTAGTTTGTAATGATTCAATCAAACTAATCGATAACGGAAAAGGGATGGACGATAAGGAAATCGTGAATATGGCTGACTTGTATAGATCGAATCACATGCTTGAAGAAAGCATCGGTATTTCTGGTATAGGTGGTACAATGGCACTATGTGCATATTCAAGAAAATCTGAGAATGGAAATGAATACAGTGATACCATTTGCTACACCAAATCCAAAAAACCAGACTCTTACTTATACAAAGTAATATTCCCATGGTCGAACATAATGAAAAAAAGTAAAATAATAGACCAAATAACCTACGAAAAAGTTACTGACCAAAACGAAATGCTTCAGTTCTTTGAGGAGAGAAATGGGCAATCACATGGGACAACTTTTAAGTTTGCATACAGTGAAACACTTCGTGATGTAATATGCAATCAGTTCGCTCCAAAGGATTGTGAATACCCTATTCCTAACAACGAACGCTTGGATATTTCATTGGGCAAATACAATATTAACGTTAGACTGAAAATGGGAGGAACGGTGAAAGAACTACCTCTGTACAACTATTTCAAATTCCCCGATTCTGATTACTATAGAGGTAAAAATGTCGATACAATTGAGGTATTCCAAGACGGAAAAATAAACCAATACCTACGCTTACTAAATAATACTTACTACAAATTGATAAAGGCTGGAAGAGGGTTCCGACAAAGTTCTTTAGAGAAATCTATGGTAAAAACTATACCACAGCCTAACTGGAAACGTGTCGGAAAATTTAAAGTAACAAATGGGTTAATGAAAAATAGTGTGTTGTTTGACGAAAACATCCCGAAAGATTTCTCTACAGCATCTACGTTTCTGAACGAATACGACAAAACTTTTTATGCCGAAAAGGGGTCTCGTGAAACAATGAGTGTAATTGGTGTTTACCGCAATGGGTTTAGGATATCAGACGTATCAATAAAATACGACACATCCACGAGTAGAGGTAATTCCAAAATTTCGCTTACTTGTTTTCATCATCGTACAGAACTTCATTACTCTACCGATAGTGACCCCTCTAATGAAATGGACAAAATTTGTTGCGTCGAAATTTCCAAAAGTAAAAACCGACATAGATTGCCTGCTGAACTTCATGCGATGATCATTTTAACTAAGAATGAGCACATTGATAATATTAATGCACATTTCAATATTTTAATGGAACAGCATTCAAATTCATTAGCACCCTCAGGTGAATCATCAGTTGATCCGGCAGATACAAGTGATTCAACTGACTCTAATACGGATTCAGGTAAATCACCAGTATGTACATCTTCTACAGTATTAAAACAAATAGAAGAATTGTATAAGTCCGACAACGAAGAAGATTCCGATGACGAATACATTGATTCTGAATCAGTTGAACCAGTTGAATCAGTTGAATCAGTTGAATCAGTTGAACCAGTTGAATCAGTTGAACCAGTTGAACCAGTTGAATCAGTTGAATCAGTTGAACCAGTTGAACCAGTTGAACCAGTTGAACCAGTTGAACCAGTTGAACCAGTTGAACCAG
>Ga0129324_10000754_pt1 | contig 22458 bp, 16 predicted proteins | sample CPBDNA_7_FD_96879 | JGI IMG/M metagenome (GOLD analysis project Ga0129324, IMG submission 96879) | Freshwater to marine salinity gradient microbial communities from Chesapeake Bay, USA - CPBay_Spr_15_0.2_DNA | ecosystem: Environmental > Aquatic > Marine > Coastal | place: USA: Chesapeake Bay... | reverse complement strand
CAGATGCCTTTAATCAAGACCTCAGCACTTGGTGTGTATCACAATTTGCTACAGAGCCAACTAATTTTGCCTTCAGCACCAACCGCTGGTCAGCAGCGAAACCAAACTGGGGTGCAGCGTGTGGTGCCGTGGCTACGAGTGAGGGCTTTAAGCTGACGGTTGATACTACACTAAGCGCGGGTAATGAAGTTACGCTTCCACTGCATGGGGACACAGTATCGGTGAATATAGATTGGGGTGGTGCTACCGAAGGCTGCTTTACGACGCTCTACTACGATACAGATTATGATTGTACCTACAGCGAACCAGGTACGTATACAATTACTATTAGCGGCACCCTCGGCCAGTTTGGTAACGGCACCTCAAGTTATGACAATGTCGAGAAAGTGACTGCCATTGCAGATTTTGGTATTGGAAGTATGACGGGACTTACTAATCTATCAGGAGCTCTCAATGGCGCTATCAATGCAACCAGTGTTCCAAGTACACTGCCTGCAAATGTTACGGACATCAGTCGCTTCTTTAATGGCGCTACCAGCTTTAACCAAGACATCAGTTCGTGGGATGTGAGCAATGTGACCAATATGAACTCGCTGTTTAATGGCGCTACCAGCTTTAATCAAGACATCAACAGTTGGACGGTCAGTAGTGTGACTAATATGGGTAGTTTATTTAAAGGTGCTACAGCCTTTAATCAACCACTACTGGGTTGGAATGTTGCTAATGTGAGCAGTATGGATAGTATGTTCGAGAACGCCAGCAGCTTTAACCAACCTATCTCACTCTGGTGCACCAGTAGTATTGTTGGCACACCAACTAACTTTGCGACTGGAGCTACCAGCTGGACCTACAGTCCACCTTCATGGGGTGAGTGTGGTGCTCTGGAGCTCGTATACGATCTAAGTCTTGGTGCCGGTAACACCGTTACACTACCTCTACGAGGAGACGTGGATGTGGCGATAGATTGGGGAGGAGCTACCGAGAGTTGCCCAACTACAGTCAGTACTAGTGGTGACGTCGTCTGTACCTATAGCAGTTCTGGTACCTATACCGTTCGTATTGGTGGTACGTTGACCCAGTTTGGTAACTTATTAGTCGCAGCAGATGAAGCTGCAAAACTTACTTCAGTTGTTGACTGGGGAGACACTGGACTTAGTAGTCTCGGTGGTGCTTTTGCACGTGCAAATAACCTAACTTCACTTCCAGCTGACATACCAAGCACAGTGACCGATTTAAGTTATCTTTTGTACCTAAACACCGGTTTTAATCAGGGTATCAACACGTGGAATACCAGTAATGTGACAAACATGAGTTATATGTTTGCCAACAGCTCTTTCAACCAAGACATCAGTTCCTGGGATGTGAGTAGTGTGACAAACATGAGTGGTATGTTCCAACATAACAGTGCATTTAACCAGCCAGTTGGTGCTTGGGACACTGGTAGAACAACAAACATGAGTTTTATGTTCTACAACACCCCTTTCAACCAAGACATCAGTTCCTGGGATGTGAGTAAGGTGACAAATATGGTTTATATGCTTTCCTACACCCCTTTCAACCAAGACATCAGTTCCTGGGATGTGAGTAGTGTGACAAGTATGAATCGGATGTTCCTAAATAACACTGTATTTAACCAGCCAATTGGTGCTTGGGATGTGAGTAAGGTACAAGATATGCAATGGATGTTTGCGTATGCTCGTAGTTTTAATTATCCAATTAGTACATGGGATGTGAGTGCTGTTACAAATATGGATTACATGTTCTTCTCTGCCGGATACTCAAGTTATACTCTCAAATATTGGTGTGTGACAAACATTACAACTGAGCCAACTTCATTCTCTGTGCCATCAGGCACACAACCTGTCTGGGGGACCTGTCCACAGCCAATGGAGCTTACTTATGACACAACGCTTGGGAGTGGAGAGCAAGTAACGTTGCCGCTACAGGGAACGGTAGATGCTGTCATCAACTGGGGTGGTCACAATCAAAGCTGCACTACAGCTACTAGTACTAGTGGTGACCTGAGTTGTACATATAGTCAACCCGGTACCTATACGGTTCAATTATTTGGTGACGTGACGCAGTTTGGTGCCGGTGTGAACAGTTACTCAAACGTAGATAAACTAACCACAATAAACTACTGGGATGCGCTGGGTCTGACTAGCTTGTCGGGTGCCTTCAAAGATGCATCGAACCTGACAAGTGTGCCTAGTACACTACCAACTACTGTGACTGATCTTAGTTACGCCTTTTCTGGAGCAACGAGCTTTGACCAAAATATCAGTAGTTGGGATGTGAGCAATATCACAGATATGACAGACACGTTTGATGGAGTGACGCTTAGTACAGACTACTACAACGATGTGCTCACTACCTGGTCGGCACTGCCAGGCTTGCAGAGCAATGTTACTTTCAATGCTGGCTCTTCCATGTACTCTACTAATGAAGCTGATGCAGCGCGAGGTTCGCTGACAACTGTCTATAATTGGACTATCACGGACGGCGGACGAGTTGTTCTGCCAGCAACTGTCGGCAATCATCCTGTGGGACAAGTTTCGTCGTCATCCCTCGATAATGATTCAGCCACACATGACCTATTTGCTTTTGCAGTTGCTTCAGAGAGCGGTTCGTTTATGCTTACTGAAGTACTATTTAGCATTTCTAATGCTCGCTTTATCGAGAGTGAAGACTTTACTAATATCGGACTATATTTAGATGAGAACGATGACGGTGAAATTACTGGTATTGATTCGCTACTCGGTACCACCACAGTGAGCATTACAGGTGGGGGTGGCACTATTACAAGCACGCTCAATGCAGCTATCTCCACCACTACTAGCTTCATACTCCGTGCAGACATGGATCGGTTGCCTCCTGGTGTCCGTATGAAGATTGCTCTTAGTGCCGATGATGTTTCAGCCCGTGGAGCTACCTTCAGTGGTACGGTTTCGTCGGTGTACCATCGTAGCAGCACTCGTTCTGGCGGTGGCAGATCCTCTGGACGTAGTGTTGAAACTGGTGGATTGCAAGCAGGGGGTGAACGGCTTGGTCCTGTAGACACCGAAAACATCACTAACGTTACTAACTTCTACGCACCAGCCAGTACTGGTAACATACATAATGCTTGGAATGACCCAGCACTCGCTTTTGTATCTGAGCATAGTCACGCGAGCACAACGGTAAATGGTGCCCTGCAAAGCTACAACAACTTCGGCTTTAATGTACCGTCTGGAAATACTATTGAAGGAATCTCCGTCTTGGTCGATGCTGCTGCTACTGCAGGTCAGGGTGCGACCATTGGCGTAGCTCTCTCGTACGATGGGGGCAGTACCTTTACTGAAGTCGTCAACACGCCGACACTGGGCGAGAGTGACACTGTCTTTACCCTCGGCGGTCCAAGTGCAACCTGGGGTCGTGATTGGGTACCTACTGAATTTTCACCTGAGAACTTTGTGGTTCGTATCAGCGCCCAGACTTCAGCTGGCACCGTCTTCCTTGATGCACTTCAAGTGCGTGTACATCACCAGAGATCAGGTGGTGGTGGTGGTGGTGGTGGTGTGCGTTTCTAGAGCCTATCGAAAGAGTAATGATCAGTAAAAAAAGATATTATACCCACATGAATTCAGTATAAAATCCAGTCTGATCGACTGGTATGTAGGCTGAACAGTCACAGGAATTCTATTAGCATTACCGTTTCTAAGTGCTGGTTTTGGTGTAGAGTTGCATGCTGCTCCGGAATCAGTGTCTACAGCGAGCATGAGGTGATCTTTAGGGACACCTGGACTACAGCTGAATTCTCCAACTCCAACTTCGTAGTCCGTATCAGTAGCAATCCTTCAAGCAATCCTGTGCAGTTTGGAGAGATACAGATGTGGGTGTTCAACTAGACTGGCGGAGGAAGTGCTGGTGGGGCGATTTAGGAAAAGAAGTATATCCATAGGTAATCACAGATATTCCATACATGTACGTTATAATAAAACTATATGTTATCTCCCACTTATTCTTTTTTTGGTGCGGTATGTTGTTTGCTTCTGCTGGGGTCTGTGCCTGGACATGTAGTGGCTAATACTATTCAAGTCACTCCAACTATTCAATTTGCTGGAGCTAATGAGTCAGAGGAAGGGATGGTGATTACGGTAGATGCGCAGCAGGAGCAATACAGTATTTCAAACCGGGCCCACCACGACAGTGTGTACGGGGTCACAGCAGCCCAGCCAGCGTTGGTGTTTCAAACTGGTGAGCAAGAAGTGCCGGTGGTGACAGATGGTATTACCTACGTACAGGTCAGTAATCAAGGAGGGCAAATCTCACGCGGGGATTTCTTGGTGACGGCAGAGCTGGCTGGTGTGGCGAGAAAAGCCGCTGACGACGAGTCGTACGTATTTGCGATTGCGCTCGAAGACTATCAGTCAGACACAGCTAATCAGATCGGTTTTATACAGGCTGACGTCAGTGTAGAGCGTGCGACCGTAGCACTTGAAGCCAGACGTCAGGCTCAGATGAGTACCGAAGATACATCTCCTGACCCGATTTCAATTGTGCGGGCCATAATAGCGATGGTGCTGGTGGTTGGTGGATTGTTCTTTGTGCTGTATAGCTTTCGCTCGAATATTAAAGCTGGAGTTGTATCAGTCGGGCGAAATCCGCGAGCGCGCAGCTCGATTGTGGCTTTGACGATTGGGAATCTGACCTTTGCTTTAGTCTTATGCGCGGTGGTGGTGTTTATTGCGGTAGCGATTTTGATCCTACCGGTCTAAAGAACCTGTGTGTAGTAACGCTTGTCAAAGACTCGTGCCACGCGGTACCATGATTCATAATATATGAATAGCTATTTTACAGTCGAATTACTTATTGGGACATTTTTAGGGCTATTGCTGGCAATGGTGATTTTGCTTGTGTTACAAGTCAGGACTACGAACAAGGTAAATAAACTAACGTACCCAGCCTATGAGTACGTCATAGAAAAGGCCGAGCATGACGCTGAAAAACTAATCCAAGAAGCTCAACACAAAGCCCAGAGTATAATTACCGAAGCTCAGCAATCAGGTGCAAAAACCATCGCCGACTACACTAGCCAGGCCAAAGAAATTCATTCTGAATATAGCTCGGCTCTGCACGCCCAGACCGAGTCGCTCGAGCACACCATGCAAGGCATCAGCAGCGAAGAAACTGCAGCGCTCAAACAGGTCACTGATGCTGCCGAGGATATGATCGAGTCACAAGAAAAAAGTATCCTAGCAAACGTAGCAAAGACCAACCAATCAATCGAACAACTAGCATCCAAAACTGAGCAAGAAGCCACTGAATCAATTGCTCACCTAGAAGAGCATGTCGAAGAAGTGGGTGATATGCTGGAGGCACAATTGAAAGCCACCGATACAGCTGGGCAAGCGCTACTGAAAAATCACATAGCTGCATTGCAGGGTCAGGCAGACAAACAAGTCGCAGCGTATACCGACGCTAGGATCAAGTTGCTTGATGCGCACATCGAGCAACTTGTTGAGTCGGTGGTGTTGGAGGTATTGCATATGCAACTGACTCCATCAGAACAAGCATCCCTAGCATTTAAGGCGCTGAAAGAAGCTAAAGAACAACATATTATATGAGCGATCAAGTAACGTTGCTACAGGCAATTTGTGCTACCACGTATACTGTCGCTGATATGCGTCGGCGCTTGGGGTTGTTACAAGAAGGGGCTGAGGTAGCTTTATTCAACAATCAGACGACAGATGTAGCGGCCGCTATTAAAACCGCAATTACAAACCGGGGGAAAGAAAGTGATGTGGTCGTAATGATGGAGTGGGAAGATGCAATGTTTGCTCAGTTTACCGCCAGCAACATTCGTAAACGCATCACAGCGCTGCAACAGGCGGTTGATGCGTTACCAATTATGACCTTGTACATCCCAGTAGCATTCCCTAAAAAAGACCTAGCTGCTATGGCGATGTGGTGCAGAGAGGAATGTGCGCCGCAGCTTTTGTTTGATGTGCGAATCGACCCAAAGGTGGCTGGTGGCTGTGCGTTTGTATGGAATGGCACGTATCATGATTTTTCTTTTACCGCCCAGAGTAAAAAATACCCCGGGATAATTACCGAGCAACTACATACCTATGCCTAATCCTACTCGTGCAGATGAAGTTGGATTTGTTACCCGTACTAAGCGGTACCTGTTGGCAATCGAAGGATTACCTTCCGCCCGGGTTAATGATCTGCTGATAGACGAAAAGGGTAATCTCGCTATCGTTCGTTCGTTGGCTGATGATCATGTGTCGGCCCTGACGTTGGCTACGGTAGCAGGCCCTGGTGATCGATATACCTACCTCGATGGTGACTACATGTACTCGTGTGGTGATCAATTGTTTGGCCGGATTATTAATACCCTTGGTGTACCGGTCGATGGTAAAGGGTCACTCCCGCCAGGCAAGCTACCGCTGGCGCTCGAGCTGGATGCTCCGGGGATCGAGCAGCGGGTGGCGATTCATGAGCAATTGCAAACCGGAGTAGCGGTCACTGATTTGTTGATACCAATTGCCAAGGGGCAAAGACAGCTGTTGTTTGGTCCGATGCGAAGTGGTAAGACGACGTTCCTGACAGAAACCGTATTGGCCCAGATACCGCACGGAACAGTATGTATCTATGCGGTGCTCGGTAAGCCGGTGGCTGGTCTGCGTAAAATAACCGACACTATCCTTGGCGAAGACAAGGGTGGTAAAAATATCGTCATAGCGGCGCTGTCTGATGAACCCGCATCGGTGATTGCGCTTGCTCCGTCAGTAGCTTTTTTGTTGGCCGAATACTATCGCTCGCAGGGTGAGCATGTGCTGGTGATCCTCGACGACCTAGATGCACACGCCAAGTACCTACGCGAGATCGCACTACTAGAAGGTCGACTGCCAAGTAACGAATCATACCCGGGTGATATTTTTTATCAGCACGCGCACTTGATGGAACGCTCTGGTCATTTTAATGATACGCTCGGCGGCGGGTCGATCACGGCGCTTCCAGTAGTACAAACTGACCTTAAAAACTTTTCTGATTTGATCCCAACCAACCTTATGGCTTGTACCGATGGACACTTTTCGTTCGTACCTTCGCTGCGGGCAGAGGGAGTGTATCCATCGATCAATATCGAGCAGTCGGTGACTCGAGTTGGTCGGCAGTCGCAAGCGACTATGCAAAAGCAACTCACCACCCGGGTGCAAATTTTGCTTGGGAGCTATCGACAACAAAAAGAGTACGCGCAGTTTAGTGCTGATCTCAATGATCATACCAAGGACACGCTCAGGCGGGGAGCAATTGTGGAAACACTGCTCCAGCAAGAGCCTTATAAGACCATTGTTCGCAGTACCCAGGTATTATTGCTGGCGCTAGCATTTACTGATTTTTTTGATGAGCACGATAGTGCGTTTGCAAAGGTTCACAAAGCGACGCTGGTCGAGACACTTACTACCGACAAGTCATTTGCTGTGTTGCGTACCCAGGCACTGGAAACTGTCGAGTATGAAGATTTTATCAGCGACCTACAATCTAAAACCAAATTGTTACATTCTGTATGTCAGCCATAAATGAATTACGCGAAGGTCTCGCACATACTGAAACGGCGCAATTTGTAACCACTATGTTGCGCGATATTAGTGCAACTAAACTACAGTCGATTCGAGCGGCCTATGAAGCCAACGTGCAGTACTACGCCGAGCTGCATCATAAAGTGAGCATGCTGCAACACTACGTAGTCGCTAATAACATCACGCTCGATCAAACTAAAAAGCAGCGGGTGTATGTAGCGCTTACGTCTAATCGTCGCTTTTACGGTACGCTTAATGTGGACGTGATCAAGCATTTGCATACGCTGGTACAAGCAGATACACAATCAGCCACGTGCGTAGTGGTCGGGCAGACAGGTCGTCAGATTTTGCAACGAATGCCGCTACAGGCCGATGTGTCGTACGAGGCGTTTCTAAAAGACGAACCAACCCCACAAGAAGTACAGCGCATCATTGCATCATTACATATGTACGATGAAGTGGTGGTAATCCATCCAACCTTCATCAACGCGTTTGAACAAGAGGCCAAACTAACCGACCTGACCCATGTGTCAGATAGTAATGAGACAAGTGCGCCTTCGCTCGATTATATTATCGAACCAGACATCCCGGCTATGCTCGAGTTCTTTACAACTCAGATACGGTTCGTGTTGTTTGATAGAATAGTACTCGAGACGAGACTGGCTCTGACTGGTGCTCGCTTGATGAAGATGCAACGCGCCCGCGAACGAGCTGGAGAAATGCTGACTGCAGAGCGACGAGTTATTCATAAGGAAATTAGCACGATGCAGAGTATGCGTCTCCTAGAAACATTTGCCGGATATCATAATAAAGATAGTGTATGAGTACTACCAAATCGACAACCAACTACGTGGGACGAGTGCGAGGAGTGCTCGGGCAAATTGTTCGTATCGAGTGTGATGGCGAGTATCGACCACCACTAAAAGAGTTGCTGACAGCGATGGATGATGCTTCGATACGACTCGAAGCCTACGCCTACGAAGGGGCGCACACGCTGTACTGCTTATTGCTATCAGAGGTAGATACCCTAGAGCGAAATGTAAAAATCATCAGTACCGGTGCTCGTATTACCGTACCGGTGGGGAAGTCGGTACTCGGGCGTGTTATCGATCTCTACGGTGAACCGATCGATGGTGGCGGCCCGCTCACTACCAAAAAGGAACGGACAATTTACCGTGACCACCGCGAAACAGTGGGAAGTAAAATCATCCGCCCGAGTATTATTCAAGAGACCGGCATCAAGACGATCGACTTTTTTGTACCGTTACTCAAGGGCGGCAAGATGGCGCTGGTTGGCGGAGCGGGTGTCGGTAAGACAACGCTACAAGAAGAGATCCTACGTAACGTGGTGTACGACGGGACTGGTGTGTCGGTGTTTGCGGGTATCGGTGAGCGTATTCGTGAGGGGCACGCGCTCTACGAATCACTCAAGGAACACAACGTACTCGACCGAACGGCGCTCGTGTTTGGGCACATCAACAAAAACGCCGCGGTGCGTGCGATTACAGCATCGACCGCCGCTACCCTGGTAGAACACTTTCGCGATGAAGAAAAAACCGATGTTCTACTGTTTGTCGATAACGTGTTTCGGTTTTTGCAGGCGGGGAGTGAGCTCTCGACTTTGCTCGGTGAGTTGCCGTCAGAGTTTGGGTACCAGCCAACCCTACAATCAGAAATCGCTGAATTTGAAAACCGCCTCTATTCTACGACCGATGCGTCGGTTACTTCTGTGCAGACGGTATACGTGCCGGCTGATGAATTTGGTAACCCGGCTGTTTCAGCTACCATGCCGCACATGGACGCGGTGGCGATTTTGTCTCGAGAGCTGACCTACGAAGGACGCTATCCCGCGGTTGATCCGTTTCGTTCGATGTCGACTGCACTGAATCCTCAGACAGTTGGAAAGGAACATTATGCCGCCGCCACAGAAGCTATCGAGATACTCAATCAATACAAGCAGCTATCTCGAATCGTATCTATCGTCGGCGAAGAAGAGTTGTCAATCGAGAACCAAAAGCGCTATCTACGGGCTCAAAAATTGCTCAACTATATGACGCAGTCATTTATCGTGACCGAGATAGAAACTGGTCGCAAAGGGGCAAAAGTACCGCGCGAATTAGTTGTGCGTGATGTGAGGGCAATCCTCGACGGTACACTTGACGACGTACCAGCGGACAAATTTTTATACATTGCCGATCTGGCTTCGGCTGGTATTTTACCTGCATCATGAGCGACTCACTGCGGGTAGTTATTCAATCTCCAGTCGCCACCGTCTGGGAAGGTGACGTGAAAGCGTTATCGGCCGAGAATAGTGAAGGTGTGTTTGATATTTTGCCTGACCACGCTCGCTTCATGTCACTTTTGAACGCAACACCGCTCGCGCTTGAGTTGGCTAATGCTGAAACTAAATCGTTTACGTTCAAGGACGCACTTTTGTATGTTGATGCCGACGTGGCTACTATTTACGTACAAGAGCCACTGCAAGAAATAGCTCAGTAGTTATAGACAAAACCTCCACTAGACACCCAGTTTTCGTAAGGCTGCGTGGTATTATTTTGGTATGTGCATGCGGACACGCCTTATTTGCAATGATTGCAATATAGCTACGTATCTTGCATGTGCTCACTGCTCACATGCGTATACATTTTTTAACTAACAAACTTCATCGGACAGTCGGGCTTTGTATGGTAGCTATTGCCCTGGTTGTATTTTTGTTGTGCTTGTCGCTACTGCAACCGGTGTCAGCGCAAGTTCCCGCAGCGGCGACGCAGCAGTCTCAATCGCAAGAGCGACAGGGTTCGTTTTGGACGCTATTTGATCAGGTCGTGGTGCAGCTGCAAGGTGTGGTTGCATTTACCGCTCAGGCAATCGACGCCGTGCGTCCCGGTCCAGGCGACGCAGAGGGTGATGCTGTGAGTACACTACCAGCAACCCGGTCGGATCTCGCTCAACCAGCTCCGATTCGGTTTCCTTTACAAAATCTTGGAGCGGGAACATTTATTATTAATGCACCGCTATCAGTCAGACAGTCATTGCTAGTGACTGGCCTGAGTCAGTTTGCTACTACGACGGTCAGTGGTCCATTGGCCGCGGGAGTGATCACTGGTTCCAATCTGACAATCGGAACTTCGATCACCGCCAATACTTTACAAGTGGATGGTGCGGCAACACTTGGTGCTGTGACTGTCAGTACCGATGCTGACATCAGCGGCGCCCTGCGCGCGCTTGGTGGTATTACCACCGATGGAGCAAATATTGATGTCGGTACTGGCTCGCTCTTTGCGAGTAATGTGGTAAACGAAGTGGTGGCGGGTGATAATGTCACTGTCACCGGAACCAGAAATGCACCAATCATTTCATTTGAGCCAGAGCCCTTCGATGGCGTGCTCGAGATAAATGGCGAGCGAGGAAGAGTTGAATTCGAAGCCGGCGAAGATATCGAAATCAATGGTTTGGAAATCGAAAACATTTCTGACCTAGATAGTGTCACTTCTCGTGGTGGCTGTTCTGGTTGTATTAATGACGGGGATGTTTCAAACATACTGACACTAACTGGTGGGACTATTAACGGCACTAGTATTGGTCTGAGTTCAGCCGCAGCCGCCGCGTTTAGTACGGTGAATATCGGGAGTGCGCTCTCTACAAGTAGTGCCTTCACCGTTTTAAGTACTGGTACGTCGACGTTTGGTGGTACGGTTAATATTGAATCAGGCTGTTTTGCCCAAAATGGTGTATGTATTGGTGGACTCACGGCCCCGACGTATTTGGGGTTACCAGATACACCAGGGTCATACCTTACCGGTGCACTCCAGTATGCAAACGCTTCAGCTACTGCTTTGACGCAGTCAGCTAGCCTGGTGTTTGCTGGTGATAATTTAGGTATTGGTACCAGTACACCATCAGCAAGGTTGACGGTCGAAGGGGATTCGTTATTGGTTGGTGCAGTATCAGTTATCAGCGGCACTAGCTCTCAGTTTAGTGGTGGGCTTAATGTGACTGATGGTTGTGTATCAGTTGACGGTACTTGTCTTGGCGGTGCAGCGGTGCTTGGTGATCTAACTGATGTAACTTTGGCCACCACTAGTGACGGCGACATACTTATATATGATGGTGTCTCGTGGACAAACGTATCATCCTCGACCTTAGGGTTTGGCGACGGTACTTTTTTAGGCTTAGCTGATACACCACAAACGTACCTAGCTCAGGCCGTATCGTATGTGAATGCAACCAGCAGCGCACTGACTCAGTCAGCCAACTTTGTCTATGACGGCACTCGCCTAGCCGTTGGTACTCCAAGCCCAGTCACAACTCTAACTGTAGGTGGTGATCTTAGTATCTTGGGTGGATCACTCGCGCGCTGGTACGATGTCGATAGTTCAAATTACGCAGCCTTTCGAGCTCCGGCGGTCCTCGGGTCAAACGTCGAGTGGATGTTACCAGCTACTGATGGCGGTAGTAACGAGATCTTGGTAACAGACGGAGCTGGGAATTTGCGCTTTGACACTGTTGAGTCAGTCGGGGGAGGGTCTCCAGATTTTATTGGTCTTACTGACACACCTCTAGTCTATACAGCTAATGGTGTGCCGTTTACGGGTACGAGTTCATTGTTGTTCTCAAACGAGTTTGTCTTTGACGGTCAAAATTTTGGTATTGGAGTAGAGATTCCGTTAGCTCCTCTTACCGTACAAGGAAACACTCGTCTGCAAGCAGTCAATGAAGAAGTAGGATTTTACTATAATGCAAACGCCGACACAGTCGGGATTGGGACACTTAACGCTGACGCTCGACTAGCAGTAGAAAATGGATCAATCCTGCAGCAAGGTGGTCGCGCGAGTAGTACGTACACGCCAAGTCAGGTCGGGTCACTTGATCTAGCTTCCAACCCAAGTGCAAACGATGTCTATACAGTAGGTAATCGGGCGTATGTCGTGAGTAGTGCAGCTGGCAATGATTTTCATATTATTGATATTAGCGACCCGAGTGCTCCTACCGAAATCGGCTCACTCAACTTACCAACGGCTGCCAACGGTGTGTTTGTGGTGGGTAATTATGCGTATGTAGTAAGTACGGTCACCGGAGACGATTTTCATATCATCGATATCAGTAACCCTAGTGTTCCAGTTGAGGTCAGTTCACTCGATTTACCAACAACTGCTAATGATGTGTTTGTGCAAGGTCGCTACGCCTATGTGGTGACCGATAACGTTGGGAACGACTTCCATGTTATTGATATCAGTAACCCGATTGCACCCCAGGTAGTTGGTGAGATTGAGTTGCCTGATTCGGGGAATGGTATCAAAGTGCGAGGACAGTACGCTTACGTCACCACGAATGGTACTGATGAAGATTTTCATGTGATCGATATCAGTAGCCCGAGCACACCCACCACTACTGATAGCTTGTTGCTAGCGGATGCTGCTAACGATATGTTCATTAAGGACAATTATGCCTATGTGGTATCTAACAGTACTGGTGACGACCTACACATCATTGATATAAGTGACCCAAGTGCAATAATCGAAGTAGGGGGGCTCAATCTGGTTGCGTCAGCGGCTGCAATCACTGTGTCAGGTAAATACGCGTACATTGCGAGTGCAGTCAATGGCGACGACTTACACGTGATTGATATTAGTAACCCGAGTACCCCAGTAGAAGTTGGAGGAATCGATCTGGCAGCAGGGTCTGGGACCGGTGTGTCTGTCATTGGTCGCTATGCCTACCTAACAACCACCAATACCGGTAGGGAATTTTTTGTGGTTGATCTGACGGGTGTAGAAGCTCAGTCAGGCGTGATGCATTCACTGCAAAGTGGCTCGATGACGGTCATTGGAGATACAGTTCTATCCGGTCGGCTCGACGTGGGTGAGGGGTTGCTTGTCGGGCAGGCAGGGGTGGTTACACAGGGGGCTGTCTATGCAACCGGTGTTGAAAGTTCATACTTTTTAGGAAACCTTAGTATTGGTACCACCAGTGCTAGTTCAGAACTAACCGTGGATGGGGTTGTCCAGGCGACCAATCTGATCAGTGGTGGTACCACCAACCTTATGGCTGATGCCCAAGGAAACATAATACTAGAAGCCTCTGACCAACGTCTCAAAGAAAATGTCGTCACCCTAACCGGATCGCTAAATAGAATTCTTGAGTTACGAGGAGTATCCTACGCCTGGAAAGACAAGGATCGCTTTGGTGATCAGCAAGAAATAGGATTCCTGGCTCAAGAAGTCGACGCTGTGGTGCCCGAGGTGGTACGAAAGGGTGGCTCCTACTGGTCACTCAATACCAAAAATCTACTGGCGGTAGTTGTCGAAGGAATGAAAGAAATGTGGCTAGTGGTTAGTGGAAATCAAAACCGAATCGAAGCTCTCGAAGCGCGCGTGCGCGAGCTTGAGGCTAGTGGTGTTCAACCATCAGCAGCACCGTCGGAACCTCAACAAACTGAGTCATCACCAACTGAAACAGAACAATCTCAACCAGATAGCGAAGTAGGTGCTAATGCGAGCATGGAAACTGCTGCCGATCAAGATGAGGTCGAAGTAGGATTAGTCGATGTTACGGGTACGACCACTGCAGAGTCAGAAGTTGATCAGGTGGTAGAGACAGTAACTAACGACGACAGTGGGACAGCTGATCCATCTGCCAGTGTAGAAGATGATAATGAGGTCGCAGTGCCAGACACAGGAGCTCCACCAGCGGCTGGATCAAATCTTGACCCGGAAGAAAGTCAGCCGCCAGCCGAGCAGACCGTAGTAGAAGAAGCTGTTACAGAAGCTATAGATCAACCCGTGACAACGGCAGACATAGAGCCAGCGCTTGCTCCTGCAGTCGGTGTGACAGAATAACCTTATCCACACTTGATGGTGCCAGCCAGAAAAAAAACGTCAGAATTCTAGTATTATAAGTACAACCTAATCACAGAAACATCATTATGAAAACCTCGGTACACATCAGCAACTTATCCATCGCCGCGACATCTGCCGCACTAGTCTTCTCGCTGTCACTAGGCCTATTTTTTGCCTTTGAACCAGCCGTGACCTTTGGCCAGACTGATGAATTCACCGTGCGAGCAGAAATCACTGGTGAACTTGCATTTGTAACCACGGCAGACAACATCACACTGGCTCCAGCTATTGCTGGTTTGACGGGGGGGTTCGCAAGCGGGACTACCACTGTAGCAGTCAACACTAACAATCCGTTAGGTTACGCAATGACGATTGAGTTTTCTGACGCAGTTGCTATGCAACAGGAACTGGGCACGTCAACTATTCCTAACTATGTTCCAGCAAGTGGAGCTGACTACGATTTCACCATGGCGGCTGGTGAGGCAGGTTTTGGCTACACAGTGTTCTCAAACACTAATACTGCAGACACAAACAGTATCTTCCTCAATGATGGCGCAAGTGACTGTAGTTCAGGAACGACTGGAACGCTTGGAAAGTGTTGGTACAACGTAGCCGATGCTACAGTTGCGACTAATATTATCAACCGATCAACGCCAACTCCAAGTACTGGGGCGACTACAACTCTAGCCTTTCAAGTCGGAGTAGGAGCTAATCCAAACCCAGCGCTACCAGCTGGCTTCTACACTGCCACAACAACCTTGACCATTACTGACAACTAAAATATAATCAAATTACTATGTTGAATACAACTTCGCATCGATTAAGCGTGGTTGCATTCCTACTAATTTTGGGATGCACACTCCTAGCTCTGCCTACGAGTGTGTTTTCTCAAACTGACAGTGTTTCAACAGTCGGCGAGACGGTAACCGAGACAGATCTTGCGCTCGAAGCTGATCCAGTAGACGATTCAGAGTTACCACCAGTAGAGGCGACTACTAGTACGACACCAGTACCTGCCTCACCACCAGTAGTCACCGATAATTATAGTCGTGAACGATTACCAAATGACGATGTGTTCAATGACTTTGTGGTTGGTCCTGGTCGGTTTGAGCTGGCTCTTGAGCCTGGCCAAAGTCGTACAGTAGAGCTCGTTGTGTCCAACCGCATGGGGATAGAGAAAGTGTTTTCTTTTGAAACCGAGGACGCGGAAGGTACCGTAGATGGTTCACAAGCGCTCGTCCTGTTGGGAGATGATCGGGGGCCATATACTATAAAAGACTACATCAGTGTCCCATACAATGAGTTCACGCTTCAGCATGCACAGCGCGCTCGAATCCCAGTGACAGTAAGTATTCCTGCTGACGCTGACCCGGGTGGTCGCTATGGGAGTTTGTTGATTTCTATTGTTTCTGATAGAAACGAACTCAATGCCGCCGGCGGTGCTGCACCTGCTTCGGTCCTCGTTAGTCGGATTGGTACACTTTTCTTTATCTCAACCCCCGGCTCAACAGAAGCAGCTGGAGAGACATTAGACTTCGCTACGGTTAATGACGAGTCAGTATTTACTGATTCTCCAATACCTATGAGCGTCGTCTTTGAAAACACTGGTGACGTACACCTCAATCCCTATGGTGAGGTCCGAATTACCAACTTACTTGGAGACGAGGTCGGGTTTGTCGAGCTTGCACCCTGGTTTGTGTTGCCTGATGCTATCCGAAACCGAGTGGTTGAATGGGATCGTGAGCTGCTCATCGGACGCTACACCGCCACTGCCCAAATCAATCGTGGCTACGATGACGTCATCGACACCCGAACAATCGTGTTTTGGGTGTTGCCTTGGAAAATCCTGCTCCCAATATTCATTGCCTTATTCTTAGTCTTTGCTGCTATCCGATACGTTGCTACCCGGTTTGAATTTAAACGTAAATAGTTACTCATGCATACTCGGAGTTCCACATTCTTGATTAGTGTAGTCAGCGCCCTTGTTCTGACACCACTAGTATTTTGGTATATCGGCATTGCTGGGGCACAGGTGATGGAAAGTGCCAATTACGGCATCCAGTCAGACAGCATCAATTTTGGTGGTGGCCTATCTGACTCTGCCGGCTTTAGTCTAGAGTCTAGTGCTGGTGAGATCGCCACCGGAGAAAGTGCCAGCGCCTCGTATGTTTTGCGAGCTGGCTATCAGCAAATGCAGCAGGTTTTCATGTCGCTAACTGGCCTAGCAGCAGTTACGTTGTCACCGACTATTCCCGGTGTATCAGGTGGTGTAGCAAATGGTTCGACCACAGCCACGGTGGTGACCGATAGTCCGTCTGGGTATTCATTGACTATCGAGAGTGAGTCAGCTCCAGCTATGGTGTCTGGAGTTAATAGTCTGGCTGATTACAATACCAATACAAATCCAGATTACGAATTTGCCATTGGAATAAATGATGCGCACTTTGGTTTTTCCCCATTTGGTGATGATATCATCGACAGATTTAAGAATAACGGCACCAGCTGCGGGGTCGGTAGTACCATTTCGAATTTAAATTGCTGGACTGGTGCCAGCACAACCGCGATGGTTATCGCTGAATCTACTAGTTCAAACCATCCAACCGGCACCGATACTCGCATTAACTTTCGGGTCGGGGTAGGTGGGTCGGTTACACAAGCGCCCGGAGTCTATGTAGCAACTACTACGGTAACCGCGCTGCCTTTATGAGAATACTGCTAAGTCTGTTTTTTGCACTGGTTTTTATGGGCGGCACAGCCCAATTGTGTTTTGCACAGACGGACTCTTTCAACGTGCGTTTCTTGTACGGGGACGATTCAGAAGCTCCAACCACACCAGACCCTTTCTCGGTCACTCCGATTGCTCCAGCGCAGATTGATATTGCCTGGGGCACCTCAACCGATAATGTGGCGGTGGTTGGGTATCAACTGTTTCGGGATTCGATGCAGATTGCAACCACGACGCTAACTTCATTCTCGGATACTGGATTGACGGCAAGCACTACCTACGCGTATAACGTGATTGCTTTTGACTCGTTTGGTAATTTTTCAACGTCTTCAGCTACGCTGGCTACTACAACGTTTGCATTGCCACCACCGCCAGTAGTGGCCACGTCAACTGAAAGTGGTGGCAGTTCTGCCACTATCGCACGGCTGCTACTCACTTCATTTGAAATAACTCCTGGTACTAGCGGTGCTAAGTTACAGTTTAGTACCAACGTGCCTACGCGCTTTGTTTTACGTTATGGTAAATCAAGCATCTATGATAACGGAACGATAGAGAGTCCAATTTATAAATCTACTCATACCACCTCACTGTTTCCGTTAGAGGCGGGGACAGCGTACGTGTACGAACTCTATGGGTTTGACCGGTTTGGTAACGAGGTACTGCTGGCTGATGGTGACTTTAGTACCACTGCGCTACCAGACACAACAGCGCCTGCTAATGTCGCCAATTTTTCGGCGACACCAATTGGGACTGATGTATTTCTACGCTGGGACAACCCAACTGATGACGATTTTGTCTATGTACGAGTTGTTCGTAATCGTTCGTTCTATCCGTTGAACGAAAGTGATGGATTCTTGGTGTATGAAGGGTCAGCTAATTCTATAACTGATCAAGGTGGACTGAGTTCGTATGATGAGCAGTACTATACAATCTTTACTTATGACAGTTCTGGTAACGTGTCTTCGGGGGCGGTAGCGTCCGCTGCGACTCAGTCTCTACTAGAGGCTGGCTCAGCTGATGGGGGAGTCACTACTACTCCAGACCAGGCGATCGAAGATAATATCGATGGTCAGTCAACAATCGACATGACAGTACTGTATGCCAGTTCAGTGCAGTTGCTGCAAGATGGTATTAGACAATCGTTGTCTGACCAGTCAGTCACGCTAGATAGTCGATTACCGTACGAGTTATTTATTCCTATCGAGGCCGTACCAGCCAACCTCAAGACAATTATAGCTACGGTAGTTAACCCGTCCAATCAACGCTCTGCCACCACCTACCTCCTAAAAATAAATTCCGAGCAGACCGGGTACAGCGCACTAATCTCGGCCCCAATGGTGGTTGGTTCCTCACGGGTGACAATAGAAATGATTGATTACACTCAGGGTACTGTGCGCCGGATAGAACAGTCCGTTACGTTTGTGGCCTCACGTGAAGCTGCACCACCTTTGCTTAATACTCTGGCCAAGCAAGATATATTCCCGTGGATTATACGGGGAAGCGTGATTTTGTTCTTGCTCTTCTTGCTATATGTCGTCTTTGCGGTACGGCGCCGACGTGAGGATAAGCTTGATGATGATACGGCTGATTACTAGTATAGTAGTGGGAGTTATTCAGTTTTAGATATTTATTTTTATGGTACGTGTAGCAATTAACGGGTTTGGAAGAATAGGGCGAACGTTTTTGCGAACGGCGTTTGGTCACGCCGATTTTGAAGTAGTCGCAATTAACGATCTAGGAAGTCTCGATAACTTGGCGTATCTGCTAAAGTACGACTCAGTATACGGACGAGCACCATTCTCGGTTGAGATAGTTGATGGAAAGCTAATGGTGCAAGGCAAAGAAATCACCTTTACCCAAGAGCGGGACCCAGAAAAACTTCCGTGGGGTGAAGCAAATATAGACATCGTAGTCGAGTCAACTGGATTTTTTGCCAGCTACGAAGGCTCTAAAAAGCACCTAACTGCCGGAGCAAAGCGAGTAGTTATTTCAGCTCCTGTCAAAGATGATCCAGCGGCAGCAGGAGTCAACGGCACAACTGTGCTTATGGGGGTCAATGATGATCAGCTCAAGGTGTGTGACATTTCGTCAAACGCTTCTTGTACGACTAACGCCACTAGTCCACTGATCGCCATCCTTAAAGAAACCATTGGAATCGAAAAAGCCATCCTCAACACAGTGCATGCCTACACCTCAACTCAAGCCATTGTCGACGGTCCCGCCAAAGATCCACGTAAAGGGCGGGCGGCTGCGCTTAATATTATTCCTACCACCACTGGTGCAGCGATTGCTACTACGTTAGCTCATCCAGAACTCGAGGGTATGTTTGATGGTATGGCAATGCGAGTGCCGGTGCCAGTTGGCTCAATTGTAGACGTGACATTCATCGCCAAGCGCGACACTACTGAACAAGAGATCAACGATGCGTTCCGCAAGGCAGCGGCTGACCCACGATGGAAAAATATCTTTGCTGCCACCGACGAGCCAATTGTTTCTTCAGACATCATTGGTTCACGAGTTGGTTCAATCGCGGACATGTCATTTACAAAAGTAGTTGGCGGCAACCTCGTCAAGGTGCTCGGTTGGTACGACAACGAAACCAGTTACACGCAAACGCTTGTCGAGCACGTTGCTGCATCGGCTAGACATCTACAAGCTGCCTAATGAAAATACACCTAGCGACAGATCACGCGGGGTACGCACACAAAAATGCCATTGCCGATTGGTTACAAGGTGAAGGTTTTACGGTGGTTGATCACGGTGCAACGGTGTTTGACCCTGAAGATGACTTTCCTGACTTTATCGTGAAAGCTGCACACGCCGTAGCCAAAGCGCCTGCGACTGACCGAGCGATTATATTTGGAGGATCTGGTCAAGGCGAGGCTATGCTCGCCAATCGGTTTCCTGGTGTTCGAGCTACCGTACTCTATAGTGACAACAAAGAAATCGTAGAATTGGGACGGGCTCATAACGATGCGAATGTGCTGTCGATTGGTGCGCGTTTTATTTCTGTCGACGATACCAAGAAGCACGTATGGAGTTGGTTACACGCGCCTGGCCCAACCGATCAAAAGTATATCCGCCGAGACCAGAAAATTGACCAACTCACTAGAAATCTACACACATGATTCCCATTGTACCCGCGTTTATTCCGCAATCTGAAGCAGAGGCGATAGAGACGCTTCAAGCTCTGTGGTTTAGTCCGGAGGTCCATTTGGATGTGGTTGACGGTCTGTTTACCCCCAGTACTTCTTGGCCGTATCAGCCGACTGGTCAACCAGTGGCTATCCAAGACTACTCAGATCAGTTTTCACTCGAAGTTGATTTGATGGTGGTGGACCCACTGAGTGCTGCTGTCGATTGGGTCACTGCTGGTGCAGACAGGTTAGTATTTCACGTTGAGACAATCTCACTCGAGAACTTCAAAAACTTCGAAGCCTTTACTCATGTGTCAGTTGGTATCTCGGCCCATGGTGATACGCCGCTAGGTACTTTGCTCGAGTACGCGGCATTCGCTGACTACATCCAGCTGATGGGAATTCATACTATCGGTGCTCAAGGGCAGTCATTTGATAGTGCAGTGTTCGAAAAAATTGCTGCGGTACAAGCCGCCTATCCAGACAAATCAATTACAGTTGACGGCAGCGTGAACGAGCACACCATCACTAAGCTGAAAGAGGCCGGGGTAGACCGGTTTGTAGTTGGTTCAGCTATCACCTTGCAGCCAGACCCAAGCGCGGCTCACAAAGCTTTATCTTTACTTATTAACTAAAGTTGAACCAAAAGCACTTGGAGCTTTTGGTTCAACTTTGTATACTACTAGGGACATGCAGTACCTCACTTCAACGCAAATAAAATCATTAGAAAGACAAGCGAACGAAATTCGCCAGAGCATTATCGAGATGCTCGCAGAAGCCGGTAGTGGGCACACTGCTGGACCACTAGATATGGCTGATGTATTTACGTTGCTGTATTTTGCGTTACTAAAACATGACCCAAAGAATCCCGACTGGGCCGAGCGTGATCGATTGATTCTCTCAAACGGACATATCTGTCCGGTGCTGTACGCTACCATGGCTCACGCTGGATATTTTCCCGTTGAAGAACTTATGACGTTGCGCAAGTTTGGTAGTCGTCTCCAAGGTCACCCGCACCGAGAGTCACTTCCGGGAATTGAAAACAGCTCAGGCCCACTTGGGTCTGGACTGTCACAAGCGGTCGGGATGGCGATTGCTGATCGGATGGATAATCCGTATACGAGCAAGTTTTTCTACTGCCTGACTGGTGATGGTGAGCTGCAAGAAGGACAAATCTGGGAAGCGGCCATGCTTGCCGGCAAAGAAAAATTACATAACCTCATTGTGATTGTTGACCGTAATGGTTTCCAGATCGATGGCTACACGCAAGACGTTATGCCGATGGAACCACTGGCTGAAAAATGGGAGAGCTTTGGCTTTGACGTACAGGAGGTCGATGGACACAGTATGCGTGCGCTTAACGATGCTATTGGAAAAGCCCAGGCAGTCTACAGTCAGCCGTCGGTTATCATAGCGCACACCATTGGAAGCAAAGGGGTAGACGTGTTCGAGCGTGACTTTAGGTGGCACGGTAATCCTCCAGGTAAGGGGCCAGAAGACCGCGTTCCTAAAAGTGAGCAAGCCAAAGTAGCCTTAGAAAAACTCCGTACCCTGGCTGGTATGATTGATAAAGATACTATTTCATAATTATGTTTGCAGATCATATTTCAGAAGCAATAAAAAACGGGGGAGAAATCGAAAAGGTAGCGACTCGAAACGGCTTTGGTGAAGGTTTACTTGAAGCAGGTAAGCGAGACCAAAATGTAGTCGCGCTATGTTGCGACTTAACCGAGTCAACTAAGACGCATTTGTTTGCAAATGAGTTTCCAAACCGGTTCGTACAGATCGGAGTTGCCGAGCAAAACCTCGCCTCAGTCGGGTCGGGTATGGCAGCAATGGGAAAGATCCCGTTCATCACCTCGTACGCCATGTTTTCACCTGGTCGTAACTGGGAGCAGATCCGTACGACTATTGCGTACAATAATGCCAATGTAAAAATCGCCGGTTCACACGCCGGGGTATCAGTTGGCCCAGACGGAGCGACGCACCAGGCGATTGAAGATATCGCCATCATGCGCGCGGTCCCTAATATGACGATTATTGCACCAGCTGACATCCACGAAGCGCGTAAGGTGACCTTAGCCGCAGCCAAGCACGATGGGCCGGTGTACTTCCGCCTAGGGCGATCAGGGACACCAGTGGTAACCACCCCAGAGACACCATTTGAAATTGGTAAGGCACAACTCATGTTT
>Ga0129324_10000751_pt1 | contig 22495 bp, 19 predicted proteins | sample CPBDNA_7_FD_96879 | JGI IMG/M metagenome (GOLD analysis project Ga0129324, IMG submission 96879) | Freshwater to marine salinity gradient microbial communities from Chesapeake Bay, USA - CPBay_Spr_15_0.2_DNA | ecosystem: Environmental > Aquatic > Marine > Coastal | place: USA: Chesapeake Bay... | reverse complement strand
CTAGTGAGGAGCCTGAAAGGTCAGGGGTTTTCTGATATCCGGGCGGTCGACATCAAACCTCAGACGCAGTGGCACCAGGTGTTTGATGGTGTAGAAAACGTGACTGCGGACCTTCAGCTTCTTGAGAACTGTAGATCAGCAATGAGAGGCCGCAAACACGTCTTTAACCTCGCCGCGGACATGGGGGGTATGGGCTTTATTGAACAAAACAAGGCACTATGCATGCTCTCGGTCCTCATCAATACTCACCTTCTTGAAGCGGCACGCGAAGAGAGTGTTGAGCGGTTCTTCTTTGCTTCATCCGCCTGCGTCTACAACGCAAGCAAACAAGACGTCACTGATGTGATCCCTTTAAGAGAAGAAGACGCCTACCCCGCGATGCCCGAGGATGGATACGGCTGGGAGAAACTATTCGGGGAACGCATAGTCCGCCATTTTGACGAAGATTTTGGAATTCAGGGCAGAGTTGCTCGCTACCACAATGTCTATGGCCCCCATGGAACTTGGGACGGCGGCAGAGAGAAAGCTCCTGCCGCATTGGCTCGAAAAGTCGCCCTGGCCAAGCTAACTGGAAACCACAGTATCCAGATTTGGGGCGATGGAGAACAAACACGATCATTCACCTACATCGATGACGCAATTTTCGGAACAGAGGCCCTTTTCTGGTCTGATTTCAACCAACCGCTCAACGTCGGTTCGGAGGAAATGGTGTCGATCAATCAGATGGTCGACATGCTTGAAGAGATTTCAGGAATCAAACTCACGAGGGAATACCAACTTGACGCGCCCAAAGGGGTTCGCGGCAGAAACAGCGACAACAGTCTTACTCGTCAGGAGCTCAACTGGTCTCCCACCACCCCACTCAAGGAAGGGCTAAGAGAGACGTTTGATTGGATTTCCCGCCAGGTTTGCTAATTTGTGTAGGAGACGGCGCCCCAGACTCATCGGTCCTAGAACCTCCGGGATAGAAGCGATTTCACCAGTCCAGGCTCGACTCGGAAAGAAGGCCGCAAAGTCGTTCTCAAAAATTTCGATGAGATGCTGATAACTCCCTGCGCCAACTTGATTACCTTCGATAAAGCTGTCAAGCACTACCTGAACTTCCACTCCAGGGAAGAAGGCATCAGGGAATTCCGTAAGCACCTGTGCTGCCACATCTCGAAACCCCATGACAACAAGTGCAAGCATGTACTTGTTTATAAGCTCGGCTGACTCATCTAACCTCTCCCGAAACTCCTGCGATACGAAAGGATCGCGAAAGTAGACCGCATCGGCCCATTGAACTGTCCCTTCGAGGGTCTGGGCAGGAATTTCGTAGACAAATCTAGAGGGCAGGGCGGCCCGCGAGTAGTTATGAGGAGATAGGCGATAGAGGGTAAAACCTGCCTTTCTCATGAGTTTGTCGATGTTGGCGAAAGTACTAGTCCGCGAATCATCTGGGTTCCCATGGAACCCGCATTCCACTTCAACCCCAATTAGATCTTGGGAGCTCAGGATATTCCGAGCGCCTTCGAGCACGGCATAGTCAAAACCGTCGGTGTCAGTCTTCAAAAAGTTCGGCGCTGAGCCAACATTTTGTATGCCAGCGAAGTGATTGTCTAGCGTCACCGAATAATCCGTATAGCAAACCTCCCGGCCCCCATTGAACTCGGAGCGAACGTATGCGCTCCCTTCCGCCGAGAGCCTCCTATCAACCGCAATAGCGCTGGTCATCTCGAAAGGCCCACTTGCAAATGGGCTGGGAGGGGCTGCCCCAAGGCCAACAACAAAGGCACACTCAAAGGTTTCGTTGTCACGCGCATCTCTCTGTAGCCTGTCAATTTCCTCAATCAGTGGATCAAAACCAAAAAACAAACCGGAGGATCCTAGTTCAGACCACTTCGCCTCAATACCGCCGCTGCAACCGACGTCTACGAGCACAAAAGGCTGTTCGTGGTGGACAGGAAAATGGCTAATCAGTGAGCGCACCTGGTCCCTTCATAAAGTCAAAAAAATTCCTTCACCGACAAAAGAGTGACAGGTAAATTGGGCACTCGATTCCTAAAGGCATCAACCAATTGCCAGCCTTGTGCAAACTTATCTGTTGAGCGCCTCCAGCGTCAATAGATTCAACCATTGCTTATCGATGTCACCCTGGCCGTAAATTTCCGCTCGAGAACAGACGATAGAAAAGTCTTCGCTACCCAAGATTCGCGTAGATTGAGAAACGGTTAGGTTAGCACTCCCCCGGAAATACCGACTTACCGAAGCTACAAGGTAAAGCTATTCCAGGATTGGATACAGGTTTGAACAAAGTGAAGGCCAAGTAGTCTGAGAACAAATTGCAAATAGTTTCCGGAAAGGCAAGTGGAGTAATTATTTCTAACGATCCAACAAAACGATTCGAGCAAGTCTGAGGCCCAACTTGCTTGTGACTATTTTTAGCAATTGCGGCCTCCAGCGCCGCGCCCCAAAGTAGAATCGAGCCGGAGGCCAAAGTTTTCTTTTTGCAAATGGCCCGTGGCGGAATCCGACACTATACGGGATTGTGGCCGCTGAGACGGTCGCCGCAAATCTCTCCGAGACCAGATTCCCGACGACATTTACACCGATTACCTCCGTTATCGCACGACCACCCCGCACCCGACGAAGAGTTGTCATGAGCTTCATCGAATTCTCGGTAACAAAGTCAAGTGCCCCTTCGTGAGAATAGGCGTTTAAAGAAAAATCAAAAATTGCTATGAGGCTTTGAGGTAAAATTCTCTTATCGAATTGGAAAACCCTCTGCCCCATCTGGCGTTGCCACATTTCTGGATCAATCACAGTGCGAGCGAATCCCATTCTCGACAGTAAGGGCGTGGCCTGCGCTCGTAACGGTGTGGCCGGCCCTATCCAAAGTATTGGAGTTGATCTTGGCAGATGGACAAAATAATCACAAAGAAAAGCCAGTACATGCTCTGGGGGTACGCTGTTGACACCAAAGCCTTCGGAATTATAGTCCGAATAGCTGTAGCCCTCGCGGCCCGGTACACCTAAGTCCCGAAAGTATTCGACGACTCCCGCTGCCTTCTGTACTTTGCCAAGCCGAACCTCCTCGAGAGCTTTTCCAGCCAAACCCCATGAGTTTCTTTGGTGAGGGAGACTACCGGTGGAAACCAATTTCACTTTCGTGAGCAGGCTGTTAGAACTCGCGCCAGCTTTGTGCGCTGCGGTTACCTGCTTTGTATGATCGCAATGAAAGCCTTCAAGCTGGCTCAGGAGGCCTCCTATGTCTCCTCTCGTGAAGGACACTCGTTTTGCGAGATTTGAATCAACATGCCAACCCTTTGTCATGTCTTCATCTGCGCCGTCAATTGAAAAGAGGTCTTCCCTAAGAAACAATTGAAAGTCGCCGGGTCCATCGTAAATGTGTGGGGGATCAACCCTCACCACGTGCCTTAAATTCAAATCCTGAGCCAGGTGAGGAATATCACGCAACACCGATGCGGGGTCTAAGCGAGACATAGATTCCCAAACCGTTTCAGGAATCTCAAACCGGGGGAGCCCATATTGGCCATCATCTAGCTCGGAGACAATCTCAGTCAATGTTTGGGATTTCTTGGGAACAAAGATCATGTCGGTGTTGGTAGAAAGAATCCATTTATTATTAGTATTGCTTCGCCGAAACCCAACATTCCGGGCGAGAGGCTCGTTTGTCATGAGCCCAGCGGTCCGCGCTTGTCTCGGGATGTCCGAAGGTCGAACCCGAATTACTCGCAAAAGTTCTCTGGCCCTCTCGGTAAGGGTGTCCGCAATCGCTTCGGGAAAGGTCGACGAATTCTCAGGTGAGTTGTAATCAACAAAAATTATTTCGTCATGCCTGCCGGAGAGCAGCTCCGCAAAGTTATTGATGCTGAGGGCTACTCTTTTTGCCAAGTTGTACCCGTAGTTATCGTTTCTCCCGTACACAACAACGCTCAGCACGTTTAGATTCTATCTGTGATAATAATGGCGTTCCCGCTACCCAGGGTTTTTGGCTCCAGAGAACCCTATATTTCCCGAACTAGGAGAAGCATTGCAATCAACACGCACTCAGTCGCCCGAGCCGCCTCCAACGATTGACGAGGTTAAAGACTACTGGAACCGTCGTCCTTGCAACGTACGCCATAGCGATTTGGAGGTTGGCACCCAGGAATACTTTGATGCCGTAGAGGCAAGAAAGTATTTCGTAGAACCCCACATTCCAGGTTTTGCCGATTTCGCAAGATGGAACGGTAAGCGTGTGCTCGAAATTGGTTGTGGCATCGGCACCGACGCTATCAACTTTGCTCGCCACGGCGCCGAGTACGTCGCAGTGGAGTTATCCGAGGCTTCGTTGGACCTTGCCAGAAAACGTTTTGAATTATATGGATTAGCGGGCGAACTGTACGTTGCGGATGTCGAAGATTTAGTTTCTTCCGGAGTGCCGCCCGGGCCTTACGATCTCATTTACTCCTTTGGTGTTCTTCACCACACCGTAAATCCTTCAAAAGCGCTCTCTGAGCTGAATGAATTCGCCGGCCCCGAAACCGAACTCCGAATCATGCTCTATGCGCAAAACTCATGGAAAGCGATGCTCATTGAGCAGTCGCTTGACCAACCCGAGGCTCAAGACGAATGTCCGATTGCGTTGACCTTTACGGACAATGATGCTGAACAACTGCTTCTAAGTGCCGGCTTCTCGGTCACATCTATTCGGCAGGATCACATATTTCCCTATCAGGTGGACAAATATATTCGATACGAATATGAGCTCGAACCTTGGTTTCGAGAGATGCCAATCGAAATGAGAAAGGCTATGGATCGTCACCTAGGTTGGCATCTCCTAATTAGTGCAAGAAAAAATCGGAAACAGGTTGTATTTTGATTTCTCGTAAAATGGGTTCGGTAGCGCAACATAAGCATCTCTTGCAGGCCGCCCATTGCCAAATTGGGCTGTAACTCTCGAGGACCGCAGTAAATAGTGGAGAGCGCCGTCCAAAAAGGTTCTCGGGCGTAGCCTAAAGTAATGAAGAAAATTAGGCCCTTTTTCTTTGCTTCGCATGGAACCAGACGGGACGCTTCAATGATCTTCCAATTAGATACCTCGCGCTGGCATCGAACTCCAATCAAAACGTTGGTGCCAGGTTCCCGACCAATAGCGCTCGTCGATTACTACCCGGAATTTGTTGACCACTGCCCTCCTTGTGAGCTTCAAACCAAGAGATGACCCGTTGGGAACGTCGGGACGGATAGCGAATTGTTTGTTATGAGGCGCCCCAATAAACTTCTAGGGCTTCTACCTAACTGGTTCGCCAGACGCTACACGGGTACCCGGCAAACAAGATTCGTTGGAATTGATGTTGTGAACAATCCTTTGGAATCAGAATTCCACGCCTGGATAGCGTGTTCCAGGAGCCCCTACCTAGTTGGAATGCGACATGGGTAATTTAGCGAGAAGGGCTTTTCACTGGGCTTGCGTGTATTCGGGATAATAATGAAGCGCCCTCGCTCTCGAATTCGGAGGAGAATCATCGGCGATGAAAACGTCGCGAGTTGGATAGCTGGGCTCATGAGATTTAGGCTTGACAATTCGATTAACAGGCTGAAGTAATAGCGCTGGATAAAGGCTGGTACTTTTGGATTTAAGCTGAGTGGTGTTTTGGATAAAGGCCAAGCTGCCAGAAAACGTTTTGTTCGTCTTCAGGGCTGGGAACCGAAAGGCAAAGATGCGTTTACCCAATAGGGAATCTAGGAAATCTTGGAGATCCATATTGCGACCATCAAAGTACCTCCGAAGACCCCCACTCGCATTTGATAACGGGCCTGATAAAGCCGAATTAGAAGCGATTTTCGTCAGGAGCGGCATTCCAATTGAGCACGATCCTTTCCCGTACCAGATTTCTGAGGAACAACTCAGCGAAGCTCTTGCCAGGGCAACGGAAGGCACGCCTGTCGTAGTGCTTGCTGATTTCAGAGATGTCTCGATCAGAACATACGATTCAAGTTTCATTGATATTCAGGAAGCAAAACCCAACGATCTATCGATGTTTGCAAAATCAACTCTATTTGTAGTTGCTGGCCTCCGCTGGGATTCCTTGATTCCTTGGGTTAGTTGGCTCAGGGAAAATGGAAGCAAGTTCATATCAGTTGCTGACTCCATCCCCAAGGGCTATCTTGCAGGAAATTCGTTGGCAATAGATTTGCTCACAAGCGAATGGTCACGCCAAGCTCGGCTTGGGTTCGACAAATGGGACTACGGGGCGGGGGATTTCGTAAACTTAATTCAGTTTTTGGAGAGGACCAGCGACCTTGACGGGGCGGTCGTTGAGATCGGCTGTTATCGGGGATCCAGCTCTGCCGTAATAACTCGGTGGGTTGTGGAAACGGGCCAGGAGGCGGAGTTATTTTTTATCGACACTTTTGAGGGATTCAACTACAGTCAGGCACTTGAATCTTTTGATTCTCACTGGCAAGGTACCCATGTGGCGGATTCGCGTGAGACCGTTGAGGCGCGACTGAACAGCTACCTTGATCCTCGCGACCGGAGTACTGTTCAGCTCAACGTCTTAAAGTGCAATGTTGTTGACTCAGGGCTTCCTGATTCAGCGAGGGTGCCTATAAGGTTTGCGAACATCGATGTGGATTTGTACGAGGCCGTCGGAGCCTCATTGCGAGAGATTGACCAATGGGTCGTTCCTGATGGGGTCATCATTGTCGAGGATGCGGGTCACACACCCCTCCTTATCGGTGCGCGGCTCGCTCTGGAGGAATTCTTATCCGCTGGGGCTTGCCGGAGATACACCATCGTTGAAATGGAATCCGGACAGGTTGTACTCATTCGCAAAACTTGAAACAGGGGGTTCCCGGAGCGGACCAGCCCCTGGAAGTCTCTTTCTGGGTAGATACTATATAGAAGAAGACTGAGGAAGTGGTTCCTGCGGGCTGGTCCGAAACTCGAGGTTCCGAATTTGGGGACTATGTGCCTGGGGAAGGACCTCTTAGTGATTGAAATCACCTTTGTTTGGGCCTCTCGCGATGATAACTACGCCGGAGGGGCCATCGTCCGACTTGGTCAATCCATCCGGAACATTCAGAAGCATGCATCCAGGTCTGGGCTCAATGTCGAATGTTTGATCGTGGACTGGAACCCACCGGTCGATGGAGATTTGCCTCTGGCGCTGGCAAGAATGGGGGTCGGTGGGGTTCGCGTGGTGCGAGTGCCTGCCGAAGCTGCCTCAGTCATAACAGATATGGAAAAACGTCCTTTTGTCGAGTACCCGGCAAAAAACGTTGGGATCGTGCGAGCCTTAGGTCAGCAAATAGCTGTAGTGAACTCAGATGTCGTGCTCTCAAGGAGCGCATTTCTAGCTATCGTCAACCGGCCGTTTCTTGATGCCTCGTTCTTGCGCCTAGACAGGACAGATTTTCAAGTCAAAAAAACAATTCGACTCTTGCCGAAATTTAAAGTGCTAACCCAAATTCATCACCGGCACGGTGATTTCGAGAGTGAACCAATCGCCGATACATTAACGCCCCTGCGCTTCGCCCCCCGCGGCTCGAAGCTCCTTGCGGGAGAGAGCCAAGTGGGCGCCTTTATAGTAGGGCCGCCAGGCGGAATTCCTTCGCACTTCCTTAAGGGGATGCATACCAACGCTGCCGGCGATTTCATCGCGACTAGCCGCATGAACTGGTTGGCCGTCGGTGGCTTTAGTGAAGAGCGCTGGCTCTCCGCCATGGGAGACAGCCTAGTTGTAGCGAGAATGGTTGGTAGCGGGCTCAGGCAAGTCATTCTTCCTGGTGTAGGACATCTGATGCACCAGGAGCACGAAAGGCAAGAGGGGCACGGTGGGAAGTGGTCTGAAGATATGTGGCCCGAATTTAGGGCGGAAATCATGGGGGTGGCGACAGGTCCTATCTCCGGCGCACCACGCAGATTTGGATTTCAAGACATCAAGCTTCCCGAGGTCCATATCTGACTCTCGAAAGACTGAGCCAGCATCGCAATTTTCGCACGGTGAGCTGTCAATTTTTCCTTCGTCCCGGCTCAACAATTAGGCGCAAACCAGTTAGCCGTGTCATTACGAAATTTTGGCACGAGAGTCTCAAGCAAGTTGTGAGTCGGCTGAATTATGATAGTCAACAGGGAAAACCGGTTTCCTATTGAAGGGTTGGGATTCTCTGATGAATGGCTCGGTTGTCATGACCACGATTAACCCTCCAAATAATTTTCTTGAAACATTCTTGGACGGGAATAAGTCAGTGACCGGCGCGTTCGTAGCGGGGGACGTAATGAGTCCTGATGCTACATGGTCAGCGTTTAGCCGAAAAGACGTAACGTTTATTCCTTTCTCCGAGCAGGGTGGGCTTTCTGAGGAACTTCACAACTTACTGCCACCTAACCACTACTCGAGGAAGCTTTTCGCTTACCTGGCGGCTGTTAGATCAGGGGCAGATTTCGTTATCGACACCGATGACGACAATCTCTCTCTCATGCCTTTCCCCAAACGTTCTGAGCTTGGCGGGGAGATGCGCCTTGTGACAGAGGAGGGTTGGGTGAACGTCCATCGACTATTCGGAGACCCTGTGGGCTGGCCAAGAGGATTGCCGCTGGACGAGATTTCTAAGCCACCACCCAAGACAGAATTTACCACTGGCAACCAAATTGGAGTCATACAAGGGCTGGTTCAGGGCGACCCAGACTTAGATGCGATTTCACGACTAGTCCTAGCCAACACCCCTGTCGTTTATGGTGCGGCACTGGTCCAACTAGGCGAGGGAAGCGTATCGCCTTTCAACTCGCAAAACACTCTATTCTTCGCAGAAACTTTTCCTCTGCTCTACTTGCCATCCACTGTTACATTCAGATTTACTGACATTCTTCGATCTGTTGTCGCTCAGCCAATTTTGTGGAAAATGGGGCTGGGTCTCGGATTCTTCGGCCCAAACGGTCGCCAAGATCGAAATCCTCACAACATATTCGCTGACTTTCTTGATGAAATTCCTATGTACCTGAACTGCAAACGCGCTTTTGAGATTGTTTCCAATGTCGTTTCGAACCAGTCCCTCGTGGATAACCTCTGGGACAGCTACGCGGCTCTGGCTGTCAGTGGGATTGTTTTGGAGACCGAGTTAGACGCTCTACATGCTTGGCTTGAATCCATTTCGCGCTAGGGGTGCAATCACCCCGACTTCTCGTGGCCAAAGTTGGGTGGTGTTCTCATCAGGCGAATACCCCGACCATGTTTGCTGTGTTTGTCCATGAAGCAATCCTTTTTGATTTCGAGGTCCTGGGAGGGGCACGAAGCACTTTGGAAAAATTTGCTCCAGCTGTCCTCGTCGAAATCAACCTCGCGCTCGATACTCGGGGTTTTACTGGGTCCGATGTCCTGGCTTTCATGGTTGAAATGAAATATGACCGTTGTGTCGTTGTGGACAAAGACAACTATATTTTTGAGAAATCGCGGAGCCTCGGCGAGCCCCGGCCAACAAGTTTGAGCCTAAATCTCGATCGACGAAAAATATTAACGGGCGTCAGCTATGCCCCACATGGCGGGCTGAGGTCCGTTCCGGGCCTCAGATGGACAGAACATACCGCGGCGACTGGGATGCCGCTCCTCGCCACCAAGATTTCCGGGCCTCCATGGTCTTATGCTCTCTCTGCTGACATTTCTGCATTGGCAAATCTGCCTCACGCGGCTGTCGTCCTTCGGCTCAGTGTGAGCAGGGGTGCCACCGGCGTGTTTCTCTCGGATCCCGAAGGTCGCATGCTCCTCTCGGGGAAGATTACTTCGGGAGAGGGCGAGCGTGTCATCACCCTCCCGGTGGTCGACCGCCGGATTTCTCAGTTGATTATTCGGAAAACTTCTGGTGAAGACACCGAATTTTTGGACCAGGGAATTGACGCATCGAATTTCAAGGCCGGTGTTGAGGCGGAACTCTGACTTGATCAACTCCAATCCCAGGAGCTCGCTTCGCTAGTCCATGCTGCTATTGGAGTGTAGCGGGCGACCCCTCCGCTTAGGGGGTTAGAGTCTTGCAGCATTGAGGAATTTGCATCGGAGTTGGGCTTCGGTGGCCAGCTACCTGAGCTCCGCAATCTCTCTGACCTTTACGCGCGCCTTATGGAACATGATGGTGAACCTTTTTCAGCCTGGGTCTATTCTGCGATCAAGCCTAAAAAGCATCTCGAGGTCGGCTCTTGGGAAGGCTTTGGCGCACTCCTTTGCTTGAAATCTTGCGAAGCAGAAGTCTGGGCTGTAAACCAGCCTGAGGGCGAGACAGTTGCTTTGGGCGGGGCCGACTGCTCCAAACCCCGTGTTGGCGAGAGGGTTGTCTCCCAAGCAGTCGTTGTTGCCTTCGGTGTGAGAGCTGATGGGCATAGAGCAATATTGGCTACTGATGTTGGGCATTCTGAAACAGAACCGTTCTGGAAAGACTTCCTCACCCAGTTGACTGATCGGGGTCTTCACGGGGTTCACCTGGTTATCTCGGACGCCCACAAGCGACTCAATGCCGCCATTCAGGTGACCTAGCAAGGGGTCACGTGTCAACGCTGTCGGGTTCCTTTCCTCCTGCCTGCCCTCGCAACACTTCCGCAGGGCAGGCAGGCAATGATTGCGTCGCTTATTCGGACGATTTTCAGCCAACCTGACGCCGAATACGTTCACACCCAACACGCAGAGGTCGTGCGAATGTCGGAGCGTATCCACCCGAAAACAGCTCAGCTGCTCGCCGACACGAAAAGAGACCTGCTCGCGTTTACTGGTTTCCCCAGAGCCCACTGGTGGCAAATCTGGTCCACCAACCCTCTGGGGCGTCTTAACCGGGAAATCAAACGCCGCACAGACGTGGTTGGTGTGTTCCCCAACCCGGAAAGCCTCCTGAGGTTGACGACGCCCGTGTTGATGGAACAACACGACGAATGGGCTGCCCCCAAAAGGAGGTATCTGGCTGAAGGCAGCCGCAGGGCACTCAGCCAACCAGAGGAACTAGGCGCGTGGGTGACACGGCAACTCACCATCGCCTAAACTCTCGTAATGGACCACACACGGCAAAGAAAATTACACCACCCCACGGGACTTCATCCAGATGATAAAGAATCACTAGAACTAATCGAGGCCGCCTCCTCTTTTGCCTCCCCTCCCCCAACAGGCTTCAGAGCAGATTTCGCGGGAGCGATTCACCGTAGTACTTTCTTGTTCGATCCGGGTTCTGAGCCACCAGATAATGTTATTTCTCAAGGGGTAGTGACCGGGAGACCGGGCATTAACGAGGAAATATTCGAGTGGCTAGATCTCGCATTCGCAATCCAAAAATCTTCACAGCCGCTCATTTTCTTAGAGCTAGGGGCTGGATATGGAAGGTGGTCTGCGCGTTTCTTCCACCTAGCGCGTGCTGCACAGAAGAGGTTAGAAAAACTAGTTCTGGTAGAGGCTGAACCTATTCACGCAGAGTGGTCACGACAGAACATGATTGACAACAATGTCCCGCTCTCTCAGTTTAAGGTCATTGAGGCGGCTGTCTCGTCCGAACAACGGGGTGACAACCTTTTCTATGTGGGAAAACCGACTGCAGAAGATCGAGGAAAACGATGGTACGGGCAAGCGCTGGTTTCCTCAGCTCACTCCTACGGACAACCCATTGTGCGCAGTCCGATGTCTCTTTTCAGGCGGACCAGAAAGAAGGTCGCAACAATGGCGGGCTGGAAGGCCATCAAAGTTCGCACTTTAAGACTCGGGCAAATCCTGGACAACCTCCCTTACGCCTCTCTCATTGATTTCGACATCCAAAATGCAGAGGCTGGGATTGTTCTCGACTCGGCAAAGAAGTTAACTGAGAAAGTTGGAATGTTGCACATCGGAACCCATAGCAAAGAGGCCGAGGACGCGATTCGAGAAACTCTTACGCGGTTCGGGTGGGACAACACGCGTGACTTCGGGTGCAACCAACGAATCAATACCCCTTACTTCGGTGAGATTGAGTTTGAAGATGGCGTTCAGACTTGGGTAAATCCCACAGCTGTTTGCTGACGAAGATTCAATACTCTGATTTCAGGATTGACACCAGTTCTGAGATTGAACTGCCATCATGCCATCCCCACATCGCATATGTAGCCCTAGGGATAAATCCTCTATGCAATCATGTACCAAATGAGATCGAACGCTTTAGCAAGAATTTTGCCCCTGGACGTAGAAACTTCTATTGCGGGACTTCCATTAGATATTGATTCGCTGAGGACTTCCCTATTTAAAAGGCCTGAATTGGTTCCCGAATTTGTACGTTACTCTCGGGAAGCCTCGTTCTTCCACAATCTTCTGCAGACTCAACTCAAGCAAATCCCACCGGGGTCCAGGATAATTGAAATTGGAAGTGGTGTTGGATTGCTTTCAATGATGCTCAGTGCAGATGGCTTTTGGATTGAGGGGTTTGAGCCGTTTTCTCATGGCTACGAGAAAGCCCAATTAGTTCACGACGCTCTGGTTAAATCTTGGACCGGCCCCCCTGTAGCATTCCATGATTTTGAGTTTCAGAAAGCTGCCACTAACGAAGCGGCGCCCACCTTTTTTCTGGCGATCAACGTAATGGAACATGTGATGAATCCAAAATCGCTGCTCCAAACGGTCAGGGATGAGATGGCCCCGGCTGACTCATTCCGGCTAATTTTCCCAAACTACACGATTCCATACGAACCCCACTTCAATATTCCCGTCGCCTTTACGAAGGGCCTAACGTATCGCCTAATGGGACCAGTGATTCGACATCTACGGCCCACTGATTACTTGGCATTCTGGGGAGATCTTTCCTTTCCTAAGCATCAGCCTTTTGTGAGGCTCTGCCATGAGCTCGGATTCATCGTCCAAAGCTCGAATGCGGCCTCATTGAAATATGTCGAGCGGCTGAAGGACACGAATTTTACTTCGCGAAAGGGGTGGGGATTTAGAGCGCTGGCGATCTCACACCCTCTATTGACCCGAGCATTTAGAGCACTCCCTCATCGATGGCTGCCTGTTGCAGATCTCACGATTACAATATGACTAAAAAAGGGCCTTCCCTGCGAACGAAAGCCCGGGGACAAGCGAACCAAATTCAGGGATTCATCATAATAGCTGCCTGGTCACTGCTCTCTCTTGTTGTCCTCAGCATTTTGCGTCCTATATGGTTCGCCAACCCCCTGGTCACAATTGATCCCTACATCTACTGGACATCTCCTACGGCTTTTGAATACGCTAAAGAAAATTTTTCAGACACCTACTACTTCCGGCGTTGGACGCTTCAACTAACAGTTCTGTTCTTTCAATTCCTGATTCCTGACGTAGTTGCGGCCCTTCGCACGCAGGCTTCTCTAGAGTTATGGCTCGTGTTGATTCTTGCCGGGTTGCTGGTCAAACGTTTATCCGGAAATACCAATATGTCTCTTGCTTTAATCTCCGTAGTGGGGACGGTGCCCTTTTTTACCCGACAAATTGGAGGAACGTACCACCAGGGCCCCGGACTGATTTTTGGAATGTTAGCCATTTATTTGGTCGGTATCGCATTCACTCTGCCAGGGCGCGCTCGCACCGCACTCTTGATTCTCGGAGGAAGTGCTTTAGGGTTCTGCTTCATTACCTACCCAGCCCTGGTGATGCTCGCCCCGATGTTAATTTTGGCCTGTGGCTTTCGTGGAAAAGTGGGTAAGAGTCCCATTTCCGAGGAAGCGTTGAATTTGCGCCTCTGGAAGGACGGCATCAAGATAGCCGCCGGAGCCATTTTTGTGGTCGGGCCTTTAGACGCAACAGTCGTGGGGTTTTTAGGAGGGCCTAGGACGAACGTCCTATTGCAGAGCGCAAAAATCGCCGACGCCAACCATGCCTCAAGAGCTTTTGGGCAGTCCGGAGCCGAGTTTCTGAGCTGGCTAATCACAGGGGAAAACGCGCATTGGTTTTGGCTGAGTTTGTGTCTTATGCTCCTTGGGCTAACTAGCTACGGGCTAAACACTAGGTTATCTTCGGTTTTTTTATCCATGGGTTTAACGACATTTATCTACTTGCTCCGCACTGATCTTGGCGCCGCGCCATTCAAGTGGAGCCATATAGTTATACATTTGGCGCTGTTCTCTATGATCGTGGCTTTTGTTATCTTGGGCCGTCTTTGGGATTCCAGACAGACTCGTTTTCTGCCATTCTTGCTTTGTGTCGCGGGATTCGTAGGGCTTTTGGCTCCTAATCTGGGTTTCGCGTTGCCCGCCAAAGCTTGGGGATTGGGCTTCGTTACAATGTTTCTTGTTGCATTCTCGTCGGGGTGGAGTTGGGTCCTGCGTCGCTTTGCCATTCGGTTTCAAAGCCTTATCGTCACGTCTGTGGTTTTTGGGCCTTTCGCTGTGGGGCTTGCAGCAATAACAACGCAGGTAGAGAGTCCGGAAGGTGCGAACAGCGAGTCGACCCTTTACAAAATAAGGGAAGAGGTTGACCAAGTGCTGAGTTATGGCCTTTCCAGAGGGTCCAGAATCTGGATTTTGGACACGCGGGACTGGCCTGGCTGGAGTCCCGTAATTAGCTCGGCCTATGGGCTCTATAGTGCGCTCAGCGTGAAGAGCCAACCGGAGAGTTTCGATTGTGCTCAGGTTGATTGGATTGGTTCCAAGGATAATTCTGAAATTGTCGTAATTGCAGAAAACCTGGGGGACCGCGCAGCCCTATCCAGGGTGACCAAACTATGGAGCTTTTGCGATAGCGAACTCTCTTTTCGAATCGGAGACTCTTGGGAGAACGGTTCAACGCGTTTCATACCGCTGAAACTCGAAACCAAAAAATAACGCAATCTGTATCCGGCTCAGGGAGTTCCACCTTAATGGTTGCTGGTTGACTAACCACCTCAGAGTTTTGGTGCGCAGCAGCCAGCGTGCCCAGTGTCGCGCTTAGGTTTTTCATGCCAGGAGACACTCCTGGTTTCCCTTGAACCCCAACGACTTACTTTGGGTGCTAATTCCAATGTCTTGGTTAGACCGGTGGCAAGCCAGAAGGCTACTACGTGCTGGTGAATTCCAAAACGTGCTCGATAACTTTAGATTGCTGATCGGGCGTTAGGCCCCGGAATAGCGGCAGTCGAATAAGTTGCCCGCTCGCCCTATCCGACTCCGGAAGAAAAGCCCCGGGCCAGCTTCTCGACAGCGCGTAAGGCGAAAGGTGCAAAGATTGGTAGTGGAACGGTGCATTCACCCCATTTAATGCTAGATGCCTAATTAGTCGATCTCGTGCACCTTGACTAGGGAGAATCATCCAAAAAACGTGACCGGTATTTTCCAACTCCATCGGGTCAGGTGGTATCTGGACTTCATAGCGTTCTGCCCACCTCGTTAGCTCATTCCAGTAACGCCACCAAATGCTTCGGCGTCCTTCAAGAATCTGGTCCAGCTTCTCTAACTGTGGGATCAGTAAGCCAGCGAGCACATCGGATAAAACCCAACTCGAACCCAAATTTTGCCACAAATACTTGTCAGTTCGCCCCCTCGTCATTTCCTGGCGGTCAGTACCTTTGTCACGGATAATTTCCGCCCGGGGAAGTAGCTCTCGCGCGTTAAGGGTAAGCGCACCGCCTTCTCCAGAGGAAATATTCTTGGTTTGGTGAAAACTAGTGACGGAAACGTGGCCGAACGTCCCAAGGGGTTTGCCACTGGCCTCGCCTCCGAAGCCATGTGCGTTGTCCTCGACCAGCCAGATTCCTCTCTCATCGAGAAATTCTCTGATAGCGGCCAACTCTTGGCCTGCCCCGTTATAGTTCACCACACAAACGGCTTTAGTCCGGGGGCCGATCGCGCGTTCAATGTTCTCTAAGGAAAGGCAGAGGCTTGTGGGCGAAATCTCTGCCCAGCGGAGCTGGGCTCCTCTCAAGGCAAAAGCGTTGGCGGACGACACAAAATTATAGGAGGCCAAGATCACCTCATCCCCAGGCTGCAAATCAAGAAGTAAAGCGGCGGCCTCCAAAGCGTGAGTGCAAGAGCTAAAGAGCAAAGTTGGGGCGTTATCAAGCCGCTGAGACAACAATGTTTCAACTTGCTTACCTAGCGGACCATTTCCAGCAGTTACGCCAGACTTAAGCGCGCGAACTGCGAACTCTATCTCTTCATCTCGGTGAAAAAATCGATTGAACGGCACCTTAATTAGTTCGGACCCACCCATTGCAATAGCCTAATCGCTCCTAGCGGGATTGTTTTAGCGCCAATTAAACCCTCCAGGTAATTGATTTTGTAAGGTCGGGGGGCCAAGGCCCTACTGCAAAGTAGACCAAGACTGTTGTTCATTATCGGTGCCCAAAGTTGTGGCAGCCCTTTCTTGGCTGACCAAATTAGAAAGATACTGGGGGGTGCTCCCCAAAAACATGAACAAAGAGGCCCGGCTGGTGCTGGATGATGCACCTAACGCTCAGTCTTCGATCCTCGAAATGGGGCTGATCGCCGCATGTTCGTTCGCCAATTTTCCAGAGGACCACCTGGCGACTGTTTTACGCGAACCAATAAGCAGAGCCCTCTCTAACTATCGTTTCACAAGGGACCAGGGGCTTGAAAAACTCTCGGCGACGGAAGCGTTCGCTCTCGATTATGCTGGCGTGCGCCGCGAGCCGAACAAGACAACATCGGTAAATTCTTTCCATTACCTGCGACGAAGTAGGTACGCTAGCTTTCTCCCATGTTGGATTAGCACCTGGCCACCCGACGCAGTGTCAATATTGGTTTTTGGAGAAATGATTAAGTCGACAGACCAAGTCAATGCTCTCCTGAGAAAAATCGGTATTACTCAAGATGTCCCTGCCTCGGCGAAGTTCGAGTCTAGAATAAACAATTCGACAACCGCGATATCCATAGAGGAGGGATCTGAGCTAAGGGCTAGGTACTCTGCCTCGTTCACCGATTCCAACGCTTGGTTGGAGAACCAGGGGCTAGATTTATCTGGCTGGGTACGCGTATCCGATAATCACGTATAGGGGCACCGAACATGCAGGACGCGGTCTATGGAGGAACCACGCTTTCCATTGTGATGCCTTGTTATCAGTCCGAAGATTATCTGGAATCAGTCGTCACGGAAATTCTGGAGGAGCTGGCCGACATGCCCGCGCTCGAAATTATATTGGTGGATGACGGCAGTATCGACCGCACTTGGGCGGTAATTACAAATCTTTCGCTCAGAAATAGGTCCGTAAGGGGCCTGCGTTTGCACAAGAATACGGGTCAACACTTCGCCTCACTGGCCGGCGCTAGGGATGTGGCCGGGGATTTCACGGTGACGATCGATGACGACGGCCAATACCCGCCGGCGGAGATAAGGATGCTAGTCGAGGCAATTAAGAGGTCTGGCTGTGACCTAGTTTATGGGTTCGGGTTTTCACGATCTCAAAGTCGGTTCCGAAATTTGACAGGAAGATATTTCCGCAAGTTTATTGCGGTTCTTTCTGGAGAAGCAGCAATGCTATTCCAGTCAAGCTTCAGGGTTTTTAGAAGCTCGCTGCTTGAAAGCGTATCCAGCTCGACAGGGAAAGCGGTCTCGTTAGATGGGATTTTACTTTCGAGAACCGGGCTCGTTGATCATATTATTGTGTCTCATCGGCCGAGATCTCACGGCAGGAGCCGCTACAGGTTTTTTCGGCGGTTTGAGCTCTCAACAACTCTGTCAATCTACCTGACCAATCGACTCCTCTCTTTTTCCCTAATTTTTGGGGGCGCATTGTGCGTCCTGGGATTCCTGGCGGCCGCCGCAACCATCCTCTGGGCGCTGATTACTCCGGGCAGGCAACCCGGGTTTGCTTCTTTGTTGACAGCGACCATCTTAGGTTCGGGGTCCATAGCCTTTTTTGTCGGAGTTCTGGGTTTATATATTGGAAAAATAGCCGACATTGTGGTCAAGGGCAGTAACCCGGTAGAGCTAACCCGTGTGGGGTAAATCAACAAATAGCCTGGGTCCTCAGCTCAACCAAGACTTTATTGAAAAAGTAATTTCAGCGGGACCACTCCATGGCTTATCGTTGAAGCATGAAGCAGGAGCTGGATTGGGAAAAATACCCACCACTGATTGTTACAGCAGCCCTCACTGGAGCGGTGGTTAGTAAGGAAAAATACCCTTTATTGCCTATTACCCCCTCCGAGATAGCCAGGGATGCTTTGGCTTGTGAGGCCGCTGGGGCGTCAATCGTCCATCTCCATATGAGAGCGCAATTTGGCGAACCGACGCAGGACGGCGACAGATTTGCGGAAACGATACAGCTGATTCGGCAACAATCGCCAAGGCTGATTGTTTGTGCCACAACCACCTCTCGGGGATCGTCAAGCGTCTCGGACAGGATCGCAGCGCTGCAACTCGCGCCGCCCGACTTGCCCGACATGGCTTCGCTGACGCTGGGAAGCTACAACACGCCCACCGGTATCAACCGAAATCCACCAGACGAAATTCTGGAAATTCTCGCGGCTGCGACGAGTGTTGGCGTTCTGCCTGAAATTGAGATTTTCGAGCTTGGAATGATCGGAACGCTGTCACGGCTCCGTCAACGTGAGTTGATCCCGCCAAATGCCCCGGTGAACATCCTTGTTGGCGTGGAAGGAGCCCTCGATGCAACTGCGCAAAACTTGGTAAACGCTGTCACCGCGCTGCCGGAACACATGACCTGGCTAGGAGCGGGCATCGGAAAATTCCAGAACTCGGCAAACGCTCTGGCAATTGCGATGGGGGGAGGTGTCCGTGTTGGAATGGAAGATGACCCGAGAGGTAGCCATGAAAATTGGTCAAATGTTGATGCGGTCAAGCGCGCAGTAAAGATCTCTAAAGCTTTCGGCCGCGCCATTTCCACCCCGCTAATGACAAGAAAAATGTTGGGCCTAGGAAACACTCAATGATTTTTCTCATTGGATCTAAAGCCGGCTACTCCCGCGAACTCCGCAGTATTGTAAGCGAGGCGCTAAATCGCGATGTGGTACTTATTGACAATCTTCTAGCCCCACGAAATAGGACTGATTTTTGGGGTTTTGACCCTTCGGATTTTCAAAATATGGATCAAAATTATGTTTTGTGTCCTTCGCCCCCAGGCGTTCGATGGCTAATTGAACAAGAACTAGCAGCTCGGGCGGTCAGACCTCACCAGGCGCTGTTGCACCCCTCGGCCAGTGTAGATACTTCAAGTACTCTGAGCCCAGGAACGTCGGTAAATCGCCTGGTGTCCATTGGGTCAGGCACTCGCATCGGCGGACACTGCCAGGTCAACAGAAGTGCAAGTATCGGTCACGACTGCCGGATTGAAGATTTTGTGACTATTGGGCCAGGAGCAATTATCGCCGGTGGCGTGACCATTCGCTCTGGCGCATTCATCGGGGCAGGCGCCGTCATCATCGAGGGCCTGGAAATTGGCTCCAACTCTGTCGTCGGAGCCGGGGCTGTGGTTATCAGACATGTCGCACCCCTCACCCTGAGCGCCGGAAACCCTGCGAAACTGATCAAAAAACTGGTCTCAGGCTACAAAGGGTTTTCTGTCTAGTTTTCCTTCCACCTCGGGAACTTAGAGGAAAAATTCCCTCCGTGAGAACTTTCCTGGCACTCCAAAGTAAAAAAGGGAGACGATTTTTTTGCGCTAAGGAAGGCCTAGCAGATTCAGGCCAAGGCTTTATCCTGCACCCTCTGTTTACCATTCCGCAGGCGCGCTCGAGCGTGAGGAATTAAATTCGGCCTACGTGAATGAATTACCTCGGAACCGTGCAGGTTTCATCTCCCGCTGTTTGGCCCACAAGTCCTTCGACAACGTCGGACTTTGAACCCGAATCTGACCCCTGGGATGCATCAGAATCCGCAGCTGTGGAACCATACCCTGACGACCCAGCGGCAACCGTGAACGATTCATCGGCCTGCAACCTCGCAATCACATCTGCGGCCAGGGACTCGTTGGGCACCACCCGTCCCGGGTAGAGCTCACGGTCCGCATCTAAAACGGGGTATTGAATAAACACGATGTCCTCGTTGGGAATCCCCCGCAGTGCTCGAGCCATCGCCACCATCACATCAACACTGCCAAGGCTCGTAGAGAGAACCATGGTTTGGGCGGCAACTTGTGCGAGCCCATAGAGCTTGCCCACATCATTGAGTACGCCATCTTGTTGCAGAGTTCGGACCAAAGCTGACATATAGACCTGTTGGGAAGAGATGCGCGAGAGGTCACTGCCATCACCGACTCCTTTACGAGTGCGCAAGAAAGCTAAGGCTTCATAGCCTTCGAGGGTGTGATATCCAGCTTCTGGGATATTGATCCCCGACCACGGATCAATTAGTGGCGCCGCCACACACACTTCAACTCCACCCACTGCCGTAGAAAGCTGCGCAACACCGGCGAAGGTAATCAAGCCTGCGTAGCCGATTTCTAAGCCCATCAGAGACTCGAGAGTAAGCGCCACGCAGGGCAAACCTCCAATACCCAAAGTGGTGTTGAGGGCCTGCATTTGTTGCGGCTTTGATTCTGTGCCATCGGGCTTGGGGCAGGCTGGGATATTGAGCATGAGGTCTCGGGGGAAACTGACCACCACAGCGTGGTCATGGTTTTCTGAAACATGCACCATCAAATTAACGTCGTTCAGTTCCGTGTCGACGAATTCGAATCCATCGCCCTGACCAGCACGGGTATCAGACCCAACAACCAAAACATTAAAGCCGCCTTCAATTTCACCAATAGTCGGCAACAGTGGCTCCGGTGCGCTGGGTAATTCCACCGTGACGAGACTGGATTGAAGGTTTTGAACTGTGAGCCCCAAGACAGCCCCAAGACTGATGACCACTACCCCTACAACGCCAATGCTCAGCGCAGTGATCAGCTTCCAGCCAGTGAGGCGCTTTCGCTGAGTATGCAGTGGGTCTGGATATTCATCACTGGCACCATAAAGTTCGGGTGCTGCTGGCTTAGCCTGTTTGGCCACACCGTCCCCCGATCCTTAGCTTGGTGCTCTTGGCGGAGGGCGTGGGGTTCGAGCTCTATGCTTTCGTGCGAACTTAGGAGCTCTTCCGCCTGACCGCAAGCTTGCAGGTCAACCATCGTCTGTCTACTTGTTTTTTCCCAAGAATTTTACCAAGCCGCTAGTAATTCGCCTACCTAAACCTGCACCCTGGTTAGTACCAAAGCTTACTTCGCTTTCCTGTCGCAGGCGACTGGGATAAAACGACTGATAGTCGTAATCGAAAATGTCGATCAGGTCCCGATAACTTTTGGCCCCCACGGGATTCCCCGCGGAGATCATATCTAGCGCCTCTTCAGCATTTACACCAGGAAAGTATTCATCGGGGAATTCGATCAAGGCTTGCGCAATCACGTCATAAAATCCCATGGCGCTCAGTGCAACCAAGTACTTCGTTCGCAAGACCGGTGATGCGTCAAGTGCGTCTCGGAAATCTTGATTCAGGAAAGGATCTCTGAAGTAAACGGTGTCAGCCCACTGAACTGTTCCTTCGACGGTTTGGGCCGCTAGATCGTACACAAATGGTGAGGGAAGCGCGGCCCGCGAAAACCTGTGCGGCTCCAAACGATAAAGGGTAAAACCTAAAGATCTCAACAAAATGTCAATGTTCGCAAAAGTACTTGCCCTCGCATTGGAAGGGTCGCCATGGAATAAACATTCGACTTCCACACCGATGAGGTTTGATGAACTTAAGATTCCGCTCGCCCCTTCAAGAACACCGTAGTCAAAACCGTCAGTGTCTGTCTTCAAGAAATTAGGAATCACATCATGCCAGGCCGGCTCCGCGAAAAATTCATCAAGTGTGATGAAAATGGTTGAATACGAAGGGCCGTCCCTCCGCCTGGTGTTTTCCCCGACAAGAGGGATAGCTGGAGGTTCGCCGGCTCGATGAATCCGATTCTCGAATGCATTCGACGAGTGTTCTGTCCTCTTGTCTGGATTAAAGAACTCATCGAGCACGGTTGAGGGTTTCCCAGAACCGTCATTTATGTTTGAAGGCAATCGGCTCTTCAAGTTGGCTGCCCGAGCGGTTGTCATCTCAAAAGCCCGGTTTTGTAATGGTTCAAGATAAGTCAATTCTTGGCTGCCTACAAAAGCGCAGAAGTAAGTCTCTTTTTCAAGACCACGCTTTTGAAGCGCTAGGACTTCTTCTATCCAAGGGTCAAAACCGACTAATTGACTACGGAAATCCAAATCGGTCCATTTCTGCGCAAAACCTCCGCTACATCCCACATCAACAACAACCAGCGGTTGGTTGAAAGGCAACTGCTGCGAGAGGACGCGAGCTATTTCGTTAGCCACCAGACTCCTTTCTCGGCCGACGCTGGATTAGACTCTCCACTTTTTCAGAATGTCCTCCAAGCGGAGGGCGTGGGATTCGAAATTACACCCTTACTCCCGCTTCCGTAAGCGAAATCCTGCCCTCCAAGTACTTTATGATAATAAGAACGATAATAAGTAAATGACCTACATTCTTTTGTGTCCTCGGGAAGTCTACTTCGGACGACTATGAGGTGTAACCCAACGACTTGGTCGTTTCGCCAATTCGACAAGACTTCAATG
>Ga0129324_10000750_pt1 | contig 22504 bp, 22 predicted proteins | sample CPBDNA_7_FD_96879 | JGI IMG/M metagenome (GOLD analysis project Ga0129324, IMG submission 96879) | Freshwater to marine salinity gradient microbial communities from Chesapeake Bay, USA - CPBay_Spr_15_0.2_DNA | ecosystem: Environmental > Aquatic > Marine > Coastal | place: USA: Chesapeake Bay... | reverse complement strand
GGCTTTATAATATCTGCGAGTTCAATGAGCTGTAAGGACTTAGAAGGGGACTTCTATGCTAAATGCAACAATCACGACTCTGCTTGTAAAAACTTAAAGCTCTGCCAAGATCTACGTCATAAGTGCCCTCAACAAATTGACGAATATGCCTCATGCCAAACTTATAAAGACTGCATTTCAGAGAATTCCCCTCCTAATGGGACCAATCGCAACAGCTGTGTTTACGAGTGGAGCACAGGCCCCAATCAACCAGGAACATGTGCCAATACAAATCGCTTTTTAGACAGCGTCGCTTGGCGCTGCCCAGGTTTTGAAACATATAACGACGTATTCAATGATCGTAATTTTAACTGTGATGGTCATAAAGGTCGTTATTGGAATTCCCATAGCGAATGTAGGCAAGCACGCGCGGCCTATGAGAAATCTATTGAAGAAAAACGCTGTCAGTTCACAAGCAATATTCCCAGCGTTTCAACCTGCAAGGAGGCCTTTAACTCGGTCTCCTTTGGCGATAAAGAACAGGGAATAACAAAGGAGATCATGGATCATTCTCGAGACCCAAATGGTGTTTACAACAATATTGTTGAGTTTCAGAGAGCTTTCTATGAGGATTCAGATTCTGCTAGTGGAGCCAGTGCCAAATAAGTAAAGCCCCCTCTCATTAATGAGAAGGCCTACAATTATCCAACAACGATATTTACGATTTTCTTAGGTACGACGATAACCTTCTTAATAGTCTTACCTTCTAACCATTTTTGAGCAGTTTCACTCTCCAAAACAGCTTTCTCTACCTCATCTTTCCCAAGTTCAATTGGCAGGTCTAATAAGAAACGCATCTTTCCGTTGAAAGACACTGGATATTTAAATGTGCTTTCGACAAGGTACTTTTCCTCTGAGTCTGGCCAACTTGCTTGAGACACAGAGTCTGTATTGCCAAGTAAGTTCCACAATTCTTCGGAAGTATGAGGGGCGAAAGGAGAAAGAGAAATCACAAGTGGCTCTAAGACTTCTTTCTTATTGCATTTGAGCTTACTTAGTTCGTTAACAGCAATCATAAAGGCCGAGACAGAGGTATTAAATGAGAAATTCTCTATATCCTCGCCAATTTTCTTCAAGCAAGTATGTAATATTTTAAGCTCTTCGCCATTCGCTTTATCGTCAGATAATTTTAAGTCCTCACCTTCATGGAATAGGTTCCACAGCTTTATTAAAAAACGATAAACGCCTTCGATACCATTGGTGTTCCACGGCTTTGATTGTTCCAAAGGTCCCAAGAACATTTCATAAAGTCTCAATGTATCCGAACCGTATTTCTCAGCGATGATATCAGGATTCACAACATTGTATTTGGACTTACTCATCTTTTCGATGGCCCAACCGCACTTATAAAACTCCTGCTCGCCCTCTTTTTCAAGGATAAACTCTGCATCTTTAAATTCAGTTCGCCATGACCTGAAGGCCTCCACATCGAGAACATCATTACTTACAATATTTACATCGACATGAATTTCTTGCGTTTCATACTGATCTTTTAAACCAACTGAGACATATTTTTTTTGGTCATTTTTAAGGCGATAAACAAAATTTGAACGTCCTTGGATCATTCCTTGATTCACCATTTTCTTAAAAGGTTCATCCTCGCAAATGGTGCCAAGGTCAAAAAGAAATTTATTCCAAAAACGTGAATAGATAAGGTGGCCTGTGGCGTGCTCGGGACCTCCCACATAAAGGTCTACATTCTTCCAATACTGATTCGCCTCTTTAGAGACTAGCTCCTCATTATTATGAGGATCCATGTAACGTAAATAATAAGCACTTGAACCAGCGAAGCCTGGCATTGTGGAAAGCTCATAAGGATTTCCATCAGCTGTGTGCCAATTCTTTGCTCGTCCTAATGGTGGCGCTCCCTCTTCAGTCGGAAGATAAGCATCAACTTCAGGTAACTCTAGAGGTAGCTCAGAAATATCGAGCATATTAGGCCTTCCCTCTTTGTAATAAACAGGAAAGGGCTCGCCCCAATATCTTTGGCGAGAAAATATAGCATCTCGTAGGCGATAGTTAATTTTCTTAGTACCAAGGCCGCGTTTTTCAACTTCATCGTTCATTTTAACGATGGCCTCTTTTACTGTCAGACCATTAATGAAATCAGAGTTTATGCAAACACCATCCTTTGCATCATAAGAAGCTTCTTGAACATTTTCAGTACCTACTCCCTCAATGACCGGAATGATGGGAAGGTCAAAAGTTTTGGCAAATAAGTGGTCACGCGCATCGTGGGCCGGGACTGCCATAATGGCACCTGTGCCGTAGCCACCAAGCACATAGTCACCGATCCAAATAGGTATTTCTTTACCTGTAAACGGATGAATACAATAACCACCAGTAAAAACACCAGTCATCGTTTTTGTATCCATCATCCTTTCACGTTGAGATTTCTTTTTACAATCTTCAAGGTAATTATCAACGGCAGTCTTTTGAGCATCAGATGTAACTTGAGAAACATAATCACTCTCTGGAGCTAAGACCATAAAGGTCACACCGTAAATAGTATCGGGACGAGTGGTGAAGATATCAAAACCAAAGTCTTTATCTTTCACCTCAAATTTCATTTGAGCCCCAACTGAGCGGCCGATCCAATTGCGCTGCACTTCTTTCATGGATTCAGACCAATCAAGACTATCGAGACGATCAAGTAGTCGTTGAGCATAAGCAGATACTCGCAAACACCACTGCTTCATTACTTTTTGTTCAACGGGGTGACCACCTCTTTCACTCAGACCATCTTTTACTTCATCATTGGCCAACACTGTACCTAGTGCCGGGCACCAGTTAACTGGAACTTCATCTAAATAAGCGATTCGATAATTTTGAAGAGTCTCTTCTTTTTTCTCTTCACTAAAGTCCTGCCATTCCTTCGCTGTGAAACTAAGCTCTTGTGAGCCCCATGCTTTGAGAGATTCTGTCCCAGTCTTTTCAAAGGAAGAAGTTAATTGGGAAATGGGTAGGGCCTTATCCGCTGAAACATCATAATAATGTTCAAACATTTGAGTGAAGGCCCATTGGGTCCACTTATAATATTTAGGATCGCAAGTCTTTACCTCGCGACTCCAGTCAAAAGAGAAGCCAATTTTATCGAGCTGTTCGCGATAACGTTTAAGGTTTTCTTCCGTCGTCACGGCAGGATGAGTACCCGTTTGAATAGCATATTGCTCGGCGGGTAGACCAAAGGCATCGTAGCCCATGGGATGCAAAACATTGAAACCTTTATTGCGTTTATAGCGAGCATAAATATCTGATGCAATATAACCAAGGGGGTGGCCGACATGCAGACCCGCTCCCGATGGGTAAGGAAACATATCTAACACATAATACTTAGGTCTATTTGATTCAGACTCCGTTTTAAAGGTCTGATTTTCGGCCCAATACTTTTGCCACTTCTTATCAATTTCTAGGAAATCATAGCTCATAACGCACTCATTCAATGGAGGTTTAAAACCTCTCTAAAATAAGCGATTTCAAGGCTTTTGTCTAAAGTGGCCGCTTATGAATCTCTCAGGCAAGGATCAAGAGCTGATACCTCTTCTGGAGTTTCAATAACCTTTTGAGTCCCGTGCCAATCAAAGACTAAACCACTGGCACGCAACTGCAGGCCGCGATGGTCTTTGTTTCTACGCCCATAAGCAGGATCGCCCATAATTGGGTGACCAGCACCTTCGAGGTGTTTACGAATCTGATGGGTCCGCCCAGTACCAAGGCGTAGTTCTAAGTAAGTACGATTTTCTAAACGCTCAACAACTTTAAAGTAGGTAATGGCCTTTTTACCATCGATCATCTCATCGAGCCTTCCCTCTTCTTCAGCAACCTCGCCCAACACCCAAGCATGATAGATCTTCTGCACAAGAGTCCCACGCCATTTCGCGCTCAGAAGTTTTGCTGATTTTGCATTATGAGCGACAACCATCACCCCGTCCGTTTCCCTATCAAGCCGGTGAATAAGAAAAGGCTCATTTTTAGTCTGTTTTTCAATCCTACGAAGCAACGACAAGGAATCTCCGTACTTCGTACCTTGTGAGAGAAGACCGGCAGGCTTGTACCAAGCACTCCAGTCTCTTTCATTTTTTATCAATTGTGGCTCTAGGTCATCGGCTTCTTTTTGGCGCTCAAAAAGCATCGGATCATAGTAAAACTCAACAATATCTCCTGCTCTGATGGGACTCTTTGCGCGACGGACCCGTCTGAGGGCCTTGCTATTTCCCTTTTTTAGCCAACAGGAGCCCTGAATCATGGCCTCTTTTAAAATTGATTTTGAAAGCGGTAGCTCACTATCTAGAAAATCGATGACTTGGACATCGTCTCCCTTGGGAACGGCCTTTTTAAAGATAACTTTCTTCTTCATCACTTTCCCTTTGAGGACGCTCTAGACACGCTAATACCATTAAGGCAAACTTCGCCACATGACAACACCACTTATAAAAGCTCATGGGCTTCGCAAACAATTTATTAGTTATAAAAAAAATCCCGGTATCATGGGAAGCTTTACCTCATTTTTTAAGAGAAATCCCGTTTATAAAGACGCTGTGAAAGGATTTAACCTCGAGGTCAATAAAGGTGAGATAGTGGGCCTGCTTGGCCCTAATGGAGCCGGCAAAACGACATTAATGAAAATGTTTACGGGTATTATCGTCCCCACAGAAGGTGAGCTAAAAATTCTCGGCTCCAATCCCTGGGAGCGTGATAAGAACTTCAGAAAACGAATTGCACTTGTCATGGGCCAAAAGTCTCAACTCTGGTGGGATATTCCGGCCATGGATAGTTTTCTTTTGCTTCAAAAGTATTACGAAGTTTCAAATGATCACTTCAAGCAGCGTATTGATAAAATGAGCTCTCTCTTAGGTGTCGAGGAGCTACTCCATATTCATGTAAGAAAACTCTCCTTGGGAGAGCGAATGAAGATGGAACTAATGGCCTCCCTTCTACATAATCCAGAAGTTATCTTTCTTGATGAACCCACTATTGGCCTTGATCTTGTGGCCCAAGAAAATATTCGCAACTTTATTAAAGATTATCATCGTGAAACAGATTGCGGCATCATCATTACCTCCCATTACATGCAAGATGTTAATGCACTTTGCGACCGATTGGTCCTCATCTTTGATGGTGAAAAAGGTTACGACGGTACACTTGAAGATTTCGAAGACATCTTAGGCAGTGACAAGAGCGTTTCCTTTTCTTTTAAGGAAGCTCAGAATCTTGAACATCCTCTTTTTCAAGGATTAGACACTACCTGGAATGACGAAAGAACGAATGTTGATATCAGACTCCCTGAAGAAGACCTTTGCCTTCTAAGCGCCAAAATTATAAGTGACCTTCCCGTTGAAGACTTTGCGACAGAAAAACTTCCCATCGAACGCGTGATGAAGGAACTCATGAATAATCCTGAAATCTTGCGCCAAAGAAGAGGTTCGTTAAAAAGTGTTTAAAGACCTAACTCTAACAAATATTGGAAAATGGTGGATCACCATTCAAATCAGCTGGGTTAAGCACACGGCCTATCGTCTTAATTTCTTCTTACAAATTATAGGCCCAGCACTGGTTTTCTTCTTTGTTAAATACAACCTATGGGCCTCTATTTATGCAGGAGACAGTGAGCAAATTATTCGTGGTTTTAACTTTGAAAAGATGATCAACTACCATATCTGGGCTTTTGTTGTGGCGCTTGTTGCCCAAGGACACGGCTCTTGGAATCTTGCAGAGGATATTCGTTTAGGGCGTATTTCAAGCTATTTAATTTATCCTTTTAACTTTTGGGAATTTCACACCGCGAGTTGGCTTTCTTTTCAAGTTATCCAGATGATTATTGCTGCCTTCACCTTGGGAATCATTAGTTATTTTGGTCTTCTGATCTTTCCAAGTTTCGATTATTTTCTTATTGGCGTGGCCTACACCTTATTTATTTCGCTCTTTTGGTTTACGCTCCAATACCTCACGGGAGTCATGGCCTTCTGGCTAGAAGAAACATGGATTTTAAGAGTCATGTTGAATACTGTTGCCTACTTCCTTTCCGGCGCGATTATTCCGCTAGACCTATACCCTAAGTGGATTGTTGATATTCTCAACTACACACCCTTTCCTTATTTGACTTATTACCCCATTAAAATTTTCATGGGAGAACTCACAAACCTTTCATTGGGTCTTTATATCATTTCTTTTTGGACGATTGTCTTTGCCATTATCAATCACTTGGTTTGGAAAAAAGGCATCAAGCTTTATACTGCGGCGGGGATGTAGAGATGCTGAAAAAACTTTCCCACTACTGGGACGTTTACAAGAAATTTGTCTCCACTTCCGTTTCTGTAGAAACTAGTTTCCGTACAAGCTTTATTCTGCTGATCTTTATGGACTTCTTCTTCTTCTTTTCTTCAATAGGCTCCGTAAGCTTTATCTTTGACCATGTTGTAAATATTGGTCCTTGGGAAAAGAATCAACTTCTCTTTTTTCTCACCTTTATGCTGATGATTGATAATCTTCACATGATGATCTTTTCTCAAAGTTTTTGGGAGTTTTCCTTTCATATTAAAACAGGCCAGCTCGATTACGTTATTTTAAAACCTATGAATACAATCTTTAGTGTTTTCTTTCGCCACTTCAGAGCTTCCAGTCTTTTTAATACTCCGCTCTTTCTAGGGTATTTAATCTACTATGGAATTCAGGTTAACCTAACGGCCTTTGATTGGGTCATGCTGCCTTTTTTAATCGTCCTTTCACTAGCGCTTCTGGTTGTTATTGAATTTATCTTGAGTACTTCGATGTTCTGGCTAACAGACGGCATGGGAATTAACTTCCTTAGAATGCAGATGCAACAACTTGCTCGTTGGCCTAACTTTATTTACCAAGGACTCATTCGCAAGGTCTTAACAGTAGTCTTACCCATCTTGCTAGTCGGTTCTGGCCCCGTTCACTTTCTTCTCGATAAAAATGCCTGGCAACTTCTCGCCACAATGGTAGTGGCCTTAGTGATCCTGACGTTTGTCCTATTAGCTACGTGGAAAGTTGGCCTTAGGCGTTACGACTCTGCGAGTTCGTAATCATTAATAATACAGGCAATCTGCTGCTAAGAGTCAGAATCATCAAGCTATAATCTACTCACCCTTGCGCTTCAAACTTTGAACCCCATTTTAAACGCATGACAAATTTAATACTAACCCAATTACCATGGCCTGCCCTTGGACTCCTCGTGAGCCTCCTTGTTGGTGGACTAATTTTCTCCAATCAGGATATGCTAGAGGACCCATTAAAAGACTCCACGCCCCCTGAGGAAAAATGCAGAGACAAGCCCTGTATATAGTTGCCCTTTTATGCCTAATTCTTAGGCCCTCTTACGCACAAATAACAAAAAGTCTCAATGGAAAGGCCCAACCTTTATGGGAAGCGGGAGCCGGTTTTGTTGCCGCAAATGTCCCGGCCTACCCTGGCTCCGAAGACAGCAATAATTTCTTCATACCAATACCAACCTTCTTTTACCGTGGAGATGTTATTCGTGCGGATGAGGAAGGTGGCATGCGTGGTCGTTTCCTCAAGACAGAAGACTTTGAAATCAATCTTAGTATTGGTGGTTCATTACCTGCGAGTTCAAAAGATGTGGCGGCACGCTCAGGAATGCCAAGCCTAAAAACGATGGTTGAGTTAGGCCCTGGTCTTCTGGCCACTCTTTGGAGAAAAAGAGGCGTCCAAAGTTATAAGCTCGGCCTCAATATTCCCCTAAGAGTGGCGTTCAATGTTGACTTCTTTGAGGCGAAAGAACGAGGGCTTGTCTTTAATCCCCTTCTTTATTTCATCACGGAGAATCTCGTCGGAAAGAGAGTCTTTACGTTTTCTAGTATTTCCAGTGTTGTTACATCTCAAAAATTTCAAAGAGTTTTCTATCAAGTCGATCCTCAATTCGCTCTTCCCACCAGACCGACTTATGCAGCACAGTCCGGTTATTTAGGAACAACCTTTTCACAAGGCTTCAGTAAACTTCTCTTTGGTGAAGTTAATGCCTTCGTAGGCGTCAATTGGACCAACCTAAGAGGTACTGCAAATAGTGAGTCTCCTTTATTTAAAAAACAGGATAACTTTTCAGCAGCAATTGGTTTTGTTTGGTGGTTTTATGAATCGAGTTCCCGTGAACAAATATAGTTAATAGCTTATGAACCTGCATCAGCAACTCACTAATCTCCTCAAAGAATTTGATACCCCTTACACCTCAATAGAACATGCCTCAACTATGACATGTGCAGCTTCGGCGGCAGCGCGTGGAGAAGATAAGAAAATTGGCGGAAAAACTCTTTTATTAAAAGATAAATTGGACTTTCGTCTCTTTGTCATGAGTGCCGCTTTAAACTTCGACTCTCAAAAAGCTCGTCAAATATTAAAAAGTCATAAATTACGATTTGCAACCAAAGAAGAACTCCTTAAACATACTGGTGCCATTAGCGGCGCTTTGCCTCCATTTGGCCGCCCCTTACAAAATTTTGACCTCTATATTGACCCATCTGTCCTCGACAATGACAAAATAGCCTTTAATGCAGGTCTTCTGACTTGCTCTTTTATTATGAATACGCAAGATTGGTATAAGCTTGTTAAGGATCATGCTCAATTAGCAAGCTTCACTAAAAAAGGATGAACAATGGCCGATTCAATCTCCCCTATCTTTGATCCCGAGCAGTGGCTTGAAGTACCTGGGTTTTCTTTTACAGACATCACTTATCACCGTGCAAAAAATCAGGGAACAGTTCGTATTGCTTTTCACCGACCAGAGGTAAGAAATGCTTTTCGTCCTCATACCGTAGATGAATTATATCAGGCGCTAGAGCATGCTCGCGTAACGAGTGATGTCGGCTGTGTTCTCCTTACCGGCAACGGACCTTCTGAAAAAGATGGTGGCTGGGCATTTTGTAGTGGCGGCGATCAAAGAATTCGTGGCAAAGACGGCTATAAGTATGAAGGCGAAGGAAAAATTGATCCGGCCAAGCTAGGCCGTCTTCACATTCTAGAAGTTCAACGCCTTATACGTTTTATGCCAAAAGTTGTCATCGCTGTTGTTCCTGGCTGGGCGGTTGGCGGCGGTCACTCTCTTCATGTCGTTTGCGATATGACCATTGCCTCAAAAGAGCATGCTATCTTTAAACAAACTGATCCAGATGTTGCGAGTTTTGACTCTGGCTATGGCTCTGCCTATTTAGCAAAAATGTGTGGTCAAAAAAGGGCAAGAGAGATCTTTTTCTTAGGTCTAAACTATTCAGCTCAAGAGGCCTTTGAAATGGGAATGATCAACAAGGTCGTTCCTCATACAGACCTTGAAAAGGTTGCTTTAGAATGGGGAAAACTTATTAATTCAAAAAGCCCTACGGCCATGCGTATGCTTAAATATGGTTTCAATCTAGCGGATGATGGACTTGTCGGTCAGCAACTTTTTGCAGGCGAAGCCACTCGCCTGGCCTATGCAAGTGAAGAGGCCAAAGAAGGTAGAGACGCTTTTCTTGAGAAGAGAGACCAAGATTATAGCTCTTTTCCATGGCATTACTAAACTCCCTCAATTATAGAGACGCCCTAGAGAAATATCAGGACAGTGAGATCGATCAAAGCATCGGTCTCACCTCACCTCTAAAATCTAAGTTCCAAGATAAGGACAAAGAGTCTTACAGCGATGGACTTACTGGTGTTGATGCCCTCTTTACGAGCTACCAAGATTTTCTGACCATCCATGATGATCTTATTAAAAGGAACCTTAAAAGTTTTGGTGACCTAGGTGCAGGGAACTGTCGCTCTAAAATTCTTTTTGACCTAATACAAGCGCCCTTTTCTTCTGTTGCTTTCGAATTTGTTCCTGAAAGAATTTCTGCGGCCCGTAGTTGCTACCAATCTCTTGGGCTAACTGACAACGAAGGACTCATCGAGGCGGATCTCAAAAGCTATCAGCTTCCTCAACTTGACGCCTACTTTATCTACCTTCCTGTTGGAGAGACTCTAAAACATATTATTCACCAACTAAAAAACCATTCCATCAAGAGAGTTCCCTTTCTCTATGTCATCGAGTCTCACGGCGACCTTATTAACTACTTAGAAGATCAACTCCCCACTCTCAAGAAATTAGACGAACTCCCCCTTACAGGAACCAGACATAATCCAAATATTAATGTTTATCAGCTTTCTAACTGTAGCGAACAATTAGAACGTGAGCAGGAGCTTATTAAAAAGTCACAATCAGCTCTACTTTCTCAAAAAGGCTTTAGTTTACAAAACTTAAGCCCCTGGGAAAAATACTTCTTATTTGATACTTATCAAGAATCATCAAGTTTACAGTTTATTGTTAAAGAAGAGAATTCTTCTTGGTTGGCGTCTATTGAGGGATGGCAATATGGCATACAACAAGGAACAGTTGAGACGAAATTTCCATACCGTATTCATCGGCTTGAGCAGCTGGTCGCCATCACAGAGCCTCCAAAAGCGTGGGTTCAATTCGTAAAAGAGCGTAGAGATACATTTAAACCACCACTTAGCTCCATTAAAAAACTAATTATTGCCCCGAAGACAGCATTAGAGAGAGCGAACGGAGACCTTGAACCCATTTTAGAAGAATGGACTAAAGTTGAACTTATGCCTCTTTAAAATCGTGTTAAAATAGTCGCGATGAATTTCTTTTCTAAAAATCATATTCTTCTGAGCTACTTGATGATTCCATTAGGAGTCATCATTGTATTAACGGATCATCTTTTTTTAAATTTATGGTTTCAAAACTCCACTCCAACAGATCCTCATTCACTTTTTATCTTTAATCTTATTTTTGGTCTCCCCCATGTATTGGCCGGGAACATTCAACTTCTTGATAATGAATACATTAAGTTTCATAAGACAGGCATTGTCATTTGTTGTCTTTTTAGTTTGCTCTTTCCTTGGAGTATTATCTCGGGGCTTGGTATTGGTGTCTTTATAACCATGGAATATGGAATTTCCTCTTTTCATGCAGCTGGACAACAAGTCGGCATAGCCACCCTTTTCTCTAGCTTCGATAGGAGATTCTATAGTGTTTGGAAATGGAGCACTAGAATTGTTATCGCAATAACCGCGATTAGGGCCATCGAGTATAAAGTGTTTTCCACTTATTTTGATGGTGGTCTCGATCACTTGATTTTAGCTCTATTATTTACCTCAACTGTAACTGGGCTAATGATTTATAGGAGCTGTGATAAAAAGGTTGGTAAAGTTTATATTCTTGCCAATCTTTTAATGACCTATTCTATTTATAGCTTTCAACAACTAAACTATCCTTTTATTTCTATTCTATGCCTTCGCCTGCCTCACGACGTGACTGCTTTTCTTTTTTACATGAACCATTCGAGGATACGAAATAAAAATGTTGATCATAACTGGTTGGTGCGTTTTTTCCCACTCCCTAACTTTATGAAAGGCTATTTCCTTCCTCTCTTAACCATACCTTTGGCATTTTTTTTAGACAGTTGGGAGATCTTTTTCCTCGCTAATGCTTTCTTCTCTTACTTGCATTACACCAGTGAAAACTTCTTTTGGAGAGGAAATGGCCTCGCCTTAAAGTCTGTTCAAATTAATTGATTTTTAAAAGAGAACTTCTCAGAAGCTGGACAAGTAGACCTTGCCCAGCTTCCTCATCGAAGTGTGTGGAGAAGAATGTGACTATAAAGAAAAGACGGAGGGAACTTTTCTTTGCCTGTTAGTCACAGGGAGTTTTTAGAAAATATACTTTTAGGTCCTTCATTATAAAATCCATGGCCGTCATTCGTCGGACCGGAGACATTGAAGGACCCATAATCTCTCTTACTCATCACTCTTTGCAGGGACGAATGAGTAGATGTTGATTTAGAATTTGTGGCACCGTGAGCCCCTATCGGTAGGACAATAAGGCGAGTGTTGGTGTTGTGATAAAACCACATAGTGATTAATACAAGACTGGTTATAAAAACCAAAAGAAAAATAAGAAGAGCATTAATCACGGTGCCACCTAGAGCTAAGATTGATCCAACCATCAATCATTCCTTAAACTCAATTTAGTACGTGGACGAAAAAGTTGATACTTCGCTAGAGCGAATTGACAGAGACTTTACAAATAAAGGGGATCGTATTCACTTAAGAGCGTGAGCGCCGCAGCAAAACACACAATCAAATCAGAGTATTATCGAAGACAAATAAAGCCAGGTTTTAACTTACTTACTCTTTCACATTGGCTTAACCACTCGCCTGCCTTGTAATAAGCAAATCCAAAAAACCAAGTCACTTTCTTCATACTTTTTTCAAGAGTAAAATAAGGAGGAAGTACTTCAGGAATAGTCCCATCAACTTCATAGCACCAGCCATAAGAGCGCATCTCAAGTCTATTAATAATCTCTATGGCCTCTTCTCCGACAGGAGTTCCCAGCATTGTATTAATACCAAGGTCACTACCAATATACTCAACACCAAGTTTATCCAACATCGTCGTTGTCAAAGAACCAACGTCAGAATAATCGGCCTCAACCTTCTCTAAATACATTGAATGGCCAGTACAGGGGTCTTGAATTTCAAAACTAAGGGCAAGAGACTTATAAGGGAAAAAAGTAAGGACTAGAGTGAGACATAGAAATTTAAACATATGAACCTTAAATATTTGCCCCTCTCCCGAAAGAGAGGGCCAACACAATTACTCTGCTGATTCTTCAGTTGGAGCTTCAGTAGTTTCTTCAGCTACTGGCGCTTCTTCTTTCTTTGGCATGGCAACCTTAATAAGACCTTCACCAAGAAGAACTTTTACTTTCTCTTCTTTGTTGATCCACTTCCCTTTAGCGTTTTTAACACCAAAGCGACCATTTCTTTTCTTAAGAATTGTGAATTCCTTTGTTTGCTTTACAACTTCCATGACATCTCCTTTTGATTTTGGTCACTACTCGTTTACTTCTAAGAATGCGGTAATATAGAGGCCTAAACTGAAAATATCAAGTTGTTTGCATCGCATTATCAATATGAGTTATGCTATAATTACATAGAGCCTAGACCCAAGCTCCACCGAGAACCCTTACAAGGTATGAAAGGTATGGGCAGATACTTTATTGGCATCCCTATTCCCTCTGAAATAAAGAAAAAGCTCAAGGTCCAGAGTTGGCCGGGTTTAAGCCGCTATAAGGACCAAAAGCTCGTTCCTCAAAACAATTGGCATATTACTCTCGCCTTTATTGGCCAACTTAATGAAGAGAAACTTGAGGAGCTTAAAAGCCTTCTGCAAGTATTTTCATGGGGTGAAGGCTTTAAGGTTAGTATTCGTAATTTTGGTGCCTTTCCTTCCTTTGAAGATGGTCGAGTTTTATGGATGGGTTGTGAAAAGGGTCAGGATGAAGTCACTTCATTGGCCAATAAAATTAGGCGTCAACTAGATGAACTTGAAATTTCTTATGATCCTAAGCCCTTTGTTCCCCATGTGACCTTGGCCCGCTTGCGAACTCCTAAGAACCTGTCTCGCTTGGCCGACAATGGAAAGATGAAACAAGAAGTATCTTTTCAAGCCGAAGAAATCGTCCTCTATGATTCTGAAAAGGAAAAACATCCCTATGCCATTGTTGAGAGAGTCTCTCTGAGTAGCGTATGACATTCAACTTATCACTTCCCCACTCACCAGCATGTGAACGCAACCAAGACCCTATAAAAGAGGTTCTTGAAAAAGAACTAGGCCCACAGCAAAATCTTCTCGAAGTTGGTTTTGGAACTGCTCAACATGCTTTTTACTTTTCTCGCTTCTTTCCACAAGTGACTTATTTTGCTGGTGATCGCGAACAAGCTCACATTAATTTTCTTCAAAGAAGCCAAGTTCTAGGTGCACCCGATAATTTGAAAGGACCCTATCAAATAACCGCTACAGATGAGACTGTCCTGCACAACCTTGATATTAAGTCATTTGATACTATTTATACGGCGAACACTCTCCACATTATGAGCTGGAAAGAGTCTCTTAGCTTTTTAAAGTTTGGTGGAGACCACTTAAAAAGTGGAGGTAAGCTACTTATTTATGGGCCCTTTGTATTTGAAGGTAAATTTACGAGTGAGAGCAATAAGAGCTTTGATGAAAGTCTGCGTCTTAGTGACCCGAGAATGGGTATACGATCTTTTGAAGAAATTGAAGAAGTACTCCAGAGAAAGGGTCTTAGTCTCATCAGAAAATATGATCTTCCGGCCAATAACCAAATGCTAGTATTTCAGAAAGAAGAATCTTAGAAACCGCCAAAACTTACATTAATTTCAGCTACTTATAGACTAAAAAACCCTCATTTTCCGACACTTTTAATCCGAAAAGTTAGTTGTGAAATACATGTTCCTGATCCTGCCATTATTTGCTCTCGCAACTAACTCCTATTCGCAGAGCCAGCGCCTGTCACAGGGTTTTATAGAGGCCGTAATTTCCTTAAATCAGGACGCTTCAAACCTTAAAGGACAGGAAATTTACTGCCGTACAGGACCTATAGACCAACAATTAGGACCTGAATTCCCTGAGCATATTGACCGCTGCATGAAAGACCTTTGTGGCAATCCTCAACAAAACCCAACAACAACCTTAACAGACCATAATATCCATCAATTCGTTCTTCCTGATGCTGATAAAAATATGGAATCAATGAATAAGGCGATTCAAGCAGCGGTATTAACAGAAGTTGATAGTAACTATGATTATATTTCTGCCGCCAGAAAGTTAATGGTTAAAAATAATCTCCAAGTAAACCCCAATGATATGAGTGCCAAGAATTGGCAAAATATTCTTCATAATGTTTACGGGCCTTTTATCCAAATGTACCAAGATCAGGCAGCACATAGAGATAAACGTTTTAAGGTTTCAATTGATCGCTCCGTACAAAATGACATAAAAGAAGAGCACCTTACTTTTTTAAATGATTTTGTTTCTCAACTTAAAAATCACGTTAACCAAGGTCCTTGGTTTGTGAAGATTAAATACCTTAGCGTTAGCCTGACCGAGGCCAAAAGTCTTTTAATGGAAAATTATCAGACCATGCAAGCACAAATGAAGGAGTCTCTAGATAATGACTCAATTTTTTCCTTAGGAACTTTTTTCGAAAGTCATGAGGAAAAGCAAATGGATCGAATTGAGCAAGCTATCGAAAATCTAGATAATTTATCTTTGAAAGAAATTCAAATCGTAACCCAAGATCTAATCGAAGTTCATGCAGAAGTCACCGAGAACTCTGCAAACCTCCAAGTAAACTTTTGCCAAACAGGGCCTTGCCGTGAAGGGGTCCAAACCTACCTAGATCAAATGGATGTCGAAAACACCATAAACACAATCGAGTCTCAAAATAATCCATTAAGGGCCGCGAGTATAATGGATCAATGCCGCTTTAAGGTTCTCGCTGACAATATTATAACTCCAGATCCTCGTGCTATTAAAGAAGCGTTTCCGGAAGTCCTAAAAAACTTTAATGATAATGTATTAACTAATTATAGTGCCCATTCAAGAGCCGCTTTTAATCAGATTGCTCAAGATGAATTAGAAATAAATGCAATAAAAACAGAGACCAGTAATATTCAAAATAATCTCACCCAAAGTTTTGAAGAATTGGCCAGCAATAATGAACTTCTTAACCATCAAAGGAAAAGCTTAAGTAGTTCAGATGTCGTCTCTTGGCTCTTTCAAAAAAACATCGGTTCAAAGGTTAATTATGAAGAAGGTATCAACTGGCAGATGGATGCCTTTTCAAATATCAATCCTTGTCAGGGACAAAGACCCGACTTAGGAGGAGATATGTTTAGAGTAAATAAGCCAGAAGAGGGCAAGAGTCCTTATGAGATAATGGTATCCCCTCATACCTGTAGCCATCTTGGTTCCGGAAAAGGAACACTAGCGCACGAAATGGGACACTTCTTAAGCCGCCTCTTTCTGGATGGTCGATTGAGCCAAGAATCTTATCAATCTTATACCCAGCTGCGCTCATGCTCATCCATGGCCTACAAAGGCATAGAACCAATGATGCAAGTACCTGGAGTCCATCCCTATGATACTCAAAAAACAGAAGAAGATGCTGCGGATTTAATTGGAATTTTGGCAATGAGAACACAAGGTCAAGAACCTACCCCAGCAAGCTGTGCGCTTTTAATTCCAAATCAATATAATACGGGTTATGACCATCGCAGCCTGATAAATTTGGCCGGGCGTCACTCTGAGGCTCCGCTCAGGGTATTAACGGAGGCCATCCATCAAAGCCGAATATTGAGCCCCGCCTGTAGAGAACTCATTATGGCGAATAAAGATCACGTGAGGTTCGGCAAATGTTTTTAATCATAGGTCTTATTATTAGCTTAGGTAATATAGAGGCAAAAGAGCTCACTTATCGCTTTGGAGAGAAGTCCTACCATGTGACTTATGATCAAGAGAAACTTAGTCTAAAAACAATTGATATTTACCTAACAATCAATGCGACAAAGTGTTTTCAGAGCAACTATTTTTCTCTCTATAAAAATTTAGACTCACTTTTTCAAGGTAGCGTTATCCCCAATGACAGTGCTGCAAAGGGTATTTACCTTACTTATAAAAGCAAAGAGTATAAGATTCCAGCAGACACCATCATTGGCCAAAGGATATTGGAAATACCACGCAGTTTTATCCAATATAAGCTCATGGAAAAAAAACAATGTGGGTCTTCAAATGCTAAATAAAGGAATATAACAGCACTATGGAAAAGATAATTAAGCTACTGAGCCAATCAGGTTATATTCATGTCATAAGTACCCTGACTCTTCTTCTTTTGGTTTTAAGTCTCAGAAGCCTTTTTATGACGAAGGTTCGTAAGTCCGATTGGCGTACTGAGGACAAAAGAAAGTGGTATGTCATTATTCGAAATTGGTCTTCACTGACAATTGTTTTTGGGCTTCTCATTATTTGGGCAACTGAACTAACAACTTTTGCCTATTCAATCATTGCTATCACCGGTGCACTCATTATCTCTGGCAAGGAGCTTATTCTCTGTCTTCATGGTGGCCTTCTCAGAGTATTTAATAGCATGTTCAAAGTAGGAGATAGAATTGAGATTGATGGTATTCGTGGAGACGTCCTCGATGCCAACCTGATGATCACCAAAATTTTAGAAATTGGTCCTAGTAACTTTACTCACCAATTTACTGGACGATCGATTATTATCCCCAACTCCCTCTTTTTATCAAAAACAGTGATCAATGAATCCTTTATGCATAAATACGTTCTTCACGTATTTAAAATCTCTTTTGGTCGAGAAGAAGACTGGCAAGAGGCAGAAGACTGCATGATGAAAGCAGCAAGAGAAGAGTGTTTGCCTTTTATGGAAAAGGCACGTGAAAATATGGAGCGACTAGCGTTTAGAGAAGGAATAGAAGTTCCTAGTGTAGAGCCAAGAATTACTTATAAATTTTCAGGTCCCAAAGAGCTAGAAATGATTATTCGTATCCCAGCTCCTGCCTCTCGCAAGGGCAATATTGAGCAGCAGATACTCAAGAGTTTTATGAAGATGTACCTCATAAAAAAACCTGTCGAAGCTGAAAGCTAGAACATGGCCAAAAAGAAATCCGGTGGCGATCAATTTGATTTATTCTATGCCCAGTTCTACAAAGAACGCTGGCCTCAACTTAGAGAGTCCTTAGTTGGACCCAAATCACATGTCATTTTAAAAAACCCCTATCACCCCTTAGTGCTTGAGAATGTCACTAGCTTTCATGGCCACCCCAACCTTTTTGTGGGCAAGGAAGAACTTCCTCAACCTCAGGGAGAAGACCTTTTTCCCTATTACTTTCTTGATGGTGCCTCTGCCTATGCTCCTTTGGCACTTGATATCTCTCCAGGTGATAAGGTTCTTGACCTCTGTGCTGCTCCTGGAGGAAAGAGTTTAATCATGGCCTTTGCACTTGCTGGGAAAGGTCATCTGTCGGCCAATGATAAATCTGAAAATAGAAGGTTTCGCTTACAGAAAGTTCTTAGAAGTTACCTACCTCCAGAAGTTTATAAAGAAACTATTCGCATAACTGGTTTTGATGCTTCCTCCTGGTGCCTCTTTGAAAAAGAGGCCTACGATAAGATTCTCTTAGATGCCCCTTGTAGTTCAGAGAGACACGTTTTAGATTCTCCAACGCATCTATTAGATTGGCGTCCTGGACGCACGAAGAGATTGGCCGCAAACCAGTGGACCATGCTGGCATCCGCTTGGCTTGTCTTAAGATATGGCGGTCGCCTAGTGTATTCAACCTGCTCTCTTTCACCTTTAGAAAATGATGGAGTTGTTTCAAAACTTGTTAAAAAATTTGGGAAGGAAGTAGTGATTTCTAGACCAGAAATTCCCGGAGGAGAGGCCACAGAATGGGGAACAATTCTTCTTCCCGATAAGTCAGGCCATGGTCCCTTTTACTTATCCATTATGGAAAAAGTTAACTCTTCAGACGATAAATCTTAAAAGGAATATTCAATTCACTAAATTGATCAATCCATCTCTTTTGAGAGGCCTGTATTTGATCATTCGGTGACTTAACTTCCCCTAGTAAGTAATCACCCTTTTTACGATAAAGAAATAAATCAGGTAAACCACTTTTATATTGGCGTGGATCTTTAAGGATTTGCAGACAAATTTGTAGCACATCTTTTTTGGGAACATTATTGCAGATTTTTTTTAAGTTCTTAGGATCTGTTCTCTTCCAATCAGTTAAACGACAAGCAGTAGACCACTTATCTTCATAAAGCCTAATAATCTCTTTATCCCATGCTTCATGATGCTCCCAATAGAGGACCTTTTTCTCAATGGCCTTTTTTTGTCTTTGGTAAAATCCCCCACTATAAAAATCACGTGGTGCCTGTTCAAAAGGATGATAAAAAACTCCAGGACCGCTGGTCCAAAACTCCTCCCAAAAAAGAAGGGCACATATCGTGGTCCAATAATGGTTTTCACAATAAAAACCCTTAAGGCTCTGACTGATGAGATGATCTAAAACTTGCTTCTCTACTCGACCAGACTTATCCCAAACGAGGGGAAGAATATCCTCTGCAGGTGTTGGTAACTTTTTAACCAATTGATAAGGAAGACCAAGTTTCCTTTTCATTTTCTCCCTAAAAAATTCTGCAAAATAGCGTTCACCTTCGGATAGAGGTGCCTCGATTATAAGTTCACACTGCTTTAATGCTTTTTTTGGTTGCTCCATTTTATCATAAAGTCTTGCGACTCTCTCCCTGGCGGGTATTAATGAAGACTTTTGATAAAGTTTCAAGGCCAATTCATAGACCTTCTCACTCTCAACCAATTTTGCCATCAAGTTATAAGAACGAGAAAGACGTCTTTGTAAGGAAGAGCTCTTTAGTTTAATTTTCCTTATCTCTTTGAAAATCTTTTCAGCAGCTTCTAGGTCCTTTAGGTCACAGGCCTCCCATAAATGAGAATGGAGAACGGCCCAACTAAAATGTGCCTCTAAGTGACCTCTACCTTCAAAATAACGGGTCTCCTTATCAATCTTGATTTTCTCGAATTTCATAACCCCCAAATCTTCTAAAATAAATTGGGCCATATCCATATCGAGACTTCCAAAGAAGAGAAGTTTAAATTTTTCAACCTGCTCACAAAAAAGTGGCCAAAGAAGTTTGTCTTGCGAAACTGCCCACTCGTAACATTCTTCTTCGTAGGGAGCACATGCCTCGAGTAAAGCATCTCTTTTTCCTGAGACTTTAAGTTCTGGGTGATGACTTTTTAAATAGCTAGCGATCTCTTTCACAGTGAAAGGATCTAAAAAATCTGGAAATTCAAGTAGAGGATTGATCTCAATAAGTGCGCTCCCTTCCAACTCAGTCACCGCTTTATCAAGATCTATTTCGGGGTAAGACAATTTAGACTGGCGATAAAAAGATTTGCTTCGCAGGGCCAAACGCACAAAGAGTTTTTGACCATTTTCGCTAACTTGTGAAAATTTCTTTAAAAAGACCTTGTCGTCTTTTTGCAAGATGTCCTCATAAACCTCCTCCACGAAGCTCAGAAGTTTATGAAAATTGGTTAAGTAGTAGCCCTCTTCAAGAGTAATGCCCCGAGGACTAGGTCTTTTGCGTATGGCCATAGCTTAAAGGTACTCTCTTGAACATTAGACTGTCTAATGCGAAGGCCTTACAATACCTAAATATTTAAATCAACTTTGATCTACTGATAAATTTAGATAAGGGGCACAACCATGAAACTGATGAACTATTGTTTGGGAAACTGGCAAGAAGGCCTGGGCCCGGGTTCAGAATTAAGAGATGCCGTCTTTGGTAATGTTGTTGCTACAGCATCAAGTGATGGACTTAATTTTGAAGAAATTCTTCATTATGGACGCACAGTCGGAACTCCTTCCCTTCATAAAATGACGTTTCACGAAAGAGGTCGCGCCCTTAAGGCCTTGGCCCTTCACCTGACTAGCAAAAAGAATGAGTTTTATAAAGTAAGTTATCAAACAGGGGCCACAAAAATAGACTCTTGGATTGATATAGAAGGTGGCATTGGTAACCTTTTTGCTATGGCCTCAAAAGGTCGGCGTGAAATGCCCGATGATATCCTCTATGTTGATGGAAAAGCGGAGATCTTATCGAAGAATGGTACTTTTATCGGTCACCATATTTATACACCTAAAAAAGGTGTGGCCGTTCATATCAATGCCTTTAACTTTCCTGTTTGGGGCATGCTTGAGAAAATTGCGGTTAACCTTCTTGCTGGTATGCCAGCCGTTGTAAAGCCTGCAACTGCAACTTCGTACCTAACAGAAATTGTCTTTAAAGAAATCATTGCCTCTAAAATATTACCTGAAGGTGCTGTCCAACTCATTTGTGGTGGAGCTCGCGAGCTACTAAATTTTGTCGACTCTCAAGATGTTGTCACCTTTACCGGAAGTGCGACTACTGGTCAGATGTTAAAGTCCAATAAGCGAATCATTGAAAGATCTGTGCCCTTTAATATGGAGGCGGACAGCTTAAACTGTTCTATCCTGTGCCCAAAGGCCGATCCTAATAGTGAGGAGTTCCAACTCTTTATTAAAGAGGTTGCTAAAGAAATGACTGCGAAGGCCGGCCAAAAGTGTACGGCGATTCGTCGTGTACTTATTCCCGAGAGTCGTATTGAAGAAGTGGTCAAAGGCATCACCGCCCGCTTAGAAAAAATTGTCATCGGCGATCCTCGTGAAGAGAGTGTCCGCATGGGTGCTCTTGCCTCAAGAGACCAACTAAGAGAAGTTCAAGAAAAAATTGAGGAGCTTAAAAAATCAAGTGAAGTCGTCTATCAAAATAAGGATTTTAATCTTGTTGGTGGTGACCGAGAAAAGGGAGCTTTTATGGCACCCACTCTCCTTTTGTGTAAGAACTCCCAAGCAATAGAGCCTCATTCCGTTGAGGCCTTTGGTCCCGTTTCAACTCTAATTCCTTATAAAGATGCTGACCACGCTATAGAGCTCGCTAATAGAGGCGAAGGTTCTCTTGTTGCCTCAATTGTCACCCATGATTCAAGTTTTGCTCGTAAAATGGCCATAGATATTGGCTCCCATCATGGCCGCCTATATTTTCTCGATAGAGATTGTGCCAAAGAGGCCACAGGCCACGGCTCACCCCTTCCACAACTAGTCCACGGAGGTCCCGGTCGTGCTGGCGGTGGAGAAGAAATGGGTGGTTTAAGAGGAGTCTTTCATTATATGCAAAGAACCGCTATTCAAGGCCATCCTTCAACACTCACCAAGGTAACAGGTGTTTACCAACCAGGTGGAGCGCGTCCAGAGAGTGAAAAGCATCCCTTTCGTTATTACTTTGAAGAACTTGAAATTGGTCAAACTTTAACAACCCACAAAAGAACCATTACAGAAGCAGATATTGTTAATTTTGGTAATCTATCATGGGATCACTTCTATGCTCATACTGATGACACTTCTTTTGATGGTACGTTCTTTGAAGGCCGAGTTGCCCATGGCTACTTTATCATTGCAGCTGCGGCCGGTCTCTTTGTTGACCCAGGCAAAGGGCCTGTTCTGGCCAACTATGGTCTCGATGAATTGCGTTTTACTAAACCTGTCTATGTTGGCGCCACCATTAAAGTGAAGCTAACCTGTAAAGAAAAAGTAAATCAAGAAGACCGTGAGGGTGAGATTCCTCGTGGAGTAGTTAAGTGGCAAGTTGAGGTCACTGATGAAGAACAAGAAGTTGTCGCTCTCGGAACAATCTTAACGATGGTTGCGAAGAAAAGTAGCTAACTAGAAACGGCGATCTATCAGGGTCAAACTTTTAAGACGACGATAGTTCGCCTTGCAGACCAGTAAGGTTATAACATCAACGAAACTAAATATTCGATGCCAACGCCGAATGGACTTCTGCTCATTTTGAGACAAGCTTTTGTAAAAGTCCCAGTCAGCATTCCACTCATAGAATTTTTCCTGATTTAAAAAATGACCAATTTTTTCTTTAACCATTTTATTATTTAGGCCTCTTTGTCTATAAAAGAGATATAAG